>Ga0182735_1001054_pt1 | contig 19318 bp, 18 predicted proteins | sample eDN5th30CKraftMG_FD_128524 | JGI IMG/M metagenome (GOLD analysis project Ga0182735, IMG submission 128524) | Enriched Miracle-Growth compost microbial communities from Emeryville, California, USA - eDNA 5th pass 30_C Kraft MG (version 2) (version 2) ...
CGCGGTCGAGGTCAGCTCGACAAACCGGTTCAGCGTTATCCTGTTCTGGCGCACTCCGCCATCGTAAATCACCGTCATGCGGGTTTCGACGCCGGGCACGCCATTCGGTATGCGTGAAAAATCGTCCTTGCCATAAGGCTTCTGGCGCACGCGGCCGAGGTGGCCTTCTTTCATGCAGAAAGGGCAGTGATCGGTGGAAACAAGCTGCAGGTCGTCGGTTTTAAGCGCCGTCCACAATGCCTTCTGCGATTCTTTATCGCGCAGGGGCGGGCTCATTACATACCGCGCCACATCAAAACCTTCCTTCTCGTACTCCGAGTCGTCAAAGAACAAGTAGTGGGGGCAGGTTTCGGCGAATACCGGTATGCCTAGGTCGCGTGCTTCAACGACGTGCTTCAGCGCTTCTTTGGCTGACAGGTGCACGAAATACACCGGGGCTTCGGCCAGCTCCGCCAGGCGGATGCCCCGATGCGTGGCTTCGCCTTCCATTAGGGCCGGCCGTGTCAGGCCGTGATAGCGCGGCGATGTATGGCCTTTTTCCAGCGCCTCTTTGATCAATAGTTCAATGATCGTGCCGTTCTCGGCGTGCAGGGCGACCATGCCGCCATGCTGGCCCACCATGCGCATGGCCCTGAAAATGGCGGCATCGTCGACCATCACCGTGTTCGGGTAAGCCATGAACATTTTGAAGCTGCTCACGCCCTCGTGGCGTATGGCGATTTTCATGTCTTCGAGCACGTTGTCATCGACGTGCGTGACGATCACGTGAAAGCCGTAATCGATGCTGGCTTTATCGCTGGCGGTCGCTTGCGCGCGGGCTATGGCTTCCAGGGGGGTGGTACCCTTGTTCTGAAAAGCAAAATCAATAATGGTCGTCGTGCCGCCGAACGCAGCCGCCTTGGTTCCGGATTCGAAAGTATCGCAGGTCGTCGAATCGCCGAAGGTGTTCTCCATATGGGTGTGGCAGTCGACCCCGCCGGGAAGGACATACAAGCCCTGCGCGTCGACCACGGTCACGTCCGCGCCCACAGGCAGCGACTGCCCGATGGCCTGAATGCGCCCGTTCTCCAGCAGGATGTCGGCGATGTAGTTGTCGACGGCGGTGATGATGCGTCCGTTACGTATGAGTGTAGGCATGATGTCTCCAGCAGTTGGTCAAAGCCCGGCCGCTTTCAAGGCCTGTTCGAGCATATCGATTTCGTTTTTCGGCAATGTGCATATCGGCGCGCGCGCCGCATCATTCTTGATACGGCCCAGCAGTTTCAGGCAGGCCTTGAGCCTGGCATTCGCATACCCGCTCGGGCTGGCGCCGTATATGGCCTTAGCCAGCGGGTAGATGCGTGCGTTGAGCGCCTGCGCCTGCGCCAGATCGCCCGCGCGAACCGCGCGATCCAGGCCCACGATGATTTCCGGAATCACGATGGCCAGGCTGACCAGACTGCCTTCGGATCCCAATACAAAGCAGGTGAACAAGTGCTCGTCGCCCGATGCCATGACGGCGACATGCGGCGCCACCCGTTTGACCAGCGCCCTGTTGCCTTCATATGCGCTGGTTTCCCAGCTGCCTTCCTTGATGCCCACGACATTGGGCAAGCGCACCAGCGCTTCGAGCGTCGCGTGGCTGTATGCCATGGCCCCGGCATTCACCCCCGCCTGGTACAACATGACGGGCATCTGCGCGGCCTCGTTGGCGATCGTGTGGTGCCGTACCGCCATTTCGGTCGTATGCGACAGCGCCCAAGAGAATGGCGGAAAGATCAGGGCGATGTCGGCCCCCGCCGCCTGGGCCTCGGCCGTGTCCCGCCGCGCGTCAAAGCTGTTTTCCGCGTTGATGCCATTGATCAGTATCGAACGCTCGCCGCACACTTCATGGGCGATCTCGACGACGCGCCGCTTCTCGTGCCGATTCAGGGAGAAGTTTTCGCCCGCATGCCCATTGATCAGCAAGCCGACAATGCCGTCGACGGATGAAACGTCGCCGATATGCTTGGCAAGGGCTTCTTCATCGATCTGGCCATCCGCGGTGAACGGGCAAACCGTTGCGGCGTAAATGCCATTGAAGTTTTCTTTTTTACCTGTGAACATTAAGCTTCCTCATTGCCCGGATGCCTACTGAGCAGGCGGGCGGGATCAAATAAAGGCATCTCGGGCTGTCGGCCCAGGATGTACTGTGCGATGATCTTCCCCATGAACGGCCCGCTGGTGTAACCGGAGTGGGCGCTCCCGACGACATAGGCGTCCTCCACCCCGGGCACGTCGCCGATGATCGGCATGGCATCGGCTGTTTCGGCCTCCAGCCCAAGCCAGATGCGCGCAATGCGGCCTTCCGACATCGCGGGGACGACGTAGCGCGCCAGCCGCATGTTGCCGATGAGGTTTTCCGGGATGGCTTCGACGCCGCCGCGTTCACGGTCGCCGATGCCCTGCCAGCCCCCGCCTATCAATATGGTCCCGTTTGCGAACTGCTTGAGCGATAGCAGGCCGTTGGCCACGCTCATGACGGTGCGCATTACGGGCCGCATTCTTTCGGTGATGCTCAACTGGTTGATGAGCGTCTTGATCGGGATCCTCACCCCCAGCCAGGCAAGCATCGGCTCTATCCATACCCCGCCGGCCAAAACGATGCGCCTCGCGTGCAGCACCCGCCCTCCGCGGCAGCTGATCCGGAACACGCCATTGCGGCGATCCACGGCTTCGACTGGAAGGTTTTCATACAGCGCCACTTGCTGTGCGTCCAGCCCTTGCCTGAAGGCACGCCCGGTAAGATAGGCCGTGGCAAAGCCATCGATATCGCAGTGCGCAGCCTTGAGCAGACGCGGATTCAGCCCCGGCTCGGCTTCCAGCGCCTGCTGCGGCGTCAGGATGTTGATGTTCGCGCCATACTCGCGCCTGGCGGCAGCCCGCTGTTCGAGCATTTCGCACTCTGCCTCGGTAAATGCCAGCGTCAGGCCGGGCACATGGGTCGCGAGCACGCCGGCGCCCAGCCACTGCTCCGCCGTCATCCACATTTCCCATGCTTTCATGGCATAGGGAACCAGGGCCGCACGGGTCATGTGCAGCGTCAAGGTGCCGGCGTTCACTCCCGATGCCTCGCGGCAGAGCTGTCCGCGATCGATCAAGGCTACCTTCATGCCCCCCTGCGCCAGATGAAACGCCGTCGAGCACCCCATGACGCCGGCGCCGATCACCGCCGCGTCGAACGGCCTGTCGGCCGGATTCACAACGTCCAGTGTGCTCGTCATAGAGGAGCCGCCTTGGGCAAGGGTATATCGGCATAGTCGTAATCCCCGGTCAGCTGCTCCAAAGAGACCGGCCGCAAGGGCGCGCGGCCGGTAAAGAAACCGACCTCGCTGCGCCCGCAACCCGCCTTCAGCGCCGCCAGCTCTGCCGCCACATCGCCGCAGCTGCGCCCCTGGCATGGCCCCATCCCGCAGCGCGTCCAGGCCTTGAGCTGGTTCATGTCGCGCGCGCCGCCGGCGACGGCGGCGTCGATTTCTGCGCGAGTGACATCCTCGCAGCGACAGACCACGGTATCCGGCGCGATGGTTTCAACCTGGCGGCTCGGCAAGGCCATCAGCGCTCCCATCGCCTGCCCGAATCTTCTGGCCTTGCTTAGGCGGCGCTGTACCGCCGCGGCCTCGCGTTCGAAAGAATGCTCATCCAGACTGCCCAGGTCATGCGCGACCGCCAGGCCCGCAAGCTCGCCATGATGAATGGCCGCGGCGGCCCCCGAAATCCCGCAGCCATCCCCGGCGGCATATAGGCCGGGAACGGAAGTGCGGCAGTACTCGTCGGTCACCGCCACCCAGCCGCCCAGTTTTCTGTTGAACGTGTGCTCGGCCCGCAGCAGCCGGGTCACATCCGTGCCCGGCACCAAGCCATTGCCAACCACCACCGCATCGGCATGCACCGCATGCCGTTCGCCCCCGCCAATACGCCTGTCGCTATCCACAGGCGCAAGCGTGGCGCGCAGCCGGCCATCGACCGCCTCGACTTTTTCTATCGCATGCGCGGAGAATATCGGGATGCCTGCGGTTTTGATCTGCGCCAGCCACTTCACCCCCTGCCACATCAAGTCGGGACGGGAAACCATGGCCGGCGAAGCTTTCAGCCAGGCGGACCGGGGCGCCGCGTCGACCAGCGCCGCGACCCTGCCGCCCCCGTCCACAATACCCGCGGCCACCGCCGTCAACAAAGGCCCGCAGCCCGCTACCAAAGTATCCGCGCCGGGCAGCATCTTTTGAGACTTCAACAAAATGGTGGCGGCCGCAAGCCCCATCACATTGGGCAAGGTCCAGCCGGGAAACGGCACGACACGCTCGGTCGTTCCGGAGGCGACCACCAGAGCCCTGCATCGCCAGTGAACCGGGCCGTCGGGACCGACCGCATCGACCCGTAAATCCGTGCTTACGTTCCAGACCGTATGGTTGAAATAGACGCGCACCTGGCTGCGGGCGAGGCGTTGGCGCAACTCGTCGCCTTCGCCAGGGGCTGCAGAGCCGCCGGATGGGGTGAATGTTTCGGGCATGGGGCGAAATACCTGCCCGCCCGCCGCATGGTTCTGATCCACCAGCACCACCTTCAGGCCATGGCGGTTAGCGGTGATCGCCGCATTGACGCCCGCGGGCCCGGCGCCCAGCACGACGAGGTCGACGTCCTTATCCATCTTATCCATTACGGCGCCTCTGTGCTGATGGAAGACACCTGCAATGATTCAACCAAAGGCTGCTGGCAGGCCGGCACCTTGCGCCCGTTGACCCAGACTAGGCACTCCTGGCATGAGCCCATCAGGCAAAACATGCCGCGCGGCTGGTGGCTGCGCGGGCTGTCACGCAGATGCGCCATGCCAGAGGCGAACAGCGCGGCGGCGACGCTCTCGCCGGCATACCCCGAGTAGCGCACACCGTTGAACGTAAACGACACCGGCTCGCCCCGGGTCACTCCCTTTGTAATTCGCATGTCTCCGACCTTGGCTTTAGACCCGGCTCAGCAAAAAAATTAACCGATCAGGCTTGACTTTTTTGACTGTCATAACGTAGAGTGTACGTATCGTATACGAATCGTACACGAGAAGGCAAGAAGAATTACGCAGGTGGCTTGTACCTCCAATCAATGGGCGGCAAGCCGATTCATTCCTACATGGAGAAGACAAATGAAGCTAATCAAGGCAGTTCTGGGTGCTTTTGTGATGGCCAGCACAGCCATCGCCGCCTTGGGTCCGGCATCGGCCGAGGCGCGCAGTCTCGACGAGGTCATCGCCAGCAAGAAGCTGATCGTGGGTATCAACCCCAACTTTCCGCCGCTGGGTGTCTACAACGATAAAAACGAGATAGACGGCTTCGACGTCGAGGTGTCTCGAAAGATTGCCGAGATGCTGGGCGTCAAGCTCGAAATCGTACCGGTCGGCTCGCCCGACCGCATTCCCTTCGTCATCAGCAACAAGATCGACGCCGTCATGGGGGCCATGACACGCACCGACGAACGCGCCAAGGTCATCGACTTCACGGTGCCGATACATACCGAAGTGCTGGGTGTGCTCACCACCAAAGACAAGCCCTATAAAGAATGGACCGACCTGAACAACTCGTCGGTCAGGATGGTGGAGGTGCGCGGCGCCACCCCCGTGAAGCTCGTGCAGGAACAGCTCCCCAAAGCGCAACTTCTGCTGCTCGACAACTACCCTGACGCCGTGCGCGCCCTCGCCCAAGGCCGCGCCGACGCCATGATCGACGTACTGGACTTCATGCGCGAACACACCAACAAGCATGCAAACGTCAAGTGGCACATGATGCAGACCCCGATCGATGTCTATTATTGCGGCATGGGCGTCCAGAAGGGCAACACCTCGCTGGCGAACCGCCTGAACGGCATCATCAAGGAACTGCACAAGAACGGCTTCATTGATGAAAAATGGGAAAAATGGTTCGGAGGCCCCATGCTTCATGATCCCCGCAAATCTCCTTACTACAACCAATAATTCTGCACGCTACAGCCCCGGGGCCCTGACGCCCGGGGCGAGGCCAGACATTGCACGGGTCGGGCCGCTGCACAGCCTTCCCGGTTCCCGGCATCGGACGAGGCGACACGCGTAGACGCGCTGCACGCGCATTGCCAGGAGAAAAACATGCAGTTGGATTTCTCGGCCATCTGGGGCCATTTTCCCTACTTGCTTGGCGGCGCCTGGATCAGTCTGCAGGTGGCGTTCCTGGCCTTTGCGGGCGGCATGCTGCTGGGGCTGATCTTCGCTTCGCTTCAGGCATTCGGCAATCGCGTTGCCAGGCGCTGCGTGAACGGGTATATCGGCTTTTTCATGAACACGCCCCAGCTGGTGCAGATTTATTTCATATTCTTCGCCCTGCCCGAAATCGGCGTACTGATGACGCCATACGAGGCCGTACTGCTCGGCATGACGCTGAACGCCGGCGCCTACCTGGCGGAAATCCAGCGCGCGGGCTTCGAGTCGGTTCAAGTGACCGAGATGGAAGCGGCCGAAACCATGGGATTTTCGCGTATCCAGTCCATTCGTTACGTGATAGTCCCCCACATAATCAAGGTGCTTTTCCCGCCTCTGTCGAACCAGTACATCATCATGACACTGGGCACATCCATGGCGGCCATCTTCGGACTTGAAGAACTGACCGGACGCGCCTTCAACATCAACTCGGAAACGTTCAGGTCCGTTGAAATATTCACGGTGACCGCAGGCGTGTACATAGCGATTACCTTCCTGGCGACGCTTTCACTCGCCCTGATAGGCCGCTACGGGTTCCGCGCAAAGATGAGGCTCTTCTGATGCTGGAAACACTACTGAATGAAATCCCGCGGTTTTTTACGTACTACAACATCGTCTTTCTGCTGAAAGCGCTGTTCGCGACCTTCCTGCTCTCGGCCCTGGGATGCATCATCGGATCGGTTCTGGGCTTCCTGATCGCCGTTGGACGCAATACGACTTCGCGCATCCTGATGCCTTTAAGGGCGGCCCTAATCATATACACCGAGATGTTCCGCCGGATCCCCTTCCTGGTGACACTGATGCTGGCATTCTTCGTGTTCCAGGCCTTGAACTGGGATCTGCCCATGTTCAGCGTGGCGCTGGTCACTGTCTGTGTGATCGGCACCGCGTTCATTGCGGAAATCGTGCGCAGCGGATTCGAGTCGGTGCACGACAATCAGTGGGATGCGGCATATGCCATGAATTTTTCCTACCTCCAGACCCTGCGCTATGTCGTAGTGCCGCAGGCATGGAAGGTCATCCTGCCCCCGGTATTCAGCTTTTTCATTCTCTTCATCAAGGATACGGCGCTGGCATCCCAGATTGGCGTACTGGAACTGACCTACGCCGGCAAAGTGATGAACAACAAGGGTTTTTCAGCGACTCTCGTTTTCGGAACCATCCTCGTCCTGTACTTTTCGTTGTCCTATCCCCTTGCAAAGTTCGGCCAGCGACTGGAGAAAAAACTTGCCCCAGCTAGAAATCGTTAATCTGAAGGCCTCTTATGGCGGCCAGACCGTGCTCGAAGACATCAACATGGCGGTCGAAAAGGGCGAAACCATCAGCTTGATCGGCCCTTCCGGCTCCGGCAAGAGCACCCTGCTTCGCGTATTGACCGGCCTGCTGCCGCCCATTTCCGGTCATATCGTCCTGGACGGAAAGAAAATCGACTATAACAACAAGGCGCAGGTGCAGGAACTGCGCCGGCACATGGCCATCGTATTCCAGCAGTACAACCTGTTCCAGAACATGAGTGTCATGAAGAATGTGACGATCGCGCCGATCAAGATACGCGGGCGTCCTAAAAAAGAGGTCATGGAATACGCCACGCAGCTGCTCGAACGGGTCGGGCTGGCCGACAAGCACGATGCCTACCCCGACGAGCTGTCCGGCGGCCAGAAGCAACGCGTCGCCATCGCGCGCGCCCTGGCTTTGCGCCCCGACATCATTCTGCTGGATGAGGTCACCGCCGCCCTGGACCCCGAGCTCGTCAACGAGGTACTGGATGTCGTGCGCCTCATGGCGTCGCAAGGCATGACCATGTTCATCGTATCCCATGAAATGGCATTCGTACGCGAGGTGTCCGCCAAGGTGGTCTTCATGGCCGGCGGCCACGTCGTCGAAGTGGGGACGCCGGAGCAAATCTTCGACAGGCCGACGCAGCAGCGCACCAAGGACTTCGTAGGGAAAATCCTGCGTCATTGAACCCGGAGTCTTTATGGCCGCAGGCGCCCGAAATCCCATTTTGCGCAGCATTGCCCTGTACATCGTGGCGACGGTGTTTTTCGTGGCGCTCGACTCGCTGGCCAAAGTGATGGTGATGGGATCCCTGTCGCCTGCGCTTGTGGTCTGGGGAAGATACGCGGGCAGCCTGGTGCTGGTCGTTCTTGCCATGCTTTTTGCCGGCGTCAGCCAAACGGTGTCCACCAGCAGCCTGGGGCTGCAGTTGGCCCGGGGCGTATTGCTGGTAGGCGCCACGGGCTGCATGTTCCAGGCCGTCAAAGTGCTGCCGGTGGCCTTGTCCTATGCGATATCCTATGTGTCGCCGTTCATCGTCCTGGCCGCGGCTTCGCGCTTCTTGAAGGAGCAGATAACGCGCAAGCAGATAACGGGCGCCTTGATGGGATTTGCCGGGGTGCTGATCATCATGCGCCCGGGCGCGTCCGACTGGCAATGGGCCATGCTCCTTCCGTTGGGCGCGGCCACGTTCTATGCGCTATACCAGGTCCTTACACGCATGGTGGGCCGCCGCGACAGCCCTTTGACCTCGCTGTTTTATGTAACACTGGGCGGCACTCTCGTCACCACCCTGGCTCTGCCGTGGGCTTATACCCCCATGCCGGCCTCTACCTGGGCGCTGATGGGCGTGCTCGGGACGCTTGGCACAGCCGGCCATTTCCTGCTCATCTGGGCCTACACCGGCGCCGCCGCCTCGGTCCTGTCGCCTTTTGTCTATGTACAAATAGTTTGGGCGGGCATAATTGATATTTTCGTTTTTAATACGTCGTTCGACCCCGTCGCCATAATCGGAGCCTGCATCGTCATCGGCGGCGGCCTGCTAATCATAGAAAGTGTCCAGAAACGTAGCCAGACGGCCCCAGATAAAACATGAAAACCATGCGATCCATGAAGCGCTTGCCCGCCGAGCCGACGCCCATCAACCTCGGCGACCTCGCATACCAGACCATACGGCAGCTCATTCTGCAACGCGAATTGCCCGGCGGTTCAGCGGTCGTTGAGGGGCGGCTCGCCGAAGAGCTCAATATTTCACGCACCCCGATGCGTGAAGCGCTGGTCCGGCTCGAGGGAGAAGGCTTGCTGGTACGCGCGGGGGCCAGGTCATATTCGGTGCGCACGGTAAAAGCATCCGAGCATTTCCAGAGCCTGCAAGTCCGCGAATGGCTGGAAAGCAAGGCCATAGAGCTGGCGATCGGCAAGATATCCATGGAAAAGATCGCGGACCTGCGCGAAAGAATTGAAGCGCTCAAGGATACCAATTACCAAGAGCCCATCCACTGGCAGGTCGACGACATGCTGCACATGCTGTGCCCCGAAGCCTCGGGCAATATCGTGCTTGCGCGGCTCATCGCGCAAGCACGCGTCAGCAACCGGCTGTTCGAGCTCATGGACCCATTCGGCCGCGTGGATGACGACCGCGAAGAACACCTGGCGATACTGGACGCCTTGGAAGCCGGCGATACCGAAGCCGCAAAACAAGCCCTGGCGACACACTTCCGCAATCTGGGCGATTATGTGATGAAGCGTGTGCGAGGGTAGGCTTCCGTCTGCGGCGCTTGGGGCCTTAAACTACTTCGAACAAGGCAGCCGCACCCATGCCGCCGCCCACGCACATCGTAACCACCGCATAACGCGCGCCCCGGCGCTTGGCCTCGATCAGAATATGGCCAGTCAGGCGCGCGCCTGTCATGCCATAGGGATGGCCTATGGATATGCTGCCGCCGTCGACGTTAAAAAGGTCCGGATCGATGCCCAGCTTGTCGCGGCAATACAGCGCCTGGCAAGCGAACGCCTCATTCAGCTCCCACAAGCCAATGTCCTGCACTTTCAGGCCGTGCTTTTTCAACAATTTGGGAACGGCATAGATGGGTCCCAAGCCCATTTCCTCGGGAGCATTCCCGGCAACAGCCATGCCGCGATAGATGCCCATGGGCGTCAGCCCTTCCCGCTCGGCCAGGCTTGCGCTGACCAGCACGCAAGCGCTGGCGCCGTCGGATAACTGGCTGGCGTTGCCTGCCGTGATCACACCGCCGTCTATGACCGGCCGCAAGGCAGCCAGGGACTCGAGCGTAGTACTGGGGCGATTACCTTCGTCCTGTTCCAGGGTAACCGATTTCAATGACGTCTGGCCGGTCGCCTTGTCCTTTACCAGCATCTCGACCGTCATCGGCACGATCTCATTGGCGAAACGGCCTTCTTGCTGCGCGCTCGCGGTCCGCAATTGAGACTGCAGCGAATACTCGTCCTGCGCCTCGCGGGATATATTGTATTTATGGCAGATATACTCGGCCGTGTTCAGCATGGGCATATATGAATTGGGCACATGCTTAAGCACAAGCTCATCCTGCTCCGCATTGGCCCATTCATAATAGCGATTCTGCACGATGGAGATATTTTCCTGGCCTCCCGCAACGACAACGTCCATGCCATCCACCATGATTTGCTTGGCCGCGGTGGCAATCGCCATCAGTCCGGATGCGCACTGCCGGTCTATGGTCTGCGCGCTGATCGATACCGGCAGATTGGCTGCAAATACAGATTGCCGGGCTACGTTCCATCCCGACGTACCTGCACCCAGCACCGTACCGACGATAACATCATCAATCCGTTCCGGATCGATACGAGCGCGATCAATGGCATGTTTCAAAGCGTATGCCATCAAGGTCGGCGACTTAGTATTATTGAAAGCACCTCGAAACGCTTTACCGATAGGGGTTCTCGCCGTCGAAACAATTACCGCTTCTTCCATGTGTAGTCCTTGAAAATCATGATAAAAATATGGCCGTGTCTTGGGTCCCGCGCATTTTTTCTAGCGCCCGGCCGCTGACAAAGACTCTGGTATGTCCCAGTAACCAAAGGGGTTGCCTCGCTTCGTTGCGTAAGAAGTGATGCGCTTGGCCAGTTCGGCCTCGCCCAGCGTCCGCGCATAGAACATCGGGCCGCCACGGTAAGCGGGGAAGCCATATCCGCTGAGCCACACTACATCGATGTCGCCCGCACGATAGGCAATGCCCTCTTCTAGAATCCGGTAGCCCTCGGTAATCAGGGGGTACAAGCAGCGCTGCACGACTTCCTGCGCTGTAATGTCATTGCGCCGCTCAATGCCATGTGTAGCGGCCAACTCGGCGAAGAGCGGTTCCACATCGGCATCTTCCACGGGTTTTCGGCCTTCATAACGGTAATAACCGCGTCCGGTTTTTTGCCCGAAACGGCCTATTTCATGCAGTTTCTGCACGACTAGCCGATATGCCGGATCACCAGGCAAAGCGCCCGCTTTCTTTTGTTCGATAACCACTTTCGCCGCAACATCGACGCCGGCCATATCGATCATGCGGCAAGGCCCCATCGCCATGCCGAAGTCTTCCAGCGCCTTGTCGATGAATGCCGGCGATGCGCCTTCGAGAATCAGAAACTCGGTTTCACGCAAATAGCCTTCCAGCATGCGATTACCGATGAAGCCAAAACATACGCCTGAAACGACAGGAACTTTGCCGATAATTTTTCCGAGACGCATGACGGTAGCCAAGACATCCGGCGCCGTCAGATCGGCGCGTACCACTTCCAGCAAGCGCATGATGTTGGCCGGGCTGAAAAAATGCATGCCCAGAACATCGGCAGCCCTTCCAGAAGCCTGGGCGAGCTTGTTCACATCGAGCGACGATGTGTTGCTGGCAAGAATAGCGCCAGACTTTGCAACTTTTCCGAGCCTCTTGAAAATTCCTTGCTTGATTTCGAGACTCTCAAAAGCCGCCTCTATGATCAGGTCGCAGGAGGCTAATGACATGTCATTGGCTTCTGTACGCAGCAAATTACAAAAGCGTTCGGCATCCTGTGCGCTGATGCGGCCTTTATCGACCGAGGCGCCATAGGTTCTTCGTATCGTCTCTTTGGCGCGGGCCAGGGTCTCGACACTAAGGTCATGCAATACCACAGGTATGCCAGCGCTGGCGAAACTCATGGCGATTCCGATACCCATCGTGCCCGCGCCCACTATCCCCACGGATGTAACGGGACGAAGCGCCAGCCCTTCAGGCAAATCAGGAATCTTTGCAGCTTCCCGCTCGGCAAAGAATGCATGCCGCAATGCTTTGGATTCTATAGAAGCCTTGCACTCCAGAAACGATGCGCGCTCGAATGCCAAACCTTGGTCGAACGACAGCTCCGCCGCCATCTTTACAGCCTGCAGGCAAGCGCGGGCGCCATGGCCACCCCTATCCTTCGGCGGCAAGCTATCCAGCCACCTTGACATGGCCGTGCTGTCTTCTTGTCCGAGCTCAAGAGGGCGATCTTTGAGTATCCTCGCGTGCATGTCGCCATCGGCGACAAGGCGGGCAAATTCCATCGCATGTATGTCGAGATTGGCGTCGAAAATTTCGTCCACCAAGCCGATTTGCAGCGCTCTCCCGGCCGATATCGGCTTGCCGGTCAAGATCATGTCCAATGCGTTGCAGACGCCAATAAGCCGCGGCAAGCGCTGGGTTCCCCCCGCCCCAGGCAATAGGCCCAGCGTAACCTCTGGTAGGCCCAACTGCGTCGAACCCTGGGCGACACGGTAATGACACGCCAGGGCCAACTCCAGTCCGCCGCCCAGCACCGATCCATGCAAGACGGCAATAGCGGGAACGGCGAGGGATTCCAGCAAGCTGTGTATTTCATTGGGATCGGGTAATGGAATATCGACCGCGTCGAATTCACGTATATCGGCGCCCGCCATGAAAGTACGGCCCTCACAACGCAGCAATACGGCCTTGACATCGCCGGCTTGCGCAATACGCGCCAGAATCGGCGCCAATGCCTGGCGAACCCGCTGCGACGAGGCATTGACCGGAGGGTTATCGATGGTGATGACGCCAATGCCGTCATTATTGGCGTAGCTTACAAGCTCAGACATAAGGTTCTGTCCCCACTCCATTCCGTTAAAACCAATCGGCCTGCATGGCCAATACGGTGTCATCACCGTTCAGAATCAGATCCAGCCACATTGCAGTCTTGGGAAGCTCATAGGCAAAGAAATAGCGCATCGCCATTCGCTTTCCCTCAACAAACTCAGGTCTGGCAGCCGAAGATTCCAGCGCTGCCAATAGAATCTGGAGCCATAACCAAGCCACCACGATATGGCCGAAAGCCTGCATATAAGGTACGGCGTTGGCCAATGCCCGTTCCGCGTATTCGGGCCGTTGCGCCTTGCGCGTCGCATCGGACAACCGACTTAGGCAACTCGCTAAGGCTTCTGCATACGGCGCCAATTCCTGATGTGCGCTGGCCTGGGCAAGAGTGTGCCGCAGCTCATCGACCCATAAGGCATAGGCCCGTCCATCGTGCTGGCGAACCTTCCTTCCCAGCAAATCGATCGCCTGTATGCCGTGCGTACCCTCATGAATCATATTCAGGCGGTTATCCCGCCAATATTGCTCCACGGGAAAGTCCCGAGTGTAGCCATACCCCCCCAGCACTTGAATGGCTAGGCTATTCGCTTCAAGACACCATTCGCTGGCCCAGCTTTTGGCCACGGGCGTGAGCAACTCGAGCATCAGACTGGCGCACTCCTGTTGCGCTGAGTCGCCTGTACGTTTTTCATCCACCAGACGGGCACAATACAGCGCCAAAGCCAAGCCACTGTCGCTTAAAGATTTCTGCGCCAGCAACATGCGCCGAACGTCGGGATGCTCTATCAGCCTGACCTGCCCCCCATCCGGCTTTCGGCCCCCACTGCTGCGCAGGCGCCCCTGGCGGCGTTCATGTGCGTAAGCGAGCGAGGCCTCATAGCCTGCATAGCCCAACATTGTTGCGCCCATGCCGATATTGATTCGCGCTTCGTTCATCATATGGAACATGAGCGGCAAGCCTTGCCCGGGCTGGCCTACCCGATAGCCAATTGCGCCACTGTTTTCGCCAAAACTCAGTAAAGTATTCGGGATGCCTCGATATCCGAGCTTGTGGTTCAGACCCGCCAGTACGACATCGTTTCTGCTTTCCGTCAGAGCACCTTCCGATGTGATTAGAAGCTTCGGAACGATGAACAATGAAATGCCCCCGGGGCCTGCCGGCAACTGCCCGTTCTCATTGGGAATCTTGGCCAGGACGAGATGCACGATGTTTTCGCACAGGTCGTGCTCGGCGCCCGAGATCCACATCTTGCTGCCTTTGATGAGGTAACGCGGCCCCAATGGGCATGCTTCATAATCCACTCCGTCAGGCAACGCTTTGGTAACAAGATCGCCGAGGCTCGACCCCGCCACCGGCTCGCTCAAGCACATGGTGCCAAAATAGCGCCCTTCGATTTGCGGCAGGGCAAACGCCTTTTTCTGTGCGTCGGTGCCGTGCGCCATCAGCAAATTGGCGTTGGCGTACGTGAGCATGCCGAAGGCGGCCAGACCGATGCTGTTCAAAGAGAAGAAGGTATTGGCCGCCATATCGACAACGTAAGGAAGCTGCATGCCGCCGACCTCGTTATCGTGGCCGGCCGCCAGCAAACCGGAATCCGCATAAGCCTTGATGGCTTCTTTCACCCCCTGCGGCAGGCGCACTCTTCCATTGTCGAACTCCGGCTCCTGTATATCCACCAGACGATTCAAGGGGTGGAATTTTTCGGTGGCGATACGTTCGCTTAGATCCAATACCGAATCGAAGGTTTCCCTGGTATGCGCCGCATAGCGCTCCCGCTGGGTCAGATCCTCCACCTTGAGCCATTCATACATCATGAATTCAAGCGTTTCTCTCACAATCAGCCTCGACCCTGCAATCAAATGGAGTTGACGATTTGCCCGCCATCGACGGTCAAAACGGTACCGGTCATGTAAGCGCCGGCATCGGAGGCGAGCAGTAATGTGGCGCCCGCCAGATCGCTGCATTGTCCAAAGCGGCGCTGTGGGATCCGTTTGAGCAGGGCTTGCGCAAAGCCCGCGTCCTCGAATTCGCGATGCATCTGCGTTTCGATATTGCCGGGACATAGCGCATTGACACGCACATTCTTGCGCGCGAGCTCGTAGGCCATGACCTTGGACAAGTGAATGAGCCCGGCTTTGGTGGCCCCGTAGCTGGACAACATGCCGCCGGGCCGCAATCCGGCCGTGGAGGCCACGTTGACTATGGAGCCGCCGCCCTGATCCGCCATGCACCTGGCGGCACGCTGCGCGACCAGAAACGCGCCTCGCAGGTTGGTCCCAATCACGGCATCGAGCTCTTCGACTGTTTGCTCCAGGAACGGTTTGAGCAACGCCACCCCTGCGCAATTGACCAGTATGTCCGGATAGCGGCCAAGCGAGGAGCGGATCTGCTCGAAAGCGGCATCGATGGACTCGGCCTGTGTTACATCCATGGCTATACCCGCCGCTTTTCCCCCCTGCTCGTTAAGGCGGCCTGCTTCTTCGGTCACTACTGGCTCCCGCCGCGCCGCGAGGACGACCGAAGCACCGGCGCGTGCAAGCACGCCGGCCAGGTGCCGGCCAATTCCGCTTGAGGCTCCCGTAACCAGTGCCAGCTTCCCTTCCAGAGCAAATGAAGCTATCTCGTCAGAAATCATGTCGCCTTTTCCCTTTTTCATAGTTCGTCTGCCCGACGCAGCCTGGCCTTGATAGGCATTCGGCCCGACATGGGCTATATGGCGCCGGTGCACTCGTGAATAAACTTGAGCACGCCTTCATTGAACAGGTCGTTACGGTCGCCTGTGATCATGTGGCCCGCGCCACTGACCTCGAACACCTGTAAATGCGGCAGCCGCCGGCGGAACTCTGCAACGCCTTCATCCGTTACCACATTGCTGTACATGCCCTTGACCAGCAACACGGGGACAGCGATGGACGCGCAGATCGCATATAGCCGCTCGCGAAAAACAAGAGGCTCGATCAAATCGGAAGTCGTAAAAAATACGGGATCCCAGTGCCAATACAATCGTCCATCGTCATGGGTGCGCAAATTCTTCATCAGGCCGCTGATATCTTTCGGCCGCGGCCGGTGGGGGTTATAGGCGGATACGGCATCCGCCGCCTGTTCCAGGCTATCGAAGCCCCCCATATGCCTTTGCAGGAAATCCACGATCTGTTGCGAACCCTGCGCATCCAATCCAGGCACCACATCAACCAGAATGACGGAATGCGCAATTTGCTCTTTGGCCAGACCCGCGGCGAAAAGAGCCGTCATGCCACCCATGGAGGCTCCCACGACGACCGGCTTCCGGGACAGCGTTGCAATGACGTCAAGCAAATCGCGGCCCAGCGTTTCGAGCCGATAGTCGCCATCGGGCGCCCAATCGCTGTCGCCATGGCCTCGCGCGTCCAGGCTGATTGCCCGGTAGCCGCGAGACACCAGTTCTTCGAATGTTTGGCGCCAGGAATGCCGGGTTTGGCCGCCGCCGTGCAGAAGTATGATCGGCTGCGCTTGCGGATCGCCCCCAATATCGGCGGCCAAGGTCAAACCATCGCGATTAGCGAAACGATATGGATGGGCGCCGGAACGCACATGATGTGTATGCATGATCAGCTTCTTTACGACGCGCTAACGGAACTACATGCCCAGCAGGCGCATGTACTCCTGCTCGATCATGGGTAGCCCCTTGATTTCTTGGCTGATTCTTCCGCGTATCATGACGTAGCCTCTATCTACATTACGCCCTACCAGGCGCACGGACGGCTCGGCGATCACCACGGCAATACCTTCTTCAGCCAATCGAGAACAGAGTTCGATCACCTGCTCGACAATGACGGGAGCGAGGCCCAGCATCGGCTCATCCAGCAAAAGGACTTTTGGATCCGTCATCAGGGCTCGCGCCAGGGCCAGCATCTGTTGCTCTCCGCCGCTCAAGGTACCCGCAGCAACGCTGCGCCGTTCCTTCAATCTGGGAAAACGCTCTATCGCCGCCTCTACACGCGTCTTATCCAGCGATAACGCATCGACGATGACTTTCAGGTTCTCTTCGACCGTCAAGCGCGGAAAAATTTGACGGCCCTGCGGAACCAGCACCAGTCCGCGCCGCGCGCGCCCCGTTGGGCCGAGCGCATCCAGGCTATCGCCCGCAACGCTTACCTTGCTTCCGGGAGCTTTCAAGGCGCCCATCATGGCCAGAAAGAAGCTGCTCTTGCCCGCTCCGTTGGGGCCGACAATGGCGGTGATGGTACCGGGATGGGCAAACATCGCAGCGTCGGTCACCGCCTCGACGCTTCCGTAGCGGACCGTTACGGAGCGCGCATCCAGCGCGAATACAGTACTCATTCAGCTCACTCCAATATATGTCTCACGGAAGACGGGGCTGGTCAGGCATGACTGAACATCACCTTGCACCACGATCCTTCCCTGCGCCAGGAGCGCCATGCGATCGACTTGAGGCGCCAGAATGTCGATATTGTGGTCGACGAGCAGCACGGCGGCTCCCGCGGCCTTGAGCTTGCCGAGCGAATAAATAATGCCCTGTATGCCGCTGTCTCCGACGCCGGAGAAGGGCTCATCCAATAGCACGACCTTGGGCTTCTGCATCAAGATGCGCGCAATTTCTACCAAGCGAAATTCGCCAAAAGTGACTTCACCGGCCAAGCGATCGATGTCGGTCAGCGCCACATCGGCGCATACCTGCTCGACCTGCTCGCTTAACGCTCCCCATCCTTTGAAGAAACCGCCCAGCGCCGAACTGAAAACACGCGGCAAGCCCTTCAGTTCGCTAACGCTGGCGCCGATGAGCACGTTCTCCCGCAGCGTCAGCTCCTTGGCTACCTGGGGGTGCTGGAAGGTGCGCGCCAAGCCTTGATAGGCCCGCTTTTCGCTGCCCAGTCCTCTTGCTTCGTGCTCGCCAAGATAAATGGCGCCGGAGTCCAACGGCGTGATGCCGGAAATGATATCGATCAGAGTGGATTTGCCCGCACCATTGGTTCCCAGCAACCCCAGGATTTCGCCGCCGTTGACTTCAAAGTTCACGCCGAGAAGAACCTTCACGCCTCCATATGACTTGAGAACCTCATCACAACGCAGATAGCTCATGTCAATGACCCTCCCTTCGCCACACCGGGCTTCTTGAAGCGTTGCCGCAGCGCAGCCAATCCACCCAGCACGCCCTGCGGGAATACCAGGAGAATGATCAAGGCGAGAATGCCGAAGGTAAGCACGCCCGGGCCTTCAAAAAAATCGAACCCTAGCGTGAAGAACACCACAATGAGCGCCCCGAGCACGGAACCCCACGGAGTGAACATGCCTCCCAGAATAGGCATGAACAGCACCAGAAACACCACCTTTATGCCAAATGATTCAGGCAGGATGAATTGATTCATGAGCGCCAGCAACATGCCCGCAATGGATGCGATGCCGGCGCCCAAGGCCAGGGAGATGATGCGCAGGCTTACTATGGGCACCCCGCAGGCCTGCGCCGCCGGCACGGTTTCGCGCTGGGCCCGTAAGGCGACACCAAAAAATGATGTCCGGTAATGGACGATGGCCGTGGCGATGACCCAGACCAGTAGCGCCCCGACGGCGATCAACTCAGTGCGGCCAAGCTCCCAGCCAAACAGGAACAGGCGCGGAATGCCGCCGATACCTTCCGGACCGCCTGCCCAGTTTCCTGAATGGATCAACCAGGTGTGCACCACAATACCGAACAGCATGGTGGCGACCGCCAAGTGAAATCCGGATAACTTGCGCGTAACGATGGCAAGAATAGCGGCGGTCAGCATGGATAAGCCAACGCCCAGTATGGGTGCGAGCCATAGCAAAGCGCCGCCCTGCTGTCCAGTGATCGCAACAGAATAGGCCCCGATGGCAAAGTAGGCGTTATAAGCAAGAGAAAGCCTTCCGCCCAAGGCTAATGGCAAATACATGCCTAGCGCCAGCAAGGCGTATACGATGACCAGAATGCCGAGGTCTTGTCGATATACCTGGCCTCCTACAAAAATAACGAATGCGAGCGTGCCCAGCAAACCCAGCAGGCTTTCCGTGCGCAGCGCTCGCGCAAGCCTTTGTTGGTGAGTCTGTGTCGTGTTCATGATGTAGTTTTGTTCCTCGACTTAGGTCCGCACCCGAACGGTGAATATGCCTTCCGGCCTGACGGAGAACACCACGAGCACCAGCAGCAGCAACATGTAATCACGCGCGCCCCCGCCGAGAAACCAG
>Ga0182735_1001056_pt1 | contig 19284 bp, 21 predicted proteins | sample eDN5th30CKraftMG_FD_128524 | JGI IMG/M metagenome (GOLD analysis project Ga0182735, IMG submission 128524) | Enriched Miracle-Growth compost microbial communities from Emeryville, California, USA - eDNA 5th pass 30_C Kraft MG (version 2) (version 2) ...
CGTGCTCGGACTCCCCCGGCCGATGGAGACTGTCACCGAAGGGAAGCGCAAGGGGCGGCGCAAGCCCAAGGTGATCGTTCGTCCTGTCCGGCTGGAGCCTGGCATCGAAGAAGCGGTGCAGGTGCGCGAGGCATGGAACCATAAAGCCTATGGCACGCCCGAGACATGGGATCGTTCGACGCGCACGCATGATGGGTCGCTTGTCCAGCTGCATCGCAACGGCACCATCGATAAGGATCAGCTCGAATGGGCGGCGCAGATCGCGAACGTCTATCGCAGCCTGGAGGCCGACGTCGCGGTGAAGGTCGCCAGCCTAGAGGCGCGCGTCGATCAGTCGAAGCGCCACGGCGGCATGGCGGCCGAGAGCGTCTATCGGGTGCGCATGCATCTGGCCTATGGCTATTGGCGCGACATGCTGCCCCTGCCCCGACAGATGGTTCTCGACATGGTCGTTGGCGATACGATCGGCTATTCCGTCGCTGCTCATCGCTATCGCGTTCATAAGCGCAAGGCCAAGCGCTTCCTGCTGGATGCCCTGAACCGCTGGCCGATGTGCGTGGCCCACGCCTTCTCCATGGTGGATCGGCAGACCGTTGATGCCCTCAATGCGGGTCAGAAGGTCATTCCCGGCTGGCTCGATGGCCCTGCCCGGCGCCGTCCTGTTGCGGCCGACCAGAACACGGTCGACGCATTGACGATCGCGGAAGATCAGGTCGCGCACTGCCACCTCTATGACATCGACCCCGAGTTCCTGGACGAGCGCGGATTGCTGAAGGAGTGGAAGGAGATAGCCGACATCATCCGCGCGCGCTTCGGCGCGGTAGAGGATGAGGCAGCATAGCAGACCGTTCTCTTTTTGGCTTGCAAGTGGCCCCGAAATGTTCCAAAAACGGCCTTGGATAAATCCGCCCGATGCACATGCGTCGGGCGGATTTGTCGTTTCTGTCGGTGTAGCTCAACTCGGTAGAGCGCTGGTCTCCAAAACCAGAGGTTGCAGGTTCGAGCCCTGCCACCCTCGCCATAGCAGCGTAGAGCAGTCCGGTAGCTCGTCAGGCTCATAACCTGAAGGTCGGCGGTTCGAATCCGTCCGCTGCCACCATTCACCATCGGAGGCGCAATATGATAGGGCCTCTCAAGCTGCCACCTGAAGGCAGCCCTCCTCTTCGACCTGGCAGGATGATCCTTGTATCGTTCGGCCTGAGCTTGGTGCTTTGGCTCCTGATTGCAGCCGTCGTGCTCTGGCTCATTCGGTAGTGCCCAGCCGACCACCAGCACTGAAGACCAAGCCGCGCGCGAAGGCGTGGAGCAGCACAAGGAAGAGCAGGCAGGAGCGAGGCTATGGCCGGGTGCATGATCTCATGCGCAGGCAGGTGCTCAGCGAGGAGCCGCTATGCAGGCCCTGTCAGGAAGCAGGGCGCGTGACCGCGTCGGTCATCGCCGACCACATCATCCCGCTGGCCGAAGGCGGCACGGGCGACCGGGACAACTATCAGGGCATCTGCCGCCCCTGCCACGACGCCAAGACGGCTGCCGAGGCCCGCCGCGCACGCGCGCGCAGGCCCTGACAGCCGCCCTGGGGTGGGGGCACCATAAAACTCAGGGGCTGACGGCTCTGGGACCGATGGTGCCAGTCTTTTTTCGCGCGTGCAGATTAAACTTTTGGGTGCGTAATAAATTTTGGAGACGGCCATGAAGCGAGGCCCCAAGGCTGAGCCGCCGTCGTCGAAACTGGCGCGCGGGACGTTCCAGCCGGTGCGCGACGGCGTGAAAACCGAGATCATTGTGGCGGGCGATCCGCCGCTGATGCCAGATTACTTGACGCCCGAAGCCCAGATCGTCTGGCAGGAGGAAATCGGGCGCGTCATGTCCGCCGGCGTTACCGAGGTGGATAGCTCGATGTTCGCCCGATACTGCGCGATGGAGGCGCTGGTGCGCCAGGCGTTCAAGGCAGGCGGCGAACCTCCCCCGGCCGCCGTGCTCACGATGCTTCGCCAGCATGCGGAGCTACTCGGCATTGCTGGTCGGAAGAGCCGCGTCGGCAAGGTGAACGATGGCCCCACGAAGAGCGCAAACCCGTTCGCGCGCAACGGACACGGGGCACGCTAGAGATTATACGGCGATTGCACTGGCCTATGCGAAGGCGGCGGTGGCCGACAAGAAGCAGAAGCGGCATTGCAGGATGGTGCGGCAGGCCGCTCAGCGCCATCTGAACGACCTGAAGCGGTCCAAAACCAAGGATTTTCCCTACGTCTATTCGCCCTGGCATGGGAATGACGTCTGCGATTTCATCGAGAAACTGCCCCATATCGAGGGCAACTGGTGCAAATGTCCCGGTGCGGAGGACGGGTTTCACGACGATCGGTGTGGCCTGATCGACCTTGAACCGGCCCAGATATTCATTCTGTCGACGGTTTTCGGCTGGCGCCGCAAGGGCAGCGGTCTCCGCCGGTTCACGATGGTCTATGAGGAGGTGGCGAGAAAGAACGCCAAGTCGACCAAGACGGCTGGCGTATCGCTATATTGCCTGTGCTGTGAGAATGAGGTTGGGCCGCAGGTGCTGACCGCGGCAACGACGTTCGACCAGGCGAAGAAGGTCTTCCACCCGGCCAAGCGGATGGTGGAGAAGCAGCCAGCGCTTCAGGAGGCGTTCGGCGTCACCCCTTGGGCGAAGTCGATCACCTGCGCGGACAATGGGGGCTATATGCAGCCCCTGCACGCGAAATCGAAGAGCCAGGACGGGCACAACCCGCACCTTGTCACGCTCGACGAGTTCCACGCGCACAAGGATCGCGACCTGTTCAACGTGCTGCGCTCCGCTTTCGGCGCGCGCAAGCAACCGCTTATGTGGGCGATCACGACGGCCGGGTCGGACATCAACGGCCCCTGCTATGAGGAGCGGGCATTCGCGGCGAAGGTGCTGAATGGCACGGTCGTCGCAGAACACTATTTCGCCATTGTCTTCACGCTCGACCGGGCGGCGGACTATGACGACGACCGTAAGGAGGGAGATGATCCCTTCGACGAACGGAACTGGTGCAAGGCGAACCCGCTGCTCGGCGCGGCTGTCCAGTTGGACGAGCTGCGCGCCTATGCGATCGAGGCGAAGAACAATCCGGCGGCCGAAGGGGAGTTCAAAACAAAGCGTCTGAACGTCTGGACCGGCGCCCTGTCCGCCTGGCTCAACGTCACGCAATGGCAGAAGTGCGGCAACTCCGCGCTTTCGCTGGAGGATTTCGAAGGGCTCGACTGCTGGATTGGCTCTGACCTTTCCAACGTGGACGATCTCTCCACCGTAGTGCTGGCGGCGCTAGATGACGAGGACCGTCTGCTCGTCAAATCGTGGTTTTTCGTGCCGGAAGCGCGGCTGAAGTCCGAGGATACGAATGTCAAGCAGATCACCGAGCTATATCGGCGATGGTCGAAGGAAGGTCATCTGGTCGAGACGGATGGCGACTTCATCGACCACCGCCGAATTGAGGAACTGATCCGCGAGTTGAAGGATCGGCTGGCGGCGAAGAAGGCAACCTTCGACCAATGGAATAGCGGCCTCGCGATGGCGAGCCGCCTTAACGAAGACTACGGCGAGCCGGATCAGCCGTTTGCCGTGCAGATGGCGAAGAACGCCCGGAACGTCACGGACCCGGCCAAAGCCATCGAAGCGCGGGTCAAGGCCGGGCCGCATCGCCTGCAACATGACGACAATCCGGTGATGACCTGGATGATCGGCAACGCAGTTGTCGACCGACGCATCGATGGCAGCCTCCTTCCGAAGAAGGAGACGCGGAACAGTCCGAACAAGATTGACGGGGTGGACGGCATGATCAACGCGACGGCCCCGATGCTGATGCCCCCGGAAGAGGACAACGGCATGGATGATTTCCTCGCCGCAGCGAAGGCACGCGCCGCATGACGCTCGGTCGGAAGATGTGGCGCGGCGTCCGCACCGCGCTGTCGCTGCTGAGCCCAAGCGCGTGGAAGGCGGCCTTCGCCGGCACGTCATCCACCGGCAAGACGGTCAATGCATCGAACGCCTTGACCCTGTCCACCGTGTGGGCATGCGTGCGGCTGGTTTCTGGCACGATCTCGTCGCTGCCGTTCATGGTCTATCAGGATGGGCCAAGCGACAGCCGCAGGATCTTCAAAACCCATCCGCTCTATGGAATTCTGCACGACAGCCCGAACGCTGATCAGTCGGCGCTCGATTTTTGGCAGTTTATATGCGTCAGTCTGGAGCTTTGGGGCAATGCTTTCGCCCGCATCACGCGCGGACGTGGTGGCAAGATCGTCGCGCTCACGCCTGTCCGGCCTGAGATTGTGCAGGTGCGCCGCACAGCCGACGGGTCGATCCGCTATCGCTATGTCGATGGCGGGCAGACTGTCGACGTCGGCCAGGACGAGATGTTCCATATTCGCGGTTTCGGTGGGTCGCCCTTGGGCGGATTGTCGACGCTGGCATTCGGCCGCCATTCCTTCGGCCTTGCGATGGCCACCGACGAGGCTGCCGCGCAGGTTTACAAGAACGGCCTTCGTCCGTCCGGCGTGCTCACCACGCAGGACAATAAGACGCTGAAGGCAGACCAGCGCGAAGATATCTACAAATATGTCGTCGAGCCCTTCGCGGGCGACAACAATGGGAAGCCTCTCATCCTGGAAGCCGGCCTTAGCTGGCAGGCGATCGAGATGAAGGCGAACGACGCCCAGATGATCGAGAGCCGTCAGTTCTCCGTTGAGGATGGCTGCCGTTGGTTCGGCGTACCGCCCCACATGATCGGTCACACGGCGGGCAACACACACCTGGGCAGCAGCATCGAGCAGCAGACGCTCGGATGGCTGATGTTCGGGCTCCGGGAGCGGCTGAAGCGGATCGAGCAGGCGATCATGAAGCAGTTGCTCACCCCTCCCGAGCGCCTGACTGTCACCGTGGAAATCAATTTCGAGGGCCTGCTGCGCGCCGACAGTGCCGGCCGGGCCTCCTTCTATGCGGCGATGGTCCAAAACGGCATCATGACCCGCAACGAGGTCCGTCGGTTGGAGAACCTGCCGCCCATCGATGGCGGTGACGATCTGACGATCCAGTCCAACATGATCCCGGCCGGGCGGCTGGGCGAACTCACGAGCACCGGGAGCGAGGCAGCGAAGCGGTCGATCATCGACTGGCTGGGCCTGCGCCACATGCTCGAACCGGAGAAAGTCGAATGCTGATGCACTTCAAGCATGGGCAACTGAAGGTCCGCGACTTCAGCCTGTCGATCAAAGCCGAAGCGGTGAAGGATGACGGCACCTTCGAGGGCTACGGCTCCGTTTTCGGTGTCACCGACAGCTACGGCGAAATTGTCGCGCCCGGTGCGTTCAAGCAGAGCCTGATCGACATCGCGGCGAAGGGGCGGCCCGTCCCTGTCCTTTGGCAGCATCAGTCCTCCGCCCCGCTCGGCGTTTATGAGGGACTGTCCGAGGATGAGCACGGACTGAAGGTGTCCGGCCGCCTGCTGATCGACGATGTGCCGAAAGCGAAGGAAGCGCACGCGCTGCTGAAGGCAGGCGCGGTCTCGGGCCTGTCCATCGGATATTGGGTCCGCAAGTCGAGCTATGACGAGAAGACCGGCATCCGCACGCTTAACGAGCTTGACCTGGTCGAGGTCAGCCTGGTGACGTTCCCGGCGAACGATGATGCCCGCGTCGAAGCGGTCAAGTTCAAGCTGGAACGCGGGCAGCTTCCCACGAAATCCGAATTTGAGAAGGCACTGCGTGAGGCTTTCCCCTTCTCGAAGTCTCAGGCCGCGGCAATCGCCAGCCACGGTCTGGATCACCTGCTCCGGAGTGAGTCCGCGGGCGCCGGCGAAATCAAATCCATTTCCGACGCCATTGCAGGCTTCGACCTGCCCAAACTCTGAGGAGTAGAAAATGAAGCATCCTAACATTCTGGCCGCCTCTTCGATGGCGGCTCTGGCCATGGGCGCGATGGTCTCGCCCGAGTTCCAGCCGCGCGAATTCGGCCGCAAGGACGGCGGCGGCGACGAACCGGACATCAAGCAGCTCTCGCGCGACCTGAAGGCCGCGACGGACAAGGTGAAGGAATTCGCCGAAGACGCGAAGGGCCGCATGGAAAAGGGCGAGAAGCTGAGCGCCGACGCCAAGGAAAAGGCGGACGAGGCCCTCGTGAAGTTCAACGAGCTATCGGCCACCATGACCGAAATCGAGCAGAAACTGGCGCGTTCGGGCAATCCCGAAGGCAACGGCGGGCGCAAGTCGGTCGGCTCGATGGTCGTGGCGGACGAAGGCATCAAATCCTTCATGGACCGTGCCCCCTCGAAGGGCTCCGTCGCTTTCGCTTGCAAGGCGATCATCACTTCGCTGACCACCGATGCCGACGGTTCGGCCGGCGACCTGATCATCCCCGATCGTCAGTCGGGCATTGTTGCTCCTCCGGAGCGTCGCCTGACCGTCCGCGATCTGATCACGCCGGGCCGCACCAGCTCGAACGCGATCCAGTTCGTGCAGGAGACCGGCTTCACCAACAATGCGGCAACCGCGGCGGAAACCACGCAGAAGGCTCAGTCTGAACTGAAGTTCGACCTGAAGACCCTGCCGGTGGCGACCATCGCGCACTGGGTCCAGGCGTCGAAGCAGATCCTCGCCGACGCCCCGATGCTGGAAAGCTACATCGACGGGCGCCTGCGCTACGGCCTGGCCTATGCCGAGGAGCTTCAGCTTCTGAAGGGCGATGGTACCGGCTCGAACCTGCTCGGCATCATCCCGCAGGCTACCGAATATGCGGCGCCGGGCGGTCTCGTGGCCGACAATATGATCGACCAGCTGCGCTATGCCATGCTTCAGGCGGTGCTGGCCGAATATCCGGCAACCGGTCACGTCCTGAACCCGATCGACTGGGCTCGCATCGAAACCATGAAGGACGGCGAAGGCCGCTACATCATCGGCAACCCCACGAACGGCGCGACGCCGACCCTGTGGCGCCTGCCGGTGGTGGAAACCCCGGCTATGACGGTCGACAAGTTCCTGACCGGCGCGTTCAAGCTCGCCGCCCAGGTCTTCGACCGCGAAGACGCCAACGTCGAACTGTCCACCGAGGATCGCGACAATTTCATCAAGAACCTCGTCACGATCCGCGCCGAAGAACGGCTGGGCCTCGCGGTCTACCGCCCGGAAGCTCTGATCTACGGCGACTTCGGCAACGTCGCATAATCCCCTGCACGCTTGGAGGGCCGTTCCGGCGGCCCTCCTTTTCAGACCGCCGTCCGCGACGGTCCGGAAAGGAGACGCTCCCATGAAAATCAAGGTTCTTCGTGATTACAGCGGCGCGGAGGGCGCCGACGTCGACAAGAATGTCGCCGCGGGCTCGACGCACATCGTGACCCGCGCCCGCGCTGCCGAACTGAAGGCGGTCGGGCTGGTCGAGATCGTCGGTGGGGATGAGCATCCCGCCGATGGCAAGCAGGAGGAAGAGGAAGTGGACGAGAAGCAGATCCAGCCGATCGCCAACAAGCAGGCTGCTGCCCCGACGAACAAGGCGGAGCCCAAGGCGAACGACAAGGGCAAGGATGCGGGCAAGTGATCCGCCGTCCTAACCCTCACAAGCTGATCTCCGATCCGGGCGATATCGTCGATATCGGAGGTCAGGTGGCTGGTGCTTCCATCACGGTCAGCGCTGAAAATGCCAACGTACGCACTATTGCGATCCAGTTGAAGGACGCGCAGGGGAAGGACATCGCTCACCGCGCGGCAGTTCAGATTGCCGTGCTGGCCGATGCGAGCGGCAATGCTTTCGCAGCCACCGGCGGTTCCACCGGCATCGAGATTGGCACAGACGGCGCGATGCTGCCTGTCGTTGCCAAAAAGCTGTTTCTCGCGATCAGCGAAGCCGATGGCGATATCGACCTGACCTGGACGGACACCGGAACGGAAGCGGCTTATTTGGCCGTGATCCTGCCCAACGGCCGGATGGTCGTTAGCGCGGCGCTGACGAACACCTGATGCGCGTCGTCGTCGTCACTCCTCCCGAGCCGGTTGTGACTTGGGAGGAGGCGGACGCGCACCTGCGTCTTGCGGGTGATGAAGAAGAGAAGGTCTTGGTGGAAAGCCTGATCGCAGCGGCGACCGGGCATATCGACGGGACGGACGGCTGGCTGGGGCGTGCGATCGGCGAGCAGGAGCTGGAAGCATATCTTCCCGCCCCTGAGTTCGACCGCATCCTCCATCTACCCTTCCCTCCCGTCATCGAAGTGTCGAGCATCGAGGCTCGCACTGATGATGGCTGGGATCTGATCGACGCTGCCGTCTATGAGACCCGGGGTGCAGAGGTGTGGCGGAAGCCTGCCGCCAGCTGGCCGACGTGGCTCGACGATCAGGAGGCGGTGCGCGTCACCTATCGAGCGGGCTTTGAGACGGTGCCCGCACCAATCAAGGCCGCCATTCTGCTGATGGTCGGCGATATGTTCCGCAGCCGCGCCAGCTTCGCGACGATGACCACCACGCAGGTGCCCATGTCGGTCACGGTCGAGCGACTTCTGGCACCCTTCCGGGTGTGGTACTGATGTCCCTCGATGCCGGCGCGCGCGACAGGCGCATCTCCGTTGAGCGCAGCACGGAAACGCGCAATGCGCTGAACGAGCCGGTCAAGACGTGGGCCCCCTATGTCCGTCCTTGGGCATCTGTTTATTACGGCACAGGGACCGAGCAGAGGCAGGCTGCCCAGACCCAAGCCGCCCAGGCCGCCACCTTCGAAATCCTGTCGAGCACGAAGAACCGCGGCATTGAGGTGACGGACAGGATCATCTTCGACGGCGGCATCTGGGAAATTCGCTCCATTCCCCGCATTGGTTTGAACGAGGGGATCAAGATCACCGCCGTTCGGATGGTGCCCTGATGGCTCGCCGCTCCGTTTCCCGGCTGGAGGGATTTCGCGAGGCATCGCGCCAGCTCAATGAGATGAGCAAGGCCGTGGCCCGGAACGTCGGCAAGCGCGCGCTCACGGATACGGCTGAAATCCTCGCTCGTGGAGTGAGGGCCAACGTCGCGCCGCATAATCTGACCGGCGATACCTATGAGAGCGTCGACGTCGAGCCTGCAAAGCAGAAGGGTGGCGTCGCGGTGCAGGTCGTCCTCGCAGATATTGCAGGCGTCCAGTTGGAGTTCGGGAACAGCGATCAGACCGCCACCCCGGTGTTTCGCCCGGCTGTCGATTCGAACCGCCGGAAAATGGACGACACCTTCGCCGTACTTTTGCCGCTAGAGATCGACGCTGCCGTGATCCGCAAGGCGAAGCGAGCCGCGCGGAAGGCTCCGAAAGGGTAGATCATGGATTTCTACGGCGGGATTACTACCCGGCTGCTGACGAACCCGGCCGTCAGCGGCATCGCGGACCATCGCGTCAATTGGGGACTGCGCCCGCAAGGGGAGCCTCTCCCAGCCGTGACATTGCAGGTCGTATCCGATCCTCGGCCTGCCCACCTGAAGGGTTTCGACGAAGCCCGCGCGACAAGGCTGCAGTGCGATTGTTGGGCGGAAACGCTGACGGAGGCACTGTCTCTAGCGCGGGCCGTCATCGCGGCCCTCAAAGACCCGGCCACCGTGTCGGGCAAGAAATTCGGCAACGCTCTGGTCGATGGCCAGCGCGACCTTGGCGAAACCGTTGGATCGGGCAGCGATGCTCGAGCGAGCGGCACCTTCATCCATCGCCAGTCGGTGGATCTCATCATCTGGCACTCAGGAGATTAAGATGGCGGAAACGCAGGAAGCCACCGTCGGCTATATGGGAGAGGTCTGGCTGAACGACGGCACAGCCCTCTATGAACTCAACCAGGTCAAGTCGTTCCAGATCCCCGGCGCGGGCGAGCGCGATCAGGTCGAAACCACTCATTTGAAATCGCCCGGCTGGCGCCGCGAATATGTCAGCACCTTCTATGCCGACAGCGATTTCGAGGTGACACTGAACAGCCGGTCGCTCTCCACCACAGACACGCTGCTCGACGCGGCTCGTTCGGCTGGCGATGTTCGCGCCATGAAGGTCGTTCTGCCCGAAAACGGCGTGCCGGTCGCTCAGATCACCCTCACCGCAAAGTGCATCAACTATGAGCGCGGCGAAGTGACGCCCGATGGCGTGATGGAGGCGACGGCGACCTTCCGCGTCGTGACGATCGAAGCGGTCGAAGCCTATGAGGCACCGGCCCCGTAATGGCGAACATTGGCAAGGGCGAGGCATCCTTCACGGCCTCGGGAAAAACATACCGCCTCGTCATGGATTTGAACGCCTATGCGGAAGCCGAAGAGGCAACCGACATGGACCTCGACACCCTGCTGAAGGCGGTATCGCCCCAGATCGACTCGAACAGCGGACTGGTCGTCAAACAGCCGCGCATCAAGCACTTGGGCGCGCTTCTGTTTGGCGGGCTCCAGGCGCATCACCCTGACATCACCCGCGCGGAAGCTAACCGGTTGCTCGGCGAGGAAGGTGCCGGCGAGGCGTTGGCCAAAGCCATGCAGGCATCCATGCCGAAGCCGGACCTGAGTGCGGAGGGAAAGGAAAGCGCGAAGCCTGGGACTGGGACAAAGCCCAAGAAAGCTGGGCAGAGGAAGGGTTAGATCCTTCCGCCTTCTGGTCCCAGACGTTTCGCTCCTACGAAAATGTGATGCGGGGGCGGTCGCGGGGCAACAAGGAGCGGATCATCCTCCTTGCCCATCAGGTTGAAGCGATGGCGCGGCAGAAGATACTGCGGGACGCCGCCTATTACATCAAGAAGAGCGAAGCCCGTTCAAATCAGGACGGCGCTATGAGCGTGCTGGCGATGATGCGGGCGTTCAAAGCCCGTCAGGACGAAACTGCAGCGGCGCCGCCAGGACGACGCTAATCGAGAGGATGAAGCATGGCGAAAGGTCAGGGCCGAGGCGTAGTTCTCGGTTATCTCCGCTATGTGCTTGGGTTCGACAGCCTGGCCTTCCAGGAGGGGCTTGGCGACGCCGAAAAGCGTCTGAAAGCCGCGCAGAAGTCGATCCAGAAAACGGCGGACGGCTTCACCAGCATCGGCAAGAGCCTGTCGACCTACATCACCGTTCCGGTTGCCGGTGCAGCCGCCGCCATCCTGAAGATGGGCGGCGACTTCGAAAGCAGCATGAACAAGGTCTCCATCTCGACCAACGGGACGGCAGCCGAACTGAAGGCGATGAACGACCTGGCGCTGAAGCTGGGCAAGGACACTGTCTTCGGTGCGACCGATGCCGCCGATGCTATGGACGAGCTGGCAAAGAACGGCCTTTCGGCGAAGCAGATCCTCGAAGGCGCTGCAACGGCAGCGGTCAATCTGGCCTCTGCCGCTGGATCGGAGCTTTCCCCAGCTTCGAAGGCGATCAGCGACGTCATGCAGCAGTTCAAGATCGGCGCCAAAGACCTGCCGATGGCTGTCAATCAGATCACCGGCGCCGTCAACCAGTCGAAGCTCGACTTTTCCGACTATGCGCTCGCCATAGCCCAGGCAGGCGGCGTCGCCGGTGGCGTCGGCGTCGATTTCAAGGACTTCAACGCTGCCATTGCGGCGACTTCCTCGCTGTTCGCCAGTGGCTCCGATGCCGGCACCAGCTTCAAGACGTTCCTGCTCGCACTACCTGGCAACTCCAAGCCAGCGGTGAAGGCCATCCAGGAATATGGGCTCAGCTTCTACGACGCGCAGGGCAACATGCGCTCAATGTCGGAAATCGCTGAGACGCTGCGTACAAATCTGGGTGGGCTTTCCGATGAGGCGAAAACCAGCGTGCTGAAAGACATTTTCGGCACCGATGCCATGCGGACCGCGATCGGCCTTATGGACCAGGGCGCGAAGGGCATCGACGCAATCAAGGGCAAGATTGCCGAGACCGATGCCGCCGCCCAATCGGCGAAACGATTGCAGGGCTTCAACGGCCAGATGGAGCAGTTGAAGGGCGCTGTCGAAACGCTGGCAATCACCATCGCGCAGTCCGGCATTCTGGAATTCGTCACTTCCATGGTGACGCACCTCGGCAATTTCGTTGATGGCCTGGCCGATACAAATCCCGAGTTGCTGAAATGGGCGACCATCATAGGTGGTCTCGCTGCCGTCCTTGGGCCTGTCATCATTGGCATCGGCGCAGTCGTATCCGCCTTTGGCACCCTGCTTCCTGTAATTGCCCCGGTCGCGGCGGCGATCGGCACCGTCGTGTCTATCATCACGGCTGGCATCATTCCCGCGCTGGGCAGCCTCATTGTCGCGCTGGCACCGGTGCTCATCCCGCTTGCCGCTGTCGCGGCCGGGGTGGCGGCCGTCTATTACGCCTGGAAGAACTGGGACACTATCGGCCCCATTCTGGCCCGCCTCTATAATGGCGTGAAGTCGTGGATCATGGACAAGCTCGGGCGCGTCTGGGACTGGCTGAAGGGTAAGCTGGAAGCGGTCGGCCAGTGGTTCTTCAACCTCTACGACGCGGTCGTCGGGCACTCCTACATCCCGGATATGGTCGATGAGATCGGCCAGAATATGGCACGGCTCGAGACGCTGATGGTCGACCCTGCGCAGAAGGCGACCCAGAAGACGGGCGACCATTTCCGAGCGATGGCTTCCAAAATCAGCGGGATTATAGATGAGATTTTCCCGAAGACCGCCCAACTGCGCGACGAGATGGAGAAGCTGATTGCTCTCCAGAATGACAAGACCCTCTCGCCCGGCGTTCGGCAGGCCGCCCTCGATGCCCAGATCAACCGCGTTTTGCATGCGCAGGATGCGGCGCGGGAAGAAACTTCGCCCACGCTCGGCAATATCAGCGCGGTTCCCGGCGCACTGGATGATGCATGGGCGACGGTGTCGGAGACGGCGAAGCAGGCGGCAACTCGCCTCCAGGCTAGCACGGCTGCCACTGGGCAGGCGTTCGTAGATATGGCGAATAAATCGCTCAACGCTCTGTCGAACCTTGCTCAGGCCATAAAGGGCGGCGGCGTACTGGACATTCTCTCGTCCGCCTTCAATGCCTTTGGTGCACTGGCGGGTACTGGCCTGTTTGGGGGAAGCCTGAAAACCAGCTTCACCAATTTCACTCCGATCTCGGGGTTCCGCGCGAATGGGGGGCCGGTGTCGGCTGGCAAGTCATACGTTGTGGGCGAACACGGTCCGGAAGTCTTCACAGCATCCCGCTCGGGCTACGTCCATGCCAACGGATCCGATGGCAACGGTGGCCGAGCCGCCAATGTCAGCATCGTTCCCTCGCCATATTTCGATGTCGTCGTAGATAAGCGCGCCGCCGGGGTGGCACAGCCGATGGCGATGCAAGCTGCAACCGCAGGGTCAACCGGTGCACAAGTCGCCATGGCACGTCAGCGCAGCAGGATCATTCCATGATTGATCTGCCAGACTATCCATCGCCGAACGGCGCGACACCACGTGTACTTGATTTCGGTGGCTTTCTTGAGCCTGCCAGTGGCGCGCAGGTGCAGCGCATCAACCGGATGGGGAGCCGCTATGCGGTCGCCTTCACGATGCCGCCTTTGTCAAACCAGAAGCACGGCCGGATCTGGGTCAATCGCTTGGTGCGAGGCCAGCAGCAGGGCGCGCGGATCGAGTATCCCCTGCTCGACTTCTATCCCGGAACGCCGGGCAATTTCGTTGTCGACGGAGCTGGGCAGGCAGGCAAATCGCTGCACATCAGGGGCGGCACCCCGCATTACGCCTTCTATGAAGGTCAGCCTTTCAGCCTCGAAATCGACGGACAGCATTACCTGGACTTCATTGCCGCGGGAACGATCGCAGACGCATCGGGCGATGCCACGATCAGCTTAACCCAGATGCTGCGCGCCGAACCGGCCGCTGGTGACCCGCTGCACATCTCCAAGCCGATGATCGAGGGCTTCATCATGGGTGACCAGATATCCTGGAGCATTTCGGTAGAACGTCTGATCGGTATCTCTTTCGAGATCCACGAGGCGCGCTGATGGCCTTCACTTCTCGCGTCCTTCACCTCGTGGCGTTGATGCAGATCGACCTTCCGACCCGGACTGTTCGTCTGTGTGATGGCGGCTATGTCTACTGGGGCGGAAACAAGTTCGAGGGCGTGGATCAGCAGTTCGGCGCTATCGCGGCGGCAGAATCGTTCGAGGAAAAGACAGGTGATGAGGCTCCGGGCGGCAAGCTGACGTTCTTGCCGCCTTCTTCAACCGCCGCGACGGCACTGACCGATCCATCGCTTCAGGGTTCGCGCATGCGCTTCTGGCTCGGCGAGATGGATGCCGAAACAGGAACAATCACCGGCACGCCCGAACTGTCAGCAGACCTTGCGATCGACACGGTAACGCTGAAGGTGGGCAAAGGCACTCGGGCGGTCGACATCGAGTTCGAGAGCGCGGCCAGGCGCCTCTTCATGGTCATGAGGGGCAATGCCCTTAACGACCGCTTCCACCAGGCTTGCTATCCGGGAGAGAAAGGCATGGCGAACGCCACTGGCATGCCTCGCTCGACCGCATGGGGCGCGGCGACACCGAACTCATGAACGACATGCTCAGGCGGCAGGCCGCCCTTGAAAGGACGCTGGCGAAGTATCGCAAGCGGACGCTGGACTTTGCCAGCGCGGATTGCGTGCGGATGGCGCGGTTCCACCTGCTCCAGATGGGTCACAAGCCGCCGCCGCTGCCGCGCTATCGCTCGCTCGCCGGCGCCGTCCGCGCGCTCAAGACCGCGGGTGGAATGGAGCGCATCTTTGACAGCCTGCTACCGCGCATTCCGCATTCCCGGATGCTGCCCGGAGACATTGCGCTGTTGGACGGCGACAACGGCATGGACGCAGCCGTGATCTGCGTGGGGCACAAGGTCATCGGCTGGCATGAGGGCAGCGATCAGATGGTCAACATGATCCCGCTCGAAATCAAAGCTGCCTGGAGGGCTTGATGGCGAAGGCTCTGGGGAAGGTTGCCATGCTGGCCGGCGCGGTAGCCTTGGTGGCCACAGGCGTCGGTGCATTCGCCTCGGCCGCCACCCTTGCGAGTTGGGGGACGACTGCCGCCGCGGTGACCCAGGTGGCGCAGATTGCCACCGTCGTTGCCGCCGCGGCGTCCGTCGGCTCGCAGCTGTTGATGAAAAAGCCCGGGATGCAAGGCTCAGTCAACAGCGTCACGATCAGCGCCAACGCCGCCGTGCCCTATGGCGTCGGCCGTTCATTCTATGCCGGAAGCCAGGTCCATGACGTCGGCTGGGGGAACAAGGTCAGCAAGACGAAGAACCCGATCCTGTCGAAGGTCTTTGTCTGGAGCGGCGGCGGCCCGATCGAGGGAATCGAAGCCTTCCTGATGGATTGGCAGCCGGTCGCCTTCTACGGCACCTCCGCATCGGGATACTATGGCGGCTGGCTATGGAGCGATAACCAGCTCGGCTTGCGGCCGGAGCCAGACGCGCTTGCGCCGCCGATCGGATTGTGGGGCGTATCCATGCCCGACTGGGGCAGCGCCTATAAGGTGTCCGGCTGTGCGGCGAGCCTGATCAGCTTCAAGTTCGACCGTGACAACAAGGTATGGGCGAACGGCATTCCCGCCTTTGGCGTCGTGGGCAAATGGGCGCGGGTCTATGATCCACGGAAAGACAGCACGTATCCCGGAGGCGATGGCGATCACCGCTTTGCGGACGAAGACACATTCGAGTTCGACCGCAACGTCGCGCTGAACGCCATCACCTATGCGCGCGGGCGCTATGCCATCGACACGACGACTGGCGAACAGACCATGAAGGTTGTCGGCTGCGGCTTCCCCTACGAGGCTTTCGACTGGCCGCAGTGGGTCGCCTTCGCCAATCTCTGCGAAGCGAACGGCTGGAACAGCGACGGCACCGTCTTCGACGGCCCGGGCATCAGCCTGTGGGACAACCTGAAGCGCATCTGCATCGCGGGCGGCGGGGTCCCGGTGATTTCGGGTGGGCTGCTCTCCGTCCGCTTCCAGTCGCCGAAAGTTGCGCTCGATACCATCACGCCGGATGATTTCGCGGACGGCGAGCGGATCGTGCCGGGTATGCGGACCTATCGCGACCGCATCAACACCATGGTCCCGAAATATCGCTCGGAGGCCAACAAGTGGGAATATGTCCAATCCGAGGCCATCAGCTTCGAGAGCTACATCACCCTCGATGGGGAGCCGAAGGAAGAGGAATATCTCTGCGAGCTGGTGACGGACAAGGATCAGGCGGCCCAGTTGACCGCCTATGAACTGTTCAACCGGCGTGAGCTGTCCGGCATCACGATCCCGTGCAAGCCCCGCCTGTGGGAGGCACGCTTGGGCGAAGCCTATCAGGTGGTCGATCCCGATACGGGCCTCGATCATCTCTGTGTCGTCGCCGCGATCAGCAAGGATGTCTCCACCGGCACGGTCACGCTGACCTTCGAAACAGAGACGACGGAGAAGCACGCCCTGGCGCTCGCCATGACGGGCACCGCGCCGCCGCCGCCGACCCTCGTGCCTCCCGGGCAAGCCGATGGCGATGCATGGGCCGGTGACACGACCTTCGACAGCGGCGTGGTTTCCTTCGACGCCACCACCTTCACATTTGACGAGGCATAGATGGCCAAACAGACGATCGGCATCGGCAGCGCCGCCAATGACGGCACTGGCGATGATCTCCGCACTGCGGGAGAGAAGATCAACGACAACTTCACGGAACTGTATGGCGCCATCTTCACGGCCGTCGCCGGTGGCGCGCTCGCCGGAACGGAGAAGTTCGTCGGCTTCGATGGCGCGACGGCGAAGACCTGGCTGGCCTCACAGATCGCTGCCTACATCACGGCCCAGATCGTTGCCAGCGCGCCTTCGACGCTCGACACGCTGAACGAGCTTGCCGCCGCGCTGGCCGATGATCCCAACTTCGCCACCACCATGACGTCAGCCCTGGCCGGCAAGCAGCCGCTCAGCAGCAAGCTGACCGCTATCGCCGCCGCCACGCCGATCGCGGACGGCGACCATGTCGTTGGGGGCATCACGATCACCACCGCCGACGGCATCATCACCGCCATCGCCTGACCGGAGAAACCATGACTATCACGCGCGACTTGCTCGCGGCGCGGAACAGGCTGTTCGCGCCGACGATGGAGCTTGAATATAAGGGCGACCCGCTGCCGCTGACCGGCGCGTCGATTTCCATGCAGGTGCGGCTCTATCCCGGCGCGGATGGCGCGGCGTTGGCAGAGCATGCCGCCATTCCCTTCGAGGATGTGGTGCATGAGACGGACGCTGGCGTGCGCGTGCTCCGCCTCAATCCCGAAATCGCCCAGGTGACACTCGCGGGCTTCCCGACCGGGCTCAATCAGCCCGAGGTCGGGGAGGCTGATGCCTACGCCTATGAAATCAAGCTGACCTATGCCGATGGCGCGGCGGACGCGCTCTGGATCGGCAATTTCATCCTCGAACCCGGAGTGAACGAAGCATGAACTTGCAGATACCCCTTCGCGACCGGGAGCGCGGGCTGCGTGGTCCGGGGCTTTCCAATGAAGACAGGGACTTTTTGGACAGCGTTCAGGAATCCGTCGATGCAGCCTTCGACATCGTTCCCACGGTGAACCTCTACGATCCTTCGGCGCGGCGCGAGGGGTGGATCGTCAACGGTACGACCGGGCAGATCATCACCAATGCTGGCGGCGCCTGCACCGATTACATCCCCGTCACTGAAGGCACGCCCTATCGGATCAGCTGGGGGACTGGAGCCAAGCTCGGCGGTGCGGCATTCTACGCAACTGACGCAACGAATGTAGCGATCCCCGGCAGCGCATCATCCTCCACAGCTAATGGAGTGGTGCTCACGGCCCCTGCCGACGGCTTCATGGTTGTAAACCTCCAGTCGAGCGTTCTGGCCGAACCGCCGAACGTGATGATCGCAGAAGGCGCCGATGCGCGGCCCTATGAGCCGTTCCATGAGCCTTATAGGGCCATCACCGAGCAGGCCGGCAGTCCGATCCTTGAGGCCGCGAATGAAGGCGTGGATGCGACGATCAACACGACCTGGACAAACATGTTCGCCACTGGCGATTTCGTCGGCGGTCAGCCCATGTTCCGCTCTGGATCGCCTGCCGTTGACTTCACGCAACCCGTCCTGCTGCAGCGCGGCCTCGCGCGCGGCATCCAGTGGCGGGCAGGTTCCGACTTCGCACGCTACGCATCCGGCGAAAGTGTCCTCAACAAATATTATTTCGCGGCGTTCATCGCCAATTCCGTCGATCTGGCGAACCTTGTTCCGGAGCCGATGGTACAGGTCTACAAGGAGGACGCTGGCGGCGCTCTGACGCTGCCCGCCACGTCCGGCGAGGGCTATGTCGAACTCGATAGCGAGACGCGGATCGTCTGGGAGACAGGGCGTATCGACACCGACGTGCCGAACATCATGGTCGGATCGTCGCGGACGCCTGCGGTCGCTGGCACGCTCTATGCCGGCGAGTGGACGCTGTTCCTGGCTGATGCGCCGATTGACCGGCATGAGGCGCTCCGACAGATCAGCCTTGCGGCGAAGGCCCGTCTCGAGGCGCGGCGTTGGGCACAGTCCGTGGCGAACAGCCCGGACAATCCTCGGGCGAGGCTGGTGCTGTCGGGCCTCGGCGGCGCGGCCTATGTCGAGAGCGACCGGTCAGGTCGCATGATCCGCAACAGTTTCGCGCCGTTCCAGCCTGTGTCCCTGACCGTATCGCGCAAACTCAACCTGACTGGCAATTCGCTCGACGGGAGCGAGTTTCGGACAATGGGCGACGACATCGCGCCAGATCATGCGCTGGGGACGACGATCGATGCCAACCACGGCTTTACGCTTGGGCGATGCGCCGCCGCTGCGCATGGCAAGACCGCTGCCGATGAAGGTTCGGTCTGGGCGAATGGCGGCAATGAGTATGTCCTGGTCAAGGTGGAGAACGCCAATTCACTGTTGATCGCTCGCCGCATGGCCAATTCCATCCCGCCGGTCGGCGCATTTACGCACGTGTCGGGCGCAACCGCGACCGGCAACATCACCACCACCACATCCGTTACGCAGCAATGGTATCCGCCGCAGAAAAATTACAGCCTCCGCTGCTTTGTCGACGGTGGCGAGGTGTCCGATACCGAAGGGGTGTTCAGCTACACCGATAACGTCCTGTTCATCGAATCCTGCGACATCATGCAGCGGCAGTCGATCATTGACTGGTGGATCGCGAACGGCGGGGCAAGTGGCGGATTGCAGCCCGATGGAACGGCGGCTTACCGTTCAATCATCGCCTACCGTTTTGACATGGACGGGCAACTGGCATTTCATCGTCAGTGGATCGTGCTGGCGAACGGGA
>Ga0182735_1001060_pt1 | contig 19270 bp, 22 predicted proteins | sample eDN5th30CKraftMG_FD_128524 | JGI IMG/M metagenome (GOLD analysis project Ga0182735, IMG submission 128524) | Enriched Miracle-Growth compost microbial communities from Emeryville, California, USA - eDNA 5th pass 30_C Kraft MG (version 2) (version 2) ...
CTGACCTCCAGAAAGTCACGTTAACAAAAGGGTCTGGGTGATATCTTGCTGAAGGACAGCTTTCCCTGCCCCATCCCCACTTAGAAAAAGATGCGCGTCCGCGCCGCTTCCTCTTTCCCGACATTACCCATCGGTCGGAGCCGTTCAACCTCGTTCGTATGGCGACAAGCGCCGGCGCGATGCTATCGGTTCGGCCTGTTGCAGAAACAGCACATTTTGAGGAGGCCATAAACGCTTCATTAAGAAATGAGACAGGCCGAGGGCGAGATTGGGGATTGCGGAGGCCTTAAGGCGCCCCACGAATCAACCGGAGGCGTTCTCACATTCGATTCGGGGTAGCTCACTCGCCCTTTTCCAGAACGGCAACACCTATGCCTAAATCGTTCGTGGACAGGTAGTCATATTTCAATGTTATCCGCAGGGTTCTGTGGCCGAGCCACAACTGGACACGGCGGAGGTCAACGCCCCCCATCACCAATCGTGATGCGCAGGTGTGCCGCAAGATGTACGGAACGATGCCTTCCTCGTCGCCGAAGCCGACCGTCTGCTTCGCTTCATTCCATGCGGCACGATATTTGTATTGCTCCACCGTCGAGAATGGCCCCTCGCTCGAACGATCGATCGAAGCGAGGATACGCTTGGCGCGAGACGTAAGGGGAATAGTTCGCTCGGAGTGCTCGCCCCCCTTTGAGAAACACACCGTCCCTTCGTCAATCCGCACTTCAGGCCACTTCAGGTCTATGACCTCGCCGATTGTCGCTCCTGTATCAACGAGCACGACGGACAGCATTTCATATTCGCTTGATATGGCCCCGATGCGCGCGAACAGAGATCGTTCTTCATGACGGGTGAGAAACCGAATACGCTCCTCGGGCTCCTCCTGACGGTCGAAGTCCGTGATTGAAGCCAGATCGCCCGACTTCCAGGCGTGACGCAGGAGCTTACTCAGCGCCATCGTCTTGCGATTTATGGTCGCCTCGGTGTTGCCCTTGGATCGAAACGCTTCCTGGATTTCTCTCAGGTCAGCGCTGGCGAAGCTGCTGAACTGCCGGCCGAAGACGATTTCGTCAGCCTGGAGGATGAACGAATAGACATTCCTTTTGTGGCTTCCCTCCGGCCAGAGCGAATCCCCGTATTTCTCCAGAAGCTGCCTAAGGGACTGCGGCGCCGGTTCATTTTGAGGTTCGACAGTACCGGTCATAGTCTCTCCCCGTCAGCCGCGGTGCCCGCGCGAATGTAAATCGGCAAAAGCGCCTGCGCAAATTCCAATCGCGGTAACGTGCTGCAACGATTTCAATATCTTGGCTTTAAGACTGCTTTAACCATGAAAATTTTGGGCCGCTGGCGATGCGCGAGGCTCCGGGACGATTTTTCACGGTGCCGTGGCGTGCCGGCGTTCCTATCTTCTGAGAGGCAAGGAAAGGCACAAGGCCATGATGAACGGATATGACGGCATGATGGAGGGCATGGGCATGATGATGTGGGGCATGGGCCTGGTCTGGGTCCTTCTCGCGCTCGTGCTCATCCTCGCCGCGGCGGCGCTCGCCCGGTATGTTTTCTTCGGCGGCCATAAAGGCTGAGGGCGGAACCGGCGCGGCCAGCCTTGTCGGCAAGCGAGGGAACCGAACACCTCGTCGCTCATTTCTGTGCGCACCCGGTCACGGGGGCGTCTCAGGCGACGGGCCCGCATGTCCGCGGATGTGCGGGCCTCAGCCGCCGAAATGGCCGAAGAACTGGCGAAAAGCCGGGGATGCACCAGCGCCGAACATGGCCTCGGGCGCGCCGCTGCTCTCGATCTGGCCTTCCTTCATGAAGATGACGCGGTTGGAGACGTTGCGGGCAAAGCTCATTTCGTGCGTGACCACCAGCATGGTCATGCCCTCCTCGGCCAGCGCCCGCATGACGCGCAGCACCTCGCCGACCAGTTCCGGGTCGAGCGCCGAGGTGGGTTCGTCGAACAGCATCACCTTGGGTTTCATGGCCAGCGCCCGCGCGATCGCCGCGCGCTGCTGCTGGCCGCCCGAAAGATGCGCCGGGTAGCTGTCGGCCTTGTCGGCGATGCCCACCTTCTTCAGCAGTGCATGCGCCTCCTCGACACAGGCGGCGCGCGGCCGTTTCAGGACATGCACCGGGCCCTCGATGACATTCTGCAGGATCGTCATGTGCGACCACAGGTTGAACGACTGGAACACCATCCCGAGTTCGGAGCGGATATGGTCGACCTGCCTCTGGCTGGCCGGGTGGTTCCTGCCGCCTTTCTGCGCCATGCGGATCTGTTCGCCATCCACCCAGATCTCGCCGGTATCGGCGATCTCGAGCAGGTTGATGCAGCGCAGGAACGTGGATTTGCCCGATCCGCTGGCCCCCAGCACCGAAATCACGTCGCCGTCCCGCGCCTCCAGCGAGATGCCGCGCAGCACCTCATGCGCGCCGAAGCTCTTGCGGATGTCGCGAACCGAGAGGCGGGCGGTATCGGCCATGGGCGGGCTCTCCTTCATGCCTCAGGCCTTGCGCGCTGCCGGGGCGCGCGCAAATGGCGTGAAAGCGAATATTCGAGCAGGGCCATGGCCTGCAGGACGATGAAATTGAGGACGAGGTAGATCGCCGCCGCGCACAGGAACACTTCCATGGTGCGGTAGGAGTGCGAAATCAGCCGCTGCGCGACGCCGGTGACTTCCCAGACCGTGACGAGGCTAGCCAGCGAAGTCGACTTCATCATCAGCACCACCTCGGTCGAATAGGCCGGCAATGCGTAACGCAGGGCGATCGGCGCGATGATTCGGCGAACCAGCAGGAAGCCGGACATGCCGATGGAACGGGCCGCCTCGATCTCGCGCGGCGGCACCGAGCGCAGCCCGCCGCGAAAGATTTCCGCCGAATAGCCGGCCGTGCACAGCGCCAGCGACAGCACCGCGCAGACGAAGGGCTCGCGCAGCAGCGGCCACAGCGGGCCGTTGCGGATGAAGGAGAACTGCGCCAGCCCGTAGAACACCAGGAACATCTGGATCAGAAGCGGCGAGCCGCGGAACACGAAGACATAGGCCTTGGCGAAGGCCGAGAGATAGCGGTTGCCGCCGACGCGCATCCACAGAATGAGCAGCGCCAGCACGCAGCCGATGCTGACCGAAAGCGCGAACAGCGCCAGCGTCACCGGCAAGGCCTTGATCAGCGTCACCATGGTCGAGGAGAGAAAGTCGAAATCCATGGCGCTCAGACCTGACCCATGGCCGAGGGCATCGAGCGGTTGGCGCGCCGTTCGGCCCGGTCGAACACCTGGTCGGACAGGCTGGTCAGCACCAGATAGAGCGCGCCGCCGACCACGAAGAACAGGAAATACTGCCGCGTCGAGCCGGCCGCGACCTGGCTGGTGCGCATCAGTTCGGCGAGTCCGGTCACCGAGATCAGCGCCGAATCCTTGAGGCTGAGCTGCCAGACATTGCCCATGCCAGGCAGCGCATAGCGCATCACCTGCGGCATGATGATGCGCCGGAAGCGCAGCGCCCGGTTCATGCCGATGGCGGACGCCGCCTCCAGCTCGCCCTTGGCCACGGCCAGATAGGCGCCGCGAAACACCTCCGCCTGGTAGGACCCCGAGATGATGCCCACGGCGAGCGCGCCGGCGATGAAGGACGGCAGGCCGAGAAAGCCCTCATAGCCCATCGCCTGGCCGATCGCGGTGACGGCGGACGAGCCGCCGAAATAGATGAGGTAGATGATCAGGAGTTCGGGAATGCCGCGAAACACCGTGGTGTAGGCACTGCCGAGCGCCCTCGCCACGACGCTGCCGGACAATTTGGCGGCCGCGACGATGGCGCCGAGCACCGCGCCGATCGCCAGCGCCGCCGCCGTCACCGCCAGCGTGATGCCGGCGCCGGCCAGAAGCAGCGCGCCCCACCCGGTCGAGCCGAAGCCGAGCAGTTCCAGTGTCGACATCGCGAAGCCTCCCCTTCACGCAACGCCCTCGCGGCGGGGACAATAGCATGGGCTTCCCGTCGCGAAAGCGGCAAACCGGGCATGCCTTCCCGGCGAGCGGCCGGGAAGGCATGCGTGCGGCCGTTTATTTCGGGGAAACGTCGGTCTTGAACCACTTTTCCGACAGCGTCTTGACGGTGCCGTCGTCGAGCGCCGACTTGATCGCCGCGCTGAACATGTCGCGCAGGTCGGTGTCGGCCTTGCGCACGCCGAGCCCTTCGCCTTCGCCCCAGATCGGGCCGACGATCTGCGGACCGGTGAAGACCAGTTCGCCCTTGGCCGCGTCGAACGCGCTCTGGAAATAGACGCTGTCGTCGAAGCCGAGGTCGATGCGGCCGTTCTGCAGGTCGAGGTCACGGTCGGCGCCGGTCTTGTATTCGCGGATCGTGGCCGTATCGCCGAAATTGTCGTAGATGAACTTGGCGTAGACGGTCGAGGCCTGGATGCCGATGGTCTTGCCCTTGAAGGCTTCCTTCAGCGCCTCGACTTCCTTGACGCCGGTCTGGCCGACATCCATCTTCACTTCCGTGCCGCTGCCGGCGGCATTGGCGAGCGCGCTGTCCTTGACGGTGGCGAAGGCGGCCGGCGTCTGGGCGTAGGGGATGGTGAAATCGATCACCTGCTTGCGCTCGCCGGTGATCGACAGCGCGTCCATGATGATGTCGAACTTGCCGGCGTTGAGCGCCGGGATCATGCCGTCCCAGTCGGAGGCGACCAGCTTGCATTCGACCTTCGCCCGCTCGCACAGCACCTTGGCCAGTTCCGGCTCGAAGCCGCCCAGCGTGCCGTCCGGATTGGTCATGTTCCACGGCGCATAGGCGCCTTCCAGCGTGATGGTGACCGTCTTCCAGTCCTTGGCCATGGCCGGGCCGGCCAGGCCGGAAAGCGCGACCGCGCCCGCCAGCAGCATTGCATGCATCTTCATTCAGTTTTCCTCCCAGTCGCGACGGGTCTTGCCGGAACGGACGTCCGGCCCCGGCGTCTCCTTGCTTCACCCGGAAATCTATCTGCCTATCGAGGCCGTTTGTCTATCTGCAAGCGCCGTCTCGCCGCGACCCGCCCGTTCTACAGCTTCGGCATGCCCGGCGGCGGGTTGCCGCTTTCGGCGCGGTCGCGATAGAAGGCGGCGCGCGCCAGAAGCATCAGGGTAACCGGCGTGGTGACGGTCACGAACACCGCGATCAGGATCTCGTGCAGCACCGGACGCGACTGGGCGACCGAGAAGAAGATCATCGAGGCGATCAGGATGGCGCCGACCCCCCAGGTGGTGCCGAGCGTCGGGGCATGGACGCGCTGGTAGAAGGTTTCGAACCGCACCAGCCCGATGGCGCCGAGCAGCGTCAGCACCGAGCCCAGGACCAGGAAGAAGGCGACGAGCAGCGCCACCCACAGCGGAATTTCGGCGAACTGGTTCATTCGATCACCTCGCCGCGCATCAGGAACTTGGCCAGCGCCGCCGTGGAAACGAAGCCGAGCAGCGCGATCACCAGCGCCATCTCGAAATAGATGGTGAAGCCCGAGCGGATGCCGAGCGTCAAGAGCAGCATCATGCCGGCGGCGTACAGCGCGTCCAGCCCCAGCACCCGGTCCTGCGCGCGCGGCCCGCGCACCATGCGGTAGACCGCGCAGCCCATCGCCACCACCAGCAGGAACTGCGACAGCGACAAGGCGAGGATGAGGACGATCGCGCTCATTGGAAAATCTCCATCAGCCGGCGCTCGTAGCGCTGCTTGATCTCACGGGTGAGACCCTCGGGATCGCGCAGGTCGAGCACGTGGATCACCAGTTCGTTGCGCCCGGAATGATAGTCCACCCATGCCGTGCCCGGCGTGCTGGTGATGATGCAGGCAAGGACCGCCAGGCCGGTCTTGTCGCGCAGGTCGAGCGGGATGACGAGGAAACCGGAATCCCTGAGCCCGCGCCGGCCCCTGAGCACGATGCCGGCGACCGCGATGTTGGAGCGCAATATGTCCACTAGCACGTCGGCGGCCAGCACCGGTATGCTGCTCCAGCGCCCTATCCTCGGCTTGGCCGGCTCCAGTGCCGTCATCGCCTTGGCCGCCGCCAGCGCGATGACCGCGCCGAGGATGACATGGCCGGGCGACAGACCGTTGAGCAGCAGCCACATGACAAGCAGGGCGGCCGACAGCAGCGGATAGGGCAGGATGCGCCTCATCAGTGCCCTCCCGCCTTCACGCCCGGAACGGGGGCTGCCGACAGCACGTCGTGCAGATAGGCCGACGGCTGGTGCAGCGACAAAGCGGTCGCCTCCATGTAGCGCATCGCCGCGCCCGCCTGCACGGTCAGCGCCAGGCAAAGCAGCAGCAGGAAGGCGACCGGGGCGATTTCCATGACCAGCACGCGCGGCACCACCCCCTCGACCGGCGCCCAGAAGGTGCGGATGCCGGCGCGCATCATCGCCAGCATGGCCGACAGACCCGAAAAGATGACCAGCGAAAAGAACGTCCACGTCGCCACTCGCATGGCGGGACTGGCATCGGCCGGCTGGATCGCGGCGGCGAGCAGCGCAAACTTGCCGATGAAGCCGGACAGCGGCGGCATGCCGGCCAGCAGGATGGCGCAGGAGGCGAAGCAGACGCCGAGCACCGCCAGCGTGGCCGGGACGGCGACGCCGACCTCCTCCTCTTGTTCCTCCTCGTCCAAGTCGTCGCCATAGGCCTCCATGGTGACGGCCAGCACGTTGGCGGCTGGGTCCTGCGCGCGCTCGACCAGTTCGATCAGCAGGAAGAAGGCGCTGATGGCGAGCGTCGAGGAAACCATGTAGTAGAGCGCGCCGGCGGTGACGCCCGCATTCTCCATGCCGATGGCCGTAAGCAGCGTGCCGGAGGACACCAGCACGTAGAAGCCGGCCAGGCGGCCCATCGCCTGCGAAGCGAGCACGCCGATGGCGCCGAAGGCGATCGTCGCCAGCCCGCCGGCCAGCAGCCACGAACTGCCGAAACTGGCCGACGCGCCGGCATCGGCGCCGAACAGCACGATCGAGAGGCGCAGGATCACATAGATGCCGACCTTGCTCAAAATGGCGAAGATGGCGGCAACCGGGGCGGCCGCGGCGGTATAGGCATTGGGCAGCCACAGGCCGAGCGGCCACATGCCGGCCTTGATGAGGAAGGCGACGCCGAGGATGGCCGCGCCGCCCTCCAGAAGCGTGCGGTCCGTTGCGCCGAGTTCGGGAATCCTGGCCGCCAGGTCGGCCATGTTGAGCGTGCCCGACGCACCGTAGACCAGGCTCACGCCGACCAGGAACAGCGCCGCGCCGGCAAGGTTGACGGCGATGTAATGCATGCCCGCCCTGACCCGGAACGGGCCTGAACTGTGCAGGATGAGCCCGTAGGAGGCGGCGAGCAGCACCTCGAAGAAGACGAACAGGTTGAACAGGTCGCCGGTGAGGAACGCGCCGTTCAGCCCCATCAGCAACAACTGGAACAGGGTATGGAAATGCGGGCCGCTGCGGTGCCAGCGCGCCAGCGAGAACACCAGCGCGGCGAGTGCCAGCATGGAGGTAAGCACCAGCATCAGCGCCGACAGCCGGTCGAGCACCAGCACGATGCCGAAGGGCGCCGGCCAGTTGCCGAGAAGGTAGACGCGGCTCGCCGCCACTCCTGTTTCGCCGGCCATCGTCAACAGCCGGATCGCGATCGCCGCCAGAAGCAGCGTGGAAGCGACGTTGATCAGCGCCTTCAGCGCGTGCCGGCGCTCGTCCAGCAACAGAAGCAGCGCCCCCGTCACCAGCGGCAGGATGATCGGCGCGATCAGCAGATGGTCGCTCCAGCCCATCATCGCGGCTCCCGCCCGTCGACATGGTCGCTGCCGGTAAGTCCGCGCGCGGCCAACAGCACCACCAGGAACAGCGCCGTGGTGGCGAAGCCGATGACGATGGCCGTCAGCACCAGCGCCTGCGGGATGGGATCGGCGAAGGCCGCGGCCTCGGCCACCTTGTCCGAGCCCAGAAGCGGCGGCGACCCGGTCCTGAGCCGCCCCATCGAGAAGATGAACAGGTTGACGCCATAGGAGATCAGCGACAGGCCGATGACCAGCTGGTAGGTGCGCGGGCGCAGGAGCAGCCATACACCCGAGCCGACCAGGCCGCCGATGGCGAGCGCGAGGACGAGTTCCATCAGGCGGCCTCCTGCTCTGCCGCGGCGGCGGTTTTGGAGGCGCGCAGCCGGCGCACCGACTGGTGGGCGATGGCCACCAGCATCAGCACCGTCGCGCCGATGACCAGCAGGAAGACGCCGAGGTCGAACAGCGCGCCGGTCGGCGCCGGCACCGCGCCGATCAGCGGCAGGTCGACATATTGGGAGTGCGAGGTCAGGAACGGATAGCCGACCAGCCAGGAACCGGCGCCGGTGCCGGCGGCCGTGAGCAGGCCGAGCCCCATCCAGCGCACCGGCAATACCCTGAGCCGCGCCTCCACCCAGGCCGTTCCGGCCGCCAGATATTGCAGGATGAAGGCGGCCGCCATGGCGACGCCGGCGGCAAAGCCGCCGCCCGGCAGGTCATGGCCGCGCAGGAACAGGTATACGGCGAATACGATGATGACGGGGAACAGCCATTGCATGATGACGGCCGGCACCAGCAGGTAGTCGCCCACCGTGTCGCCGGGATTGCGATCGGGCCGCGCCTCGTCGTTGGCGGCCTGGATGCGCTGCTGCTCGGGCGAGCCGACGCTGTCGGGCGCCGGCCGGAAGCGGCGCAGCAACGCGAACACCGTCAGCGCCACGATGGCCAGCACCGTGATTTCGCCGAACGTATCGAAGCCGCGGAAATCGACGAGGATGACGTTGACGACGTTCTTGCCGCCGCCTTCCGCATAGGCGTTCTTCAGGAAATAGGCGGCGATGCCTTCCGGCGCGTCGCCCATCATCACGGCATAGGCGAGCAGCGTCATGCCGCCTCCCGCGCCGACAGCCAGGGCGAGGTCGCGATAGCGGCGCAGCCGCGCGCCGAGCGTGCTGCGCTCGAGCGACGGGTCGGCGAAGCGCTTCGGCAGCCAGCGCAGGCCGAGAAGGATGAGCACCGTGGTGACCACCTCGACCAGCAACTGCGTCAGGGCTAGGTCCGGCGCGGAGAGCCAGGCGAAGGTGATGCAGGTGGCGAGCCCCGCGCCGCTCATCAGGATGAGGGCGGCCAGCCGATGGAACTTGGCCTGCCAGGCAGCGGTGATGGCGCAGACGATGCCGATGGCCCAGAGTGCCGCGAACGCCGGATCGACGCCGGAGAAGGAGAAGCGCCCCGGATTGAAGCCCGCCCGGTAGAGCGGCAGCAACGCAGCCACAAATGCCACCGCGACCAGAAGCCTGAGTTGCGGCTGCAGCCGGCGCGTGCCGAGAAAGGCTTCGAGCGAGCGCGCCCAGCGCCAAGATACCGTCACCATCGCCTGGTCGAAGATCCACTGCCCCCTGATGTTGCGGAAGACCGGCGGCCCTTCCGCGCAATGCGCGAGGTAGTTCTTAAGGGCAAAGAACAGGGCTGCGCCGCCGGCCAGCGCGGCGAAGCTCATCGCCAGCGGCAGCGTGAAGCCATGCCAGACGGCGAGGCTGTATTCCGGCGTCGACGGCCCCAGCACCGAGGCCACGGCGACATGCAGGAACGGGCCGATGGTGAGCCCCGGGACGATGCCGACGACCAGGCAGGCCAGCACCAGCAACTGCATGGGAAAGCGCATTAGGAACGGCGCTTCGTGCGGCGTGCGCGGCAGGTCATGCGGCGGCGGCCCGAAGAAGACGCCGTGGATGAAGCGGATCGAATAGGCGACGGCGAACGCGCTGCCGAGCACGGCTGCATAGGGTGCGGCGGTATCGAGGATGGAAACCTGATGGGTCGCGGCCGCCTCGGCAAAGAACATCTCCTTGGAGATGAAGCCGTTGAGCAGCGGCACGCCGGCCATCGCCGCACTTGCCACCATGGCCAGCGTCGCGGTGATCGGCATGAAGCGGAACAGCCCGCTCAACCGTCGGATGTCGCGCGTGCCGCTCTCGTGGTCGATGATGCCGGCCGCCATGAACAGCGACGCCTTGAAGGTCGCGTGGTTCATCATGTGGAAGATGGCGGCGACGGCACCCAGCGGGCTGCCGAGGCTGAGCAGCATGGTGATCAGGCCGAGATGGCTGATAGTGGAATAGGCCAGAAGCCCCTTTATGTCCTGCTGGAAGATGGCGAAGTAGGCGCCGAGCACGAAGGACATCATGCCGGCGAGGCCGACGATCCAGAACCATTCCTCGGTGCCGGCCAGCACCGGCCACAGCCGCGCCATCAGGAAGACGCCGGCCTTCACCATGGTCGCCGAATGCAGGAAGGCCGACACCGGCGTCGGCGCCGCCATGGCATTGGGCAGCCAGAAATGGAACGGGAACTGCGCGCTCTTGGTCAGCGCGCCGCCGAGGATGAGCACCAGGATCGGCACGTAGAGGTCGCTGGTGCGCACCAAATTGCCGGAATCGAGCACCCGGTCGAGATCGTAGCTGCCGACGACCTGGCCGAGGATGAGCACGCCCGCCAGCAGCGACAGGCCGCCGATGCCGGTCACCGTCAGCGCCATGCGCGCCCCGTCGCGGGCATTGGCGTTCTGATGCCAGTAGCCGACCAGCAGGAAGGAAAAGATGCTGGTCAGTTCCCAGAAAATGACGAGCAGGATCAGGTTGCCGGCAAGCACGACGCCGAGCATCGCGCCCATGAAGGACAGGAAGTAGGAATAGAAACGCGGCACCGGATCGTCCGGCGACATGTAGTAGCGCGCGTAAAGGACGACGAGGAAGCCAATGGCGCTGATCAGCATGGAAAACAGCCAGGCGAAGCCGTCCATGCGCAGCGTGAAATCGAGGCCGAGGCTCGGCACCCACTCGAAATGCGCCCGCACCACCGAGCCGGCCGAAATCGCCGGATAGCAGGCCGAAGCGAGGAGAAGGACGGCAAGGGCCACCGAACCGGCCAGCCAGAATTCGCGATTGCGGGTGTTCGAGGGTATGACTGCGGCGAAGACGCTGCCCACGAAGGGCAGCACGATCATCAGCACCAGCGATGTTTCGTTCGCCATTTCCTACCGTTGTTCACACCAGAGGAGATTGGGCCAGAGGGAAATCGGGCCGTCTTGCCTAATCTCGCCCATTATGGTTGAGTCCGGCCGGATTCGGCAAGGGCCTTGTTCAAGGATTTTATCGATGAAGCTGTTTCCGGAGCAATGTCGCGCCGCGCGCGGGCTGCTCAACTGGACGCAGGGACACCTGGCGGCGCTCGCCGGGGTGTCGCGCAGCACGATCAAGGATTTCGAGTGCAACCGCCACGCGCTGCATCGCGCGACGGAAGGGTTGCTAATCCGGGCGCTGGAAAACGGCGGCGTGCATCTGCTCGCGGCCGGCACGGAAGGGCCGGGCGTACGGCTGAAAGCCCGGCCCGTGCCGTGAGGTTTCCCGGCGGCGCAGGACACCGGTCCCCCGTCGCCGGCCGCCCGAAAAATCCGGCCTGAAGAAAAATCGGCGCGGTCGACGGATTATCGCCGCCGGCACGGTGTTCTCCTTTCAAGTCCGTTCCTTGCGGTCATGGAAGGATAGTCCGATGCCCAGGACATTGCCCACACTTGGCCTTCTCGCGCTGATTGCCGTCGTTCCTGCCCATGCAGACACGCTGTCGGCCCTTCACGGTCGCTATGTCATCGATCCGTCCTCCAGGATTGCGTTCTCGGTCGCGCAGGTCGGCGGCGGCGGTATCGACGGCGCCTTTTCGCGCTTTTCGGGCAGCTTCGACCTGCGCCCCGACGATATCGCGCGCTCGAGCGTGACCTTTTCGCTCGACCCGGGCAGCGTCGAGACCGGCCAGCCCCGGGTCGAGAACTTCCTGCGCTCCTCCGCCGTCTTCGACGCGGCCGCCTATCCGGTCATCAGCTTCCGTTCGACCGCCGTGCGCCAGGAGGGTTCCAACCGCGCGCTCATCCAGGGCATGCTGACGGCCCGTGGCATCACCCACCGCGAAACGTTCGAGGCCACGCTGGTCAAGCGGCAGGGGCGCACCATCGCCTTCCACGTGGTGGGCGACCTGATGCGCTCGCCTTACGGCATGGATGTCGGGACGCCGATCTATTCCAACGTCGCCCGCTTCGACATGTTCCTCAACGGCCGGCGCAAATAATGCCACGGCCCGGGATTATTCGAGGCCGCGCGGTGTTCTCATGAATACGGGCGCATAATCGCCCGCCGAAAACCGCAAAGAGAGGATTCAACCATGCGCTCCCTGCTGTTGGCCGCCGCCGTGATGGCGGCCTTGATGCCGCTTGCCCAAGCCGACGACTATGCCTCCGGCGCCATCAAGTCGATGGACACCGCCAAGGGCGAGGTTCTGACCGACGCCAAGGGCATGACGCTCTATACGTTCGACAAGGATACGGCCGGCACCTCGAACTGCTACGATGCCTGCGCGAAAAAATGGCCGCCGCTGGCGGCAGCGGCAGATGCCGCGGCGGACGGGAAATACACCCTTATCGACCGCAAGGACGGCGCCAAGCAATGGGCCTATGATGGCAAGCCGCTCTATCTGTGGCAGAACGACAAGAAGCCGGGAGACGTGAGCGGCGATGGGGTCGGCGGCGTCTGGCACGTCGCCAAGGAGTAGCCTCGAGAGGCCACCGATGTCACAGGTCCTGGATGAGATCGAAGGGTGCGTGCCGGCGCTGCGGCGCTATGCGCGCGCGCTGACCCACGATCCCGATCGCGCCGACGATCTCGTCCAGGATTGCCTGGAGCGGGCCATCCGCAAACGCGGCCTCTGGCGCCCATCGGGCTCCGTCCGCTCATGGATGTTCCGCATCCTGCTCAATGTCCACCGCAACGACCTGCGCCGGGCGCGGCGGGCGCCCATGCCGCTGTCGCTCGACGATGCCATGCCGGGAAACGAACCGGCCGGCCCCGACGTGCAGCCGGGCCGGCTGGCGCTTGCCGAGACGGCGCGGGCCATGCAGGCGCTGCCGGACGAGCAGCGCGAGGTGCTGCTGCTCGTCGCCGTCGAGGAGATGAGCTATGCCGAGGCGGCGGCGGTGCTTTCCATTCCCGTCGGCACGCTCATGTCGCGCCTGGCGCGGGCGCGCGCCGCACTGCGCGGCCTGACGGAAACGGGAGCGCCGAAACTGAGGTCCGTAAAATGAACCGCGAGGAACGCAAGATCCCCGAGCACGACCTGCACGCCTATGCCGACGGCGCGCTGGACGGTCCGGCGCGCGCGGCGGTCGAAGCCTATCTCGCGGACAACCCCGCCATTGCCGACGAGGTCGAAGGCTGGAAGCGGCAGAACGAAACGCTGCGCGCGCTTTACGGCCACCGCGCCGCGGAACCCGTGCCGCCGCGCCTGAACGTCCGCCGCCTCGAGCGCGAGAGCCGGATCGCAACCACCCGCTGGAGCCGGATGGCCGCCGCTGCCGTGCTGCTGCTTGGCGTTGGAACGGCCGCCGGCTGGTACGGACGCGACCTTCTCGCCTCGGCAGGACCGGTGCAGGCCGCGCTGGGCGACGAGACGCTGGTCGACGAGGCGATGCAGGCACACCGGGTCTATTCCGGCGAAGTCGTCCACCCCGTGGAGGTGTGGGCAGGGGAGAAGGACCATCTTCGCGCCTGGCTGTCCAAGCGCCTGGCCCGCCCGCTCAACGTGCCCGACCTTCGGGCCGGCGGGTTCACGCTCGTCGGCGGCCGGCTGTTGCCGGCGGCGAACGGCCCGGCGGCCCAGTTCATGTACGAGGACAATACCGGACGCCGGGTGACGCTCTATATCATCCCGGCGAAGGAAGGCCGGGAAACCTCCTTCCGCTACGCCTCGCTCGACCGGCTCGAAGCGTTCTTCTGGACCGACGAGGCGATCAGCTGCGCCCTTGTCGGCGACCTGCCGCGCGACAAGCTGCAGGAGATCGCCACCCAGGCATACAAGCAACTGGGGTAGCACCGATGCTGCGCAACAGCCGCGCATCCTATGGAACGGTGGCGATTGCCCTGCACTGGGCCATCGCGCTCTTGTTTTTCGGGCAGATCGCGCTCGGCTATCTCATGCAGGCGGCGGCCGACCGTCCGCGGTTGCAGTTCAACCTTTTCCAGTGGCACAAATCGTTCGGCTTCCTGGTGCTGGGGCTGGCACTGGCGCGGCTCGCCTGGAGTTTTGCGGGCACCCGCCCCCAGCCGGTTCCGAGCCGACCGCGCTGGGAGGCGGTGGCGGCGCGGGCCGTCCATTTCCTGCTCCTGGCGCTGACGATCGCCGTGCCGCTCGCCGGCTGGGCGATCGCCTCGACCTCGCCCTTGAAAATCCCGAGCTATGCCTTCGACCTCGTGGTCGTTCCCGACCTGCCGCTGGCGCGCTCGGATGCCATGGAGGCGTTCTGGTCGCAGGCGCATGCGCTGCTGGCCTACGGCGCCGGGCTGCTGGCGCTCGCCCATGCCGGCGCGGCGCTCCACCATCACGCGGCGCGCAAGGACGCGACGCTGACGCGGATGCTCGGCTTGCGACGGCGATAGGATTTCGCCGCGGCGCGCCTCAGCGCACCGAGGCCTTCGACGAGATGCGCGACAGGGCGATCAGCATGATTAGCGTTGCGGTGCCGAGGATCATGGCCAGCGTCGCCGCATCGAAGATCGCGCCACGGTCGGACAGCGTGAAGATGCGGACCGGCAGCGTGATCCAGCCCGGCGGGTAGATCATGACGGTGGCGCCGAGTTCACCCATCGACAGCGCGAAGGACAGGCTGAAGGCCGCGATCAGATAGGGCAAAAGCAGCGGCAGGGTGACGCGCCGCAGCCGGTAGAACGGCCGCGCGCCGAGGCTTTCGGCCACCTGCTCGCAATCCACCGGCATGCGGCTGAGGCCGGCGGTGACATTGCCGTAGGTGAAGGCCGAGATCAGCACGAAATGCGCGATCATGACGATCATCGTCGTGCCGTTGAGCAGGAAAGGCGGCTGGCTGAAAGCGACGAGCATGGCAAGGCCGATCGAGACCGAAGGCACCGCGCTCGGGATGAAGAAGCAGATGTCCAGCACCCGCTTGGGCACGCCCTTCATGTTGCGCAGCGCCAGCGCCGCCCATGTGCCGCTGACCAGCGCCGCCAGGCTCGCCACGATGCCGGTGACGAAGCTCGCCTTCAGGCTGTCGAAGGAGGCGTTGCGGAAGGCCTCGGCATAATTCGACAAGGTGTAGTGGGAAGGCAGGAAATCGTTCCACTGGGCGCTGAAGCTTGCCAGCGCGATGACGCCGATCGGCAGGCCGTAGACGATCAGGAACAGCGGGACGATGAAGGCCCAGGTCAGCAGGCGACCGGATTTAGACCACACCAGCACGGGCGCCTCCAAAATATCCGATGGCCGTGCGATAGAAGCCGTAAAGGCCGAGCGACAGCACGATGTTGACGACGGCGATGACGCAGGCGGTGGTGTAGTCGAATTCCTGGATCGCCTTGCTGTAGACGAGCAGCGGCAGGGTGATGACGTCCTTGGCGCCGATAAACAGCACGATGCCGAACTCGTTGACGGTCAACAGAAGGCAAAGGCTGCCGCCCGCCAGCAGCGCCGGCAACGACGCCGGCAGGATGATCTGCCGCACGATGCGCAACGGCCGCGCGCCGAGGCTGCTCGCCACCTCGATCTGCGCCTGGTCGATCTGCGAGAACGTCGCCAAGAGCGGGCGCATGACGAATGGCGTGAACACGGTGATCTCGGCGAGGATGACGCCCCAGCGCGAATAGAGGAAGTCGACCGGCGGCAGTTCGAAGCCGAAGAAGTGCATCAGCGAACCGTTGAGCATGCCGGCCGAGCCGTAGATGAAGGTGAAGGCGAGCGTGACCAGAAAAGTCGGGAAGGCGATAATGGTGTCGATCAACCGCGCCGCCATTTTCGCGCCCGGAAACGGAACGAAGGCGATGGTCAGCGACAGCACGAAGCCCAGCACCAGGCAGCCGATCGTCGCGCTGACCGCGATGACGATGGTGTAGTAGAGCCCGTCGAGGAACTGCCGCGACGACAGCACTTCCTGGAAGTGCTGCAACGACAGGACGCCGCTGTCGCCCAGCGATTGCCGCACGATGAGCGACAACGGGTAGAAGAAGATAACGGCCAGGATGAGCAGCGGCGGCGCCACCCACAGTCCGGTCGGCCCGGCCTTCGGCGCCGGCCGTGCCAGCGCGGTCGCGGCAGCCTCAGCCATCGACCTTGTCCTCCGGCACCAGGGTGACGTCGGCGGGGTTGAAATGCACGGTAATCGACGCGCCCGGCTCGGGCGGGTTGCTCATCGGCGCCGAGGTCATGCGCAGCACCTGCTCGGCGACCTCGAAGGTGATGTTGTGGACGTCGCCCTGCCACTGCACGCTCTGCACCACGCCGGTCAGGGAGTTGGTGTCGTTCTCGCCCTTGCGCAGCTTGAAGTCGTGCGGCCGCACGCACAGCAGGCAATCGCTGCCCTTCGCCAGGCGGTGGTGATTCTGCGCGCTGAGCGCTTGGGCTCCGAATTTCACGCCGGCATGGCCACCATCGGCACCGTCGAGCCCGGTAACCGGAATGAGATTGGCACGCCCGAGGAATTCCGCCGCGAAACGGTTCGGCGGGTGGCGAAACAGCGACTGCGCGCTGCCGAAGGCCTTCAGCCTGCCGCCGCGCATGATGCCGATATGGTTGGCGAGGGTGAGGGCCTCTGTCTGGTCGTGCGTCACGTAAAGCACGGTGAGATTGGGCAGGTCGCGATGCAGCTTGGCCAGTTCGTCCAGCATCGAGCGGCGAATCTGCGCGTCCAGCGCCGAAAGCGGCTCGTCCAGCAACAGCACCTGCGGGCGGATCGCCAGCGCGCGGGCGATGGCGACGCGCTGCTGCTGGCCGCCGGAAAGCTCGCGCGGGTAGCGCTTGGTGTAGGGCGCCATGCCGACCATGGCGAGCGATTCCGGCACGCGGGCGCGGATGATGTCTTCCGAGGCCCCTTTGGCGCGCAGGCCGAAGGCGACGTTCTCCTCGACCCGCATATGCGGGAACAGCGCGTAGTTCTGCACCACCATGCCGATATTGCGCTCATAGGGCGGCAGGTGGGTGACGTCGCGGTCGCCGATGGTGATGCGCCCGGCGGACGGGCCCACGAAACCGGCGACGGCCCTGAGCGCCGTCGTCTTGCCGGAGCCGGACGGGCCGATCAGGGCGACGATTTCGCCGGGGTTGACGGTGAGGTTCAGGGATTCGAGGACGACCAGGCTGCCATAGGCGACCGATACGTTTTCGAAACCGATCCGGCTGCCGGTGTTTCCCGCAACCGCTCCCTGTGCGGCAGAAGCCGAACCATGCACCTTTTCGCTCACCGTCATGACCCCGGACATCAGTTGCTCGAGATTGCTTCGTTATAAGCGGCTACGTCATCCTTCAGGGTTTCGAGCACCTTGTTCCAATCGGGCGTCCAGATTTCGACGCCGTCAAGCGCTTCGTGCAGCTTCTTGTAGTTCTCGTCGTCGGGATGGATGTCGCCGCGCGAGGGAAGGCCCTTGGCGACCACGCTGACCTGCTTCTGGGCTTCCTCGGAAAGCAGGAAGTCGATGAGCTTCTTGCCGTTCTCCGCCTGCGGCGCGCCGTTCACCAGCCCGATATAGTAGGGCAGCGAGAAGACGCTCTTCTTGCCGTCCGGCCCCTCGGGAATGAATATCTTGATGTTCGGATTGGCCTCGGACTGCGCGAGGTTCATCTGCATGTCGCCGTTGGCGACATAGATTTCGCCCTTGTTGACCAGCGCCGTAAGCTTGCCGGTCGAGGCGGACGGGCCGAGATTGTTGACCTGAAGCCGCTTCAGGTAGTCGAGGCCCGCTTCCTTGCTGCCGAACGCGTGGAACGTCTGCAGCATCAGCGCCGTGCCGTCGCCGGCCTGGCCGGGCGTCGAGTACTGGATCTTCTGCTTGAACTTCGGGTCGAGCAGGTCGTCGTAGGTCTTCGGCGCTTCCTTCAGGACGGCGGTGTTGTAGATGAAATTCGGGTAGTTGTTGACCAGCGCGTAGAACATACCGCCGGCGTCCTTGCTGCCGGCGTCGATCTGGTCGGCGCCCGCCGGCGTGTAGGCCTGCAGCGAGCCGTCGGCCGCCGCCTTCTGCATGAAGGGCGGCAGGGTGATGAGCACGTCGGCCTGGGTGTTGGACTTCTCCTTGGCGATGCGGTCGGCGACGCCGCTCGAGCCGGCCTCGACGAACTGAACCTTGATGCCGGTCGCTTCCGTGAACGCATCGAACTGGCTGCCGAGCCAGCTCGGCTCGCCGTCATGCAGGCCGTCGGCGCTGTAGATGGTGACGACGCCTTCGGCAAAAGCCGGCAAGGCGGTCGCGGCGAGCAGGCAAGCCGCCGCGGCGGCCAACGTAAACCTCGATTTCATGATATCTCCCTTTGTTTGAGCACACCCAGGCGACCCGATGGCTTCGTGCTTGCTGCGGTCCGTTCTCGTGCGGCCAAGCCATCCTCGACTGGATAGTGTTGTCGGTACAAGGATAAGTAAAATCTATTTAATTTATGAAGCCGAAAGCTTGGCTTATAGATTCCGGGATGGCAACCCGCCAACGCCACATCTCAGGCGAAGGCCACGCCGGCCTGCTGCGCCCTCAGCCGGGGATCGCGCGAGCGAACCGTGACCGGGCGGCCGTCGAGGGCCTCGAAGCACCGCGCCAGCGTGTCCTCCTCTAGGCGCTGCATGGCCTCGGCGGTGAAGAAGGTGAGGTGCGGAAACAGAATGACGTCGTCGCGGCCGAACAGCGGGCTCATCGGATGGCCGGCGGTCGCCAGCGGCTCCTGCGAGTAGACGTCGAGCCCGACGCCGCCGAGGCGTCCGGCAAGCACCGCCTCGACCAGGGCGGCTTCATCGATCAGCGCGCCGCGCGAGACGTTGACCAGGATGGCGTCGGGCTTCATGCAGGCAAGCTCGGCCCGCCCGATCAGCCCGCGCGTCCGCTCGTTCAGCACGCAGTGGACGGAGACGAAATCGCTGGCCGAAAGCATCGTCCGAAGGTCGTCGACCTTCTCGATGCCGAGCGCCGCAAGGGCAACCGGATCGGCATTCGGATCATAGGCCAGCACCCGGGCGCGAAACCCCTGTCCGGCCATGCGCGCCATCGAGCGGCCGATCTTGCCGCAGCCGACGAGGCCGACGGTCGCGCCGGAAATATCGCGGCCGAGCCAGCGCCGCTGCGGCCAGACCCAGCCGTCCCGCTGCACGGCGCCGCCAATCGCCGGCAGCCGCTTGGCCAGCGCGATCATCAGCGCGAAGGCGCCCTCGGCCACGGTCTCCTCGGCATATTCCGGCACGTTGACC
>Ga0182735_1001062_pt1 | contig 19262 bp, 36 predicted proteins | sample eDN5th30CKraftMG_FD_128524 | JGI IMG/M metagenome (GOLD analysis project Ga0182735, IMG submission 128524) | Enriched Miracle-Growth compost microbial communities from Emeryville, California, USA - eDNA 5th pass 30_C Kraft MG (version 2) (version 2) ...
CAGGCGAGAGATCGCAATTATGGGCCGGGGGACCGCCTCAACCTGCGAATAAATCAATGAACGGCTGCTGCTCTTGCGAGAAATCGAGCGTGTCGTGGGATGGCACCAGCGAAAATGGCAGGCCATAGCCAGCGCAGGAATATGCGTTCTAGCTTTCCAGTCCCATTTTTGCCGCCCATTCTCTCACAGCCTGCAAGCGGGCCGTGTTCTCCCCGCAGACGAAAGCGTCGTTCTCCGGGATCAGGATTGATCCGACAGGAAGGACGGGACTTCCACCGGGTCCGTCGCCGCTTTCGGCGCTTTCGGTGGCGCTGGGCAAATCGGTTCCGCTGGCCTGACGCTGAGCGGCCTGGTAGCGCAGGACGGCAGCGCGATACTGCTGAGACAGATCAGCATAACGGCTGTCAGCCTGTTCGGCTTTCTGAGCATTTTCGGCATCCTTTTTCAGCTTGGCGGATAAGGCTTCTGCGGTGGCCTGTGCCTGCGCCTTTTCATAGGTTGCGCGGTCAGCCTGCCTTCCCGCCCTCTCCGCGCTCAGGGCACCCTCTGTGGCGCTCAGGCGGAATGTCTGGATGATGAGGGCCAGCAGCAGGAAAGCGGCTCCTATGAGCTTCCAGTGGGCGCGCAGGGTGGACAGGGCGAAGGGGAGGGCGTTCACGCCACTCTGCCTAACCAACCGTACACAAAACTTTCCTGTGACGGGTTCGCCCGCGCGATCTGCTTATACCGCACAGCCTGGTCGCCATTGAGGCCAGCGAACAACCGGACTTCGCCTTCTGCGCCGCGCAACGCCTTATAGGCTTTCAAAGCTGCGAGCGTGGCGGGGCCGATCTTCCCGTCCTCTTTCAGTTCGGGCCATGACCTCCCGCCTTGATTGAGCGCGTTGAGCCATTCCTGTAGCCAGATGGAAGGGCGGGCCGGCCCCATGTTGACGCCAGTATCGAAAAGCTCTTCGCCGACCTTGGGATATATCTCCGCTACCGCCGCAAACCCCGGCTTGATTGCATATTCGCTGCGATAGATCGCGATGGCCTGCGCTTTCGTCAGGTTTTTCATGTCGCCCGTGAACCCATTGGCCCGCGCGACCGCCTGCGTGATGCCGAAGTTGGTGGGCCCCCCACGGTCGGCCGGATGATTTACATAGCCGCCTTCCTTCGCGATGGTGGCCTCGATCATGGTTTCAATGGTCACGGCGAAGGCTCCTTTCCGCCTGTTCAGTCAGTTTTCGCAGGGCTTCGGGAATGGGATCGGCCAAAGCCTCGATGAACGCCGCCGCCAGCGGGTTGCCCTGCGCCGCGCAAGCCCTTGTCAGATCATCGGCGGCGCACTTGCGCGCGCGGATTGCGTCTCTCGCTTCGCACATCACTTTCGCTCCATACTCTGGATGGTGACAACCAGGGCTGACAGTGACGCCGCGAGCGACTTGTCCGCCTCAGCGCGATCCTTGCGAACTGCCATATCCTCTTCGCGCTCCGCCTTCCGGTCCGAGCGCGTGAGAAGTTCGCGCCACACCATGAAGCCGATCAGCAGGCCCGGCGCTCCGAACTGCGTCGCCAGTGCCGAAATTATGCTGGTTTCAGCCATATTGCCCCACCTGTTAAAAGTTCTGCGCCGCCAGAGGCGACCACGCTACGCATCGCCGCTCCGGTTCATGTCCGTCACGAACACAAGGGTGAACCAAAGCGCGAAGGGGATGGCCCAGAGGAGGGACCAGCCCTTAATGAGCACCATGGCGGCGAGTGACGCGGACGCTAGGCCGGTGATGAGCCTCATGCCGCAAACTCCAGAACAAGATAGCCGTGATCGGCCGCTGCATCGACGTTCGCGGTGATGTCGCCGGTCGCCAGGCCATTCCCGATCAGCGTTGCATTGCGGCTGTCAAGAACGGTAATCGTGCGCCCGATCAGGTCGGGGCAGTTGATCGCCACCTGATCGAGGCCCGCGAAGTCCTTCCAGTCGATATAGACGATGGCCTTGTGGTCGGAATAGCGCACTGGGCAGACCAGCGCCTTGCCTGCCTCGCGGGGCAGGACGTTCCGGAAGCCGACCATGGAGAAGCTGTCGCCAGCGTTTGCCGTGATCGCGCCCTTGTCCACGACGCGGAAATAGAGCTTCGCCGTGTTGCCCCTGATTTCCAGAGCTCGGTTGGACACTTGGGTCCGGCGCACGTCATAGGCTGCGTCGCCAACCGGCAGTAGGCCGACTGCGAAGGCTTTGTCGCTCCATTCGGAGATGACGCGATGGGCGCACTCGCTCGCGCACGATCTTGTAATGGGCAAGCTGGCGAATCGGATTTTCCGTCCATGTCCACTGGCTCTGGTCCAGAGGATCAGCGGCATGGAGGTCGGGGCACTTTTGCCAGCGCGCAACAATGGAGAGCGGCGGTTGTCCGTTGGGGTATGTTTCCAGGTAACGCTTCGACTTGACCGGCTTGAACGTGACTGCTGCCACGACGCAGCCGTCTCCGCGCCGGTTGCCGTCCCATATGCCCGGTAACAGGCTCATGATTGACGGGAAGTTGGCTGCTCCCGGTGTCTGGCCCAGCGTCGTATAGACGTTGACCGAATTGGAGCCATACCGCTTGTCCGGCAATTGCTGGACGGTCGTGCCGCTCAGCGTGACCTTATCGTCCGCGAGATAATAGGCTTCGATTCCATCTATCAGGCCATCATGATAGACACCCACGTCAACGGCAGTGCCGTTGTCGGCGGTCTCGAACAGCGCATAGGCCCAATAGAGCCGGGATCGGCCATAGGCCGCCACGCGGGGTGGGCGCGTGGTCTTGATCGCTGTGTCCGTCTGTTCTGGCTTGGGCGCACTGGGATTGAAGCCCAAGGCACCGAACCCGGCGTTGACGATGACGGACGACAGACCGAGTGAGATGATCCCGCGCGTTGCAAGGGAGACGCCCAATGCCCCGAACGTGCCGCCGCCGATGCCGACAATCGCGCCACCGACGAATGGCGTCAGGACGGACGATAAAGCAAGGGTCGCACCGATTCGGGCAATGGTTCCGACCAGCTTACCCACGTTCCGCGCCCCATGTTTTCAGAACGAAGAGCGGCGAAATCGCGATGGCGGCAAACCCTCGCTCCGACGCCATCGCCCATCGTTCTCCGGTGAAAATCGCACCCGCCTGCAAGCCTAGTCTTTGGCTGTCGTCCAGGCCGATATGACTGGCGAGGAAATCCAGCGATATGACGCCAACGTCACCCGCGACCGGAGATGCGGTCTCGACCATGCCGATGCGGCCCAGATATTCCGTGCACAGTTCCGCGAGGCTTCCCGCATCCTCTATGAAGGCAAGGGCTTCGTCCTCTGTGGCATAGGCGCGGCGGCGTTCGGCCATGGGATCAGGCCAGCCGCATTCCATGAGCCAGTTAGCCATGATCGTGATGCAGTCATGTTCACCGGCCTTGCGGCGCATTTGCCGGACGCGCAGGAGATAGTCGCCAAGATCAGGCATCGGACGGTCCAAATGGGCGGGACGTGCCTGCGTTGATGAGCGGCACATTATCGAAGATCGTGTCATCCTCGCTCCCAGGGCGGCGTTTCTGGTCCGCTGGCGTGAAGTATGCGGAAGGCGGGCGGGATCGGCGCGTATCGCCCGCAACGATGGTGAGGGTTATCGAGCGGGTCGGGTTTTCAGCGGTGGGCCTGTTGACGGACAGGGACCGCGCTTCGAATACTGCCTCCCATTCTATAACATCAAGACTCCAATCCGGGTTGAAGCGGACGACACCGATATGGACTGGTGCGTTCTCGACTTCCGCCGCCACGTCCACGGCAAGCTCAACAATCCGGTCGCTCACGCCGGAGAGGGTCAGTTCCTCGCGTTGTGCCGTGCCATTCATCAACTGTTCGATATCAGGAACGCTGATGAGTTCGTCGCCACCAATGGCGATCATATTCACGGGCAGAACTATATCTGCGGGCATGGATAGATCGCCCACGCCGGACCAGAGCAAGGCCGGGTCGGCGCAGTCGATGAAGATCACCACGCTTTCGCGATATGCCGCCATTAGATGCCGTCCGTGTCGTAGGAGGACAGGCGGGTTGGGACGGCTTTGAGAACGCCCTTACCCATGGCCGTGACCAACTGCCCGGCAGTTTGATTGGCCTGCGACAGGATCATACTCGCGAACTGATCGTTCATGACCGCGCCGCGCGCATCGACCTGAATGATGGGCTGGACGACTGTTCCGCCGCCGGAGCGACCCGCTGCCGCCCTTGTCCCGATTGCGAAAGGCTCACCTCTGCTAACATTTGCAATGGGCTGACCGTTGAGGCTTAGGACATTCTTGTCGGTTCCACCTCGGCCGCCAAACACTCCGGTCCCACCTCCCGCGAAACCGAGGACCGACCCGAGTGCGCCGCCAATGAAATCTCCTATGCCACCGCCCGTGCCATAAATGCGGGATGTGGCGAAACGAGCTAATGTTTCAGCGATGACCCTGATGCCAATGGCCTTGAAATCGCGCCAAACGCCGTCAGTTCCTTCACGGAACAGGCTTTCATATAACCCCGCCAGATTGCGGATTGAGGCTTCTTGCTTGCGGCGGAAATCTTCATCGACCTTATCGTTTGCCGCCTGCCGCAATTCAATGTCGCGGTTGATTTGATCCTGAACTTCGGAGCCGTCCATTTCGCCAGGGCGGATCCCGACTGCGAGAAATCCAGCCTCACTATCCTTGGCGGCCTGCTCAGCTATCGCGGCAGCCTGTTCGCGCGCAGCCTTCAGCTTGTAAGTGATAGCGTCAATTGATGACAGCAGCCCCGCCGCTTCCAGTTTGTCGATTTCCTTAATTGTGTCACGGAAGCCTATGGCGGCGGCCTTGGCAGGGTCGAACGCGGACGTGATCGCGCGAAGGCTTCCCTCCAATTCTCGCTGTGCGCGCTCCAGTTCTCGCGTGGCCTTCGCAGCCTCTCGCTCTGCTGCGGCATGTTCGCGCCTCGCCGCCGCCTGGCCGCGCCTGGCTTGCGTTGCGGCGCGCGCTGATGCCGCTTCTTCGGCCTCTGCCCGATCAAGATCGCCGGTCTGCTTGAACCGTTGTTCTCCTAGTTTGAGGAGGTTCTGGCCGGTTTCAATTTCCTGCTTGATTGAGGCGACCCGCGCCTTTGCATCAGCAACATCGCGTTGCAGAGGGGCAGAACCACGACCGCTAGGGTCTACACGTCGGGAAGCGGCCAAGCGCTCCTCTGCGACTCGTAGGGCGTCAGTTTCGCGGGTAAGGGCTGCTTGATCGGTCCGCAACTTAACCGACGCTACACCCAGCGCTTCAGCGCCCGCTTTGTCCACCCTCCCCAGATTGGCGATGAGGGTAGCATAGGCGTTCGCGAGACGATCGATTGATGGCTTGGTTTTTTCCGCAGCGTCACCAGCTTCGAACAGCTTGCCTACAAGCACACCTACGACTGAGGCGGCCGCCAGCAAAGCAGCGCCCCAAGGGCCAGCAAAGAACGCAGCCACGCGTGCGGCCTTGCCTCCCGTGTCCGCCAGAGCATCTGCGACCTGCGGAGCCTGCTGTGCAAGGATCATAAATGGCGATGACCCACTGGAAAGCTGCGCGCCCACGTCTGCAAACTGCCGCCCAAGGTTGCGCTGCGCGTTGGCCATCGCGCCCGCCGACTGGACGACTCTTCTTTCCGCTCGAATGACAGACCGCTCGACACCGCCCATGGACTGATCGACAACGCGAACCGCGCCGTTCATCCCTCGCTCTAGTTGGTCTAGATCAGCACGAACTTCGACGGCGATGAGTTCGAGCGGCGTGCCATTGGCCATCAGTGAATCCCTCCGCCCCGACCGGCGAGGCCGATCAGCATTTCATCAAAATCATCTTCGGAAAGCTCGCCAGCCGGTTCGGCTCCACCATCGCCATGGGCGCGGTTGAAGTGATGGATGGCGGCCTGATAGTCATGCAGGGGCATCGACATTGTATCCCGCCCCATGACTACTCCGTTGCCGATGACCTCGCCTCTGACGAAGCGCCCCTCACTCTCGTCTTGCGGGGCTTCCGGCTTTTTTTTTGAGCCTCTTCCTCCGGCTCGTATCCGATCACGCAAGCCTGAACGATAGCAGTCGCCAAATCCCACGCCTTGATAAGCGGGTTGCCGCTTTCGGGATACAGGTAGGTGCGGATCAAATGCGTAGCGAGATGATCGCTTACAGTTATGTCACGGCCATCCACGAAGCCGCTGTTACCGCCGATCAATCCTTGGCGAACGATCTCCGCCAGTTCCTCAATCCCGTAATCGCCTTCAAGGCTGTAACCGAAATCCACATCACCTTTGGCGTAACGCCCTCGCAGCAGATGGCGATGAACCGCACCAATCCGTGCGCCGCACTTCTGCTCAATGGCGATGATCCCCGCCATCGTCAGCATGAAGCGATAGGTGCCATCTGCAAATTCGATGTTGCGATGGGTTTGCATATCAGGGGGCCGGGACGTTCTTGACCAGTTCACCATTGCCAGAAAGGGTCAGGCTGATCGTGGCTTTGTTGCCATTGACCGCACCAAGATTGAGATCGGTCAGAATGGCGTTCCCGGTGTAGGAGCGCACAACGGTAGTTCCGGTGCCAAAGAACACGATCCGCCAGTTTGCGGCGGCTTCATACGCCTCCTCCAGCCTGTCCAGCTCCGCGACAACTGCCTGCCCGCTGCCGCTCATCGTCCAGTCGCCAGCCCCCATTTCGCGCTCAGTGATGGGCAAGGCGTCAGGATCGGTGCAATCCCAGACTTGCGCGTCGTTCACAGCACGGGTGCGTTGCAGTCCCTTGGTTTCAATGCCGCAGACGGTCGTGAAGACTTCGGGGCTTTCGCCGTCGCCAAGCTGAAGGGCGACTTTCTGACCCTTAACGGTCGTGGGATAAGACATTCGGCGGCTCCTGCGTCGGGTTGCGCGCAGGATAGGAAGGGGAGGGCCGCGCCCTCTACGGACGCCAGCCGGTCAGGATGCTATCGCGTCGAACGTCACAAAGCCATGATAGGCGTCCGCATCAGCGTCCTGCATGACCTGGGCCTGTCGCGGCGTCACATCCATCGACAGATCGTCGCCGATGCTGGCCACCTCCAGCGAATTGAGGATGCGAATGACATGTGCGTTGATTTCCATGGCCTGCGCTTCCGGATCGCGATTGCCGGTAGCCTTCTTGGTGAAATTATGAACCGCTGCGCTGTAAAGCGTGCCATCATTGCCGTCGATGAATTGCGGAGTGGAGATGGCCGCGCCCATTTTAACAAGCGGAAAGGCCGGATCGGCGGGAACGGACTGCGGATAGATACGCGTCGCCGGGACGATGGCCACCAGTTGCGCGTCCGATTTAAGCGCTGCGATGATCTTGCCTCGCATAGCATGGGTAAGGTCGAGATTGGTGGCCATGCCGCGAAAGTGGGGCAGGGCGTTCCCAATCTATACGGACGCTAGCCGCCGTCGATTACGCGAAACCTGCTGCGCCGCTTCTGCGCGGGTGAGGGCGGAGGCGGCATTTCCTCTGATGCAATGGCCCAGAAACGCAGGGCTGTCGCCATCGCCTCTAATTCTTCAGCGCGCGTAATCGTTTCGTCTTCCGCTTCCCGGTCAATGTCATCAGCCAAGCGGAGGATTACATCCTCATGGATGGTGCCGGATCGGATCAGGGCTGGGATTAGCTTGGCGAGGATTTCCTCAGCTATGCATGGCTGGTCTGGATCGTGCACAGCGCCTTATATCGGCGATGTTGACACAAATCTAGCGCGGCGGGGCCGAAGGTGTTTGTCGCGAATAGCTGAGGTTTACTCGGCGGGGTGAATGTGCCTGTGGGCGCGTGAATCATAGCTACGCCGTAGCAGATGCATCGTCAGCCACGCGCCACCAGCAAGGCCAAGGCCCACTAGTGGAAAAGCAATCTGAAAGCTGTTCACTCAGCCGGTTCGATGTGATTATCATGGGCGCGGTTCTTGATATTCCTCGCCCATAGCCAGCCACCTAGCGCGAGCGCCATGGCCGCCAGCCCCGGAAACATCTCCGCGATTATCTTTGGCAGTTCCATATTCACTCCTCCGCATCCAGCAGCGTGAGAATCTTCGATGACGCCCATATAAGGGCTACGGCACCCATAGACCATACCACAGCGACAGCATCCACGTCGAGATTGAGGTAGACCCTCGCGGCTGTGGCGCCGATCACGCCCACCGAGAGGTTAAATCCCACGCCCGATATGGCCTTTATGCGCTCATTCGCTTGAAGAATGCGTGAACGGGAGAAATCGTTCATTCTCGGCTTAACCCCTTCTCCACAAGGCGGCGAATCGCTTCGGCACGTGAGGGAACGGGGCGCTGGCTGGCGCGCCAGTCGTCTATCTTGGCGAGCCATTCCGGCGAGACGCGCATCTGGAATGGGTGATTTTTTTCACGGGTCATGCAATTCGTGTAATTACCTGCTTGACCTCCGTCAATAGTGAAGGTAATTACCTCAATACAGGCCGGAGGGAGCTACTACCTTCCCCCCGACCCTAACCGCTAACCGTCCTATGGAGACGATCATGGCTACCAACATCATACCCTTCCCCGCGCACCGTGTCACGCCGGTTGCAGCCAACGACAATGACCTTCCGCCGATCCCGGCGCAGGCTGTGCGGAGTGCTGCGGCATGAGCAACATCATCCCCTTTCCCCAGCAACCGGGTCTGCGCTCGTTCATAATCTATGATGACGTGCCAGAAGGATGCCTCGTGCATGAGATGGCGGACGATACCAGCGCGCCGCATCTCCACGAGAACGAATTCATCGTTGTGGATCCATCGGACTGCGATCCGGTTCACGGCGATATGTTCCTCGCCCAGTGGAGCACAGGCCGCCGCCAGCCCGTCGAATGCATCTGGAGCAAAGGCTGGGGCGGCTGGATGCTCGCGCCTATCAAACCGCAGGACATGATCCGCGTTTCAGATGGCAAGACCATGGGCCAATTGCGGATGATGGACGGCCCTTACAAGGCTGGTGTGCCGCTGCGCTGCTTCGTCGGGAAGATCGTCGGCATCTACGAACCGGACTTCCGCAAGAAGCTGAAACGCGCCGCCTGACTGACTTCGAATTTAGGAGCCTATCATGGCCACAACAAAATCCACCGCAATCGAACTGCCGCCCCTCAAGATCGAAACCGTCCAGTTTCTTTTGGTCGGTGATAGTCCGCTGATCGTCCATGCATGGTCCGAGAAGGCCAAGAAGATGATGCTCGACAAGCAGATGAAGAGAGCAACCAAGGCCAAGGAAGCAAAAGACCCGGAGGCGGATTATGAAGCCTGCTTCTACCGGACGCCAGAAGGAAACTATGGTTTCCCGACAATCGGCCTCAAGGCTGCGATGGTGGGTGCTTGCCGCTTCGTGGACATGAAGATGACCGAAGCGCGCGGCGCATTTCACATCGATGGAGAGATGCTGACTGTTCAGGGCGAGCCGCAACCACGAGAGGACATGGTTCGCGTGGGCATGGGCACGGCGGACATTCGCTACCGGCCTGAATTCCCCGAATGGCGCATTATAGCTCCGATCAAATTCAATGCCGCTGTCATCAGCGCGGAGCAGATCGCCAACCTCCTGAACACGGCAGGCTTTGCCATTGGCATCGGGGAATGGCGACCGGAGCGCAACGGTCAGTTTGGGCGCTTCCATGTCGCCAGCAGCGAGGAGATGGGCTCATGATCTACCAATGGAAAACAACTGGCCCCGCCCCATCGATTGACGCTCAGGTCGCGGGTGAGGAACTCGAACGCATCCGAATCAGACACAATGGCAGGCTAGAAAGCAAGTCTGTCGTGGATGCGGCGCGCCCGAAAGACGCGCCCCTGCATCCCGCGTTCGAATGGAACGACAAGAAGGCAGCGGAAAACTGGCGACTTGAGCAGGCTTCACATATGATTCGGCATATTGATGTCGTGATCGAGAACGGAAGCGAGGATGTTAAGCCCATACGCGCATTCGTTTCCGTCAAGCGGGACGAGGACCGGTCCTATACAAGCGTTCAACACGCGCTATCGGATGCAGAACTTCGCGCTCAAGTCGTTGCACAGGCATGGGCAGAATTGGAGGCATGGCGGAAGCGTCATGCAGAGCTGGTCGAGTTCGCGGCGGTGTTCGCGACGATGGATCAGGCTCGCGCCGCCTAGGAGCGCGAAACATGGTATGGCAGGCATGGTACGGCGGGGCACGTCAAGGCGGGTTGAGGCTAGGTGTGGTAAGGCATGGCAGCGCAGGCATGGCTTGGCATGTCCAGGTCAGGTAAGAAATGGTATGGTATGGCAGGTTAACGGCGGTCCTTCGGGGCCGCCCTAATTCCTAATCCACCTCATAATCTTAGCAACAATCGAAACTGACGCGCGCTGACGCGTCACCGGCTTCCATCTTGGATCGTCCGACGCAAGCCGCACCGAAATCGAAATTCCTTCAAGCTCGCCGACATCACTATCTTCATCGAACTCGGGCCAGATGCTCTTTAGATCGAGGCGGTAGTGCGAGGTGCATTGGTCTGGATGAGGGCAAGTTTCCAACGGCATCAAAGGCGCCTCATCCACTCGATATGAGTGCTTTGCTATTTCCAGACAGTCGGCACAGGGGCCCGCCGCCATAACATTTGCGACTGGGATGAATTTCACATCCTCATCGTAACGCGCAGCAGTAAGCCGCATCGATTCGAGGAGCTTTTGCCGCTTCTCTTCTGGCGTCGGGTATCGCCTTGGCATTGGGAAAGCCGCTCTATTTTGCGTCAGCAGAATTCATGAAATTACCGAAATCTGCATCGCCACCTTCAAAGCAAACATCGATCAGATGAATGAAAAATTTGCCCCCAGCTTCCGGCTCAAGCGAAAGGGGGTATCCATTCACCATATACGCGGTCGGTTTCCGGTAAATGAAAGCCTCAAACCCTGTGTAAGCTCCGAATCCGTTCTTGGCGTTGAACTGGCCGGTCACCATGCCCTTTGTGTCGCATTCCTTCACATCCTTGAACTGAACTGAGGAAGGGTCTTTGACCTTATCTGCGACAGCCTTTTTCGCTTCTGATATGAGCGGGCTTTCGCTTGGCTGGCACGCGGCGAGCACGACCGTCGCGAACAAAACATATTTTCTCAATCCGCCCTCCCTCAGTCAGGTCGAAACTTACCGCCGCCAAGCACATGGTCAACCGCGACCTTCATCTGCCGAACGCCGCGAGCCTGATTCTTCTTTGCGGCGGGGCGCATATACGGCCGCTCTGGCAACGTAATTAAATGGGGCTTGGTCTTGGGCAAGCGTGCCGCCGCAGGGCTATCTTTGCTGACCGGGATAAACTCTCCATCCTTGATGAAATAGGGTTGCCCGCCAGGATGGTTGATTGTGCCGCCAAGCTCCTGAATAGCTCCGTAGCGAGCCGTGCTTACAATCTGCCTGCGAAGATCGCCGGAACTGCCGTTTATGATGATACCATCCGCGAGCCCGCCCAAATCGTTGTTCGGGGGCGTCCCCGGCGCGCTCGGCACATGCTGCCCTTTTGCGGCAGTCGATCCGGTTGTAATACTAATCTGTGCGTCAGCCTGAACCTGTTTTGCGATTGTTTCAACAGCGGTAGCCAATTGCCGCCTCATCTCCGTGTTGAGGCTCTTGATTTTGCCTCCCAAGCCACCACTGCGCTTGACGCCCACTACGCCGCACGCCCCGGATTGGACTCTGCGGTGCCGCCATCGCAGGATGTGTCACCACGAATCGCACGAAGGATATCCGATGGCGACACCTCCGAAATCACGAACGACACCCGCTCGGCTCTCTGGGTTAGCAAGGCAGGTGAAATATCCAGTAGGGACAGTGGACTTTCTCTATAAGATTGTGGCTGAGGACGGGCGGCTTCTGCCAGCGGAACACGCTCTCCGCCTGCTGGTGACATCCGATGAATGCCGACAGATCGCGCGGCATATTGAACTGCTCGCTCAAGAAATTGAAGCCATGGGCGGGGCCAAACAGTAGTCAAGCAGCCCTCCCGCGCAAGATCCAATGCGATGCCGCCGCGTCCCGCTCGACGGCCTCGATCATCCATTCCTTGCCCGACACGCTGATGGTCATATCGGTGGTGATCGCGACAGGCAGGCCAGCGGACAGCACGATTATTCTCATATCCCCATCAACGTATCCAGCGGACTGACGCATGGCCCATGTCGCGCCATCGACCTGAGCGCGGCACGGCCATGAACCGCCGCCTGTGTGGCCAGTGACGTTGCCCTCAATATCCTCGACGGAGACGCCCGCATAATCGAGCGTGCCGGGCAGATACAGTCCCGACAGCGCCGCCCCGAAGATGCTCGCGATTCCGCCGTTCAATAATGCCATGGGAACGGCCCACCCTGATAGAATCCACCACAAGGCAGCGCGCCCGTACCCGTCACCCTCGGTCCCGCAAGGCATGCCCGCAGCATAGGCCACAGACGCAACCCATAGCTAGTCGCGCCCCATTCGCCCGCATCGCTGCTGCTGGCGCTGTCTGCCCGCTCAAGCTCAATCGTCCCCGACTTGATCCGCTTGAAGCCCGATGCGCCCTGCGCCGCCATTTCGCTTTCCGCGCCCGTCCCGATGCCCGCCAGCGCCAGATAGTGCGCCGTCGCCAGCATCGTCGCCACGTCCATGCGCGCGCCAAGGCACGCTTCCTGCGGCTCCGTGATAAGCACGGCCTGCGCGGACCAGAAGGCATATTGCTCATCGGTCACGGTGGTGAACATCGGGAAAACTGCGATGAAATCTGCCTTCAAGGGCGGGGTATAGGCCATGGTCAGCCCTTGCGCGCCCGCTTCTTTGGTTGCGCTTGAGAGGCAGGAGGTGGAGAGGGAACCTCCAGGCCCTCAACCACCTCCACCCCCGGAGAAACGCGGAGCAACGCGGCATAGTGATCGGAGAAGTCTGCCGTGATACCTCCCATCGCGGGCAAGCGATGCCCACCCTCGATATCGAAGGGTGAATTGGTCAGGTTGCGGACGGTTAGTTTCGTCATATCAGGCTCCAACAAAAAGGCCCGCCCGGTGAAAGGCGGGCCTCCGATGTTCTAGGCCGTGCCGGATCAGGCGGCAGGCGGCTGGCTGATCCCGTCGATGTAGCGGAACGCCACAGTCGTGAGCAGTTCAATGCCACCCGTGCGGAAGATGCCCGGGATGGTCCAGTTGAGCGGGCCATCCTGATAGACGGGCAAGAACTGATGCGGCATCGGCAGATGCAGCTTCACATAGTCCTGATCATTCTTGTAGGCGACCATGCGGCCCGTGCCAGCAGCGCCACCAACACCAGCGGCACCAAGCTCGCGAACAGCGCGGATCGTCAGAGGGCGGCCAGTCGTCAGCGTGTAGATGTTGGTCCGCTGGATGAACGACAGGATCGTCTCCATCGTGGTTGCGCTGTAGGGCGTGGCGGCGATGTAGTTGAACGCCTCGACCGGCAGCAGGATCGTGTCCGCCATCTCCGTTTCGAAGCTGGCGAGCGCGATACCCTGAAGCGCGATATTGATATCACGCACGATCTGAGCAGGCGTCTTGGTGCCAACGCCATCCTCGTCCACCCAGAAGGTGACGCTTCGCCCTTCATGTAGCGGCGGCGGAGCGATTGCAGATGCTCGCGCCCGCACTCCTTGAGCCAGCGCAGGTTTCGCTCTGTGCGTCCGCCGTAATAGCGCTCGACGCCTCGCCACCCGTCCTTGACGAAGCGGGCGGAAAAGCCTTCGGGCGCAGGTTCAAAAGGCTTGGTCGTCATCATGGCTCGATTTCATCTCCATGGCTGGCTGCGATCATTTCTGCGGCTTCAAGGCGGATGGCGCGGGGCAGGCGGTTCCAATGCCGGATGAAGCTCTCCAGCGGACTTTCCTCATGCGTTCGCTCATCGCGGGGCCGGGCCTTCATCGCCTCATGCCGCGTCTGTTCCGGCGTCCAGTGCTTGTCCTTGGCGACGTGCAGAAGTTCCATCGCCTCCTGCTTCGGAAGCGGGGCAACGGCCGCGTGATGCTCGATCGTCAATGCCTTGTCGCGCAAGTGGCTGGGAAACGCCGTAGCGGCCTTGGAGATGTCCCGGAGCCGCTTGGGGGCGATGCCCAGATTGTCCGCAAGGAAATCGAAGCTGGTCTGGTCGAGGAAGCCCTGAGACTGACCGTCCAGCATCCAGTCCGCGATTTCCCAATCCACATCGCGACGGCGGGAGGCAAGATTTCGACCGGTATCGACCCAGCTATCGAAGGTCGGCGCGGTGATCGCAGGTTCAATGATCGTGATTGTGTTCATCACCTACCTCCGCCCCTTGTGGTGCTACCCGACGTCCGATTTCTCCAATGCGAATCACTTCCGGCTGTGTAGCTTTTCGCTGCGACCCGAAGGCTGGAAGCCATTCCACCTTCTCTTGGCCCGGTGGTTATGCTGCCGGGCCATTTTTCAAGTGGGGAACACAACCTCATAATCCTTCCCCGTTGCGGGCTGCCAACTGACCACATCGAAGTCATGCGGACCCGTGGGCCATTGCTTCCAGCGGTAGTTACCCGGCGGAACGCAGCGGACGACGATGCCGTTGCGAAAGCGCACGTCGATGAGGGGAGGGCTGTCGTTGCCCTCGAAGGGATTGCGGCCGGGGTTGGGTGGGCACATGTCATGCTGCGTCCTTCTTCAAAATGCGGTCAATCAGGGCGTCGGTGTGCCCCGTCACTTGGCTCGACGCGGCTTTGCGGTCGTTCACCGCGTCTTTCACGGCGTCACGGAAATATGAGAGGCGGCGCGGCTTTTGCTTGGCAGTTGCGAGCCTGCCTTTGACCGTTTCCACGATCATGGCCTCATCCGCGCCTGCGGCGATCCATTCTCGCACAAGCTCTTGGGTTTCAGTCGCCTGCTTCCAGTCACCTATTCCGAAACCAGTGGATTTAGCGATGCGGTCGGCCATCGATGGGATGTCGTTTTCATCATTCGCGCGCGCGGCTGCTTTAGCAGCTTCTGTATCTGCATCTGCTTCTGGTGCTGTTTCTGTAGCGGTTTCATGTTGTTTCTTGGAACGTTCCCTGAAACGTTTCACTCTGTCCGTTGAAACGTCCGACTTGTATTGGCGCGCATCCCACTTGTTCGGCTTCAGTCCCGTTTCAGTTTCGACCAGCAGGCCCGCCGCGATCAGCCGGGAAACCAGCTTTTCCGCCCTTTTGGCGTCGAGGCGAAGCGCAAACCCGATATCTTCAACAGGCGGCAGCGCGCCATCATGTTTGGCGGTGACCTTTCGGCGCTGGAGGAGGTGAGGACGTGACAGAAATATCTGACCACGCGATTGTTCGCTGGCTGGAGCGCGTGAAAGGCGTGGATATCTCCGCGATCCGTGCCGAGATGCAGACACCCGCGCTTACCATGGCCGATGAGTTCGGCGCGCCGGTCCTGATCGGGAAGAACGGCGAGAGGCTGGTTATTCGTAACGGGATCGTGGTGACGGTGATCGCCAAGGCGCGGAATGTTGGAAGGACGATTGCGCGATGACCCCCAAACAGGAGAAGTTCTGCCAGCTTTATGTCGAACTAGGCAATGCGTCGGAGGCATATCGGCAGTCGTATGATGCGAGCCGGATGAAAGATGCCAGCGTGTCCGTGCAAGCCGCCAAAATGCTTGCAGACCCTAGGATTGCCCTAATGGTCGATGAATTGAAGGCCGCGCACGCCGAGCGGCATGAAATTACCGTGGACTGCCTGCGCGACATGCTTTTGGAGGATCGGGAATTTGCTCGCTCGTGCGGGACTGCGGCCGCCGCTGTCAGCGCGACGATGGGGCTGGCCAAGCTCTATGGTAAGCTCAGCGACAAGGTAGAACACAGCAACCCTGACGGCTCCTTGCGGCAGCCGACCAAGATCATAATCACAGCAGCCGATGACCGAAGCGACGATCAGACTCCCGCCTAAGCTCGTCCGGGTATTCGCTCCCCCGCGCGGTGCGGTCCAGTATCGGAACCTGCATGGCGGACGAGGGAGTGGCAAATCCTTCAACGCGGCAAAGATGGCAGCGGTATGGGGCTACGCCGAACCATTACGCATCCTTTGCACGCGCGAGTTCCAGGCCAGCATATCGGAATCCTTTCATGCCGAATTGAAAGCCGCCATCGCGTCCGAGCCATGGCTTGAGGCGCACTATGACGTGGGCGTCGACTATCTCAAGGGAGCCAACGGGACGCAGTTCATTTTTCGTGGACTGCGCCGCAACTCGCAATCGATCAAGTCGCTCGCCAAGATCGACCTGACGATTGTCGAGGAAGCAGAGGACGTGCCGGAAACGTCATGGCTTGCGCTGGAGGCGACCGTGTTCCGCCAGCCCAAATCCGAACTGTGGGCGCTCTGGAACCCGCGCCTTGAAGGCAGTCCGGTTGACTTGCGGTTTAGGAAGAACCCGCCCGCAAATGCCATCACGGCTGAAATCAACTGGAGCGACAACCCGTTCTTTCCCGAAGGCCTCGGTACCCTGCGCCGACGCGAACAGGAGCGGCTTGATCCTGCGACCTATCACCATGTCTGGGACGGCGGCTATCTCGTCAATTCCGACGCTCAGGTATTCGCGGGCAAGTGGCGTGTGGCTGAGTTCGATCCCGCCGTTTCATGGGATGGGCCATATCAGGGTGGCGACTTTGGCTATGCCCAAGACCCGACGGCTGCGATCCGCTGCTACATCCACGGCGACACGCTCTATGTCAGCCATGAGGCGGGCGGGCGCGGGATAGAGCTGGATCATATCGCGCGAAAGACATGCGATGCGATCCCGGATTATGAGCAATATGTCAGTCGGTGGGATAGCGCCTCGCCGGGGTCGATCAGCATCCTTACACGATCCGGCCTGTCCCGCGCCCAGGGTGCGCCGAAGTGGCAGGGCAGTGTGGATGACGGCATCCGCTTTCTGCGTTCATTCCGTGAGATCGTCGTCCATCCTCGCTGCAAGGCCACGATCAACGAAATGAGGCTATACAGCTACAAGGTGGACAGGTTGACCGGTGATGTGCTGCCCGTTCTGGTGGATGCCAACAACCACTATATCGACGCGCTGCGCTATGCCGTGTCCCCGTTGATAAACCGCAAGCTATCGAGGTTCGACGTTCTCTAGCGTCCGTAGCATCGGCGACACCATAGCCGCACCGTTGCCCCATGTCTGGCCGCATCAGCAAAGTGACCCCCAAGCCGGGATTTGTATTCGATGGCGCGGACGTGATCCCCGCTCCCATCAATGTCGTTCCGTTCCGCAGCAGCTTTCCTATTCCGATGATGGACGGCGCGCTTGCCAACGTCATGTCGGGTCGCGGTACGTCCGTCGATAAGTCCAACTACAACCAATGGCTGTTCGTCCGCCAGAGTCCGCAGCAGATCGAGGCGGCCTATCGGGGCAACTGGCTCTGCCGCCAGATCGTGGATATCCCAAGTCAGGATATGACCCGTGCCGGTCGCGATTGGGACGCGGAAGATGACCAGATCGCCGCGATCGAGAAGGAAGAAAAGCGGCTCGGATACTGGCCCAAGGTCTATCAGGCGATTGTGCTGGGGCGCCTTGGCGGCGGCGCGATCATCATCGGGTTGAAGGATGGGCGACCGGATCAGCCATTGCCCGCCAAGGTTAATCCGGGCGATGTGGAATATCTCACTGTCCTGTCGCGCTATCAACTGACCGTGGGCGACATGGAAAACGCTTGCCCAGCCCGGTGGCGAGGCGAAGTTCATGTCCGCGTTACAGGCGTCCGCGCAGGGCAAGAGCATCTATCGGATGTTGGCCCTTGGCGAAGGCGAGACGTGGGAGACCCGGCAAATCAATTGGTCGGGGATGCCAGAGGTCATCAAGACCTACCTGTCGATCGTTGCGGGCGCGGCTGATATTCCGGCCACCCGTCTGTTGGGAAAATCGCCCGAGGGGATGAATGCGACCGGCGCGTCCGATGAGCGCAATTATCTCGCCATGATCGCAGCCAAGCAGCACATGGACCTGCGCCCACCGCTGGAGCGCCTTGACGCCGTTGTGCTGCCGTCTGCTGGCGTGAAGCCGGAACTGCCGTGGACGTTCTCACCGATCAGCACGCTCAGCGAAGCCGAGCAGGCCGACATCGAACTGAAAGAGGCGCAAGCCATCGAAAAGCTGGTCGGGCTGGCGATGGTCCCCGAAACCGCGATGGCTAAGACGATCCAGAATCGGCTGATCGAGAGTGGACGCTGGCCCGGCCTCAAGAAGCTGATCGATGAAGCAGAAGCCGCTGGCGAGGAACTGCCCGGCGATGACGATGGCCTTGATATTGTCCCCACCAACAGCGGAAAGGAAGGTGATCCAAGCGTATCTGCCGGTAGCGGCGGGAATGCTGACCCCAATCCCGCCCGCCGTGCAGCCAATGACGCGTCCCCGCGCACCCTTTACGTGTCGCGCAAGGTCGTAAACATCGCGGAAATCAAGGCATGGGCGAAGTCGCAGGGCTTGCCGGACCTTCAGGACGATCTTCACGTCACCCTGATTTATTCCCGCACGCCGCTCGACTGGATGAAGGTCGAAAGCGAGGACTGGAATCAGGAAAAGAACGGTCAGATCGAGATCGCGCCCGGTGGCGTCCGCATCGTTGAACCGTTGGGCAACCGAACCGCCGTTCTGCTGTTCACCTCGTCGCGGTTGTCGTGGCGGCATGAGCAAATCGTTCGGGCTGGTGCTGAGCATGGCTTCCCGGATTACCAGCCACATATCAGCCTGACGGGTGAGCCGGTCGATTTGTCCAACGTCGAGCCGTATCGCGGCAAGATCGTGCTGGGACCGGAAGTGTTCGAGGAAATCCGCAGCGAGGGCCACTGATGGCCTACAACCTTCCGCAAATAGCTCGTCGGGCGGGCAAGAGGGCGAATTTGACGTTGCGCCCCATCATCCCGACGCAGGCCCAGGCAGCCGACCTCGCCACAATCTACGCCCCAGCCTGGCGTATCTGGTCCGAGAACATCGACCGCATCCTTGCTGGGTATGATCCGCAACCGCTTCCGACCGCTGATAGTTGGTCAAGTAGCCGCCCGAGTTGGTCAAGTGACATCATCACGCTCGACACTGCCGATCAGGTGCAGGCGGCGATAGGGGCAGTGGCGAGTGAGTTCCTAACGATCCTGACGATGCGGATAGGCCCCGGTCTTCGCGCGTGGCTGGTCAGGGCGGAATCGGTCCATAGGAAACGCTGGTCTGCAGCGGTCAAGGCCGGGGCAGGTGTCGAAATTGACATGCTGCTTTCCGCTCGCGACGTGGAGGAGTCCCTCGGCGCGTGGTTAGCGAGAAATACC
>Ga0182735_1001063_pt1 | contig 19246 bp, 16 predicted proteins | sample eDN5th30CKraftMG_FD_128524 | JGI IMG/M metagenome (GOLD analysis project Ga0182735, IMG submission 128524) | Enriched Miracle-Growth compost microbial communities from Emeryville, California, USA - eDNA 5th pass 30_C Kraft MG (version 2) (version 2) ...
CGATCACCGCCCGGTTCAGCACCACGGCCTGAATGCCGATCAGCGCCCCGTCCCCCACCGTGCAGCCATGCAGCATGGCCTGGTGCCCGACGGTTACGCCTTCGCCCAGCGTCAGCGGACAGCCGGGGTCGGTGTGCAGCACAGAGCCTTCCTGAATATTGGTGCCCCGACCCACCACGATGGGCTCGTTGTCGGCGCGCAGCACGGCATTCGGCCAGACGCTGGTTTCGGCGGCCAAGGTGGCCTGCCCGATAATCGTGGCCTCTGCCGCAATGAAGGCCGATTCGTGAATATCCGGGCGCAAATCGCCCAATCTATAACAAGTCATCGTCGCGCTTGATCGGTAGTGAAGAGAAGCTGATCGTAGCATGGCAACATATTGCAAGTTTATTAAGAATTTATATCAAAAATAATCAAAATGCATCATAATCGGCGCGTCATACAGGTGACATTTACATCCAAGAGGAGAACTACCATGAAGTTCGACGCCCCTAGGTTGCACCTTCCAGAAGTAGCTTGTATGCGCAGCACCCCTCTTCACTCATGCCAGATCCGCCTCTATGCCGGCGCGCGGGCCGCAGCCGCCGCCCTGCTCGCCGGCATGGCCTTGTTCGCCACAACCGAAGCCTCCCACGCCCAGGCCAGGGTGGATGCCTGGGCCAAGCGCGGCGACCAGCCTTTATCCCTCGCGCTATGGGCTCCGCCCCCAGGCGGCCCGCCATGGGTATACAACGAGGCGCAGTTGGGCTTGCCCGATGCGCCTTTTATTTTTGCCGGACAAACCCTATACACCGCCGCCACATTCGAAACGGCCCGGCCCATACACATCGCCGAGCAGGCCCACATCCACACCCAGGACGGCACAGCGCTGCATCTGTCGGGCGATATCGCCAACACCGGCAACGCGCGCGCCGGGCTGCTCAAGAGCGGCCCGGGCACGCTGATGCTGGCGGGCCGCAACAGCTACCGCGGCAACACCATCGTGCTGGCTGGCACCTTGCATGTGGCCGGCGACAGCGCCATGGGGGAAACCAACCGCGCGCTGGATATCTTCCAGGGCGCCGCCCTGAGCTATGCGCCCGGCGCCATCAGTTACAACGCCACGCAACTGCGCGCCGCCAGCGAGATGTCTCCGGAGCTCCAGGCGTACGCCTCGCCGGCTCCGGCCGATCTCGCCGATAGCGTGCATCTGCGGGTGGAGACGGGAACGGCGGTGCAGGCCGGCGTCATCAACGGAACTCTGCCCTTGGTGAAATGGGGCGCGGGCCGGCTGCACATGCCGGGCTTCATCATGAACTCGCAACTGGTCACTGTCGCCCAGGGCGCCCTGGCCATAGACGGATTCATAGGCGCCCCCTTGCGGGTGCAAGCGGGTGCGCGCCTGGAAGGCTCGGGCGCGGCGGGCGCCGCGCGCATCGAAGACGGCGCCACCCTGGCTCCGGGCATGGACAGTAGCATCGCCACGCTTTCCTTCATGGGCGACCTGGATTTCGCGCCCGGCGCCGTGCTGGAAGCCGACGTGGATGCGGACGGCCGCGCCGACCTGGTGCGGGTCATGGGCGCCGCCCGGCTGGACGGCCATGTGCTGGCGCTGGCCCGCGACGGCGGCGGCTGGCAGCCCCATACGCGCTACACGCTGCTGCGCGCGGAACAAGGGCTGGAAGGCAGCACTTTTTCCTCCGTCGCCAGCCGGCTCGACTTTCTGACTCCGACGCTCGGCTACGATGACCAGCATGTCTACTTGACCCTGGAACGCAACGAGACGCCGCTGGAAACCGCCGCCGGCACGCCCGATGAAGCGGAAGTGGCCACAATCATCGACCATGCCGGCCCGCCGGAACTGCGCGATCAGATCATCGTCATGAACAAGCAGGAGGCCGGCCTCGCCCTGGGCCAGCTATCCGGCCATTGGCATGCATCTCTTTTATCCGGGCTCGCCGAAGACAGCCGCTATGTCAGGGAAGCGGCGCTGGACCACGCCTGGCGGCGGCCCATGCCGGCGGGCTCGGCGCAAACCCATGGCTGGCATCACGCTTTTTACTCCGACGCGCGCCGCGCCGCGCAATCCGGAGTACAGGGGGATGAACGGCAAACCCACGGCATCGTCATGGGCGTGAACAAGGCCTTGAATCCAGCCTGGAACGCCGGAGCCTTCCTCGCCGCCCAGGACAGCCGCTACCGGCGCCACCCCGCCATGGCGCGGGCGCGCATAGAAAGCCTGCATGCCGGCCTGACCCTGGCGGGCAGCTTCAAGGGAGCCGATCTGGCCGTAGGCGTGGCGCGCGCCTGGCATGCCCTGCGCAGCCAGCGCAGCATCGCCGTGGCGGGCTTGCAAGACATGCTGGCCGGCAATTACAGCGGCCGCGGCATGCAGGTGTTCACGGAAATCATGGCGCCCTTGCACAAACTGGGCCCCGCCCTGCACAAACTGGCCATCGACGAAACGGCGACCGCGGTGGCGCCCTTCGTCCGTCTCGCCTGGGTAAAGACCAGCCTGAACGGCTATATCGAAAAGGGCGAAAGCGCGGCGCTGGCGCTGGAGCCGGCGGACAGTTCGGTGGTGTTCACCACCTTGGGCTTGAAGGCGGAACACCATCTGGAAACCGCCGGAGGCCAGGCGCGCCTGCATGCGGAGCTGGCGTGGCGCCATGCAGCCGGCGATACCCGCGCATACAGCCGGCAGTCCTTCCGGGACGACGGCGACGGCCGCCTATTCGGCGCTCAAGGCCTGCCCATCGCGCGCCAGGCCTGGTCCCTGCGCCTGGGCGTCGAAGGACGATTGAGCCGCAAGACCAGCGTGAACGTGGGGTACGCGGGACAGTATTCGCGCGGACGGCAAGACCATGGCGCCAGAATGCAGCTCGCCTGGACTTTCTAGCCGCCCAGATGGCCGGCCGGGCCACAGTTGGCCGGACCGCGATCGGCCGGGCCGCGATCGGTCGGGCCGCGTTCGGCTGGGCCGGCGGGAACCCGGCCCGGCCCAGGCCCCCAGCGCCTCAATCCTGGCGCCCCAGCTTCAGCTTGGCTGCGAACACCAGGTTGTGAGCGACGCGGCGCAGCCCGTCCTTCAGGTTGGCGTACTCGCGTCGCAATCTTTCGCCCAGGCCGCGCCGCCGGCCCGTATCCGCCACATTGATGGAAGATTCCAGGTCATCGTCCTGCATGACGCAGACCGGGTCTATGCCTATGGCTTCCACCTTGTGGTCGTAGAAGCGGTCCATGGTGATATCCACCGGGTACAGCCATTCCTGTGCATAGTCCAGCAGGCTGCGCGCGGCCGCCGGCGTGATCAGATAACCGGTGCAGCCCGAAAACCCCTTGGCGAATTTCTTCACGGTGAACGGCCCTATCTTGCGCAAAGGCCGGCCCGTCTGGTTGGGCGCCTTGCGGCTGGGCTGCATCCAGATCAAGCCATGGAAGCCCGTGAAGTCGGCCGCATGGCGGTAGAAGTCCATGAAGCCGGGGAGCAGTATGGCATCGTCTTCCAGCACCATGATGGGCCGGCCGACGCGCACGCATTCCTCCCAAAGCAGATAATGGCTGGCGAAACAACCCAACTGCGGCAAGCGCAGCGACGCGCCGGCGCCGCGCAGGCTGGCGCGCTTTTTATCGTTGTACTTGCGGAAGAGGTAATGGTCGGGCGTTTGTGCGCCGTGCACCGCATCGAAGAATTCGTAGGGCAGGCCCAAGCGATGCAGTTGGCTTTGCATGAATGACCGCCGCTCTTGCGCGGCGGTCAGACTGATGACATGGATACGTGGCAGCAAGCTCGAGGCCCGTGAATGCAAACCTTGAATGCTACTTCCGCCAAGCTGACAAGCAGATGAATGCCAAGTGCCGGCCCGTCAGGCCGCCGCCAGGCGCTCCTGCACGGCGGCGCTCAATAAATGGGCCGTGATCGGCGACAGCGTCCATCCCAGATGACCATGACCGGTGTTATAGAACACGCCCGGCCTGCTGCCCGCGCGCACGCGCGGCATCATGTCCGGCATCATGGGACGCAGGCCCGCCCAGGGCACAACCTGCTCCGTATCCACATCGGGGAAGCTGCGACGCACCCAATCCACCAGCGGCTGTATGCGATCGGCGCGGATATCCTTGTTGAAACCGTTGAACTCCGCCGTGCCCGCCACCCGGAAGCGATGCTCGCCCAGCCGGCTGGTAACGATCTTCGCCTCTTCATCCAGCAGGCTGACCCAGGGCGCCGCCCGCACGCTGGCTTCGTCATCCAGCCCGACGGTGATGGAATACCCCTTGACCGGATAGATATTGACGCGGTCGCCTAGCATGGCGGCGAAACGCCTGCTGGCCACGCCGGCGCATATCACCACGGCGTCGGCCTGCAGGCTGTCCAGATGGGCGCCGCTCCGCCCCGCAACGTCCTGCCGCGTGGCGTCCACATCCCGTGCGAGCCGGTGTTGCCGATTTCCATTTGCACCCGCCGACGCCAGCAACAGGCTGTGCCGGGCGCCCGCGGGCCGGATCGCCTGCACCTCGGCATCCATCCGGAACGCGACGCCCATGCGCATGCAAGCGTCGGCCAGCCCGCGCGTGAACTTGTGGATATCGCCGGTGGCATCGCTGGGCGTATAAAACCCGCCATAGCAATCCCCGCGCAGGGCGGGCTCGATCGCATGCGCTTCTTCGGGCGTGACCTCGCGCCTTTCCAGCCCGCCCTCGCGCAATAGCTGGCTGACGCGGCGGCCGGCTTCGAAGCTCTTGCGGTCGTGATACACATGCAGAATGCCGCGCCGTTCCAGGTCGAACGCTATGCCTTCTTCTTCGGCAATGCGGTAAAGATGTTCCCGGGCCTCGATCGCGAGCCGAGTGGTTTCCACGGTATTGCGGCGGTAATTGGGAACATTGCGCACGAATTCCATCATCCAGGAATACTTGTGCCAGCTAAAAGCGGGATTGACCAGCAAGGGCGCATCGCGGGTGAACATCCACCGTATTCCCTTGATCAGGGTCGCCGTATTGTTCCAGACTTCGGCGTTGCTGGCGGATAACTGGCCGCCATTGGCATAGGATGTCTCCATGCCGCAATAGCGCTGGCGATCGATGACAGTGACTTCATAGCCCAGTTTGCGCAGGGCGTAAGCGGACGTGACGCCGGTGATGCCGGCGCCGATAACGGCAATGTGGTGCATGAGAGCTCCAGGAATAGTGGGCCGACGCCTTATGGCGGCGACGCCCCATCTGTCTTGGTACCTGAGAGTTTCACCGGCGCGGCGCCGGTTCCCCTTCGGTGGGCCAGTCAAGGCCGCTCTCCAGATTGTCTGAATCATGCAGTCCTGCTGCCTGAGAGTTTCCGGGGCGGTTGCTCCGTCGGCGCCGGCTCGAAGCCGGACTCTTCTACATGATTTGCGATGACCCGCGAAGAATACCCGCAGCCACGAAGAACCGCAAGCCGGGGGCTTTCCCTATACCGGCGCGCCATGCCCTGCGACATGCTGCGCGGCACGTCGCGGCGCGACACGCTTTACGGCGTGCCGCCCGGGTCTATATACCCATCGCGCAGCCGTCCTTGCGATGGTCGGACGCGGCCAGGTAGCCGCCGCCATCCAGCCGCATGGCGAGTTGGGCGCAGCCGAATTCCAGGTCGAAACGCGGCCCGGCCTGGACATCGTGCCCGCGCTCGCGCAGGCCCTGGACTGTTTCGGCCGGCATATTCCATTCCACGCGCACCTGGCGGTTGTCGTCCGCCACGCGCCAGCGCGGCGCGTCGCTGGCCGACTGCGGGTTCTGCCCGAAATCCGCCAGGCGGCAAGCCATCTGCACATGGCCCTGGGCCTGGATGGACCCGCCCATCAGGCCGAAGCTGGCCAAAGGCAGGCCGCCGCGCATCATGAAACCGGGAATGATGGTGTGGAAAGGCCGCTTGCCCGGCCCTACCTGGTTGGGGTGGCCGGCGCGCGTGCTGAAGCCGCAGCCGCGGTTATGGAGCGCGATACCCGTGCCGGGCACCACCACGCCCGAACCAAAGCCTTTGAAATTGGACTGGATCAGGGACACCATCATGCCGTTCTTGTCGGCCGCGGTCAGGTAGACGGTGCCGCCCGAATGCGGATTGCCGGGGCCGGGATAAGCCGCCTTGCGCGGATCGATGTCACGCGCCCTGGACGCCAGGTAGTTGCGGTCCAGCAGCTTCTGCGCCATGCCGGGAGACATGGCGTCGGCGTCGCCGACATACTCGTGCAAGTCCGCGAACGCCAGCTTCATGGCTTCGAGCTGCAGATGCACGTAATCGGCCGAATCCACCGCCAGATGCGAGACATCCAGCGTGTCCAGCATGCCCAGCGCCATCAGCGCCCCGATGCCCTGCCCGTTGGGGCCGATTTCCACGACTTCCAGGTCGCGATACGCCATGCGTATGGGCTCCACCCAATCCGCGCGGTGCGCGGCCAGGTCGGCTTCCGTCATCAGGCCGCCGGTATTGCGCGCATGCGCCGCTATCGCGGCGGCCAGCTCGCCCTTGTAGAAGGCATCGCCCTTGCTGCGGGCGATTTTTTCCAGCGTGCCGGCCTGCCCGGGGCATACAAAGCGTTCGCCGGGCAAGGGCGCGCGTCCGCCGGGCGCAAAGGCGTCGGCAAACCCCGGCTGGCTGGACAATTCGGCGATCTGCGCCTGCCATTGCCTGTGCACCGTGGGCGACACCAGATAGCCGTCGCGCGCATAGCGCAACGCGGGCTCGAAATAATCCTCGAACGGCAGGCTGCCGAATTTTTCCGCCAGCGCCCGCCAACCGGCCACGGCGCCGGGCACCGTCACGCTATCCCAGCCGCGCAAGGGCATGGCGTTCAAGCCGCTGTAGCGATCGGGCGTCCACGCCGCCGGCGCGCGCCCGCTGGAATTCAGGCCATGCATGGCCGAGCCGTCCCAGACCAAAGCGAACAGATCGCCGCCGATGCCGTTCATGCAGGGCTCGACCACCGTCAGCGCGATCGCGGTCGCCAGCGCGGCGTCCATCGCGTTGCCGCCGCGCATGAACATCTGCAGGCCGGCCGCGCTGGCCAGCGGCTGCGACGTACTGACCACATTGTCGGCCAGCACCGGCATGCGCTGCGAAGTGTAAGGGAATGACCAGAAATCGGTAGCCTTGCTCATTTTTTGCCACATAAAAATTTAAAGAACCCGGCGGCAACCGGCGCCATGGCTTGCAAGGCGCCGGGCCGCTGGGCGTGCCTCGATCACTTAGCCGTTACGTTCGCCGATTTGACGACCCCGGCCCAATATTCATGTTCGTCTTCCACGACTTTTTGAAGATCGGGTCCCGGAGCATACATCAGCTGGACCGCCTGCGTGGCCAGCGACGCTTGCAGGTCCGGATCGGCCAGCGCGCGCTTCAATGCGGCGGACACGGTTTCGAGAATGTCCGGCGGCGTGCCCTTGGGGGCGAACAAGCCGAAGCGGTTATCCGGAATGACGTTCTCGATTCCCGCCTCGCCCAGCGTGGGAACATCCGGCAGCAAGGCCACGCGCGCCGGCGCAGCCACCGCTAGGTATCTCAGCTTGCCCCCTTTTGCCAAAGGCATGGAACCCGTCACGCTGTCGAACATCATGGTGGCGGTGCCGTTGGCCACATCGGGCAAGGCCTGCACACTGCCCTTATAGGGGATATGGGTAATCTTCAAGCCATAGCGCGCGGTGAACAGCTCGCCTTCCAGGTGCGACAGCGTGCCCACCCCCTGCGATGCATAGTTGTATTCGCCGGGAGCCGCCTTGATATAGTCGATGAGCTCGGCCACGCTCTTCACCGGCAGGCTGGCCGGCACCACCAGCGCGTGCGGCACATAGCCGATCAGCCCGATGGGTTCGAAATCCTTCGCCAGATGGGCCTGCTGATCTTTATAGATCGCCGCCGCGATCGCCTGATTGGTCGTGGCAGCCAGATACAGCACATAGCCATTGGGCGCGGCGCGCGCGCCGGCCATCAAGCCTATCGCCCCGCCCGCCCCCGGCTTGTTGTCCACCACCACGGATTGGCCCAGCTCGGTGGACAGCCGCTGCCCCACCGCGCGCGCCAAGACATCCGTCGCACCCGCCGGCGGAAAGGAAATAATCACCTGCACAGGCTTGTCCGGGTAAGCCGCCTGCGCCCCCATCGACAAGGCCAAACCCGCCGCCGCGGCCATGCCGCGCCACGATAGTGAGCGCCGCAACAGGCCGGACTGCGATGGGTTCGATAGGTCGGGCTGCGCCAATGCCATGCCCGCGTGCCGCGCGCCGCGCTTTGCCGCTCCGGCTGCTTCTTTGCCTACCGAGCCGGACAGTCCGAGCCATTCCCGCGTGCGGGCAACTAAAAACTTCATTGTGGTCTCCTCCAGGGCACGAACGCCCTGCGCGATTGATTATTGATTAGCCCATAGACCATACTCTTGTGGAATGGTTAAATCAATTTGACCTTTTAAACTGCTTATAAGAATAGTTTATGTATTGAAAGGTCATCCGCGCAGCGCCATGCTGCGTCCGGCGGGATCTCACAGCGCTTCCTGACTTGATTTCATGCTGCTGTACGGGTGGCGCTTCAAACCGCGCCTTGCCGGGAGTTATCAAGCTATACCGACGACCCACAACAACGTCCGCTCGACAGCGCGCATCCGCTCATCGTCCAGCCGACCTATTGTTTTACCGATCTTTGAACGCGACAAGGTAGCAATCTTGTCCACCATTACCTGAGACAGCGATTGCAAACCATTAGCCGGATTCGGCTCGATAATGACGCGAAAAGCGGCATCCCGTATATCGCTAGTGATCGGGCACACAATAACGCTCTGCATTTCAGCAAGCAGATCGGACTGGATAATCAATGCAGAGCGAGGCTTGCCGAAATCGCCTTGAATAGCCACAGTAACAAGACTACCCCGGCCGCTCATTGCCAGCCCTCGGTCGACCCGGCCGCATCGTCGGTAAATTTCAGAATTTCTTTTTCGGCGGGGTCGCCCTTCAGTTTGCGAACCTGCCGCTTTATCTGCTCCGCAAATTGAGCCTTGCGGGTATCAGGCACCCATATTTGGAAGGGACGCAAACCCTCCGCCCGTAGCCGGTTGCGATGGCGTATAACTTTTGCCGAGGTAGCCATAAAATTACCTGTTCATTTGTCATATTAAGTATCATGATACTCACATAGCAACCTCAGATCAAACTCCTGTGGCCGATGCCTTTCTCATGAGCCGTGATGAGTCCGCCTCGGACTCAGGCATGCGCGGCTAGCGCTGCGCCGCGCCCCGCGGCGTGCCTGCACAAAGCCCTCCGCCAGAAACGAAGAAGCCCGGCGCTTTACATGCCGGGCCTCTCGCAACGAACAAAAACAACAGCGGTTTTACGCCTTGTATACCGGCTCGGGCTGTTCCAGGAACGAGCGCAGGATGTGGTACACCATCATGTAGTTCTTCTGCTGGAAACTGGCATGCGCGATGCCGGGCATGATGGCGAAGTGCTTGTCGGTATTGGGCAGCTTCACATAGAAGTCCAGCAAGTCTTCCAGCGACGCGATGCCGTCGTATTCGCCGCGCATGACGATGGTGGGCGCCAGGATCTTGGCGGGATCGACTACCGGCAGGTTTTCGCACATATCGATGTAGGTGCCGTTGGGCATTTCGCTGTCCAGCGCCAGGATCTCGTCCGCGAAGCGGTCCACCACGCGCGGGTCGGCGGTGCCGGGATGGTCGCGCTCGAATATGGAATGGACGAACTTGCGGTCTATGGGCCGGGTGACGGAAGCCTTGAATTGCGGCAGCTTTTTGGTACGGTCGGCCAGCGTGGGGCTGCCCTGGCCGGTATAGACGAAGGCGTCCAGCGCCAGCCTGCCGACGCGTTCCGGATGATTCTGGGCGAACAGCGCCGCGCGCAGGGCGCCCGACGAAATGCCGTACAGATGCAGCGGGGTATTGCCGCGCACCGAAGCGATGTATTCGGCCGCCTGGGCGCAGTTGCGCGCGCCGGTGGCAATGTCGGAATTATTGCGGCGGTCTTTGGTGGACCGGCCATAGCCTTCCATGTCCACGCACCAGGTGTTGTAGCCCAGGCGCGCGAAATACTCCATGACGGACGAGTTCGGCCGGCCTTCCACATGCAGGTCGAAGGTCGGCGTAGAGGCCATGGACGAACCGTGCACGAACAGGATGATGCCCTTGCTGTCGGCTGGGTTGCCTACGTACTTTTCGCGCAGGAACAGGCGGGTTCCGTCTTTTTCCGACCAGTGATCCTGGCTTTGCACGGCGGTTTCTTCAATTATTTGAGACACTGTTTACTCCTTTGTGGATACAGATACATAACCAATCAAATCGACGATCAGTTCCGCGCCGGGAACGAAGAGCGACGGATTCACCTGGACGGACGAAAACGGCAGCCCGACATCGCCGATCACCATGCGCCATTTTTCATAGGCATTGCTGAAGGTCGACAAGTCGGTCTGGAAGTGCAGGGCGCGCACCACATTGTTCAGGTCGCTGCCCGCCGCCGCGAAAATCTTGCCCGCTTTTTCAAGGATGTCGGCCATTTGCGCGCCGGTGGAATCATCGAAATAAGGCGTGCCCGCGCTGATCCGCGCCGCGGGCGCCAAGCCGTCGCGGTCTATGGCCATCAGGCCCGCGCAGAACAGCAAGTCGTCGAAACGCCGCGCAGGCACCATGTTGCGGGAAATCAGCTCGACATCGCAGTCGATGTCCACCATCCGGTCGCGCGCGCTGGCATGCGCGGCGATGACATTCACCTCGAGCGTGGCATCGCGCGTACCGAAGGCTGGATGGCGGACCGGCACAATCGTGGTCGGCGGCGCCTTGCCGCCAAACGCCTGTTCCCAGACCTGCAAGAATGCGGGCAGGTCGGCTTCATGGCTAAGGTAGACCTGGGCCTTGAGTATCAGGCCCAATTCACTGCCGCCCGCTTCCAGGGCCGGCACCAGCCTTTCGCGGATCAGATAATCCGTTTCCAGTTTGATGCGGGTGCCTTTCCAGAGCTGGGTATCCGGCACGCGCGCCTCGGGGGCGATATTGCCGCTGCTGTCGCGCGCCAATTGGCCGGCGACAAAGATCAGGTCGCCCGCGCGCAGGCAGGGACTATAGCCGGATTCCTTCGGGGCGCCCAGCGTGGGCGAGGCCACCGGCCCCACCTCGAAACCGCTGTCTGCCGTGGCCGCCATTACCTGGATGTCCATGTCGGCATCCGTATTCAGCAGGCCCTCCACCAGCACCGATGTGCTGGGCGACACCTTGCCCTTCATGGCCGCCTTGCGGGCGCAATGGTAAGGGTCCACCGCGGGCCAGTCCGGATAGTACTGATCCAGCCGCGCCACGCGCGATAAATCGCTGCCCGCCGCCTGCAACTGGCGCTGCATGGCGCTGAAAATATAGGCGGCCTCGCGTTCCGCCTTGGGCGGAGCATCCAGCGGCCGGCCCGTGCGCAGAACCCCCTGGTCCAACTGGCCGGAGGCGTCCACGGCGCGCAAGCCCGTGCCGAAAACCCAATTCCCCGCGCGCACCACCGGCGCATGGACAATGCGCGCCGACCCATAGGTGGCGACCGAAAAACGCTCAATCGTCATAATCCCCCGCTTATCAAGCTGTTTGCCATGGTTGCCGGCCATCTTATTCAATGGTGGTGACCAGCTCGCCCAGCTTGTCGATGGTGACGCTGACCGTATCGCCCGCCTTCAGGAAACGCGGCGGGTTGAAGCCGATGCCCACCCCCACCGGCGTGCCCGTGGCGATGACGTCGCCCGGCTCCAGCGTGGCATAGGCGGCCAGCGTGGAGATGATCGTCGGCACGTCGAAAATCAAATCTTTCAATACGGCGGATTGGCGCACTTCGCCATTGACGCGCGTCTGCAGGCGGATTTCGCCCAGCGGGCCGACTTCGTCCGCCGTCACCACCCAGGGCCCGACCGGGCAGAAGTTGTCCAGGTTCTTGCCGATGAACCATTGGTTGTGCCGCTTCTGCAATTCGCGCGAAGTCAGGTCGTTGATGATGGTATAGCCGTACACGTAATCCATGGCCTCGTTCGCCGAAACGCCCTTGCAGCGCCGGCCGATGACCACGCCCAGTTCGCCTTCGTAGTCGATGGAATTGGTGGGATCCGATGCCGCTGCCACCGCCTGGCCGGGATTGGCCACCGTGGTGGACGCCTTAGTGAAGATGATGGGATGCTGGGGCAGGTCCAGCTTGTCCGTGTTGTCGAAACCGCTTTTCGCGAATTCGCGGGAATGGTCCACATAATTCTTGCCAACGCAGAAAATATTCTTGCGCAATGGACCAATCGGCGCCAGAAGCTGCTGGCCATCCAGTTTCATGCCCTGGCCGTCCGTAGCCAGCCTGGCTTGATGTTCGATTATGTCCACCAAGTCATTGACGGGCTTGCCGTCCAATGTAAACGGGAAAAACTTGCCATCTTCCACCCGGCCGTATGCTTTTTCGCCGTTTACCTTTAATGCGCCTACCTTCATTTAGCTCTCCATATTGGTTGTACCACTTGCTAGAAATGATCAACCATTTGTGGCAGAATGTCAACCGTGACACCCCATCACAGCCGGCGGCATGCTGAGCCGCCGGCCAGGCGGAGTGCGCATGCTTTTCGAAAATACTTCCCCAGCCGTTCTGCGGCATGAACAGGAGACAGCGATGTTTGATCGCCATATTACGCATTATCCCGAATCAGTCACACCCGCCCATGCACACGCGGCGTCCCGGCAGCGCGCCGGCCGGGTGCTGCAAGCGGCAAAAGTCTTGGCTCGCAAGACGCGGCCGCTGGGCAAAGCCCTGAGCGCCGCGGGGTTGGCCGCAGTGTTGGGCCTGTCCGCCCAAAGCGCGCGGGCCGCCTACCCGGATCGCCCCGTCAAAGTCATCGTCCCTTTTGCGGCGGGCGGCTTCACCGACGTGGCCGCGCGCGTCATGGCGCAGCAGCTGAGCACCATACTGGGCGGCTCTTTCGTGGTGGAAAACAAGGCGGGCGCGGGCTCGACCATAGGCACCGATTACGTCGCAAAATCCGCGCCCGATGGCTACACCCTGGCGGTGATCTCGTCCAACCACGTCACCAGCCATCTGCTGTACAAGGACTTGACCTACGATCCCCTCAAGAGCTTCACGCCCATCGCCTTGCTCGCCGATAGCCCTTATGTACTGTTCGTGAACGCCAACGTGCCCGTCAACAACGTGCAGGAACTGATCGAATACACGAAGAAAAGCCCCACGCCGGTGCACTACGGCACGTCCGGCAATGGCAGCGCCCAGCACTTGATGACCGCGCATTTCATAACGAAGTCCGGCGCCAAGCTGGTGCATGTGCCTTATAAAGGCAGCGCGCAAGCCATGCAGGATCTGGCCGCCGGATTCGTGGACGTCAGCTTCGCCGCCGTTTCCAATGGCCTGCCGCACGTGCGCACCAAAAAACTGAAGGCGCTCGCGGTTACCAGCAAGGAACGCTCGGCCCAGTTGCCGGATGTGCCCAGCCTGGACGAAGCCGGCGTCAAGGACTATAACGCCGTGGTCTGGCTGGCCCTGGTCGGCCCCGCCGGCATGCCCAAGGATATCGTCGATACGCTGAACAGCGCCGTGCGCAAGGGTTTGAGCTCTCCCGAAGCCGTAAGCGCCCTGGCCAACGCCGGCGTGGACGTTAGGCTCAGCTCGCCGGAAGAACTGGGCCGGTATCTGGAAGAAGAATCCAAGGTGTGGGGCGAGGTGGTGCGCAGCAGTGACTTCAAGCTGGAATAAACGGCCCTGAGCGCGGCGCCGCTGCCTGGCGCCGCGCCATCCCGCCGCATCGGGCCCGGCCAATGCGGCGTCGCCCAATAGCCGGCTTCGAAATATTCTGCGGCGTATGCCCGTCGCCTGGTCCGGGCTCAACAGAAAATTCCGTGCCTTGCAGGATATACTGAATGCACAAAAAAAAAGCGTCTGCAATGTGCCGGCGCATTACCCGTCATGTCACTGTCGTGGAGACAACCTTGAAACTTCTCAACATAGCCGCCTGTGCGCTATTGGCGCTGGGCGCAAGCCATACAGCCCTTGCCGCCGACTACCCGTCGCGCCCGATCACCATGGTGGTGCCGTTTTCTCCTGGCGGGGTGTCCGACACTACCGGCCGGCCCTTGGCAATGCTGATGTCCAAGATACTGGGCCAGCCCATCGTCGTTGAAAACAAGGCGGGGGCGGGCGGCGGCATCGGCATGGCCCATGCGGCCAAAGCAGCGCCGGACGGCTATACGATCATGATGGGGCTGCCCAGCATTTCGGCCATTCCCGTGGCGGACGAGCTGCAAGGCAAGAAGCCTTCTTACTCCACATCGCAGTTCGAGGGCATTGCGCGCGTTTCCGCCGACCCCACCGTCATTTCGGTGCGCAGCGACAGCAAGTGGCAAACGCTGCAGCAGTTCATCGACGACGCCAAGAAGGACCCGGGTTCCATCAGCTTCAGTTCGTCCGGCATGTACGGCACCACCCATGTCGCCATGGAACGCTTCGCCCAGGCGGCGGGCATCAAGCTGCTGCATGTACCCTATGGCGGCGGCGGCGAACAGGTATCGGCCCTGCTGGGCGGCCATGTGCAAGCCACCTCTCAAACCTATGGCAACACATCGCAGCACATCAAGAATGGCACATTCCGCCCGCTAGCCGTGCAAAGCGCCGAAAGGCTGGCCGCCCTGCCCGATGTCCCCACATTGAAGGAACTCGGCATGGACGCGGAATATTATTTGTGGGCGGGGCTTTTCGCGCCGGCGGGCCTGCCCAACGACGTCAAGAACGTGCTTCGCGAAGCCGCAAAGAAAGCCATCGCCACGCCTGAGTTTGAAAAGGTCATGGAAGGCATGGGTACGCCCATCCAATACCTGGACGCGCCGGAATTCGATGCCTTCTGGCATACGGACGAAAAGCAGCAGGCGCAAGTGATCAAGGCCATAGGCAAGGTCAACTGACACCAAATCACTTATCCCGCGCCCTTCGTCAAAGAGGGGCGCATTTTTTCTGGCATAGCGGCCCTCTTCCCAGGCAGCGAAGATAGGTTCACGGAGTATTCACTGATGAAATTTGCAAGCTACTTGCACGAAGGCAAAACACGCGTTGGCATCGTAGATGGGCCGAAACTGGTTGATCCATTGTCCATCGAGCAGCAGCAGGCCGGGGCGCTGGGGCCCGACGTCCAGTGCTTTTCCACCATGCAGGAAGTCATCGCCAAGCAGGAGCTTGCCATTCCCCTGGCCAAAAAGGCCCTGGAAATCAGCCGCCGGACGGGCGCCGGCAGCATCGATCTGGGCGGCGCGCAATTGGCCGCGCCCATCATGCCGACCACCATATTGTGCGCGGGCAGCAATTACCTGAGCCACAATGCTGAAAAAGCCAGCTCGGACACCAGCGGCAAGGAACCCGAATTCTTCGTCAAAACGGCGGACTGCGTCGTGCCCCATTTGGGAAATATCGTGCTGGATCCGATCCTGACCAAGAAGCTGGACGGCGAAGTGGAACTGGCCATCGTCATCGGCAAGCCGGGCCGCCACATTCCCAAAGAAAAAGCGCTGGAACACGTATTCGGCTACACCATCGTGAACGACGTCACCGCCAGAGACCGGCAGGTGCGCTACCGTCCCGACGGCACTACCTGGTACGAGCTCGGCCGCGGCAAAGTCTTCGACACCAGCGCTCCCCTGGGCCCCTTCATCGTCACTACCGACGACATCCCAGACCCTCAGGTCCTGAACATCAGCTCCCGTGTGAACGGCGAGCTCCGCCAAAACAGCAATACCTCGCAAATGATCTGGAGCGTCGCCGAGCTGATCCACGTATTTTCGATCAACCTCACCTTGCGCCCCGGCATGGTCATCATCACCGGCACCCCCAGCGGCACCGCCTGGTCCACCGATAAAGAACTAGGCGGCAAATGGTCCGGCGGCAACGGCATCGTCGCCGCCAAAGGCTACCTGCAGCCGGGCGATGAGATCGAATGCGAAATAGAAAAAATAGGTGTGCTGAAGAATAGCGTCATAGCCGCAGCCTAAGCCCTCCAAAGTCGCCATTGCTGCCGGGCGTGCAAAGTACGCCCCGCCGGATGTGCGGTTACGCTAGCGTAGCCGCAGCACGTATTTCCCACATGGTCACTGAACCCTCACAGTCACTATCAACCCAAGACTGGGCTCTTTAAAGTATTTCCGTTTGAAGTCGTGGTATTTTATATCCGAACGGGTATACTATGATCGCCAAGCGCAAGATCCTGTATTGGGAAGCCTCATCAAAAAGAGATTTCAGGGAATTCCCCGTTGATGTCCAAAAGGACATGGGCGTTGCACTATTCGTTGTCCAGTTGGGCGACACGCCAAGCTCCGCCAAGCTTTGGAAGGGGCTCGGCTCGGGCGTATATGAACTGATTGAAGATCACCGGGGTGACACATTCCGAACCATATATACAGTTCGAATTGGCGAGGCAGTGCATGTACTCCATGCATTCCAAAAGAAGTCCAAGTCGGGAATAGCTACACCGAAAACAGATGTAGCGCTGATAGAGCAACGACTTAAAGCAGTGCTTGCCCGTTATGGGGCGAGCGGGAGATAGTAATGGATCACAATGATCACCCCGAAAGCACCGACAATGTATTGCTGGATCTCGGTTTCGACGATGCGGAAGAACTGTCGGCAAAGGCCGCTCTCGCGTATAAGCTTAATGAACTGATAGACCAGCGCGGCCTGAGCCAAATGGAAACAGCAGCGATTACCGGCATGACCCAACCCAAAGTTTCCCAGGTTCGCCGTTACAAGCTCCAGAACATTTCCCTTGAGCGGCTGATGCAAGCACTCGTTTCGCTTGGCCAGCATATAGAAATCGTCGTCCAGCCTGCGGGGCGCGTCCACAGGAAAGGCATCACCGTCGCGGCTGATGTTACGCGCCGGGCCGCGGCAATGCATGATTAATTCTCTCCGGTAGCAGGCCCTGGTTTTACGCGATTGAGCCGTGCGCGCTATGCAGGCCGCGTTACGCAGGCCTCATGGCGCCTCTTTAGCGGGCGCCACACCTTCATAGGGTCCACTCGTCAGCCTGGCGGTGCTCACCGCCAGCCGGAGCGGCGGCACCCATCTCAACTACTCGTGGGGCCGCCTCGATGCCAACAGTGGGCAATTCCGCTTCCGTGTCGTACACTTGGCCTCGTGGCTGGGCCGCTGGCAAACCTTGGAAGAGCAGGCCGCCCGCAACCCCTTCGCGGCCATCGTCATGGCGCAGTTGCAGGCGCAAGCCACCAGCAAAAGCGGCCCACAGCGCCTGGTATCCAAAACACGCATCATCCAGCTGTTGTACCAGTACCGCTACAGTAGGCAAGACGTCTTGGCTTTATTTCGTATCATCGACTGGATGATGGCGCTGCCCGCGGAACTGGAACCGGCCTTCGAGCAGGCGATCATCACAATCGAACAGGAGCACAAAATGGCATTCGTCACCAGCATCGAACGCCTCGGCGAAAAACGCGGATGGGAGAAAGGCCGGAAGGAAGGCTGGCAAGAAGGCCGCAATGAAGGCCAGATCACCCTGCTGCAGCGTCTGCTGACACGCAAATTCGGCCCCTTGCCTGAGAGCATACAGCAACGCATCCAAACCGCGACGCCCGCCCAAATAGAAACCTGGTCCCTGAATATTCTGGACGCCCAAACCCTGGAAGAAGTGTTTGCCACTTAAGTCTTCGGATTCACCACTACAAGTTCAGATCATCTCGCTGGGACAGCAGGCTCATATCGCGGCCGATTACCCACTGTCTGATATTTATAATCGCCTTACCCGCATGCCGCCAAAAGCACACGGCATCGAAAACACACCCACAAGCAACCCGACATGAATCTTGAAACAGCAAAGCCGCCCAGCGGTTCCACCTTCGTATTGCTCCATGGCGCCTGGCATGGCGCTTGGTGCTGGAAGCGCGTGTCGCAACGCCTGCGCGCGGCGGGGCATACTGTTTATACGCCGACGCTGACAGGGCTTGGAGAACGTTCGCATCTGCTGAACGCCGATATCACACTGGAAACCCATGCTCTGGACCTCATCAACGTTTTCCTGTGGGAAGACTTGAAGGACGTCGTGCTGGTGGGCCACAGCTTTGGCGGGATCGCCGCCAGCGCGGCGGCTGACCGGATCGCGGAACGCATACAGCGCCTGGTGTATCTGGACTCCCTTATCATCCAAAGCGGAGAAAGCCCGTTCTCTGTACTCCCCCCCGACGTTGCCCAGACTCGGCGCGCCCTGGCCCGGCAAAGCCCGGGCGGGCTTTCCATTCCGACCCCGCCGCCGGAAGCCTTTGGCGTCACGGATGCCCAGGACGCCCAATGGCTGCGGGAAAAATGCACCCCGCACCCCGTCTCGACCTATGAATCCACACTGACATTGCGCCACCCAGTGGGTAATGGCCTGCCGGCATCCTATATAGCGGTAAAGCCCGACTACGCGCCCTTGGCGCCAGTACGGCAATGGGTGCACGACCACACGGCATGGGATTACCACGAGATCGACGCCGGCCACGACGCCATGGTCACCTCGCCAGAGCTCGTCAGCGAGCTCCTGATGCAGATTTCAAAAACCGCAACACGCACACGCGCTTAGCTTTACGCTTTCTTTAACCAGCACTGCCGGCAAACCACCCGCGGCGACCGCCCATGGTCTCAAATACCCGCGACGACCACCATGGCTTCACTGTGGCAGATGCTCAGTGCCAAAGCAGCTCGTAAGTCACAAACGCCCGGCGCCGTGCCGCGGCCTGCAGTCAGTGACCAAAGCCCAGCAGCTCGTAATTGATCTTGCCCAGGTGTTCATCCATGGCTTTTTGCGCCCGCAGCGCATCACGAGCCAGCAGCGCATCGAAAATGATGCGATGCTCGGCCTCGCGGGCCGCGCGCCGCTCCGGCGTGGAGCTGCGCCGCTTGAGCTCGCCCCATTCCGTCAGGTTGCGCGCCGCCGTGATGGTCTGGTAGACCTGCATCACCAGGCGATTATGGGTCGCTTCCGCGATCGCCTCGTGAAAACGGGCATCCCAGATTTCGAAGGCTTCGTGCGTGGCCGCGGCTTCGGATTCATACAGTGCCTGACGGATTTTTTCCATATCGGAGCTATTGGCATGCGCCACGACCAGCGCCGGCATGCGCGGTTCGATCATGATGCGGGCTTCCATGATTTCTTGCGGGCTGGCGTCCCCGCTGCCCGACAACCCCATGCCGGTGGAATTATTGTCGGCCACATAAGTGCCGCTGCCCATGATCCGCACAATGTTGCCGCGCCCTTCGA
>Ga0182735_1001065_pt1 | contig 19205 bp, 16 predicted proteins | sample eDN5th30CKraftMG_FD_128524 | JGI IMG/M metagenome (GOLD analysis project Ga0182735, IMG submission 128524) | Enriched Miracle-Growth compost microbial communities from Emeryville, California, USA - eDNA 5th pass 30_C Kraft MG (version 2) (version 2) ...
CTCTGCTCCATCCACTGGCTCGCGCCGTAGATCGCGGTGTACGTCCCCAGGCCCACCAGCAGCTGGCGAAGGTAGGTGCGCCGCAGGGGAGCGTTGCGGGCGAGCATCCGGACGTCGAGGAGCGGGCTGGTCGCGGCGCGCTCGCGCAGCCACAGGAGGCCACCGAGCACGACGACGACCGCGAGCAGCCACCAGGTCGGCGCCGCGAGGTGCTGCAGGAACACCAGCAGCGCGACGACGGTGCCCGCGAACAGCGCGATGCCGGGCAGGTCCACGAGGTGGAGGGTGGCGGCCGCGGTCCGGCGCTCGCGAGGCGGGTCCGGCGCCACCCCGCGCAACGTGAGCACGAGCGCGACCACGGCCAGCGGGACGTTGACGGCGAACAGCGCCCGCCACCCGAACGCACCGGTCAGCACACCACCGATCGGCAGGCCGAAGACCATGGTCACCTGCGCGGTGATCGAGAAGTTGCCGAGCACGCGGCTCGGGACCCCGACGGCGAGCGCGTCGGCCCGGCGACGCACCAGGGCCATCGCCGTCGGGTAGGCGGCTGAGGTGCCCACGCCGATGAGCGCGCGCGAGACGAGCAGCGTCGCGAAGGTGGGGGCGAACGCACCGACGAGCCCGGCCAGAAGCAGGACGGCGATCCCCGAGAGGAACACGCGGCGCGGTCCGAAGACCATGGCGAGCTTGCCCATCGTCGGCTGCGCCACCGCGCTGCACAGGTACAGCACGGAGATGAGCATCGCCGTGGTGCCGGGACCGGTGCCGAAGTCGACGCCGATCCCCACCAGCCCGGTGGCGAGCATCGAGCTGTTGATCGGGTTGAGGGTGGAACCGATCAGCAGGGGAGCGAGGAAACGGGCGCCGAAGGGGCGTGAGGGTGCGGGCGCGGCAGGTGCGACGGAGTCGAGCGGGGCGCTGGGCGTGGGTGCGGTGCGCGTCATGCGCGGGACGCGGCGAGGAGATCGAGGATCTCCTGCGTGGTCCCGGTCTCGCCGAGGCGGGGGAAGACGCGCGCGATGCTGTGCTCGTGGTTCGCCAGGTCCATGTCGGTCATGGCGTCGACGGCGAGGGTGACGTTGTAGCCGTGCTCGTAGGCCTGGCGAGCGGTCGACTCGACGCCGACGCTCGTGGCCACGCCCGCCACGACGACCTGGGTGACGCCCAGGCCGCGGAGCAGCTCGTCGAGGCCCGTGTCCTGGAACGCTCCCCAGCTGTGCTTGGTCACGCGGTGGTCGCCGGGCTGTGCGCCGAGCTCTGGCACGAGCCGGTCCCAGCCCTCGGGCCGTACCGAGCCGCCGGGCCGCTGGACCTCGGTGCGGCCAGGTGCGCCGCCCGAGACGTTGACGAGCACGACGGGCAGGTCGTGACGGCGGAAGGCCTCGGCGAGCGCGGCGGACCGTGCCACGACGGGCTCGACCGGGTGCGCCTTGGGAGAGGCGAGGATGCCGGCCTGGAGGTCGATCACGACCAGTGCCGTGATCGGGTCGAGGGCGGTGAGGGACATGAGGGCTCCCGGCAGGAAGAGAACGAAGTGTCTTTAGTATTACGAAGAGTATTCGTTCGTTATGCTAATCACCTATGAGCGAGCACGCAACTTCCGACAGCCCGTCGGGTGACCCGGCCCCCACCAGCGACCCGATCCTCACCGCCGAGCTCAGTCGCGAGGTGCGCGGGGCCGTGGGGCGGCTCTACCGCAGATTCCGCAGCAGGCGGGGCAGCGGGGAGCTGGGCGACGCCGCGACCGGGGTGCTCGCCTTCCTGCAGCGCACCGGGCCGTGCACCCTCACCGAGCTCGCGGACCGTGACCGGGTGACGCCGGCGACCATGAGCCAGATCGTCAACCGGCTCGCACGGTCGGGATACGTCGAGCGCAGCGCCGACCCCGACGACGGTCGCAAGGTGCTGCTCAGCGCCACGGAGGTCGGCGCTGCCCGGGCCGTGGCCGACCGGGCGGAGCGGGAGGCGTGGTTCAACCCGTTGCTCGACGAGCTCGGGCCCGAGGACCGGGCGGTCCTGGCGCACGCGGCACGGCTGCTGCAGCACCTCGCCGACGCGCCGGACCGACCTGTGGCCTGACGGGGCTGAGACCTGACGGGCCGGGACGTGACGGCACCGCCGCGTCGGCGGCGCCGTCGGCCCGTCAAGACCTAGCATGAGGGCACTCGGCCGACGACGGAGGATGTCATGCCCACCAACAGACTCGAGGCGTTCAGCGACGGCGTGCTCGCCATCATCATCACGATCATGGTGCTCGAGCTGCGCACCCCCGAGGGGTTCGACCTCGGCGCCCTGTGGAGCACCACGGGACTGGGGCTCCTCACCTACCTGCTGAGCTTCGTGTACGTGGGCATCTACTGGAACAACCACCACCACATGCTGCACCTGGCGAGAAAGGTCACCGGCGGCGTGCTCTGGGCGAACCTGCACCTGCTGTTCTGGCTCTCGCTGCTGCCCTTCACGACCGGCTGGATGGACGACAGCCGCCTGGCCCGCGTGCCGGTGGTGGTCTACGGCGCCAACCTGCTCGCTGCTGCCCTCGCCTACTGGGTGCTGCAGCGGGCCATCATCGGCGCCTCGCCGGAGAACCACGACCTGGCGCGTGCGGTGGGCCGGGACGTCAAGGGCAAGATCTCGCCGGTGCTGTACGTCGTGGGATGCGTCGTCGCCCTGTTCAGCACCGAGGCGGGCGACGCGGCCGTGTGGGTGGGCATCGGGTTCTTCGTGGCGACCGCGATCCTGTGGCTGGTGCCAGACCGCCGCATCGAGCACGCGGTCGCTGCTGCCTAGCCAGGCCACACACCCGAGGAGCCGCGGCGGTGGGAGTCGACGAGATGGGTGTCGACGATCCCCACGGCCTCCATGAGCGCGAACATGGTGGTCGGTCCGACGAAGACGAAGCCGCGCCTGCGCAGCGCCTTGGCGAGCGCCACCGACTCGGGCGAGCTCGTGGGCACGTCGGCATAGGTCACCGGCGCCGGCGTGTTGGCCGGGCGGAACGACCAGACGAACGGTGCGAGACCACCGTCGGCACGCAGCTCCACCACGGCGCGGGCGTTCGTGATCGTGGCGCGGATCTTCGCCTGGTTGCGCACGATCCCGGCATCGCCCATCAGCCGCTCGACGTCGTCCTCGTCGAACCGCGCGACCGACTCGGGGTCGAAGTCCTCGAAGGCGTGCCGGAACGCCGGTCGCTTGCGCAGGATGGTCACCCACGACAGACCGGACTGGAACGCCTCGAGGCTGAGCCTCTCGAACATGCCGTGCTCGTCGCGCACCGGCATGCCCCACTCGGTGTCGTAGTACTCGCGCAGCAGCGGGTCGGTGGCCGCCCACGTGGGACGGGCGAGACCGTCCTCACCGACGACGGTGCTCGCCGAGACGGTGCTCGCCGGCAGGGTTGTCGTGGGGACGGTTGTCGTGGGGACAGCGGTCGCGGGAGCGGTGGTCGCCGCGCCGCCGCTCGCGGGCGTCTCGATCGGGGTCACGGCCCCATCGTGCCACCGGCCACCGACACGCACGCTGCGCACCGGGTGCGTGCGGGTCGACGGGCCGCAGCCCGGTCCGGGCGCCGGGTCGGTAGGGTGAGCCTCGTGCAAGACGACGCCGCCGCGCAGGAAGCCTTCCGGGAGCTCACCGGCCGCATCGCGCGCGGCGTCGCGATCGTCTCCGCCGTCCACCGCGGTCATGACCACGCCACCCCGGTCACCGACTTCCTCACGGTCTCCTGGGACCCGCCGACGATGCTCGTGAGCCTCTACTCGCTGGGCCGCATGGTCGAGGCCGTCGACGCCGCGGGAGCATGGGGACTGAGCGTGCTCTCCGCCGACCAGGCGCCGGTGGCACGTTGGCTGGGGGAGCCCGGCACCCCGCTCGTCGGGCTGCTCGACAACGTCCCGCACTGGCGCACCGCACCTGGGCGCCCCGCGCTCGTCACCGGTGCGCTCGCCTGGTTCGAGCTGCGCACGACGACGTCCGTCGAGGTGGTGACGCACACGGTCGTCGTCGGTCAGGTCGTGGCGATGGGTGGTTCCGACGGGGCAGGGCCAGCCCTGGTGCGCGAACGAGGACGCTACGGCACGACGGCGTCGTGACGCGCAGGACCAGCCGCTCGCACGAGGTGCGGCCCGGTCCGGAGCGCCGGGCTCGACCGGCTCAGATCCAGCTCGGCAGCCACATGTGGATCTCCCAGAACCACCGTGGCACCTGGACGGCCGTCCAGATCGGGTACCAGAACGCCGAGAACAGCACGATCGCGCCCAGCAGCCACCACATCAGGTGCTTGGTGCGGCGTCGTCGTCGGGCCTGGACCGCACCGCGCCCGCTCGAGTCCTCGAGCGCGAAGCCGAAGGCCGCTGCGAGCGCGAGCGCCATGAACGGCAGGAAGGCGATCGCGTAGAAGGTGAAGATCGTGCGGTGCGCGTAGTACAGCCACGGCACCCACCCGGCGAGCACGCCCACCACGATCGCGACGGCTCGCGAGTCCCGACGGCGCACGACCCGCACCACCAGCAGTACGAGGGCGACCGTCGCGGACCACCACAGCAGCGGGTTGCCGATCGAGGTGACCGCCTGGATGCCGGCGTCGGTCTCGTCCCAGTAGAAGGAGGTCGGCCGCCACTGGAACAGCCACAGCCAGGGGTTCGACATGTAGTCGTGGTGCGAGGTCAGGTGCGTGTGGAACTGGTACATCTCCGCGTGGTACGCCACGAAGGAGCGCCACTCGTCGAGCGCGGAGGCACCCCAGTCGGGCAGCCACGAGGGGTACACGGCCGGGTGGTTCGCGGCCCAGTCGCGCCCCCACGACGCCGGGTGCGTGAACCAGGCCCACCAGGAGGCCAGGTACACCACGCCCGCGGTGACCACGACGGCGAAGGCCGCGGGCACCGCGTCGTTGAGCAGCCAGGTCAGGCCCCAGCGGCGCCCGCGCACGATCCGGCGCGCGCCCAGGTCCCAGAACACGGTGAGCAGCCCGAAGGCGGCGACGTAGTACAGCCCGGACCACTTCACGCCGCAGGCGAGGCCGAGCGACACCCCGGCGGCCAGGCGCCACCACCGCACGCCCACGGTGGGCAGCAGCACCCGGATCGGGTTGCCGGAGTCGACGATCCCGGCCGCGCTCTCGGCGAGCTTGCGTCTGGTGCGGTCCCGGTCCAGCACGAGGCACGCGAACGCCACGAGCACGAAGAACATCAGGAAGTTGTCGAGCAGCGCCGTGCGCGACATGACGATGCCCAGCCCGTCGACGGCGAGCAGGCCGCCCGCCACGACACCGATCACCGTCGAGCCGAGCAGACGGCGCGCGGTGCGGGCCAGGACGAAGATCGCGAGCGTCCCGAGCACCGCGGTCGCCAGGCGCCAGGCCCAGGCGTTCTCCACGCCGCCGAGGTCGATGCCCAGCGAGATGAGCCACTTCCCGATCGGTGGGTGGACCGTGTACTGGGCGGTCGACAGGTAGATGTCGGTGTTGCCCGCGTTGAACTGGACGTCGGCGTTCTCGGGCCAGTCGGCGTCGATGCCCACCTGCGCCAGCGTGTAGGCGTTCTTGACGTAGTAGGTCTCGTCGAACACGAGGCTGTGCGGGTGGTCGAGGTTCACGAAGCGCAGCACGCCACCGAGCACGGTCACCAGGAGCGGTCCGAGCCAGCCCCACAGCCGGTCGCGTGCCGTCGAGCCCAGGGTCAGGACGCGCGCGGGGAGCAGCAGGGCCAGGAGCGTGTCGCGCGTGCTCGGCTCGGGTTCCGGCTCACCCGCGCCCGCTAGGTCGAGGGTCGCCGGGTCGACGGTCGACAGGTCGCTCGCGGGCCACGAGTCCGTCATGCCGGGGTCGAGCACCGCGGTCGGTGCCGGCGGGCCCCAGCCCTGCTCCTTGGCGATGACCTCGAGCGGGGACGTGAGGGGATGGGCGACGTCGGTGGGCGTGCCCTCACCGGGCGCGTCGGGCGCGGCTTCCTCGTCCGACGACGTGACGTCCGACGGTGCGCCGCCGGTCGGTGTGACCGGGGCCGCCGCGGCGTCCGCCGCCGTGGCACCGCTCGGCGTCCCGGCGCGGGAGGCGAAGGTGGCGCCAGAGATGCGGGTGGGCGAGGTCGGGAGCGCGCCGGCCGGGTTCTCGCCGGGATGGGCCACGGTGCGTGCGGCCAGCTCGGCCTCGGTGGGGCGGCGCTCCCAAGGGGTGGCGCCGGGGCGGGCGCCCCCGGAGGCACTGTCCGGATCGGCGGGGCTCCCGGGAGCGGCGCTCTGCTCAGGGTTCGACGAGGTCCCGGCCGGACCGGTCTCGTGGTCGGGCTGGTCGTTCTCGGGTGGCAGCGTCCCAGGCACCCAGCCATGCTACGGGCCAGAGCCTGGGATCTGGCGGGTCTGTGGAAGAGTTGCGGGCATGAGCGAGCAGCTGACGGGCCGGATCGTGCTGGCCGCGACACCCATCGGGAACACCGAGGACGCCTCGCCCCACCTGCGACGCCTGCTCGCCGAGGCCGACGTCGTGGCTGCGGAGGACACCCGCCGCCTGCACGCGCTCGCCGCGCGGCTCGGGGTGAGCGTGGGCGGCCGCGTGGTCAGCTTCCATGAGCACAACGAGGTCGAGAAGTCCGGCGAGCTGCTCGACGTCGTCGCCGGCGGGGGCACGGTCGTCGTCGTGTCCGACGCCGGGATGCCTTCCGTCTCCGACCCGGGGTTCCGGGTGGTGGGCGCCGCGATCGAGCGCGGGCTCACCGTGACCACGGCCCCGGGGCCGAGCGCCGTCCTGACCGCGCTGTCGCTGTCGGGGCTGCCCACCGACCGCTTCACCTTCGAGGGCTTCCCGCCCCGCAAGGAGGGTGAGCGCGACCGTTACCTCGCCGAGCTGGCCGACGAGCGCCGCACGATGGTGTTCTTCGAGTCGCCGCACCGCATCGACAAGACCCTCGCCGCCATGGCCCGAGCCTTCGGCGCGCAGCGCCCGGCCGCGGTCTGCCGCGAGCTCACCAAGACCTACGAAGAGGTGCTGCGCGACGGGCTCGGGGCGCTCGCCGAGCGGGCCGGCGCCGAGCAGCTGCGCGGCGAGATCGCCGTCGTCGTCGCGGGGGCGCCGAAGCCGGAGGCGGCCTCGCCCGATGAGCTCGTCGACGCCGTCCAGGCGCTCGCCGCCACCGGCGTGCGGCTCAAGGACGCCGTTGCCCAGGTCGCCACCGCGAACGGGGTCGCGAAGCGGGACCTCTACGAGGCGGCGCTGGCGGCGCGCGCCCGTTGAGATCGGGGGCCTTATACTGAGAAACCTATAGACAAACTATGAATACGCCCATAGGGTCTGTCCATGATTCGAGCGGCTGATTCCCGAAGTCGGGTCCTTCTTGTACTGCTGGCGATGGTGCTGGCCCTCGCGGGCCCGCTGGTGATCCTGGCGTCGTCGGCGCGCGCCTCCACGGGCGGCGCGTTGTCGGGCCGGGTGACGTTCGGGAGCGCCGCCGGGTCGGGTGTGCCGGTGACAGCGTTTCGCGTGGACGCGGGCGGCGAGTCGGAGCAGGTGGGATTCGTCGAGGTCGCACGTGCGGTGACGGATCCTGCGGGCGAGTACGCGTTCGAGGATCTTGGCGCGGGGCGCTATGTGGTCCGGATCGGTAGCGACGAGGTTCCGCAGGGCGGGGCGGGGTTCGCCCGGGAGTTCGTCCCCGGTGTCGCTTCGCCCGTCGATGCCTGGGTGTTCGAGGTGGCCGCGGGACAGACCGTCGTCGTCGACGCGGTCGAGGCCCGTGCCGGTGGTCTGGTCTCAGGACGCGTGGTCGACCTGGGGGGCGAGGGGGTCGTCGGTGTCGAGGTGCGCGCAGTGGTGACGTCGGACGGGTCGGACGACGAGCCCTCGCCAGGCTTGATCGGTGGCACCGCGCTCACTGACGAGTCCGGCGGCTTCGCCGTGCCGGGTCTGCCCGCTGGCGAGTATGAGGTCGCCACTGCGGGCAACGAGGAGTTCCTGTCGGGTGGTTTCAGCGACACGTTCGCCGTGCGCTACGGGGACGACGTCGTGGTGGGTGAGCTGGGGCTGGTGCGGGCAGCCAGCATTCGGGGGGCGGTCACCGGCGCTGGCGGTGCAGGGCTCGCCGGTACGGACGTGGTGGCCTACGTGGAGACCGCGCAGGGCTGGGGCGAGGCCGGGAGCACGACGACAGGCGCGGACGGGTCCTTCGAGCTGGGGCGCCTCGACGCGGGGTCGTACCGGGTGCGGGTGGAGGGTGGCGCAGGCTACCTGCCGCGGTATGCCGGTGACGGTCCGGATCTTGAGGACGCCCGGGTGTTCGAGGTGGGCGCCGGTGAGGCGGCCGAGGTGGGGGAGGTACCTCTGACGAGGGGAGCGACGCTGACCGGGCACGTGCTGGCCGATGATGGCAGCGCGGTGGCGGGGGCGAACGTGGTCGTCTTCCAGCAGCGCGCCGACAGGGGCGAAGAACCCGACTGGGCGGGAGCCGCCACGGGGACCACGGACGCTTCGGGAGAGTTCGTGATCGAGGGCGTGCCGAGCGGCGCGGCGCTGATCTGGGCAGACCCCGCCGAGCGGTATTCCGCCAGGTACCTCGGGGACGTCAAGTACGAGGAAGACGCCACGCGCCTCGGCCTCGAGGCGGGTAAGGAGATCCGCGGCCTCGTGATCGTGGTGCCCGAAGGCGCCCAGGTCACGGGCCGCGCCCAGACCCGCCACGGCGGACCGTCGGTAGGTGCCGTCGTGATCGTCTCCCAGCAGCTGCCCTCGGGGCAGTGGTCACCGGTCGACGGCGACCGGACAAGGGACGATGGTGGATTCAACATCGCCGGTCTGGACCCCGGCACGTACAAGGTCGAGGTCGACGCGATCGACCAGGGAGAGTCTGTGAGCGTCGGATTTACCGTTGACCGTGCCGACGGCGGCGCTCCTGACCGACGCGTCGAGCTCGGGACCCTCACCCTCGAGGAGGCATCGCAATGACGACGACCAGCCTGCGCCGGACCATGACCCTGGCGGTCCTGGCGACCCTTCTCTCTGTCTTCCTCGTTCAGGGTGCGTCTGCCGCGGTCGCCTCGAACAAGTCCTGGACCATCGGTTCTTATAATGTGGGGGCGTTCGACTACAGCGGGTTCATGATCACGCGAGAGGGTGAGGGCCCGAGTCACCTTTATGATCAGAGCGAATACATTGATATAGAAGAAAACATTGATCGACAGCGTTCGGCATGGCACGAGTTCGTCGACGACGACGGGAGCCGCCGGTCGACGGAGGTGGTGAAGCGGATCTCACGGAGCGTGGCGATCGACGGGGACGACTACTTCCCGGACGTGGTCGCGGTGCAGGAGGCGTCGACCAGCTTTGTCAAGGTGGGCACGGAGACTCCTCAGATGGTGAACAACCTGAACTCCCGGCTGTCGACCGTGTCGACGTCGGCGAAGTACGGGCAGGCGGTGAACCCGGCATGGTTCACCGCACTGACGGGCGACGCGATCACGGTCGCGGGGGCGAGCACCACACGTCCGATCGCCCAGGCGGCCCGTATCTACTACAACACGAGCACCCTCAAGGTGCTTACCGGCGGCGCTTACACGGGCCGGAGCCTGCTGAAGGCGGAGTACCAGGCCGGATACAGCGCGGCCCTGGGCACGACCTTCGCGTCCAGCTCGAACCGTGACAAGGCCATCCCATGGGTGATCCTCAAGACGACCGGTGCTTCTTCGGAGGAGAAGAACCGTCTGCTCGTCGTCTCGTCGCTGCACTCGATCGTCAAGGCCAACTACGCGGCGGGCATCAGCGACGCCGACGTCCACTTCTACAACTCCGAGACGGCCCGCGGGCTCGCTGCGAAGCTGAACACGATCGCGGCGCAGGCGACGACGAGCGGCCAAGCGCACCCCGCAGGAATCCCGGCGGTGATCGCGGGGGACTTCAACGCCATCTACTCCACGGCTACGCGCAGCAACGGCGACACGGCCAAGTCCGTGCCCAAGCTGCTGCACGACTACGGGTACCGGGACGCACGGACGCTGTTCCACCCGACGACCAGCCCCTGCACGGGCACGTGCGCCCCCTATGCGTCGTTCGACAACGGCGGGAGCAAGAAGCTCCTCGACTACATCTTCACGCGGTATGCGGACGGCGCCGCAGCCAGCACGATCAACGTGGGGGACTTCGTCACCCGCTCGGACGCGCGCCTGTACTCGGACCACAAGGCCATCGTCGTTCGGCTCAAGTTCGTCAACTGATCGCGCAACATCATGTATGTGAGGGGTTCATCATGCGGGCAGGTTCTGTGAAGAGGGCGCTGGTGGCCGTCGGTGCTGCGTTGCTGCTGGTCGTCGGTGCGGGTGTCGTGCCCGCGGCTGCCCAGCAGGTCTCGGGGGACGGCGCCTGGCGGAGCACGGGGCACGACTACGACGGTGACGGTGACCTGGTGGTGCCCGCGCTCCCGAAGGGGGTCACGTTCACCAACATCCGGCTCGTGTCGCGGGGGAGCCTGTTCTTCCGCAGCGACGGCAAGGTGGTCGCCAACGGCACGCTCAAGGCGCAGGGATTCAACGAGCGCGTGCCCGCCCTGCCCTCGGGCGTGAGGTATGTCGACGGATTCGCTACGAATGACGTCCGGAGCGCTGAGCTCTCCTTTCTGCTCCTGCGTTCCGACGGTGAGCTGGTCAGATATAACAACACGCCCTCGGATTACTCGCTGCGTGAACTGTCCGGGAGTGTGCGGTACGCACGGTTCGGAAACCGGTGGGAGTTGCGGTTCTTGTCGGACGGGCGGGTGGAGTACGTGTATTGGACGATGCCGTCTGAGCCGGAGGCGGGGGACGAGCCGACGTTGCACCGGGTGGTGACGAGGCGCAGCGACTATGTGGGTGGTGTCTATGGTGCGGGGTATGTGATCTTGCTGCGTGCTGATGGTAGGGCGGTCTCGCGTGTGTGGGACGAGTGCGCTATGACGGACGAGGGGAACGTGTGCTTCGCGGGTCGCAAGCCGACTGGTTCGGTGGTCCCGAAGCTGCCCAAGGGTGTGCGGTACACCCAGGTCACCGGGGACGGGCAGGGGTATGTGGTGTATGTGCGCTCGGACGGCAAGGTCGTGACCTCGGGGCGCATGACCTCCGCCTCGACGGTGGCTCGTCCGAAGATCCCTTCCCTGCCGCGCGGGGTGAGGTACCTGCGCGCCTCGGTCGGCTCGATACACCTCGCGCTGGTGCGCTCGGACGGACGGGTCGTCCTGGTCGGTTCTCACAAGAGCCGCACGAAGTACGGGCAGCTGATCGAGAAGATCTGGAAGGTCCCGGTGTTGAAGAAGGACCACCGGTTCGTGGACGTGGTGGCCGGGGACTCGGGGACGTTCTTCCAGTCCGAGGCGATCCCTCGTGGTGTCAGGGTCGCCACGCAGATCACCAAGGTTCGGGTCACGTCGAAGAAGGCCCGGCGGGCGACGGTCGTGGTGACGTTGTCCTCGGTGGCGAAGGTCAAGGGCGGCAAGGTCCGGGTCACCTACAAGGGCAAGACCATCGGGCGCGCGACCGTGAAGAAAGGCCACACCGTGAAGGTCGCCATCTCCACCGCCCGGCTCGCCAGGGCCAAGAAGAACACCATCAAGGTCAAGTACCTGGGCAAGCACCACGCCAAGGCCAGCTACACCACCGCCCGCACCCTCACACCGTGAACCACGGGGCAACATCTAGAATCAGCGCATGGCACCCAAGAAGTCCTTCTATCTCACTACGCCGATCTACTACGTGAACGACGCCCCGCACATCGGGCACGCGTACACGACGGTCGCCGCCGACGTCCTGACCCGCTGGCACCGTCAGCGCCAGGAGGACGTGTGGTTCCTCACCGGGACCGACGAGCACGGGCAGAAGGTCATGCAGGCCGCCGAGAAGAACGGGCTGACCCCGCAGGCGTGGGCCGACAAGCTCGTCGCCGAGCACTGGCTGCCGGTCCTCAAGACCCTCGACGTGCGCAACGACGACTTCATCCGCACCACCCAGCCCCGCCACACCGAGGCCGTGCAGCGCTTCATCAGCAAGCTCCACGAGGCCGGCGAGATCTACTCGGGCTCCTACGAGGGCTACTACTCGGTGCGCGACGAGGAGTTCGTCCCGTCCAACGAGATCGTCGACGGCACGGGCGACAACGAGGGCAAGAAGGTCTCCTCGCGCACCGGCCAGGTGGTCGAGTGGCTGTCCGAGCAGAACTACTTCTTCCGGCTCAGCGCCTACCAGGACCGCCTCCTGGAGCTCTACGAGTCCAACCCCGACTTCATCCAGCCGGCGAGCGCGCGCAACGAGGTGCTGTCCTTCGTGCGCGGGGGGCTGCAGGACCTGTCGATCTCGCGCAACACCTTCGACTGGGGCATCCCGCTCCCGTGGGAGCCGAGCCACGTGCTGTACGTGTGGTTCGACGCGCTGCTCAACTACATGACCGCCGTCGGGCTGGAGAGCGAGGACCCGGCGGCCGCCGACACCTTCGCGCAGCGCTGGCCCGCGGACGTGCACCTGGTGGGCAAGGACATCGTCCGGTTCCACGCGGTGATCTGGCCCGCCATGCTGATGGCCGCGGGCCTCGAGGTGCCGCACCGCGTCTTCGCGCACGGCTGGCTGCTGGTGGGCGGCGAGAAGATGAGCAAGTCCAAGCTCAACGGGATCGCCCCCGAGCAGATCATCGACACCTTCGGCTCGGACGCCTTCCGCTACTACTTCATGCGGGCGGTGCAGTTCGGGCAGGACGGCTCCTTCTCGTGGGAGGACATCTCGGCGCGCTACAACGCCGAGCTGGCCAACGGCTTCGGCAACCTCGCCTCGCGCGTGGCCGCGATGGTGACCAAGTACTTCGGCGGGGAGCTGCCCGCCCCAGGCTCGCTGGGCGAGGCCGAGGACGCGCTCGAGGCCGTGGCGGCCGAGGCCGTCGCCGGTGCGCAGGCCGCCATCGACGTCGTCTCCCCGACCGAGGCGCTCGCGGCGATCTGGAGGCTCGTGGACGCGACCAACATGTACGTCACCGAGCAGGAGCCGTGGAAGGTCGCCAAGCTGCCCGGGGAGACCGCCGAGGACGGCTCCGGCGTGGCGGGAGGGCGGCTCGCGACGATCCTGGTCACCGCGGCCGAGGCGCTGCGCGCGCTCGCGATCCTGCTCAACCCGGTCACGCCGCAGGCGACCGCACGGCTCTGGGAGTCGCTCGGGGCCCAGGTGCTCGGCGAGCTCGACGCCCAGCCCGTCGAGGCGGCGGCGACCTTCGGCGCGCTGCCCGCGGGCACCCGCGTGACCAAGGGCGCCGCGCTGTTCCCGCGCATCGAGGAGCCGACCGCCGACGCCGAGAAGTAGCCGGACCGTGGCACGCCACCGCCCCAGGGACCTGTCCTGGCCGCCGGCACCGGAGCCCCTCGCGGTGCCGGTGGTCGACAACCACACGCACCTCGACACGATCCACGAGGCGCTCGCCGAGGGCGTGCCCGTGCCCACGATCGTCGAGCACCTCGAGAACGCCTGCGCCGTGGGCGTGGACCGGGTGGTGCAGATCGGCTGCGACCTTCCCTCGGCGCACGAGACCGCACGACTGGTGCGCGAGCACACGGTGACCCCGGGACGGGCGGCGATGGTGGGGGGCATCGCGCTGCACCCCAACGAGGCGCCGCTGCACGCCGGTGTGCGGGAGGTGGCGCCCGACGGGCTGGACCCGCACCCGCGCGAGCACCACGCGGTCCCGCTCGACGAGGCCGTCGCGCAGATCGCCGACCTCGCTCGTGGCAACGACCGCATCCGCGTCATCGGCGAGACCGGCCTCGACCGGTTCCGCACGGGGGAACGCGGGTATGCCGCACAGGTTGCGTCGTTCCGGGCCCACGTCGCGCTCGCCAAGGAGCTGGACCTGCCGCTGCAGATCCACGACCGTGACGCCCACCGCGAGGTGCTCGACGTCCTCGCCCGGGACGGCGCCCCGGAGCGCACGGTCTTCCACTGCTTCTCGGGCGACGCCGAGATGGCGCGGGTCTGCGCGGCGAACGGCTGGTACCTGTCGTTCGCCGGACCGGTGACGTTCCGGGCCAACGACGAGCTGCGTTCTGCTCTGAGCGAAACTCCGCGATCGCAGGTGCTCGTCGAGACCGACGCGCCGTTCCTCACGCCGCACCCGTACCGCGGTCGGCCCGCCGCGCCCTACATCGTGCCCGTCACGCTGCGGGCGATGGCCCAGGTCAGGGGAGAGGCTGTCGAGGAGCTCGCGGCGGCGGTCAGCGCCACCTCGGAGAGCCTCTACGGGCCGTGGTGAGGCGGACGGCCCGCCCCTCGTGCCCGCGGGCCGGACACTAGCCCTGGTACCAGATCGCCCCGAGGGGTCGATATCTGGGGGTGGTTTCCCGTACGGTAGTCAACGATGCCCGGCCCCGGCCGTGCTCCGGCAACCCGGGGAGGCCACCGACACCCCCGGCGCCGAGCATGCCCAGCCCGTCGAGCACAGCCCTGACCCCTAGCCAGAGGACGCACGTGGCGAACCACAAGAAGCGGGCGGTCCAGTCCCGTCAAGGACGTTGGATCGTGCGCGGCACCGTCGTCGCCGTCCTCGTCGCGGGCACCGTCGGCTTCGCGGGTCTCCACAAGACCGTCACGCTCGACGTGAACGGCACCACGGTCGCCGTCTCCACGTTCTCGGGGAACGTCGGTGACATCCTCGACCACGAGGGCGTCACCGTCGGCACCGGTGACCTGGTCATCCCCACCGTCCAGTCCTCCGTCGGCGACGGCGACGTGATCTCCGTGCGCACGAGCAGCCCGGTCACGCTCACCGTCGACGGCAAGCAGACGACCATCGCAGCCTCCGCCGCCGCGACGACGGACGCCTCGCGCGCCCTCGCGGCGTCCCGCTCCGACGCGGTCGGTCGCAGCGAGCTGACGACGTCGTCCATCACGCTCACGGTCGACGGCGAGTCCCGGACCGTCGTCACGAGCGCCACCGACGTGCGCACCGCGCTGCAGCAGATCGGCGTCGTGCTCGGCGCGGACGACGTGGTGACCCCCGGGCTCGACTCCGAGATCAGCGACGGTTCCGAGATCGTCATCGGCAAGCCTGAGACGAAGATCGTCACCGTCACCGAGACCGACAAGTTCGAGACGGTCCGCAAGAAGTCCGACTCGGTGGCCAAGGGCACGACGGTCGTCACGCAGAAGGGCTCGGACGGCGAGGCCGTCACGACCTACTCCGTCGAGACGATCAACGGCAAGGAGGTCTCACGGACCGTCGTCACGCAGTCGGTGACGACGAAGCCGACCGACCAGATCGTCATCGTCGGCACCGGGGACGCGAGCTCGGGCGGCTCGTCGGGCTCCTCGGGCACCAGCAGCAAGCCGGTCGCCGCCGGCACCGCGCGCGCGATCGCCAAGCAGATGCTGGCGGACCGCGGCTGGGGCGACGACCAGTTCGCCTGCCTCGACACCCTCTGGCAGCACGAGAGCGGCTGGCGCACGACCGCGGGCAACCAGTCCTCCGGCGCATACGGCATCCCGCAGGCGCTGCCCGGCTCGAAGATGGCCAGCGCCGGATCCGACTGGCGCACGAGCGCCGAGACCCAGATCAAGTGGGGCCTGGGCTACATCAAGGCCCGCTACAGCACCCCCTGCGGAGCCTGGGCACACTTCCAGTCCCACAACTGGTACTGATCGGGCCCGCGTCTCGCACCCACTAGGCTCGTGGGATGAGCGACGTCCACCTCCTCGGTCCCGCACGCATCCGCGAGCTCGCCGAGGAGATCGGGGTGCGCCCCACCAAGACCCTGGGCCAGAACTTCGTCCACGACGCCGGTACGGTCCGCAAGATCGTGCGCGCGGCGCACGTGAGCGCCGGTGAGGCCGTCGTCGAGGTCGGTCCGGGGCTCGGCTCGCTGACCCTGGGTCTGCTCGAGGCCGGGGCCGACGTCGTCGCCGTCGAGATCGACCCCGTGCTGGCCGCACGCCTCCCGCAGACCGTCGCCGAGCTCGCCCCCGCCGTCGCCGACCGGCTCACCGTCGTCGGCGCCGACGCGCTCGAGGTCACCGAGCTGCCCGGCCCCCCGCCCACGGCCCTCGTCGCGAACCTGCCCTACAACGTCGCCGTACCGGTGCTCCTGACCTTCCTGGAGAGGTTCCCCTCGCTGCAGCACGTGCTCGTGATGGTGCAGGCCGAGGTCGCCGACCGCCTCGCGGCGCCACCGGGAGGACGCATCTACGGCGTCCCGTCCGTCAAGGCGCAGTGGTACGGCACCGCACGCCGGGCCGCGACGATCGGGCGCAACGTCTTCTGGCCCGTGCCCAACGTCGACTCGGCGCTCGTCGAGATCGTCTGCGGCCCGCCGCCGCGGACCACGGCGTCGCGCGAGCAGGTGTTCGCCGTGGTCGACGCCGCGTTCGCCCAGCGCCGCAAGACCCTGCGCGCCGCCCTGGGCGTCTTCGCGGGATCGCCCGCAGCCGCCCAGGACGCGCTCGAGACCGCGGGGGTCGACCCGTCGGCCCGCGGGGAGGCGCTCACGGTCGTCGAGTTCGCACGCATCGCCGAGGCGCTCGCCGATGCGTGAGGCGGCCGTCCCCGCGGGCGTGACGGCCGTGACGGCACGGACCCACGGCAAGGTCAACCTCTCGTTGCACGTGGGAGCCCTCGGCGCGGACGGCTACCACCCGCTGCGCACGATCTTCCAGTCGCTCGCGCTCGAAGAACTGGTGACGGCGCGCACGCGGGAGGGCGACGACCGTCTCGTGACCGTGGAGGTCAGCGGGACCGACGCTGACCGGGTCCCCGCCGACGGGAGCAACCTCGCCGTGCGCGCGGCCCGTGCGCTGGCCGCGCAGGTGGGCCGCGAGCCTCGCGTCGCGCTCGAGATCGTCAAGGCCGTGCCCGTGGCCGGTGGCATGGCGGGCGGCTCGGCGGACGCTGCGGCGACGCTCCTGGCCCTCGACGCCCTGTGGGGCACCGGGCTGTCGCAGCGCGAGCTGCTGGATCTCGGAGCCACGATCGGTGCGGACGTCCCGTTCACGGTGCTCGGTGGCACTGCGGAGGGTTCCCGGCGCGGTGACCTGCTGACGCCTGTGCCGGTCGTCGGCACCTTCCACTGGGTGCTCGCCGTTCGCGACGACGGCCTGTCGACCGCGGAGGTCTACCGGCGCTTCGACTCCGTGGGTGCGCCCTCGGGCCTGGGTGCCGAGCTCGACGACGACCTTCGCGCCGGGCTCGCTGCCGGTGACGCTGCCGCCGTGGGGGCGGCGCTGCACAACGACCTGCAGCCGGTCGCCGTGAGCATGCTGCCCGACCTCGGGCGCACCCTCGATGCCGCGCGCGCTGCCGGCGCGGCGGGGGCGGTGGTCTCGGGCTCGGGGCCGACGGTCGCCGTCCTGGCACGCCGCGAGGCGGACGTTCCCGAGCTCCTCGCAGCGCTCGCCGCGGCAGGGACGAGCCATCGCCGTGTCGTCACCCACGGTCCCGTCGCGAACCCGGCCCCAGAGCCCGTGGCGCCATAGCCCTGGCCCCGTCGCCCCGCCCCGCGGCCGCGCATCTTCTGCCCCGCACCTCGATCGCTCTCCCGGAGCCCCTGCTCGCCCTCGCGCGCTCCTCGGTGAACTTCTGCATCGGTTCGGGCAGAACTTCTGCCCAAACGGATGCAGAAGTCTTGCTCGGGTGCTCGGGTGCTCGGGTGCTCGGGTGCTCGGGTGCTCGGGTGCTCGGGTCAGCGGTCGAACTGGGTGAGCAGCCGGTGCAGGTAGGCCGCCAGGGTGGCGTGCTCGGAGTCGGGCACGGGGCCCAGCAGGTCACGCTCGACGGCCAGCAGATCCGTGAACGCGGCGTCGACGCGCTCACGGCCCTCCGGGGTGATCGTCACGAGCACGCCGCGGCGGTCGCCCGGCGCGGGCTGCCGGTTGACCAGCCCTCGGGCCACCAGCCGGTCGACGCGGTTCGTCATCGTGCCGCTCGTGACCATGGTCTCGGTGACGAGCGCCCCGGGCGACATCGCGTACGGGGCCCCGGCGCGGCGCAGCGCAGCGAGCACGTCGAACTCCCAGGACTCCAGGCCGTTGCGCTCGAAGGCCTCGCGTCGGGCGAGATCGAGCTTGCGTCCCAGGCGGGTGAGCCGGGACATGACGGCGAGCGGCGCCAGGTCGAGGTCCGGTCGTTCGCGGCCCCAGGCCGCGACGATGCGGTCGACCTCGTCGGAGTCGTCGGGGACCTCGCTGCTCATGCAGAGAGGTTACCTTGACGTCAAGAATCTTGACGCAGTGCGCGGCTGAGCCGGACCCGACCTCCCGTGTGCAGGACGGCGTTGGCGTAGACCCTGCCCGCGAGCCACACCAGCAGCGGCACCAGCACCACGTTGAGGGCGAGCGCTCCCAGCATCTCGGGCGTCGAGGCGGCGTCGAGCGCCGCCCGCACGGGCATGACGAGCGGGGAGCAGAACGGCACCCAGCTCAGCACGGTGACGAGCGTGTTGTGCGGGTCCCAGGGCGCGATCGAGACGGCGACGACGTACGGGACCACCATGAGGCCGATGACAGGGCTGGTGACGGAGCCGACGTCCTCCTGGCGCGAGACGAGCGAGGCGAGCGCGGCGAGCAGCAGCGAGTACATCGCGAAGCCCACCACGAACCACACGAGCGCCCACAGCGCCGTGGCCCCCAGCGCGATCGTGCTGCCGTCGAGCAGACCGAAGGCCAGCGAGCTGCCCACGCCCGCTGCCACCACGAGCGCGACCTGCACGAGCCCGACCGCACCGATGCCGAGCACCTTGCCGGTCATCAGCTGCCACGGGCGCACGTTCGACAGCAGGATCTCCACGACCCGGCTCGACTTCTCCTCGACCACGCCCTGGCTGATCATCTGCCCGCAGGTCATGAGCGAGAGGAACAGCAGGATCCCGACGACGTACGCGGCGACCACCTGCGCGCCGTCGACCACGGCCGGCGCCTCGAGCGGCTGCGCGGGGATCGAGGCCGCGGCCACGGCCTGCGCGACCGTGGCCGGGTCCCCGCCCAACGAGGTGACCTGCCCCGTGAGAGCCATCTGCTGGGCGAGCGAGGTCAGGACGGTGGAGAGCGTGGGCGAGACCGAGTCCTTCACGACGGCCGCCCAGCCGTCCCCGGCGGACACCAGCAGCAGGTCCAGAGACCCGTCCCGCACCTGCTCGGTGCCGACGTCCTTCGCCACGATCGAGGTCGTGACGTCGAGGTCCATGCCGGTGGCGATCGCCTTCAACGGTGCCTCGACGGCGGCGGCGCTCGGC
>Ga0182735_1001069_pt1 | contig 19169 bp, 24 predicted proteins | sample eDN5th30CKraftMG_FD_128524 | JGI IMG/M metagenome (GOLD analysis project Ga0182735, IMG submission 128524) | Enriched Miracle-Growth compost microbial communities from Emeryville, California, USA - eDNA 5th pass 30_C Kraft MG (version 2) (version 2) ...
AGCGTGCAGCATCACGGCGAAACGCTGCCCTCCATCATCGGCACGCCGATGCAGGGCGAAACTCTCGGCCGCGAGACGTTCGACGGCGAGAGCGAGGCCGCGACCTTCCCCGGCGACCTTCCGGCCTCACCGGATGCCCTGTTCGCCAAGGACAGTGTTTTCAAAGGCTCGGGCTCCGCACCGGCCCATGAGGCCGATTATCGCTTCCTGCGTTTCCGCCCGCCCCGGCTCGATCCTGCGCAGGGCGAACCCGCGCTGCCCCACATCCGCCTCGACCGCGCGCTGCAATTCCTGATCGGAGACAAACTGCAATGAGCGAGCGCAGCCACCCGCGCAAACCCGCCTCGTTCCGGCTCGACGATCCGCGCGTCACGCTCGCGGAAGCAGGCGAGAGCGGTCGCCCATCGCATGGCGGCATCCGCATCACGCCGGAGCCGGATGCACCGGCGTTGCCTGTACCGGTCGAAACCATTCTTCCGCGCCGCCGCCGCTTTCCATGGGGCGGGCTGTTCTGGACCGCGCTCGGCGGCCTTGTCGTGCTCGGCCTTGGGCTCGGCGCCGCCAACCTGATCGAGGATCTGTTCGCGCGCAGCGAGGCGCTGGGTTTCACCGGCATTGCGCTCGCGGTGCTGTGTGCGCTCGCTTTCGTCGTGATCGTCGCCCGCGAGGCGCTGGCGCTGGCGCGGCTCGATACCATCGAGCAGTTGCATGCGCGTGCCGACGCGGTGCTCGCCTCCGACGACCGCAAGGAGAGTGACGTTATCGTCCGCGATCTGTTGAAGGTCGCGCACGACAATCCGCAACTCGCCCACGCTCGCGCCGTGATGCAAAGCCACACGCACGATATTATCGACGGCGCAGACATGCTGCGGCTTGCCGAGCGCACCTTGATGGCCCCGCTCGATCAGGAAGCGCGGCGGCTGATCTCGAGCGCGGCGTCGCGGGTGTCCATCGTCACTGCCGTCAGCCCAGGCGCTGTGATCGACATGCTGTTCGTGTTCGCCGCGGCCTTGCGGCTGGTGCGGCAGCTGGCGCGGCTCTATGGCGGGCGGCCCGGCACGCTCGGCATGGTCAGGCTGATGCGACATGTGATCGCACATCTCGCCGTCACCGGCGGCATGGCGGCGAGCGACAGCCTGATCCAGCAGGTGCTCGGGCATGGCGTCGCCGCGAAACTGTCTGCCCGGCTCGGCGAAGGTATTTTGAACGGCCTTCTGACGGCGCGCCTTGGCCTCGCGGCCGTTGACGTGACGCGGCCACTGCCGTTTGCGGCGCTGCCTCGTCCCGTCCTGTCCGATCTGGTGAAAGACCTGATGCGTCGCGCCGATCCAGCCGCCCGGATCGAGGCGAAAAAAAATCTCGATTCCCCTGAACCGGAGTGAACCTGCACGGCGGGATGCGCAACCAACGATTATCGGGCCACCCCGGCCCCTTATCGGAGAAAGATCATGTCGCGCAAACTCACCTTTGGACTTGCCGCCGCCGCTGCCCTGACTGCCGCCGCCCTCGTCCCCACCGCCGCCTCGGCCCACGGCTGGCATCATCGCCATCACGGCTGGCATGGCGGATACGGCCTCGGTTTCGGCATTGGCCCGGTCTATGCCGCCGGCCCGGTTTATGACGATTGCCTGCGGCGTCAGCGCATCATGACCCGTCATGGCTATCGCTGGCGGACGGTGAACGTCTGCTACTGATCCATGCGGTCATGAAGGCCACTTTCCGGCCCTGTCCCCGGCCGGAAGGTGGTCTCTTCGCATTGCAATATGCCGGTCGCCGGGCGGTCCGGCCCCGGTACCGTCCGCCAAATCCGGGCTTTGCCGCTTTACCCCATGCATAAATTGCGTATCGTGTGCGCCGTTGGACACGCATCCGCGCGCCGACTGGTATCTTTCTGGAGAGTGACTAATGGCTAAAGGCACTGTGAAGTGGTTCAACCCGACCAAGGGCTACGGATTCATCCAGCCTGCGGGCGGCGGCAAGGACGTGTTCGTGCATATCTCGGCGGTTGAAAAGGCGGGCCTGTCTTCGCTGAACGAAGGGCAGACCATCGAATTCGAGGAAGTTGCCAATCGCGGCAAGACGTCGGCGGAAAACCTGAAGGTTTGATCCCGGCCTTCGCGAACCTGAAGTCTCTTCGGGTCCGCGCTTAATTCGGCACAAGATCGTTGATCGACTAAATCAAACCGACTGGGCAAGTCCCGAGGCCATCCACCGTCATCCGGTCGATCGGCCTTTTTATTTTGCCTGTTTTATCGAGCTGCCGGCGCGGCGTTACAAGGCTATCGCTCAATACGAGCCAATCAGTATGAGCAGGGCCCCATCATGCGGTCCTCGAGTGCCCGCCATGCCCGCGGCGACATCCGCGGCATGCGCGGATTGTAGCTCGAGCAATCCGTCGCCTTGTCGCCGGGCATCAGCACGCCGCCGCAATACGGGCAGGCATTGTCGTTGGCATGCGGGGGGAAAACGTCGGCCTCTGCCTCGCACACTTCCGCGGCGAAGAATTTCACGACGTTGTCTTGGGAAAAATTTGTATCGCCCGTCATGCATGTACCTCATTGTCGATGAGGCAAACCATGACAGCAAGATCATGCCGTAGCGTTCAAGCGAAGGCTCAAATTTTAGAGGAGATTTCTCGCCTTCGGTTTACTCCCCGGTCAGACGGGAACTTATCTCGCGACAATCAGCCCGCGGCTCGTCACCACCACCCAACGGCCATCCTGCCTGCGGATCGCATCGACCCGGCCCACGCCCGGCAACGGATCACCCGCATAGACCTCGAAAATACCGGCCCTGCCCTCGACCAGCGCGCCGCCATTGGCGACAGCCCGCACAACCCAGCCATCGATGGTCGGCATCCGCGCGACCTGTGGGGCGGGTTTGGGCGCAGGCGCAGCGGCAGGCGCCGGGATGCTGCCGGTCGCATCGGCCGCCTTAAGCTTTTCAACCGCCTCGCTGAATTTTGCGATCTTGCCGGCATTGGCTTTGGCCGCGTTTTCAGCGGTGATCTTCAATGACTGCAGTTCGGAATTGACCTGTGCGAAGGCATTGTCGATCGCGCGATTGCGCTCCACGGCGGCGAGTTGGGCCTTGTCGTCCTTGCCGAAATGACCCGTGCTGAGCCAGGTCGTGCCCACGCTGCTCATCACGCCGACGAGCGCCGCCACCCCGATCATCAGGGCCATCGAAGAAAACTGACGCTTGTTCTGCGGCTGCGCTGGCGCATCGCCGAACACGATGTCCTCCCATGAGCCGTTCGGCGGCAGCCGCTGCAGGGTGATGCTTTTCGGCGCATCGTTCGCGGCGTCCTTGGCGGCGGCACCGGCCGCGTGGTCCTCGTTTCCGGCGCTTCCGGAACCGGCAGGAACGAGCGACTGGCCGCCACCATGAGCCTGCGAACCGTCAAGATGGTGACTGTCGTCCTGCTGGTTCATGGCCGTGGCTCCAAAGCTGTTTCACACTTTGGTAACCATGAATGTCTTGATGAATCGTTTACGACCCCGCCGCCGCCATCGCCTGCCGCGCCATCAGGAGCCGCAGCATCGTGTCGATGCTGGAACGGTCCACCCTGCCATCGACCCGCGCGGGACGGAAATGCCGCTGGAAGGCCGCGACCACCGCCTGCTTGGTCTCGCACGGATCGGAGAGCGCGATCCCGTATCCGTAAGTCGCGAGCGCCTCGACAAAGGCGTCGAGTTCACGCGGGCTCGCTTCGAATTTTTCGTCGCGGAACGGTGCAGCCTCGACCCACAGGCCGACGCCTTCCGCCGCGAGCCTGTCCCATGGAAACCATTCGCCGGGGTCCTGCTTGCGCAGCGGCGCGATGTCCGAATGCGCCAGCACCCGGTCGCGCGGAATCCTCCAGCGCGCGGCAATATCGCGACTAAGCGCGACCACCGCCGCGATCTGCACCTCCGGATAAGGAGGACAGCCGCCGTCATGGCCGGGATTGACGATCTCGATGCCGATCGAGCGCGCATTGAGGTCGGTTGCCTCCCGCCAGCGCGAGACGCCCGCATGCCAGGCGCGCTTGTCCTCGGCGACAAGCTGCACGATCTCCCCGTTCTCGCGCACGACATAATGAGAGGAGACTTTCGCTTCCGGATCGCACAGCCGCGTCAGCGCGGCCTCCTCCTCCGGCATGCCGGTATAATGCAGCACCAGAACGTCCACAGGGCTTTCGCCGCGCTCGTCGAAATTCGGCGAGGCGATGAAAAGCGATGCGAACGCGGAATCGGGAGAAGCCATCGTCATCGCGCCATCAAGCCGTTGCCGCGACATGGCGTCAATGGCTGTTGGCCAGACAAGACGGCTTTTGCTAACCTCTATTTTTGTTCACAACAATCGGCTGCCCGATGTCAGATACCAACGCTTCGCAGATCGTCTATCGCGGCATGACGCGCGACCGGCTCGACGACGCCTACAACAACGGCAAAGCCGTGGCCGACAGCGCGCAATGGATCGTTGAATGGACCCATCGCAGCCAGGAAGCCCGCCGCCGGTCCGATGCCGTGCTCGGCTCCGTCTATGGACCGCGCGACCGCCAGCGTTTCGACTATTTTCCGTCGGGGCAAAACAGCGCACCGCTGTTCGTCTTCATCCATGGCGGCTACTGGGTGCGCAATGCGATCGGGATGTTTTCATTTTTGGCCGAAGGCCCGAACGCGCGCGGCATCGATTTTGCGGCGCTCGGCTACACACTCGCCCCGGAAGTGCGGCTCGGCGAGATCGTCGATGAAATCCGCAACGGCCTGACCCATCTACAAGACGCAAACCTCGACTATGATCGCGAGCGGATTTACGTCGGCGGCTGGTCGGCCGGCGGGCATCTCGCCGCCATCGCCGCCGATCACCCGGCGGTGCGCGGCACCATGCCGATCAGCGGCATCTTCGATCTCGAACCGCTGTCGCTGAATTACCTCAACGAGCCCTTGCAACTGACGGCGGACGACATCCGCGATCTCAGCCCGCAACGCCGGTTGCGCGCGGGCCTGCCGCCGGCGCGCATCATGTCCGGCGGCAATGAATTGCCCGAATTGCAACGGCAATCGGCGGACTATGCGCGCGCCGCGCAGGCCGCGGGACTCGACGCGCAACTCTCGGTGCTATCGGGCCATCACCATTATTCGATCCTCGACGAGTTGGCGAAACCGGACGGATTTCTCACGGAGACGCTTGCGGCGCTTTGCCAGCCGTAAACGTCGGTCCGCCGCGGCAAGTTACGCCGCTGACGCGCGAACGGTTATGGCCTATATTCCGCCCGAACTCGCAGGAGACCCGAAATCGCGATGACAACCGCCAGCCGCCGCCGTGTTCTCGCTGCCCTCCTCGGCTTCGTCGCTGCCGTGACGCTCTCGCAGACCGCACCGGCTGTCGCGCGCACCGTCACCGACTCCGCGAGACGCAATGTCGCCGTCCCGGACGCCATCACGCGGGTGTTCGCCGCAGGCCCTCCGGCTTCCACCATGCTCTACGCGCTCGCCCCGCAGGACATGATCGGCTGGGTCCGCGCGCCGCGCGAAGCCGAGAAGCCCTATCTTCTACCTGCCACGCACGCGCTGCCTGAACTCGGCCGTCTCACCGGACGCGGCGACACGCTCAACCTCGAACGTCTGCTCGCGGTGAAACCCGAGATCATCATCGACTACGGCACCATCAACGATACCTACCGCTCGCTCGCCGACCGCGTGCAGAGCCAGACCGGCGTTCCGTATCTATTGATCGACGGGCACTTCGAGAACACACCGACCTCGCTACGTCTGCTGGCCGATGTTCTCGGCGTCAGGGAGCGCGGAGAGATGCTGGCGAAGGCCGCCGAGACCATTCTCGCGCGCGTCGACAAGACTATCGCGGACATTCCGGCGGCGAAGCGGCCGCGCATTTATCTCGCGCGCGGCACCGAGGGGCTCGAGTCCGGCTCGAAAGGCTCCATCAACACCGAGATCATCGAGCGCGTCGGCGGCATCAACGTGGTGGAGGGCCTTCGCGAGAAAGGCGGCATCGTCCGCGTCTCACCCGAACAGGTGATCGCATGGGCGCCCGACACCATCATCACCCTCGATCGCAGCTTCAAGGACAGCGTCGCGCAGAAGCCGGAGTGGAAGGCGGTGCCTGCCGTTGCGAACGGGCGCGTCTTTCTCGCGCCGAGCCTGCCTTACGGCTTCATCGACGCGCCGCCCTCGCTCAACCGTTTCGCGGGACTGATCTGGCTGTTGCACACGCTTTATCCGGACAGGATCGACGGCAATCTGCGTGACGACATCCGCGCTTTCTACAAGACCTTTTATCAGGTCGAACCGAATGAGCGCGAATTGACCACGCTGCTCTCAGGCGCGGGAGGCTGACCCCCTCCCTTGCGCACAGCAACCGTCCTTCTCGCGCTCGCGGCCCTCCTGATCGCCGCCGCCCTGCTGGCGGCGGGCATCGGCCCTTATCGAATTCCACCGTTCGCGGTGCTCGATGCACTCTGGCAGCGGCTCATCGGCGGCCCCGTCCAAACCACCATCGACACCGTGCTGTTCAATATCCGCCTGCCGCGCATCGTCGCCGCCGGATTCGTCGGCGCAGCGCTGGCGGCGGCGGGTGCTGCCTATCAAAGTCTGTTCCGCAATCCGCTGGTGTCACCCGACATTCTCGGCGTCTCCACCGGCGCGGGTCTTGGCGCGGTGGTCGGCATCCTGCTCGGTTTTCCGGTGGCGATGATCCAGTTGCTCGGCTTCGCCGGAGGTCTCGCCACCGTCATCATCGTCGTGACGCTGGCGCGTGCGCTTCGCTCAAGCGGCGACGTGCTGGTGCTGGTGCTCGCAGGCATCGTGGTCGGCGCGCTCGCAGGCGCCGCGATCTCGCTGGTGAAAGTACTGGCCGATCCCTATGACCAGTTGCCCGCGATCACGTTCTGGTTGCTTGGCAGTCTGTCCGGCGTCAAGGCGCATGACGTCGCCGCGACCGTGCCTGTCGTGCTGATCGGCCTCGCGCCGCTGATCCTGCTGCGCTGGCGCATCGGCGTGCTCTCTCTGGGAGATGACGAAGCGCGCGCGCTCGGCGTCGAGGTCGGACGGCTGCGCGCCGTCGTCATCGCTGCCGCAACGCTCGTCACCGCGAGCGTGGTCGCGATCTCCGGCGTGATCGGCTGGGTCGGCCTGATGGTGCCGCACATGGCGCGATTGCTGGTCGGCCCGCGCTTCGACCGGCTGCTGCCAGCAGCGATCCTGCTCGGCGCAGCATTCATGATCGGCGTCGATACGCTGGCACGTTCCGCCGCGCGCATCGAGATTCCGCTCGGCGTCCTGACCGCGGTGATCGGCGGGCCGGTGTTCGTCTGGCTGCTCGCGTACAACCGGCGGAAGCTGTTGCCATGATGCTGCTCGACGCGCGCGATCTCACCATCGGCTACGGTCGCACCGCGATCGCCAGCGGTATCGATCTTGCGATCGAGCCCGGCACCGTGACCTGCCTGCTTGGACCGAACGGCATCGGCAAGACCACGCTGTTCAAAACGCTGATGGGTCTCATTCCGTCTCTCGCAGGCACGGTTCGTCTCGATGGCGAGGCGCTTGCGCAACTGAGCCGCGAGCGCATCGCCCGTCACATCGCCTATGTGCCGCAAGCCCATCCGGCGGAGTTCACATACACCGTGCTCGATCTCGTGGTGATGGGCCGCACCGCCTATCTCGGCACCTTCGGCGCGCCGAAACAGGCGGATTACGCAGCCGCCTCCGACGCGCTGGAGCAACTCGGCATTGGCGCGCTGGCGGAACGCGACTCGACGCGCATTTCCGGCGGCCAGCGTCAGCTTGCGCTGATCGCCCGCGCGCTGGCGCAGCAAGCGCGCATCGTGGTGATGGACGAGCCGACCGCGAGCCTCGACCTCGCCAACCGCATTCTGGTGCTGGATACCGTGAAGGGCCTCGCGGCGCGCGGGCTTGCCGTGGTGCTATCGACGCACGAACCCGAACACGCCTTTCTCGTCGCCGATAAGGTCGCGATCCTCGGCCGCGACCGGTTCGTCACCGGTCCCGCGACCGATGTGCTGACCCCCGCGCAACTGTCATCGCTCTATGGCGTCGCGCTCGAAGTCGAGACCACGCCATCGGGCCGCCATGTGGTCGGCCCGGCAGCTTCATGAATTTCCCGCGCGCTCCAGCTCGCGCAGCTTCACGCCGACCTGAAGCGCAAGGTTCGACGGCGTCGGGATGCCGAATTCGGCGCCCTTGCGTACGACATGACCGTTGAGGAAATCGATCTCGGTCGGCTTGCCGCGCGCGAGATCTTGCGCGGTGGATGAAAGCTGATCCGGCATCATCTTGACCAGCGCGAAGGTTTTCTCGCGAATATCCGGCGAGACCGCGATGCCCAACGCCGCCGCCACCGCGATGCATTCGATGATGACGCTGTCCATCACCTGTTTCGCGCCCTCCACTTCGAACAGCCGGCCATACGGCAATTGCGCGATCGCCGACAGCGCGTTGTAGGCGCAGTTGATGATGAGCTTGTCCCAGAGGCGTGCAAGCACTTCGCCCGACACCACGGTCGGGATCGCGGCATCCGTGAAGGTTTTGGCGATGGCGTCGCTGTGCGGCGACGGGCCGATGATGAGATCGCCGCGCCCGTGATGCTGGATGTGGCCGGGCCCACCCATGCCGGCGGCGACATACACCACACTCGGCAATACGGGCCGCTTGAGCACAGCCGCGAGACGTTCGGCGTTATCGACGCCGTTCTGCAGGCAGATCACAGCGGCATCGCCCTTCAGATGCGGCGCGATCTCGCGCCCCGCCTCCTCGGTGTCGGCGGACTTCACGCAGACCAGCACGACATCGGCCCCGGCGACTCCGGACGCTTCGGTGTCCGCGCCGATCGGAACCACGCCGTCGAAGATCGCGCTTTCGAACTGCAGGCCGCCGCGCCGGGCGATCGCCTCGACATGCGCCGGGCGGCCGATCAGCGTCACCTCATGCCCGGCCCGCGCCAGCATTCCTCCGTAAAAACACCCGACGGCCCCCGCCCCCATCACTGCAATCTTCATGCGCGCCACCCTCTCTCGTACGAAGATACGATGTACCCGATGACGCGGACGCGCGGTATCACGCCTTCGACTTGGCTGACGCTCTTGCCGGAGCAGGCTGTGCATGGGTTCGGGAAATCGACAGCGGGCCATCGCGCGATGGGGATGCGTATGGTCCTGACTTACCAGGTCAGTGCCGGCGTCATCCGGTGCAACAGAACATCGAAGCGGCGCGCAGCCGCGGGATCGGTCCGGCGCAGCGTCACGCATGCCTGTCCGGCCATACGGCAGGCCATTTCCGCGTCGCCCGCCTTGGCCAGAGCCGCAAGACTCGCCAGCAACAGATCGACGATCGGCGATAGCGAAGCCGACGCGGCCTGCGCGCCAACATTCTCCCGGCAAACCGCATCGCTCACCACCCGCCTCCATCGCGTATGCCGAAATGAGCTTTGGCCTCCGGGGTCATCATCTCCGGAGTCCAGCGCGGCTCGTAGGTCAGCTTGACGTCGACAAACTCCACGCCTTCGACCGTGATCGCGGCCTCACCGGCGCCCGTCTTGAGATAATTCGTGGCCGGACAACCGGGCGTCGTCGTGGTCATGGTCACGGTGGTCACACCGCCATCCTCGATCGTCACATCATAGATAAGACCCAGATCGACGATGTTGTAACCAAGTTCGGGATCGATCACCCGCCGCAACGCTTCGCGAACATGGCCCACCGCCGTCTCGCCCTCCGCCGCGCGGCTTTCCGAAGGATGAACACCCCCACTCTTGCGCAACATCGGCGCGCCCGACATGAAGTGTTCCATGATCGCGCCAAGGATAGCCGGCTTGAGGTGCTGCCAGTCCTCGCCTTCCCGCGTCACGACGATGCTGTCCCTGCCGAGCGATACGCGAATGACGCCTGAGATCGCAAAAAGCTGTTCGGCGAGCGGCGATATTGCGGCCTGCTGCCTGTCTTTCAAATCGAGCGAGGCACCATCGGCCAGAACTTCGCGCCCGGGCAGAAATCTCAATCTGGCTGGATCGGTTGTCGTTTCCGTCTGAATGAACATTGCTCACCTCCTGCATGAGCCTTCCTGCCGCGACATATAAAGAGCTTACAGCCCTCAGGCGGCGGCCTGTCCGGCAACCCCGATCCGTATCAGGATCTTGTACGTGGTGCCGTCGGCCTCGAAGCCGCCGCGCCAGGCATGCCCGCGCTTCGCAAGCTCGGGAAGCAGGAAGATCGGCTCGCGGCACAACAGCGCCGACAGAACCTCGCCTTGCTTCAAGACTTCCGTGGCGGCGAGAATGCGCACCATCGGCTCGGGCGGATCGAGTTCGCGGTTGTCGAGATGCTGCGCGGGATCGGGCCATTCCGATGTCTCGGAAGCCGCCCCGACAGGCGCGGGTTCGGAAGCATCTCCTGTCGGCCGGAACAAAACCTCCCACTCGCCATCCGCCAGAGGCTTATCCTCGTGGGAAAATCCTTTCGCGCCGAGAACGCTGAAAAGCGGCACCGGCTTGAAGGTCGCCAGCAATCTCAGCCCCTGTCCCGGCTGGAGCTTCGCAATCGCGTCCATGATTTCCTGAAAAGGCTCGCCGCCGCCGCGAAGGATCGGACGGACGTCCAGCTCAACGAATGTAGATGTCATCACATTTTCTCCTCTTCATCAGGCAGCATGGGATCGCAAGAGGCGCGGCCGTTGCGCGCCTTGCGGGAAGCGTCCGGCCGCCTTCACATCGGCAAGGCGGCGTGTCCGCACCAGTTGCGCGATAATCCCGGCAGTTGCGACGAGCAGAGCGACGGCGGCAAAGCGAAAGCCCATCGGAAAGCCGGCAAGCAGCGCCACCGTCCCGGCACAGACCGCGAGAAAATAGAGCAGGAACCATTTGCCCGCGCGCGTTTCGACGACGAGATCCTGAACCCGTGGCGTCACGGCCTTGCCGAGCACCGGCCCATAGCATTCGAGCCATGTCAGGAACGCCACGATCTTGTAGAGCTGGGCGAGGCCAAGGCCGGACAGCCAGCCGAAGACGCTCAGGAAGATGACCGCGCCGATATGCTCGTCCAGCCCCCCGAGCGCGAGCAGAAGCAGGATCAGCGCAACCGACGCGCCGAGGCAAACAAGCGCGACGGCGCTGATGCGGCTATTGAGTTCGATCGTGCGTCGCTTGCGCGCACGGTAGAGATGAAGAATATCCCGGCCGTAGAACACAAGAGCAAGAAGACCGGTCGCAAAGGCCGCCAACAGTACGATCGGCAGATTCCCTTCGGAAAGAATCGCAAGCACGCCACCCACGACCGCGACCGCAAGCCCCGCCGTTCCGAGATAGAAGGCCGCCCTGGTGCCCGTTCGCTCCAGTTCGGGAGCCAGCATGAACATCGCCAGCAGGCGGTAGCTTACGCCCATCGCGGTGAAGGTGAGCCATCCGCCGAGACCGGCCACGGCATGGATCGGCAAACCCGATGCTGTGAGAGATGCAAACGGTGCGTAGTCGACCGCTCCGCCAAGCACCAGCGAAAAGATCGCTCCGAGCACCACCGTCAATGCGACGCTCACCAGACCGACACCGACGAATTGCGCGGGCAGCGGGATCGTCTGCGCCGCCATCATCGTGCGCACGAGATTCCACACGATCAGCGCGAAGCCGGAGACCAGAAGGACGGCGGCAAACGGGAAAAACGGAATTCCCGCATCGATGCGCCCGTCGAGCTGCAGAAAGCCGGCAATCAAGCCTGCGAGCCCTGCGACGAGCGACACCAGCGCCGGAAGAGCCAGCGCGTTGCTGTAAAGCGGATGCGCCACCAGAACGGGCACGAATTGCAACAGCGCGCCGCACATCAGCAGGCTGAGCCAGCCAATGACCACGACATGAACCAAAATCAGCGTCTCGGGCGCGGCAATCGCCGCAGAAGGAAATCCGCAGGAGGCTGCCATCATGATTTCAGCCGCGAGCAGGGACACCAGCGCCGCCGCGAAATAGGACATCGTCCAACGAGAGAGAGAAACGCCGATCATTCGAACCTTCCTTGAGGATCGCGCCGGCACTTGAAAGCCGGCGCGACCCTCGAAGAAATGACCTCAGGCCGCCTTTGCGAGCTTGCCGATCTCGACGCGCCACACTTCGGGGCCGCGATCGATGTACGTCCAAGAGAACTGCTTCGGATATTCAGCCTCGAGCTGATAATAGAGCGGCTTCGGATCGTGATCGTTGACGAGGATGAAGCTGCCTCCGGGCGTCAGATTGTTGACGAGTTCGAAAATCTTCGCATGGCGCTGTGCGGGAACGAGGGTACGCACGTCGACAACGTCGGGGCTGGACTGCTGGGTCGCATTGCTCACGTTGAATCTCCTTGATTCACAAAATTGGCCTGACCGGCGATGACCATGCGCGTTCGCAACAGACGCATGCAGCCATCGGATCCGAAGCTGCCGTCTTGCCATATCGCAACCACCACAACCGGATCGCCAATTATTCTTCCTCTTAAAAGATACATTGTCAATGCATCTTTTATCAAAAGCGATAGCCTTTCACTGGCTGGCTTTCATGCATGTCGAGATAGGAGAATTCTTCGCACCAACGGCGATTGCCCGCCGAAGAACGGCTATCCTTTCCTCTTGCGGAGGAGCAAGGGTCCATAGAATGCGGCGAAGCCAAAAAAGGCGATCACCCATGCGAGCGCCGCGACGTCCAGCAACGGATTGCTCCAGGCCGGGATGACGACCGCCCCTATCCGCGCGAGCGCGGCGATGACGATCGCTCCATATATTCCTTGCGTGGACCACGACGCCGCCAGTTGCTGACCGGTATGGCCGAGGCTCGCGCGCGTCATCACAGCCAATGTCATGACGCCCGCGCCGCCAGCCATCCATGCATGGATCGCCGCGCTTGCGGGAATAAGGTCGAACGCAGACGCCGCCGCCAGCAGAAAACCTGCCGGGATGAAGGCGTATCCGACATGCAGGATGAGGACGAGGCGTTCCCCGAATGTGCGATCCCCCGCCCACCGGCCAAGACGGATGAGATTCAGCGCACCCGTGACGGCCAGCAGAATGCCGACGGGAGCGCCGTCCTGCCGAAAAATCCATACCAGAAGTGCTGCTGCGCTCAGGATCACGATCGCCATATCGAACTTCGCGAAAGGCGACGGCAGTCGCCCCGGATTTTCACGCACCAGCCAGTTGCGCGTGAAACTCGGGATGATGCGCCCGCCGATCAGCAGGATGAGCACGGTCACGACCGCGATCCCGACGCGAATGCCGTAATCCGCCGTGCCCGACACATGCGCCTCGAGATGGAAGGCGATATTCCCCATCAAGAGAAGGACGACCAGCACGACGACCTTGAGATTGCGCCAGTTCCGCCCCGCGAAAACCTCGCGCCCCGTGGCGGCCGCGATCAGCGCGAGAAAGCTGACATCGATCAGCATGGCCGCGAACCAGCCGATCTGTGCCGAACAGGTCACGGCAAAGCGACCCAACAACCAAACCACGACCAGCACGAGCAGCGGCCTTCCCTGCACCGGAAGCCGTCCGGTCCAACTTGGAATCGCCGTGAACAGAAATCCGGTGATCACGGCAGGCAGATAGCCGTACAGCATTTCATGCACATGCCAGTCGCGCGGAACGAACGTGGTCGATAGCGTCAGTTCACCCAGAAACACCGGCAGCCAGACCAGAATGGCAAGCCCCGCATAGATCGCGCCGAGCAGGAAGAACGGCCGGAAACCATACGATAGAATCGCAGGTCCCCGATAATCCCGAAGCCGCAGCACCGGAGTACGTTGCGTCATCGCGCCGCCAACAACAGATTTATGCCCCGCCAGTTCATCGCGCCCATGCCAGATCCTCCACGCGCGCGACATTCAGCAAACGAACGCCTCTCGGCACATTGGCGATGATTTTCCTCCGCTCCAGCCGCCGCAACGTGCGGCTCGCCGTCTCAATCGTCATGCCGAGAAAATCCGCGATGTCCCGCCGCTTCATCGGAAGCGGCAGCGTCTCCGGTATCTCGCCGAACTGTGCAAGCCGGTCGCGCCAGCCGATCAGAAACAATGCAATGCGCTGCTCCGCAGAATTGCTCCCCAGCAGCAGCATCTGGTTTCTGGCCAGATGAAGCTCGCGCACCTCGAATTCGTTCATGCGGCGCAGGATGTTCGGCTTGGTTTCGACAAACCGCATGAACTTGTCTCTTGAAAACCGGCACGCAATGATCGGCGTAATGGCGTCGGCCGAGAAACTGTAACGGTCGGAAGATGTCGCGCCGAGGAAATCGCCCGGCAGGCCAAACCCGACGATATGACGCCGTCCGTCCGGCAACAGCCTGTACAGGCGCGCGACGCCCTGAGTCATGTTGAAGACGTGGCGCGCCTTGTCGTCTTCGGAGAACAAGGCATCCTTCGCCGCGAAGTGCGTCTCCGGACCGAGCTTCTCCATGGCGGAGAGTTCGGGCGCGTCGAGCGCCGCGCATATGCTGAGCGGACGCGCCTGACAGTGCAGGCAGCGGCGCGGATAGTTGCTGGGAAACTCCGACAGGATCGACTGCGGCATCAGGCTCTGCCATGACGGATGCTTGGTCTCCATGCTGTCCTCGCCATTGGCCCATTATCTTCGCGTGCCGGCATCGATGACTACTCTTGCGTGACCGAAGCGAACGGCGCTCTACCCGATTTTCGCCAGCCAGTTCTCGACCTGATCGATGCTCGACATCTCGGCCGAGAATTCGTCGGCGAAACTCCGCCACTCTTTCAGATTGCGTGCGGGAACGCCGATCACGACGGGAATGCCGCGTTCGAGCGCCTTCGCCATCACCCCGCACATGCCGCCACCCTCGGCCTCTATTTTTCCGAACTTGTTCAGGACAAGAAGCGTAGGGTTAGTCTCGAAGCTCCGTTCGATTTCCATCGCCGCTTCGAGCAAAGCCCCGACATCGAGGCGGCAACCGCTAGCGCCCGAACCACGGTCGTCGAACAGCACCGTACGCCGTCCGCTGACAAGATCCTCCAGCACCACATCGCAACTTGGGTCCGCACCCTCGAACGCCGGGAATTGCAGAACACCGGCCAGTGCCAGCCCACGCGCGCGGGATTGGCTCACGATCGATTTGAAAAGCTCATCCGGATAGCAATCGTTCTCGTAGACGATCGCACCAATCTCCGGCGCACTTTGCCGGGCAGGCTCAATTGCCCGGACGGAATGCAATGCAGACATCGGAATCGACCTCGATATGGCGCGCCCCGATCAGTTCGAGGCAATACGGAATGGCGGGAAAAATGGCGTTCATGCAAACCTCGATGGCGGCAGGACGGCCCGGCAGATTGACAATCAGGGAGCGGTTGCGCGTCCCGGCGAGTTGCCGGGACAGGATCGCGGTCGGCACCTGCTCCAGGCTGACCCGCCGCATCAATTCGCCAAAACCCGGCAATTCGCGGCTGATCACCATGCGCGTACCTTCGGGCGTGAGATCGCGCGGCGCGGGACCGGTGCCGCCGGTGGTGAGGACGAGGTCGCAATCTTCGCGGTCCGACAATTCGATCAATGCACTGGCCACGCTTTCAGCACCATCGGGCACGATCTTGAAGATGATGATCCAGTTCGACCGGATGGCCCTTTTCAGATAGTCGCCGACCGCCTTGCCGCTCTTGTCTTCATAAACACCTTCGCTCGCACGATCGGAGACCACAAGGACACCGATCCGCGCCAGTGTTTTCGATCCGACAAGACTTTCCGGCCTGCGGTCGTCGAGACTCATGAGCAGCCTCCATGTCCGCCGCAGGTGCAACCTTCATGAGAATGGCCATCTTCCGCAGGCGCGGCCGCCATTGCTTCGTCGTGCTTCAACGACCAGCCGACCATGTAGGTCAGGCATCCTGTGCCCGGATCGCTGGCGCGCTCCAGAATGTTCATCAGGCCCAGCCAGTCCTCGCTCTCCGCAAGATTGGAAAAGCGCCGCACCGCGCCGGACGCATACTCACCGACGGTCTCGCCGAACCGGCTTGTCATGGCATCAACGCGGGCCAGCAAGGCCACGTCACCACAGGTAACCAGCGCCTCGGCGGCATTGGCTTCATCGTCAAAGCCGCGTATCACCTCACCGAGTTGCATGTGCCGCGCTCCTCTACTGAACCAATGGCGTGTCCGTCGCGGCCAGCGAGATGCCCGTGATCTCGGCCTGCCCTGCGAGGATCGAGATGTATTGCGCGAGCGCGCGATGCTCGACGCTGGCGGCGAGGTAACCCGCGATCCGCTCCTTCGCGAGTTCGAACGGCAGGGTCTGCCCTTCGGCGCGGCGATCCAGTCGCACCACGTGACAGCCGTAGCGCGTTTCGGCGATCGCCATTTCGCCCGGCTGCATCCGCTCCAACGCCGCCTCGAATTCGGCCACAGTCTGGCCGCGCGAGATCTGGCCGAGACGCCCGCCCTCCGCCGCCGAGGTCGAGCACGCCGAATGGTTCGATGCCATGTCGGCGAACGAGGCTGGATTGGCCTTCACCGCCGCGAGGATGGTCTCGGCCTGTTCGCGCGCCGCCACCCGTGCCGCCTGGTCGTCACGCGGCGCGGCGATCAGGATGTGAGCGGCCTCGTAAAGATCACCGAGCCGGAAACGCTGGATGTTCTGCTCGTAGAAACGGCGGCAGGCCGCCTCATCCGGCTCCGGCGTCTTCACCTCGCGCTCGACCAGGGCGCGCATCGCGGCCTCTTCCGCCGTTTCGCGCCGCCCGTCCGGATCGCACAGCGCCTCGGTTGCGATGTTGAGTCTTGCCGCCTCCTGCAGCAGCAGTTCGCGCACCACAAGCGCGCGCGCCGCCGCCTGCCAGGCATGGATCGGCTTATCGGCCGGATGGTTCTGCACCTCCTGCGCGATGGCTTCGCGGGAAATCACCACACCGTTGACGCTGACGGCCTTCGGCTTCGGCAATGTATTCGAGAGTGAACAATCCATGGCTCTACTCCGCAGGCTGGATCGGCGGCGCTGGCATCCGCGACGCCGCGACCGGCGCCGGGCCGCTGCCCGGACGGCTGCGCACGACCTGATAACCGCGGCGGCCGAGATACCAGACCGGCGCGCTCCAGATGTGCACGAGGCGCGTGAACGGGAAGACGAGGAAGATCGTCATGCCGAGCATCAGATGCGCCTTGAAGATCGGGTGCACGTCGAGGACGTAATGCGCGGCATCCGGCTGCAAGGTGACGATGGCCTGCGCCCAGTTCATGAACTTCACCATCTCATGGCCATCGAGATGACCGGCCGAGAGCGGAATCGTGGCAAGCCCGAGCAGAAGCTGCGCGAACAGGATCAGCAGGATCGCGGTGTCGCCGAACGAGGAGTTGGCGCGGATGCGCGGATCGAACAGGCGGCGGTGCGTGAGCAGCGAAATGCCGACCAGGCACATCAGCCCGGCCACGCCGCCCGCCACCATCGCCAGTATCTGCTTGGCCCCGTGCGAGACGCCGAGCATGTCGAACACCCAGATCGGCGTCAGCAGGCCCACGAAGTGCCCGCCGAAGATCACCAGAATGCCGACATGAAACAGGTTGGAGCCCCACATCAACTGGCGGCGGCGCAGCAACTGACTGGAGCCGCTGCGCCAGGTGTATTGCTCGCGGTCGAAGCGCACGAGACTGCCGAACAGGCAGACGATCGCGCACAAATAAGGATACCAGCCGAAGGCGATGGAATTGAGTGTCGTGTACATCTGTCCCTCCTTCTCAGGCTGCCGGAGTCTTGATGGCCCGCGAGGCATGGCGCAGCCGCGACTGCAATCCGTCGCGGCCGCATGACGAAGTGCTTTGCGCGGTGGGGCCGAACTTAACCTCCTCTTCCTCCCATGCGGCATCGAGTTCCGCGAAGTCCATCGGATCGGGATCCGGCCCCTTCAACAATTCAGCGATCGCTTCGCGCTCCGGCTGCTGCTCGGCGATCGCAACCAGCGCGTCGAACACCGCCTTGTAGGCCGACGCGCGCTTCTCCAGCCGTTCGGCGATGGCGGCGAGAATATGCGCGGGCTGCCCCAGCAACTCGCGCGCCGCCGCCACCGGCTGGGTCGAAAGATATTCGAGGAACAGCGGAATGAAATCCGGCAGGTCGTTCGCAGTGATGAAGAAACCGGCATTTTCGTATAACGTCTTCAGGTCGACCATCGCCTGGCCGCGGTCTCGGCTTTCGCCATGGACATGCTCGAACAGATGCAGCGCCAGCGAGCGGCTGCGGTCGAACAGCAGGCCGTAGCGTTCCTGCAGATCGTAGAGATCGCCGGCCGCGATCTCATCGATCAGCACGTCGAGCTTCTCACGCGCGGCGAGAGGGACCAGCGCCTCGTCGTCAAGCACAGCGCCGAACAAAGGCGCCGCGGCAATGAGATCCTCCGTGGGATAGGTGAGAAGCGCGGACAGGATCTTGAACGTCTTCATCACACCACCTCCATCGGATTCTTGGTCTTGCGCGGCGAGCCGAACAGGTTGGTCTCTGTTTCGCCGCCGCCGCAGCCGTTGCCGAACGAGAAGCCGCAGGAGCCGCGCATGTCGTAGGCGTCGGCGCCGAGTTCGCGGTGCGCGGTCGGGATCACGAAGCGGTCCTCGTAATTGGCCAGCGCCATGATCTTGTACATCTCGTCGATCTGCGCGCCCTTGAGGCCGACGCGATTGGCAATCGCTTCATCGATCACGCCATCCACGGTCTTGGCGCGCATATAGGTGCGCATCGCCAGCATGCGCTCGAGCGCGAGCGCCACCGGTTCCTCGTTGCCCGCCGTCAGGAGGTTGGCGAGATAACGCATCGGAATCCGCAGCGAGCGGACATCCGGCATCTCGCCGTCGAGACCGATCTTGCCAGCCGACGCCGCCGAGGTGATCGGCGACAGCGGCGGCACGTACCAGACCATCGGCAGCGTGCGATATTCCGGATGCAGCGGGAACGCGACCTTCCATTCCATCGCCATCTTCCAGATCGGCGACGTCTTGGCGGCCTCCAGCCACGCATGCGGAATGCCCTGACGCTCGGCCTCCGCGATCACCGACGGATCGTTCGGATCGAGGAAGACATCGAGCTGCGCCTGATAGAGATCGCGCTCATCCGGCTTGCTGGCGGCCTCCGCGATTCGATCGGCGTCGTAGAGCACGACGCCGAGATAGCGGATGCGGCCGACACAGGTTTCCGAGCACACCGTCGGCTGCCCC
>Ga0182735_1001070_pt1 | contig 19129 bp, 16 predicted proteins | sample eDN5th30CKraftMG_FD_128524 | JGI IMG/M metagenome (GOLD analysis project Ga0182735, IMG submission 128524) | Enriched Miracle-Growth compost microbial communities from Emeryville, California, USA - eDNA 5th pass 30_C Kraft MG (version 2) (version 2) ...
AGGCGCTGGTCGTGAGCGAGACGGCGACCGACGCCGAGAACGCGATCCGCGGCACGGTGCAGCTCGCCCTCTTCGTCGGCGACGGCGTCGACTACCGGATCGACGCGGGCGGGATCCCCATCCGCGCCCGTGGCTCGGCGCGCACGCAGATCGGGAGCAGGACGGACGTCGTCGTCAGCCTGTCGGCCGGCGACGCCATCGTGCTGCCGAAGAGCACCGAAGCGGGCACGCGATGACGGCCGTCGAGATCGAGCCGGCGCCCGCTCCCGAGGCCGCCCCGCGTCCGCGCCGGCGCCCGATCCGTCGCCGCCGTCTCGGGGTGACGGGCGTCGTCCTGATGGTCGTGCTCTGCTACCTCGTCGTCGGGCCGATCCTCATGCTGCTGCTGGCGAGCTTCGAGAACACGGACAAGGGCATCGTCATCCGCCCGCCGTTCCCGTGGACGCTCGACAACTTCGTCACCATGCTCACGGACGGGCAGACCTGGACGGTCCTCCTCACGACGCTCGTGTTCTCGCTCGCCTGCCTCGTGATCGCCTTCCTCGTCGCGCTCGCGATCGCGTGGCTCGTCGAGCGCACCGACATGCCGCTGCGGGGGCTCACCTACGTGCTCACGGTCGCGCCGACCGGCATCCCGACGATGATCCTCGCGCTCTCCTGGGTGCTGCTCGCGAATCCGAGCAACGGCACCTTCAACGTCATCCTCCGGCAGCTGCTCGGTCTCGGCTCCGACACCGGGCCGTTCGACGTCTACAGCCTCGGCGGCATGATCTTCGTGCAGGCGACGGCGCTCGTGCCGCTCACGTTCCTGCTCGTCTCCGCGTCGCTGCGCGCCATCAACCCGAATCTGGAGGACTCCGCACGCGCCTCGGGCGCGAGCGGGTTCCGCGTCCTCAGCCGGGTCACGATCCCGCTCCTCACGCCGGTGCTCGTCGGCGCGCTCATCTACCAGTTCGTCAACGTCATCGAGACCACCGACATCCCGCTCTTCCTCGGGCTACCCGCGAAGATCTACGTCTTCAGCTCCGAGGTCTACCGGATCACCCATCCCGCGTTCGGGCTGCCGGACTTCGGCCTCGCGAGCGCCTACGGCATCCTCCTCCTCGCGCTCGCGGTCCTGCCGCTGCTCGTCTACAACCGCGTCATCCGGCACTCGCAGGACTACGCGACGGTGAGCGGCAAGACGTTCCGGCCGCGCCGCACGAAGCTCGGCGCGTGGCGCTGGCCGGCGTTCGCGCTCGTCATGGTCTACGCCGTCGTCACGTTCGTGATCCCGATGCTCGTGCTGCTCTACGCGAGCTTCCAGCCCTATCTCGGTCAGATCGACCTCGAGAGCTTCGGGCGGATGACGCTCGACGGCTGGTCGTCGGTGCTCGCCTCGCCCGGCTTCTGGGGGAGCCTCGGGAACACGCTGCTCCTCGGCGTCGTCTCCTCGGTCGTGGTCATGGGCCTCTCGGTGGGACTGTCCTGGATCATGGTCCGCGTCAAGGGCCGGGCCGGATCGCTCGCGAACTTCCTCTCCTTCATGCCGCACGCGATGCCGGGCGTCGTCATCGCGCTCGCCGTCCTGCTCCTCTACCTCGTCTTCCGGATCGGCATCTACGGCACGATCTGGATCGTGATCATCGCGATGATCACGCAGTACCTGAGCCTCGGCACCCGGATGACCACCGGGGGGATCGTGCAGATCCAGGTCGGGCTCGAGGAGGCCGGGCGGACGAGCGGCGCCGCCGGGCGCACCATCTGGTGGCGCGTGCTGCTCCCGCTGCTGCGTCCCGTGCTCCTCAACGGCGTGCTGCTCGTCTTCCTCTACGCGATGAAGAACCTCACGCTGCCGCTCATGCTCCAGTCGTCGACGAACACCGTGCTGGCGACGGAGATCTGGCACAGCTGGACGGACGGCCGCGTGACGGAGGCGGCGGTGGTCTCCGTGATCCTCACCGTCATCACCGTGGTCGCCTCGATCCTGCTCCGCATCTTCGGCACGGATGCCGAGGAGCGGGCACGCTGACCCGCATCCCATCCGGACGACCCCAAGGAGGACCCGCCTCATGCCCGTGAGCCCGCAGGAGATCGGCGGTCGGCTCGACCGCCTCCGCGAACGGATGGCCGCCGCCGGCCTCGACGCCGTCCTGGTCGGCGACCGCTACGACTACTGGTACCTGACGGGGCACCAGACCCGCGAGATCGAGAAGGTCATGCGGCCGATGCTCTTCATCGTCCCGGCGAGCGGCGCGCCCTCCGCCGTCGTCTACCGGCAGCAGGGCCCTGCGCTGCAGCGGACCGTCCCCGACGTCCGGCTCTTCGGCTACGAGGACGTCCCGTTCGACACCGGCCTGCTCGTGGAGGCGCTCGCCGACGCGGGGCTCGCCGGCGCCCGGCTCGGGCTCGAGCTCGGGCCGAACCACCGGCTCGGCCTGCCGTACACCCAGCTCCAGGAGGTGCTCGCCGCGCTGCCCGGGATCACGATCGCCGACGCGGCGCCGATCCTCGACGACCTGATGCTGCACAAGACGGCCTACGAGATCGCGACCCTGAAGGCCGCCGCCGACCTGAGCCTCGGCGCCTTCCACGCGGCGCTCGACCGGTTCGAGGTCGGGATGACGGAGACCGGGTTCGCGCGCCTCGTCGGCGCGGAGATCGCGGCCGCGGGGAGCGTCCTCGACGTCGCGGGCCATGTCTCCACGTACACGACCGCCGGCCCGGGAACGCACCCGATCGGCGTCGGCGACACCATCTGGTGCGACTTCGGCGGCTCGCTCGAGGGGTACCAGGCCGACATCGGCCGCCGCGTCGTGATCGGGAGGCCGAGCGCCGAGCAGCTCGCGGTGCAGGACACGGTCGCCGAGCTGTTCCGCCGCTCGCTCGCCGCGGTCCGTCCCGGAGCCCTGGCGAGCGACGTCGCCCGCGCCTGCAGCGCGGCGATGGTCGACGCCGGCCTGCCGCCGCTCGGCGGACGCAAGCGCATCGGCCACGGTCTCGGCCTCAACGCGGGGGAGGCGCCCTCGCTCGGCCTCGAGGACCACACGGTGCTCGATCCCGGGGTCGTCATCTGCATCGAGCCGAGGTTCTTCCTGCCGAGCGGCGAGAAGGTGCACATCGAGGACGTCGTCGTCGTGACGGAGGACGGGTTCGACTTCATCTCCCAGGGCGCCGAGCGGCTCCTGGTCGTCGACGCCTGATGCGCCGCCCCGACTACGTCGCCCGCGCCGACTGCGAGGCGGTGCTCACCGCCGCCGACGCGCTCGAGCTCGCCGAGCGGGCGCTGCGCTGGGAGGCCGAGGGCCTCGTGGCCCACCCCGAGCCGAGGGCGCTGAAGCTGCGCCCGGAGGGCACGTCCTTCCGCTTCCACTCGAAGGCCGTCGCGCTGCCCGAGATCGGCGTCGCGGGCGTGCGCGTCGTCGGCTACCGCTCGGAGCCCGACGGCCGACGGCCGGGGGCGGAGGACGCGACGCGGATCATCGTCCTCATGGACCTCGAGACGGGCTTCCCGCTCGCGTTCGTCGACGAGCACCACAACTACTCGCTGCGCACGGCCGCGAGCGTCGCGGTCGGCGCGCGGATGCTCGCGGGCGCGCCCGCGCGCATCGGCCTGATCGGCGCCGGCGCGATCGCCGCGTCGGTCGTGCCGACGATGCTCGCGGCGCTGCCGGGATCCTCGATCGCGCTCACGTCCCGCACGCTCGCGAAGGCCGAGCCGCTCGCGGCCGAGGCCAGGACGCTGACCGACGGGGACGTCCGGATCGTCGGCGGCGCCGACGAGCTGCTCGGCGCCTGCGATGTCATCGTGACGGCGACGACGGCGAGGGCGCCGATCATCGCCGGGCCGCTGCCGGCGGGCGTGCTCGTCTGCGCGCTCGGCAGCAACGAGCTGGACGCGGCGGCGTACCTCTCCGCCGACCGGCTCATCGTCGACGACTGGGAGCAGACCCGACGCTCCGGCGACGTCTCCGCGATGATCGCGGCGGGCGAGGACATCCGGGGCAGGCTCGCCGGGGAGCTCCCGGAGCTCGTCGCGGGACGCCTGCCGGGACGCCGGGACGCCGGGGAGCGCATCGTGCTCCGCACCGAGGGCCTCGCCTCGCAGGACATCCTCCTCGCCCACCGCGCCTGGCAGCTGACGGCGGCCGCGGCATGACGCCCGATCTCGGCGGCGCGGCGGCGGCGGAGGCGGCGCGGGCGCACCTCGTCGACGCGCTCGGCCTCGCACTCGCCGGCGCATCCGACGAGCGGGTCGCGAGGGGAGACGCGGCGCTGCGCGGCGAGGCCGCGTTCGCGCTGAGCCTCGCCGTCGGCGCCCTCGGCCTCGACGACTTCGACGAGGCGACGAGGGCGCACCCGGGGGCGGTGCTCGTGCCGGCGCTCGCGGCGGCGGCCGTCGCGTCGGACCGGCCCGTCGCCGGCGAGCGGTTCGCGACGGCGCTCGCGACCGGCTACCAGCTCTTCCAGGGGTACGGGCGCATGGCCGGCGCCGCGGCGATGCATCCGCGGGGCCTGCATCCGACGAGCCTCCTCGGCCCGCTCGCCGCGGCCGGCGCCGTCGCGACGCTCCGGGGGGACGCGGCGGAGGGCAGGGAGACGGCGGTCCGGATCGCGGCGTCGCTCGCCGCGGGGATCGTCGAGTTCGACGCGAGAGAGACGATGCGGGCGGTGCAGACCGCGTGGGCCGCGGTGAGCGGGGTGCGGGCGGCGCGGCTCGCCGAGGCGGGCTTCCCCGCCTCGGCGAACGCCCTCGACGCGCCGGGCGGCCTGCTCGGTCGCGATCCGGCGATCGATCGCGACGGCCTCGCGGCGGATCCCCTCGCCGGCGCGCTCGCGATCGAGCTCGTGAGCTTCAAGCCCTACCCCCACTTCAGCGATCTGCATCCCGCGACGGCGGCGCTCGTCGACGCGCTCCGGTCCGTCCCGCCCTCGCACGTCGCGGGGGTGAGCGTGCGGCTCGGCGAGAAGGCCGCGTCCCGGCTCTCCGCCGAGTTCCCGCCGACCACGCCGAAGGCGGCGAAGCGCTCGGCGCGCTTCGCGCTCGCGAGCGTGCTGGCGCGAGCGATCCACGGCGACGACCCCTCGAGCCTGCGGGGCGCGTTCACCGCCGCCCGGCTCGCCGACCCGGAGGTGCTCGCGCTCGCCGAGCGGGTGCGGCTCGGGGAGACGCTGCGCGACGCCCCTCCGACCGCGGCCGTCGTCGCGCTCGAGCTCGACGACGGCCGCCTCGTCGAGGCCTCGGCCCTCAGCTATCCCGGCGACGGCCGCGATCCGGGGTGCCGATGGGGCTGGGAGGACGCCGCGGCGCGGTTCGACGACGTCACCGCGGGGCTCCCCGCGCCGGCCCGTGCCGTCGCGGCCCGGGCGCGGGCGCTCGCCGAGGGCCTCCCCGCGGCCGCCGACGTCCGGCGTCCGCTCGCCGCCGTGCTCGGCCTCGTCGCCGGGCCCGGACGGAGGCACCGCATCACCGATCCCGAACAGTGAGGACATGACATGGATCTCGGACTCGCCGGCAGGCGCTACCTGGTCACCGGCGGCACGAAGGGCCTCGGCCTCGCGACGGCGAAGGCGCTCGCGGAGGACGGCGCCCGGGTCTTCGTCTCGTCGCGCTCCGCGGACAACCTGGCGGCCGCGCTCGCCGAGCTCGGCCCCACGGCGCGGGGCGCCGTGGCCGACAACGGCGACCCGGCCGCGCTGGCCGCGCTCGTGGACGGGGCCGCGGGAGAGCTCGGCGGCCTCGACGGCCTGCTCGTGAGCGTCGGAGGACCCAAGCGCGGATGGTTCGGCGACGTCACGGACGAGGACTGGCACGCGGCCTTCGACACGGTGTTCCTCGGCGCCGTCCGGCTCGTCCGCCTCGTGCTGCCGATGCTGACCGAGGGCGCCGCGATCGGCCTCGTGCTCTCGAGCTCCGTGCGCGCTCCGATCGCGGCGCTCACGATGTCGAACGCGTTCCGCCCGGGGCTCGCGATGCTCGTGAAGCAGCTCGGCGACGAGCTCGGTCCGCGCGGGATCCGCGTCCTCGGCTTCGTGCCGGGCCGGATCGCCACGGAGCGGACGCTCGAGGTCGACGGCGGCGACCCGGAGGCCGCCGCGCGCAGCGCCGCGCTCATCCCGCTCGGACGGCTCGGCCGGCCGGACGAGTTCGGGAGGGTCGCCGCCTTCGCCCTCTCGCCCGCCGCGTCCTACCTGACCGGGTCGATGCTCGTCGTCGACGGCGGGGCGATCCGCTCGGTCTAGCCCTGCGCGAGCCTCGACACGTCGTCCCACTGCTCCCACGTCGCGAGCCGCGAGGCGTAGTCGCGGCGGGCGATCTCCAGCGGGGCGGTGCCGAAGAACACGCGCAGCGGCGGCTCCGCGGCGTCGACGACGCGGAGGATCGCGGCGGCGGAGGCGTGCGGATCGCCCTGGCCGTCCGTGTTCTGGCTGGCGCGCTGCGCCGCGCGGCGCTCGCGTGCCGCGTCGTAGGCGGGCAGCGGGGTCGCGTGGCGGGCGCTCGATCCGCGCCAGTCCGTGTCGAAGCCGCCCGGCTCGACGAGCGTGACGTGGATGCCGAACTCGGCGACCTCCTGTGCGAGCGACTGCGAGAAGCCCTCCAGCGCCCACTTCGACGCATGGTAGGCACCGAGGTCGACGAAGGCGGAGATGCCGCCGATCGAGGAGACCTGCACGACGTGGCCCGACCCCTGCGCGCGGAGATACGGGAGCGCGGCCTGCGTCACCCAGACGGCGCCGAGCACGTTGGTCTCGAGCTGGTCGCGCCAGTCGGCCTCGCTGAGCTCCTCGACCATGCCGAACTGGCCGTAGCCCGCGTTGTTGACCACGACGTCCAGCCGGCCGAACCGCTCGTGCGCCGCGGCGACGGCCGCGAAGTCGGCCTCGCGGTCCGTGACGTCGAGCGCGAGGGGGAGGAACGCGTCGCCGAAGCGCTCGACGAGCGCATCGAGGGTGGACACGTCCCGCGCGGTGCCGGCGACCCTGTCGCCGCGCTCCAGCGCCGCCGTCGCCCACTCGCGTCCGAAGCCGCGCGAGGTGCCCGTGATGAACCAGATCTTCTCAGCCATGTCTTCGATCCTGGCACTGCGACCGGGGGTCCCGTCACATGCCTGTTACACAGTGGCCGGGAGTGAAACGAAGCCGTAACAGACGGGGCCTCGTCTGGTAATCCGCCGTGAGCATCCTGGATGAACCCGACGCGAATGCTGCGTCCTGCAGAGAGGTTTGTTGGATATGGATCAAGGTAACACCGCCTACATACTGATCATGGCGGCGCTCGTTCTTCTCATGACGCCGGGGCTGGCGTTCTTCTACGGTGGGCTCGTCAAGGCGAAGAGCGTCATCAGCATGATGATGATGAGCTTCGGCGCGATCGGCCTCATCGCCGTGCTCTGGGTGCTCTACGGCTACGCGATCGCCTTCCCGACGACCGATCCCGGCGTCATCCAGGCGCCGTGGACGATCGACTGGAGCGCGATCGGCCTGCAGAGCCTGCTCGAGGTGCCGGACGACGCGATGTTCCCGCCGCTCGCGTTCGTCGGCTTCCAGGCCACGTTCGCGATCATCACGGTCGCCCTCATCTCCGGCGCGATCGCCGACCGCGCGAAGTTCGGGTCGTGGCTCGTCTTCGCGTTCCTGTGGGCGACGATCGTCTACTTCCCGGTCGCGAGCTGGGTCTTCAACTTCGGCCTCGCCGACGACGGCAGCTTCGCCTACGGCGGCTGGCTCACGTACGGCATGCAGACGTGGTTCGGCCAGGGGCTGATCGACTTCGCGGGCGGCACGGCGGTCCACATCAACGCCGGCGCGGCGGGCCTCGCCCTGGCGCTCGTGCTCGGCCGTCGTCTCGGCTTCCAGAAGGGCGCGCACGTCCCCCACAACCCGCCGTTCGTGCTCCTCGGCGCCGGCCTCCTGTGGTTCGGCTGGTTCGGCTTCAACGCGGGCTCCGAGCTCGCCGCGGACGGCACCGCCGCGATCGCGTGGATCAACACCCTCGCCGCTCCCGCCGCGGCCCTCCTCGGCTGGCTGATCGTGGAGAAGATCCGCGACGGCAAGGCCACCTCGGTGGGCGCCGCGTCCGGCGCCGTCGCGGGCCTCGTCGCGATCACCCCCGCGTGCGCCGCGCTCGACCCGATCTGGGGCATCGTCCTCGGCCTCATCACGGGTGCCGTCTGCTGCCTCGCGATCGACCTGAAGTTCAAGCTGGGCTTCGACGACTCGCTCGACGTCGTGGGCATCCACCTCGTCGGCGGCCTCATCGGAACGCTGTACATCGGCTTCTTCGCCCGCGACGTGGGCCTCTTCATGGGCGGCGGCGGGACGCAGCTCCTGGTGCAGGCGATCGCGGCCGTGGCGGTCATGGTGTACTCCTTCGTCCTGGCCTGGATCATCGGCTTCGTCATCGAGAAGACGATGGGCTTCCGCGTCAAGAACGAGGACGAGGTCGCCGGCATCGACACGGCCGTGCACGGCGAGGAGGGCTACGTCCTCGCCGACACCAGGGCCTGATCGAGCCACCCGATCGACGGACGGGTGTGCGGGAGCTGGTCTCCGGCACACCCGTCCGTCTCGTCCGGATGACGTGGATGACCTCACCCCTCGGTTCCCCTCCGCGGATCGTCGAGTCCCGGGCGCTCCCGCCGCAGCCGCCGATCACCGGCGACGGGCGGCTGTACCGGATCGGCGGCGGCGCATCGGTCTCGAGCCTGGACTGGCAGCTCGACCTGATCGACGTCCGCGGCCATCACCTCACGTTCGACGTGCCCCCCGGCGGGGAGTCGCACCTGCTGGGCCTCGCCGGTCCGCAGGTCTCCGTCGAGGCCGCGGCGACGCACCGGCTGCGGCGCGGGTCGGCGTACCGCACGACCTCCTCGCGCATCACCCTCGTGCGCCCGAAGCGGACCCGCCAGTCCGCGAGCCGGGTGCTGTGCCTCACCTACCTCCCGGGCCGCGTGGAGGCGGAGCTGTCGTCCGCCGTTCTCGACGGGTCCCCCGTGCTGGACGACGACATCGCGGCGATCGTGCTGGCCGACGGCGAGCTCACGGCGGGCGGATCCCGCCTCCGCCGCTACGACGCCGTCCTCCCCGAGGCGGGGTCCGCCGCGTCCCTCATGGCGGATCGGGCGTCGGTCGTCCTGCTCTCGGTGCGCCACGTCGGACGCTGACCCGTCGGATCAGCCGGCGAGGGCGGCCGCCCGGTAGTCGCGCGGCGTGCAGCCGTACATGCGGCGGAAGGCGCGCGTGAAGGTGCTCGGATCGCCGAAGCCCGACGCGTACCCGATCTGCTCGACCGTGCGCGCGGAGGCCCGGAGATCGGCGAGGGTCCGCGCGGCGAGCCGCAGCCGCTCCGACCGCAGGAACGTCGCGGGCGACAGGCCCGCCTGCTCGAAGACCTGGTACAGGCGCCGCCGGGAGACGAAGTGCCGGCGCGCGACCCGCTCCATGTCGAGCCCGCGATCGGTCGCGTGCGCGCGCAGGAACTCCTGCACCGCGTGGCGCAGCCCGCCCGCCGTCCGCGGGACGGCGGTGCCGTCGTCGAACGACGAGCGGATCATGACGCGGGCCAGGTCCCGCGCGGTCTCGGCGACCTGTCTCGATCCGACGCCGTCCGGAAGCGTCGCGACGTAGGAGAACAGGTTGTGCGCCGCGAGGGCGCGCGTCCCGCCCGGCACGGCGAGGCGCGCCGTCGCCGCCTCCGTCATCCGCTGCGGGAGCGCGAGCGACGAGCGCGACACCTGCACGATGAGCTGCTGCTGCCTCGGCCACGAGTAGTCGAGATAGTACGGCCGGTCCGTCGCGTACACGGTCACGGATCCGGGCCGGACGGAGGCGGCGCGGCCGTCCTGCGACACGATGCCCGCCGACGAGCGCTGCAGCGAGAGGTGAAGGTCGTCGGCGTTCGCGCGCGCGGCGAGCCGCTCCGTCCGGTCGGCGCTCGTGCCGCTGGTCGTCACGAGCGATACCGACAGGCCGTCGCCGAGCGGCGTGTGCTCCATGCGGCCCGAGAACCGCGGCTCGAAGCCCGCGCACCGGAGCGGCACGAAGCATCCGCTGACGACGGACTCCCAGCCGTCCGCGCTCTCCGCCTCGAGAACCAGCACGTTCGCCTCCACGTGGTCCGCGAGCGTAATCCGGGCGATCCGGGCGGTCAACCCCCGTCTCCGGAGGGAGTGCGCAAAACGCCGGTCCGCCGCCGGCGGACGTCAATAGGTTCTCCTCAGCGACGATGACGACGCCGGACTGGAGCCACCATGACGTTCTTCGCCGAGCAGGACTGGGGCGGTCGTGCCTACGTGGGCGGCTGGACGGAGCTCGACGACGTCGTGCCCGTCATGTCCCCCGCGACGGGGGCGGTCCTCGCGACGGTGAGCGCGGGCAGCACGGCCGACGTGGACGACGCCGTGGCGCGGGCCGTCGCGGCACAGGGCGACTGGGCGGCGCGTCCCGCGCACGAGCGCGCGGACGTCATGCGCCGCGCCGCCGCGGTGCTCGACGAGCACGCCGACGTGCTCGTGCGCTGGCTCGTCGACGAGGCCGGCTCCGCGCGGGGTAAGGCGTCGTTCGAGGTCGGCCTGGTCGCGGCGGAGCTCCACCAGGCCGCCGCGACCGCGATGATGCCCTACGGCAGTCTGCTGCCGTCCGCGCGGCCGCGGCTCAGCCTCGCGCGTCGGCGTCCCGTCGGCGTCGTGGGCGTGATCGCGCCGTTCAACTTCCCGGCGATCCTCGCCGCGCGCTCGGTGCTCCCCGCGCTCGCGCTCGGCAACGCCGTCGTGCTCAAGCCGGATCCGCGCACCTCCGTCGCCGGGGGCCTCGTCCTGGCGGCGATCCTCGAGGAGGCGGGACTCCCGGAGGGGCTGTTCGCCGTCGTGCCGGGCGGCGCCGAGGTCGGCGGAGCCCTCGTGGACCACCCGCGCGTCCCGGTCATCTCGTTCACGGGCTCGACGGCGGCCGGGCGGGCGATCGGCGAGCGCGCCGGCCGCCTGCTCAAGCGCGCCCATCTGGAGCTGGGCGGCAACAACGCGATGATCGTGATGCCGGACGCCGACATCCCGGCGGCCGCGGCGGCGGGCGCGTGGGGCTCGTTCCTGCACCAGGGCCAGATCTGCATGACGACGGGGCGGCACCTCGTGCACGCCGACGTCTACGAGGAGTACACGACGCTGCTCGCGGACAGGGCCCGCGCGCTGCCCGTGGGCGACCCGGCGACCGGGGCCGCGCTCGGCCCGATCATCGACGCGGGGCAGCGGGACCGCGTGCACGGCATCGTGACGGCGACGATCGCGGACGGCGCGACGCTGCTCGCGGGCGGCGGCTACACCGGGCTCTTCTACCAGCCGACCGTGCTGGGCGACGTGCGGGCGGAGCACGCCGCCTTCACCGACGAGATCTTCGGCCCCGTGGCGCCCGTGCTGCGCTTCGAGGACGCGGACGAGGCGGCCGAGCTCGTCGCCGCGAGCGAGTACGCGCTGTCGGTCTCGATCCTCGCGAAGGACGCGTTCCGGGCGCTCGAGCTCGGCGACCGGATCTCCAGCGGCATCCTCCACATCAACGACCAGACGGTGGACGACGAGGCGCAGGCGCCCTTCGGCGGGACGGGGCACTCCGGCACGGGAGCCCGCTTCGGCGGGCACGAGGCCAACATCGAGGCGTTCACCGACACGCAGTGGGTCACCGTGCAGTCCCGGATCCCGCGCTACCCCTTCTGAACCCGATCACACCCGACACACCGACCGAGAGGACGCACGACGATGCGCGGACGACAGACGACACGGACCCGGAGCGCGCAGGCCGCGGCTCTGCTGGCGGCGGGCACGCTGACGCTCGCCGCCTGCTCAGGCGGCGCGCAGGGCGGCGACCCGACGTCGTCCGCCGCCGACCTCGCCGCGGCGGAGGGGTTCCTCGCCCCGTGGACGGGCGACGGGGCGAAGGGGCTGCTGATCGACGAGCCGCTCGCGGCGCCCGTCGCGGAGGGCACGCGCGTCGTGTACCTCGACGTCGGCACGCCGGTCAGCGCGGTCATGTGGGAGAACCTGCAGGCGCCCGCGGAGCTCCTCGGGATCGAGCTCGAGCGCGTCGAGGTCGGACGCGACGCGCAGAGCATCAACGCGGCGCTGAACACGGTCGTCGAGCTCGCGCCGGACGGCATCATCAACATCACGCTCGACCCGATCTTCTTCGAGCCGCAGATCGCGCAGCTGGAGGAGATGGGGATCCCGATCGCGAGCGGCTCGGTCATGAACACGGTCGAGTACGGCCTCCCCGAGGCGTTCAACGGCCCGGAGTGGATGCGGGCGAACGGCGAGGCCCTCGCGGCGGCGGCCGTCGTGCGCTCCGGCGGGGCGAGCGAGTACGTCTTCTACAACGTCCCGGAGTTCCCGTTCTCCTCGCTCGAGCTCGAGGGGGCGCAGACGAAGCTCGCCGAGCTGTGCCCGGACTGCACGCTGCGGGTCGTCGACATCCCGATCGCCGAGCTCGGATCGACGGCCGCCGATCGGGTCGTGAGCGACCTGCAGGCCAACCCCGGGACGGAGTACTTCATCGCCGCGGTCGACGAGGTGCAGATCGGCCTGCCGCAGAAGCTGGGCCTCGCCGGCCTCGACGTGGACGGCATCGCGATGTGGACGGCGCCGCCCAACTACGAGCAGATCGCCGCGGGGGAGCAGGACGCGACCCTCTCGGTCGACCTCAACCTCATGATGTGGACGGTGCTCGACCAGCTCCTCCGCGAGATGGCGGGCCAGGAGTACGAGTGGCCTGACGTGCAGACCCGCGCCGCGACGCTCACGCGCATCACGGACCAGGACAACGTGCCCGCCGACCCCGTCGTGGGCTACGTCGCCATCCCCGACTTCCAGGACCGCTTCGCGGCCAACTGGCTCGTCGGCTGACGCGCGATGACCGGCGCCGCGGCCGCACCGCTCCTGCGGGTCATCGACCTGGTCAAGGCGTTCCCCGACCTGGTCGCGCTCGACCGCGTGAGCCTCCGGGTGGAGGCGGGCGAGGTGGTCGCGGTCGTCGGCCACAACGGATCGGGCAAGTCCACGCTCGTGAAGATCCTCGCGGGCGTCCACCGGGCTGACGGCGGGATGGTCGAGACCGCCCCGGGGACCGAGCTCCACTTCATCCATCAGGACCTCGGCCTGGTCGGCGAGCTGACGGCGGCGGAGAACCTCGCCCTCGCGAAGGGGACGGGCCCGGCGTCGGTCGCGCCGTCCCGCGGCCGCACGGAGCGCGAGCGGACGCGGGCGCTGATCGGGCGCTTCGGACCGGTGTTCGACGTCGACGTGCCCGTCCGCGGGCTCACGCCCGCCCAGCGCGCGGTCGTCGCGATCAGCCGCGCGCTGGACGGGTGGACGCATCCCGCGAACGTCATCGTGCTCGACGAGCCGACGGAGTCCCTGCACCGCGGGGAGGTGGACGTGCTCTTCGACGCCGTCCGGCGGGTCGCCGCGGACGGGGCGGGCGTCGTGTTCGTCTCGCACCGGCTGGACGAGGTGCTGAGCCTCGCCGACCGCGTCGTCGTGCTGCGCGACGGCCGCAAGGTCGCGGACGAGCCCGTCGCGCGGATCGACCGCCGGCGCCTGGTGGAGCTCATCACCGGCCGGGCGGACGTCTCGTCCCCTCGCGTCCGCGACCGTCGCGGCGAGGGGGAGGTCGTCCTCTCCGTGCGAGGGCTCCGCGGCGCGACGATCGAGCGGCTCGACCTGGACCTGCGCGCCGGAGAGGTCGTGGGCGTGGCGGGCGTCCTCGGCTCCGGCCGCGAGGCCGTCCCGTCGCTCCTCGCCGGTGCGACGGCGGCCGATGCCGAGCGGTTCACCGTGTCGGAGACCGCGTACCCGCGGAGGTCCCCCGCGAGGAGCATGCGCCGCGGGATCGCCTTCGTCCCCGGCGATCGCGGACGCCTCGGCGCCGTGCGCGACCTCACGGCGCGGGAGAACGTCACCCTGCCCCAGCTGCGCACGCTCACGGGCCCGCTCGGATGGGTGAGGACGGGCGCCGAACGCGCGGAGGCCGGCGCCCTGATGCGTGAGTACGACGTCCGTCCCGCGCGCACGGAGCAGCGGTTCGCCCTCTTCAGCGGAGGGAACCAGCAGAAGCTCGTCATGGCCCGCGCCCTCCGCGACCGGCCGGCCGTCGTCCTCCTGGACGAGCCCACGCAGGGCGTCGACATCGGCGCCAAGGCGACGATCTACGAAGCGGTGGAGCGCGCCGCCGCCGGGGGCGCGGCCGTGCTCGTCAGCTCCTCCGACGCCAAGGAGCTGCTGCGGATCTGCGATCGCGTCGTCGTGCTGCGCGAGGGCCGCGTCGCCGCGGAGCTCAGCGGGGCCGAGCTCCGGGAGCCCCGCCTCGTCGCCGAGAGCTACGGCCTCGCCTGACCCCGCATCCCGTCCCCTTCCCGAGGAGCATCCGTGACCACGAACCGCGGCGCCGTCCTGCGCGCCCTCTCGTTCCGCAACATCAGCGCCGTGTACATCTTCGTCGCGATGTTCGCGGTCTTCTCGCTCTGGATCCCGGAGAAGTTCCTGCAGCCGGGCGTGTGGCGCTCGCTGCTCGACGCCGAGGCGCTGACCGGGCTGGCCGCGCTCGCGGCCCTCATCCCGCTCGTCGCGGGATCCCTCAACCTCGCCGTGGGCGCGCAGGTCGGCTTCTCCGCGATCCTCTCGGCCTGGCTGCTGTCCCGCGCCGGTCTGCCGATCGCGCTGCAGCTCCCCGCCGTCCTCCTCGCGGGCGCGGCCATCGGCCTCGTCACGGGCCTGGTCATCACGCGGCTCCGCGTCGAGCCGATCATCGCGACCCTCGGCATGAGCTCGATCCTCCTCGCCGGGATGGCGTGGATCTCGGGAAGCCAGCAGATCCTCGACCTCGGTCCCGACTACCGGTGGATCGCGACGGGCCAGCTGGGCGGCGTCACGTTCCCCGTGTACATCCTTCTGGCGGTCGCGGTCGCGTCCTGGTACGTGCTGGAGCGGACGCCCGTGGGGCGGAGGATGTACTCGGCGGGCTTCAACCCCGAGGCGGCGCGCCTCGCCGGCGTGCACGTCGAGCGTCTGCGCGTGGGCGCGCTCGTCGCGGGCGGGGCGATCGCGGCGCTCGCCGGGGCGCTGCTCACGAGCCGCATCAACGCGGGCGACCCGACGGTGGGGCCGAGCTTCCTGCTCCCCGCGCTGACGGCCGTCTTCCTCGGCTCGACGCAGTTCAAGGGCGGGCGGTTCAACGTCTGGGGCACGATCATCTCGATGTACGTGCTGGCCGTCGGGATCAAGGGCCTGCAGCTCGCCGGCTCGCCGCGCTGGGTCAACGACCTCTTCTACGGCCTTGCGCTGATCCTCGCCGTCGCGCTCTCGCAGTGGGAGAGGACCGCGCGCCGCGGCTCGGCCGTCGGCCGCGTCCTCCGGGGGATCGGCCGCCGCCCGGACGGAGGCCGATCGTGAGTTCTCAGCTTGCTCCCAGCTTTCTCCTCCGGATACGCTCGGGTTGACGTCGCGCGGGGCGGCGCGAGAGGAGTCCCGACATGGCACGACCGGCCACCCTGACCGCGGCCTTCTGGCTCTGGGTGCTCACCGCGATCATCGGGGTCGTCGTCGGCATCGTCACGATGACCGTCGGCTACTCGTCGCCGGCGTACCTCGACCTCGACGAGACCGCCCGCGGCATCGCGGGCGGCGTGTTGATCGCGTTCCTCATCGGCGCGATCGTCGGCGGCATCCTCCACGTGCTCTTCGCGTACCTGATGCTGAAGCCGCGCAACTGGGCGCGCATCGTCCTGACGGTCCTGGCCGTCCTCTCGATCGTCGCGACCGTCATCCAGGGCGGCAACGCGGGCTGGCTCGCGTGGGTCGGCGCCGCCGTCGCGCTCGTGGCCTTGATCCTGCAGTTCCTTCCCGCCTCGAACGCCTTCTTCCGCCGCCCCGCCGTAGGCTGAGCCCGGGCGCGCGACCGCGCCCGGGAGGACACGACGCATGACGATCGACCTGCTCGACGGCGAGGCCGTCACGCCCTGGCACGACCCGGCGCGGTACTGGGGCGACCTCGGCCGCGCGGTCGTCGACGTCCCGGGGCCGGTCGCAGCGATCCAGCTCGCCGCCCTCCGCTACAACGCGCGCGACCTCGCGGTCCGCGCGAGCGGGGTCCCGATCCGGGTCGCGAGCAAGTCGCTGCGGGTGCGCGCCGTGCTCGACGCGGCCCTCCGCATGCCGGGATACCGCGGCGTCCTCGCCTTCACCCTTCCCGAGGCGCTGTGGCTCGCGCGGGACCACGACGACATCGTCCTCGGATACCCGACGGCGGACCGCGCGGCCCTCCGCGCGCTCGCGGGGGACGAACGGGCGGCCGCGCGGGTCACGCTGATGGTCGACGACCTCGCGCAGCTCGACCTGCTGGACGAGCTCGTGGCGCCCGGCGCGCGGCCCGTCGTGCGGGTCGCGATCGACGCGGACGCGTCGTGGCGCGCGCCCGGGCTCGGGCACGTCGGCGTGCGCCGGTCGCCCGTGCACGAGCCGGGGGAGGTGACGGCGCTCGCGCAGGCGATCGTCCGCCGGCCCGGGTTCCGGCTCGTGGGCCTCATGATGTACGAGGCGCAGATCGCCGGGCAGCCGGACGCCGCGGGACCGGGCGACGCGGTCATCCGCTGGATGCAGCGCCGCTCCGGCGACGAGCTGCGCGAGAGGCGTGCCCGGATCGTCGAGAGCCTGCGCGCCGTCGCGCCCCTCGAGTTCGTCAACGGCGGCGGCACGGGCTCGCTCGAGTACACCTCGTCCGACCAGGCGGTGACGGAGGTCACGGCCGGCAGCGGCCTGCTCGCCGGGCACCTCTTCGACGGATATCGCGCGTTCGCCCCCGCGCCGGCGGCGGCGTTCGCGCTGGACGTCGTGCGCAAGCCCGCGCCCGACATCGCGACCGTGCTGGGCGGCGGATGGATCGCCTCGGGCCCGCCGCTCGCCTCGCGCCAGCCGCTCGCGGCCTGGCCGGAGGGGCTGCGCACGCTCGCGCGCGAGGGCGCGGGCGAGGTGCAGACTCCGCTCCAGGGCCCCGCCGCCCGCAGACTGCGCGTGGGCGACCGCGTGTGGCTCCGGCACGCGAAGAGCGGCGAGCTCGCCGAGCGCGTGCCCGAGTACCACGTCGTCGACGGCGACCGCGTGGTCGAGCGCGTCCCGACGTACCGCGGCGAGGGACGGGCGTTCCTGTGAGCGTGCTCCTGTGACGCGACCCGGGGGAGTGTGGCGCAACTGGGCCCGCAGCGTCCACGTGCGGCCGCGCCGGGTGGAGTTCCCCGCGAGCACGGGCGCGGTGCAGCGCGCCGTCCGCGCCGCGCGGTCGCGCGGCATGCGGGTCAAGGCGGTCGGCGCCGGGCACAGCTTCTCGGCCATCGCGGCCGCGCCCGACGTGCTCCTCGACCTCACCGACCTCGCGGGCCTCGTGTCGATCGACCGGGAGCGGTCGCGCGTCACGCTCCGCGCCGGCACCCGGCTCCGGGAGATCCCGCGGATCCTCGCGCCGTACGGTCTCGCGATGCAGAACCTCGGCGACATCGACCGGCAGTCGATCTCCGGCGCGATCTCGACCGGGACGCACGGCACGGGCGCGCGCTTCGGCGGCCTCTCGACGCAGGTGGCCGGCGCGACCCTCGTGACGGCCGACGGCGAGCTCCTGACGGTCGACGAGGAGCGGAACCCGGAGCTGCTCCCGGCCGTCGCCCTCGGGCTCGGCGCCCTGGGGATCCTCGTCGAGGTCACGATCCGGTGCGTCCCCGCGTTCGTCCTCCGCGCCGTCGAGGCCCCCGAGCCGCTCGACGGCGTCCTCGAGACGCTCGACGGGCGCGTCGCGGACGCCGACCACTTCGAGTTCTACTGGTTCCCGCGCACGGAGCGCGTGCTGACGAAGACGAACACGCGGCTGCCGGAGGACGCGCGCCGGGCCCCGCGCCCGAGGCTCCGCCGCTGGCTCGGCGAGGAGGTGCTCGCGAACGGCGTGTACGAGGTCGCGTGCACGATCGGCACCGCGATCCCCCCTGTCGTCTCGTTCATCTCCCGCGTCGGCGCCGCGGGAATGGCGAACGGCACGTACACCGACACCGCACACCGCGTCTACACGCAGCACCGCACGGTCCGGTTCCGGGAGATGGAGTACGCGCTGCCCGCCGCGGAGGTCGCGCCGGCGTTCCGCGAGCTGCACGACCTCGTCGAGGACCGCGGCTGGCGCATCTCCTTCCCCGTCGAGGTGCGCTTCGCCGCCGCGGACGACCTGTGGCTGTCGACGGCGTACGGCCGCGCCTCGGGGTACATCGCCGTGCACCGGTACTGGCGGGAGGACCCGCGCGCGTACTTCGAGGCCGTGGAGGAGATCATGCGGGCCCATGGCGGGCGTCCGCACTGGGGCAAGATGCACACGGCCGACGCGGCGGTCCTCCGGGAGCGGTATCCGCGCTTCGACGACTTCACGGCCCTCCGCGACCGCCTCGACCCCGATCGCGTCCTCGCCAACGCCTACCTGGAGCGCGTCCTCGGTGAGTAAGCGCTGGGAGTCCGGCCCGCGCCGGGCGGCATCCCGGCGCCGTCGGTAGGATGAAGGCACTGACGTCTGAGCATCTGGCGAACGGAGCACCCCCGAAATGTGGGAATGGCTGATTCCTGTCCTCATCGTCGTCGCGCTCGTCGTCATCGTCGGCATCTACCTCTGGGCGACGTACAACTCGCTCGTGCAGCTGAACGTGCGCGTCGACGAGGCGTGGAGCGACATCACGGTCCAGCTGAAGCGGCGGGCCGACCTGCTCCCGAACCTCATCGAGGCGGTCAAGGGCTACGCCGCGCACGAGCGCGCCGTCTTCGAGAACGTGACGCAGGCCCGCGCCGAGACCCTGTCGGCGACGGGGCCCGCCGAGGCGGGCGTCGCCGAGGGCCACATGCAGCGGGCGCTGAAGTCGATCTTCGCCGTCGCCGAGGCGTATCCGCAGCTGCAGGCGAGCCAGAACTTCCTCCAGCTGCAGCAGTCCATCGTCGACACCGAGGACAAGATCCAGGCATCCCGTCGCTTCTACAACGGGGGCGTCCGCGAGCTGAACACGAAGATCAAGGTCTTCCCCAACAACCTCTTCGCTCGCAACCTCGGCTTCCACGAGCGGGAGTTCTTCGAGGTCGTCGACGGCGCCGCGATC
>Ga0182735_1001071_pt1 | contig 19111 bp, 16 predicted proteins | sample eDN5th30CKraftMG_FD_128524 | JGI IMG/M metagenome (GOLD analysis project Ga0182735, IMG submission 128524) | Enriched Miracle-Growth compost microbial communities from Emeryville, California, USA - eDNA 5th pass 30_C Kraft MG (version 2) (version 2) ...
CCTCAACGCCGCCCGTTTCCTCGGGCCGGTGGGCCTGTCGGAGCCGGCGGGCGAGCGCGACCGCATGGTCATCGAGCAGATCCAGTCGCGCCCGACCTGCGACGTCAACGGCATTTTCGGCGGTTACACCGGCCCCGGCGCCAAGACGGTGATCGCGGCGGAGGCAACGGCCAAGCTGTCGTTCCGCCTGGTGGGCGATCAGGACCCGCAGAAGGTGCGCGACAGTTTTCGCGCTTATGTGAAATCCATGTTGCCGGCCGACTGCACGGCGACGTTCGGCGATCATGGCGCCAGCAGGGCCATTGCGCTGCCCTTCGATCTGCCGGACCTGAAAAAAGCCGCCTCCGCCCTGGCTGACGAATGGGGCCGTCCGGCGGTGACCATCGGTTCCGGCGGCTCCATCCCGATTGTCGGCGATTTTCGCCGCCTGCTTGGCGTGGACACCCTGCTGGTGGGGTTCGGTCTTGATGACGACCGCATCCACTCGCCGAACGAGAAATATGATCTGACCAGCTTCCACAAGGGTTCGCGCAGCTGGGCGCGCATCCTCGCGGCGCTTTCAGCCTGAACGGGCGATAAAAACAACAGACAGGGATGAGGAACGCATGACTGTACGGAATGGGCAGAGGCCTGTCCTGGGCCTGACGCTGGCGGCGGTGCTGGCCGCGACGACGGGCATGACGACGATGGGCGCGGCGGCGGAGTCGAAGCCGCCGGCGCCCGCCGCCCCGCCGCCGGCCGGGACCTCCGGCGCGCCCATCGGCCCCGCCGCCAGCAAGGACGGCGCGCCGGACGCGCCGAAGGAGGCGCGCGTCGCCGACCAGATTCTCGATCTGCGCCGCAGGATGAAGGACGCCATCGCGCGCAAGGATCGGGCCGCCCTGGAAGCGATGTATCACGACCGCTTCACCCATCTGCGCGAGACCGGCAGGGCAGAGACAAAGAAGGAGCGGATTGATCTGCTGCTGTCCGGCCAGAACGGCGTCGAACTGGCGTCCACCGATCAGGCGCTTGTGGAGACTTTCAGCCCGGACACGGCCGTGCTGAGCGGCGTCAGCGTCATCAGGGACAGCCGGCGCAAGGGCAAGGGCGACGCGTTCCAGTGGCTCACCCTGTATGTGCGCGACAAGGGCGGCTGGAAAGTCGCCCTCAGCCAGGCCAACCGCCTGCCCAAACCGGAATAGCCATCCGGCGCACAGGGGGGCGGCGGCGCGGCCCGCGCGCGCCGTCCCTTCAGCGCAACTCCCGTTACCGCTGGCCCTTTTACCGCAGACCGCGGAACCGCACGCCGGAGAGGCGCAGCGCCATCAGCAGCGCGCCGGCGTAAATCACGGCCCCGGCGGCCCCCAGCAGTCCCAGATGGGTTTCCTTGCGCCAGCGCGGGGCCAGTTCGGCCACCCGGGCGGCGTGCGGTTCCAGCGCCCATGCGGCGACGGCGAGCGCCAGGGTGGCGAGGGCGACGCAGATCACGGTTTTGATGAAATATGAATCCGCGCCCATCCAGCCGCGCCGGCTGGCCAGCAGCACGAGCAGGCCCAGGTTGACCCATGCGCCGACGCTGGTGGCCATGGCCAGCCCGGGCGCGCCGAAATGGCTGGTGAGCAGGATCTTCAGCACGACGTTCACCGCCACCGCCGACAGCGAGGCGATCAGCGGCGTCATGGTGTCCCGCCGGCCGTAGAAGCTGGAGACGGCGGAGCGGATCAGCACGATCGCCGGCAGGCCCACGGCATAGGCGGCCAGCACCTGGCCGGCGGCCGCCGCGTTCGCCGCCGTGAAGGCGCCGCGCGCGAACAGCGCCTCCATGATCAGCGTGGGAATGACCAGAAAGGCGCAGGCGAAGGGCGCGGCGGCCACCAGGGTGAGCGCCATGGCCCGGTTCTGCGCCCGGTGCGCCCCGGCTTCATCGCCGGCGGCGAGGCGACGGCTCATCTCGGTCATGATCACCGTGCCTACGGCGATGCCGATGATGCCAATGGGCAACTGGTAAATGCGATCGGCGAAATAGATCGATGACACCGCGCCAGCGGGCAGCAACGTGGCGATGATGGTGTCGGCGAACATGGCGATCTGCACGCCGGCCGAGCCGATGATCGCGGGTCCCAGGGTGCGGAAGAACCGGCTCATCTGGCTGTCCCAGACAAAGCGGCGCAGCCGGGGAAACAGGCCGGCGCGCTTTGCGTCCGCCATCACCAGCGCCAGCTGCAGGGCGCCGGAAACCGTCACCGCCCAGGCGACGGCGTGGGCGCTGGTGGGAAACAGGAAGGCGAGAGCGAGGCCGCCGATCATCGCCAGATTGAGCAGCACCGGGGCAAAAGCCCCTGCTGCGTAGCGGTCGGACGCATTCAGCTCGCCGGTGACCAGCGTCACCAGGGTCATGAACAGCAGGTAGGGGAAGGTGATGCGCGTCAGCGTCACCGTGAAGGCGAACTGGGCGGGATCGTCGGTGAAGCCCGGCGCCAGCAGGCTGACCAGTTGCCCCATGAAAACCAGCGCCAGCGCCAGCACGACCAGCTGGACGAGCAGCATGCCGGTGAACAGCCGGTCTGCGAAGCTGCGCGCCGCCGCCTCGCCGCCCTGGGCGCGCACGTGCGAATAGGCCGGCACGAAGGCGCTGTTGAACGCGCCCTCGCCGAAGATGGCGCGAAAATGGTTGGGCAGCTTGAAGGCGATGGCGAACGCATCCATCAGCGGCCCGGCCCCCATCACCGCCGCCATCATCACGTCGCGCAGAAAGCCGGTGAGACGGGACAGCAGGGTGAAACCGCTGAAGGAAAGAATTTTGCGCAGCATGTAAAGGTCGCCCATGAAGGCCAGGATCGGGGCCTGATCCTGTCAGCCGAATAAGGCGAATTGCTTAACGGCTCGCTGCCGCCGGGATTCAGACCATATCCAGGTCCAGCTCAATCGTTACGTCCGATCCCCGTTCTCCGCGGCGGTAGGACACGCGGCCTGCATGCACGTCTTGGGCGCGGGGCATGGAGGCCGGGCCTGCCGCCCGGGGCGCTTCCGGGGGATGAAATAAATGCTGCGTCAGGTCTGAACGCTCACCGGTGATGGCGGCGCTGGTGGAGGGGATGGGGCTGGCGGCGTCCGTTTCCAGAATCTCGTCCGTATCGCTGTGCCTGGGTTTGGGGGAGGCGGATACATCGGATTGGACCGGATGCGCGGGACGGTCTGTGGGGCTTGGCGTAAGAGCTGGTGCACGCACGTAAGGCGCGCGGTCCCATTCAAGGAGCCCGATCTCTCCGGTTCCGGCCTGGCTTTCCGCCAGTCTCCCCCTTGACCTGGTTGACCGTCGGTTTGCGGGTGGACCGAGCTGCGCCATCTCGACGCCCTCCCCACGGGTCGCGTCTGCACCTAATCGTTGCCGCGCTAACGCCCGGTTGTTCTTGAACCAAATCCAATGCGCTCCCATACCAATTATGGCGCCGAACATGAATCCTGTTAGTGTTCCCAGCATGAAATATCCGAGATCCCGCATTTTATCATTTGAGTATCCCATCGTTATTTCCTTCTAATTTTTATAATCATTGAATAGACGGCATGGCGCCTGAAAAGTTACTGTATTCAGCAGCTGAGATCGCGATATAAGACGGAGGCGCACTGTGCGATCGCCTTTTTCTCATATGCGATGGGGGCTCTCACCCGTCTGCTCGGGGAGGCGCGCCCGATAGCCCCCTGCATCCCGCCCACGCGCCTTACACAAAAAATCCCTCAGTGAACCTCAGGGCATCCCAGCCTGCGTCGGAAGCAGCGGCGTCTCCGCTGCCGACCCGCGACGCCTGTCGGGCCCCGGGCGCCGCCGCCGGGAGGGATGGGGCGGCGGAATCGCTGCTGGTCATTGACGCGGACCTTGAACCTGGGCGCCGGACGTCGCTTGGTGGACTCAAGGACGGCGGGCCGATTTCTCTCTGCCGACGCATGGTTGCGCTGAAAGGTTGGGGAGCGCTCAACGGGAACTGTGCAATGGCGCCCTGTTCTCCTGCGAGAGCGGTGGTGTCGCCGGCCACATCGCCTGTTGTCAGGATTTCCCCTGGCGAATCGGCAAACGTCGCGTGACGTGTTGTCGGTTCCGAATAGGGCGGCGGGGATTCTTCTCTTTCCTGATAGCCCGGCGGAGGCCTGCGGATCTCTCCCAGAACGGAATAAGCGGCTGATCCGGGCATGGCGGATACGCCATCGCCGCCAAGCTGGAGCGTCACTATTCTGTCTGGCGCTTGCGTTTCATACTGCGCGGCCCCACTGGACCGGCGAACGCGCTGGGAGCCGTTGGGGCCCGGAGCTGGCGAACGCGCTCCTCTGCCGCTACAGCGGTCCAGGAAATAGAGGCCGAGGCCTGCTCCTCCGACCAGGAGAGCCAGCCCGCCAATTTCGACGATGATTGGAGTATTTCTGCCCATGCGTCCGGCGTCCTTTGCTGGCAGGGGGGCGATGTGGCATGGATTGTAATCCGATTGCTTATCGCGCATTGCGAGTTGCCAGGGTCGTCTGGCCTGGAAACCGGCGTCAGGCAGGCGTGGCTCCGGGCCCGCCCGGATATGCCTGTGTGCGACGCTGGGGCATCCCGTTCGCATCATGCCCGCATCGCGCTTCCTGGCTTCGGGCATAAAAAAACGGCCGCCGGAGCGACCGTTTCTGTCTCGCCGTGAGGGATGTCCCCGCCGTGTGGCGCCTGTCAGCCTGTCGCCGCGTTGAACAGCTTTTCGGTGTAACCGCCGCCAGATTGCCTGAGGGGCTGCCCGGCGTCTGAACTTCGCAGCGCCCGGCTGTTTCAGCCTTGGCAGGCACGCGCCGGCGTAGCGTCAAAAGGGGAACAGGCCCGCCTCAAGAAGATCGTCATGGGCGGCGCGGTGAGAAACGGCGCGTTCGGCTCGCGTATCTGCGACCGAGCGGGGCATCGAGGACGCGCCGGAATCATTCTTGAAGTCGTGCCTGAAGGTTCTCGGCGGCTTGGGCGGCGGAACCGATATTTCGGGGATCGCTGGCGCGCCGTCCTCACCGGCGGCTGGCGCTTTGCTCCGGGCCACCGGCGACAACTCTGGCATGGGGTCGTCTGGAGGGGCTTCATGCGGCGGGGTTGCCGAACGGTCGAGGTGGCGTGGAAGTGGTATGGGGAAGTCCGGTTCACGGACAGGGAAAAGTAATGGTGCTGCCCCGGCGGGGGCGCGCGGTTCGTCAGGGACGAACGGATGCGCCCCGGGCGATGAGGGCGCCTCGACGCGCTCCATGAACCTGACGTTGAATGGGCCCTGCAGGGTGTTACGGCTTTGCCAGCTACGATACAGGGCAGGGCCGAGCAGGCCGCCGGCGCCGATAACGCCGAACGTTGCAAGCGTTCCCAGGATAATCTCGCTCCGGTGCATAAGCATCTCCTTCGGACGGCGCCCATCATGAAGGGCTTCCAGCGTTTCCCGGCAAGCGCTGGCATGGGTCAGACGTCCGCCATCCTTGGCTGCTGGATGGAAAAACCGTGTCGCCTCACAGCGCGCTATCTGAAAAGCGGGCAAGCGTCCTGCTCAGCCGAACGACCCCTGTGGGCGCGCCTCGCCGAGGACGCCCATCCGGCGTGGCCAGATTACCTGGGAGGTATACCCAGGCGTTTGAACGCGCGGCGATGCGCTCTTTTGCCCGTCTCGCCAGCCCAGCGCGTCAAAGGGCGATCCAAACTTCGTCCCGACTGAGGATTTCGTCGGTGAGTTCGCTATGATGAACGACGCGTCCGTATCGCGCGCTTTCGGCTGCGCGTGGCATGGAGGGCTGGGGGGAGCCTTGATTGAATATGGTTCTTGGCTTCGGAATGGGTGCGCGGCCTCTTGCTGCGAAATCAATTGGCGGCGGGCGGATGGAAAGGAGATCTTCGGCTGCGGGAGCCGATATTTCGGGCGTTGGAGACATGGCGTCTTCGGTGGGCGCGTGGACGCTGGCCTGGGTTGCCGGCGACAATTCGGGCAGGAGGTCGCCTGGGGGCGCCCCCTCCGGGTCCGCCGGACGCCTGACGTGCTGCAAGAGCGGTGCGGACGGAACCCCAGGGGAGGCGAGAGGCAGCATGCCTGTTTCCCCGGAAGCTTGCGCTTGGGACGAGCGGAGGTGAAAGCCGTCTACATGATGGAAGTCGGACGGGGCCCCGATCTCGATTGGGGCGCCAACGCGCCCGCGGGGGCGGCGGGAAGCTTGCCAGTAGCGGCGCCCGGCATAGCCAAGCAGGCCGATGCCGGCGAGACCGGTGGCCGCTCCAAGCGTTGACAGGATAATTACGCCGGCCCGGTTCATATCGATTCCTCTCGGCAGGTTGCCTGAACATCGATCATGAAGAACTCGCCGGCGGTTCCCAGCAAGCGCCGGTGCGGGTCGGGCGTTTGTCACATCCGGCGCAACGGAAAACGGCCGCCAGCGGCGGCCGTACGTCAGGGCGGCGGCGCGGCCCGGCGACGGGCTGGCGCGGCGCCGCAAAGGCGGCAGGGGCGGGCTCCGACCCTGGGTGGCGAGAGCGGCGCCCCGGAGCCAGGCCTGGCGCGGCGCTTACGTCGCTTCGTTGAACAGCTTCTCGACGTATTCCCAGTTCACCAGGTTTTCGACGAAAGCTTTCAGATAGTCGGCGCGACGGTTGCGATAGTCGATGTAATAGGAGTGCTCCCACACATCGACGCCGAGGATCGGCGTTGCGCCGTGCACCAGCGGGTTCTCGCCGTTGGGGGACTTCATGATCTCGAGCTTGCCGTTCTTGAGCGCAAGCCACGCCCAGCCCGAACCGAACTGGCCGACGCCAGCCTGGACGAAGTCTTCCTTGAACTTCTCGACCGAACCGATATCCGAGACGATCTTCTTCTCGATCGCGCCCGGAATGGCGCCGCCGCCGTTCGGCTTCATCCAGTTCCAGAAGTGCAGGTGATTGTAGTGCTGGCCGGCGTTGTTGAACAGCGGCTGGTTCTTGCCATAGGAGGCCTTGACGATCTCCTCGACGCTCTTGCCTTCCAGCTCCGTGCCGGCGAGCAGCTTGTTGCCGGTGTCCACGTACGCCTGGTGGTGCTTGTCGTGGTGATACTCAAGCGTCTCCTTCGACATGTAGGGCTGAAGCGCGTCGTAGGCGTAGGGGAGCTCGGGCAGCTTGAAAGTCATGACTTCCTTCCTCCTCAGGAAAACGGCTTGCCAGCGCGGGCGTCGGCGGCCGGATGCAACTTGTTAAGCCGGGCAGGCGGCGCGGGCAAGACAATTGCCGCCGATAGGTGGGGGCGGCCGGGTTGCGGGATCAGGCGACGCGCCGGCGCGCGCCGCGCGAAAAAACTGTCCGCGCCTTGCAGACTTTGATTGAACAATGCAATTGCGTGATCTTTTGTTCACCATTTGCCGCGAGGAAATGTCAGGCCGCCGCGTATTTCATGCCGGCGGTTGGTCGCCGCATCACAAAAGTGATCCGCGAAAAGCCGGATTGGCCGGCGGCTGGCATGGGATTCGTGTGCGCTGCCCAGCGGGTGAGCGTATGGAATGTATCGTTATGCTCCCGGGGGCGACTGGCGTGAGCTGTCGCCCTCCGGCCAGGGCCTGGTCCGGTGCATTGCAGCCTTGGGGGCTGGAATGGTCAGGATGTTTTTTGGTGGATGATCGCGAATTTGCCCGGGACGTGTTTCAAATCAGGGCCAGGGGGCGGTCGTTATCCGGTTTATGACCCCGGCGCCCGGGGCAACGCCTGTCAAGAGAGGCAATAATGCTGCTGATACTTTATGCCATTGCGCTGGCGCTGACCGTGGGCGGCGTGTGGGCCCTGGCGTGGGGCATTCCGATGATCGTGCTGGAGCGCGGCTGGACGTGGGTCATATCCGGCAGCATGTACCTGACCGGCGGCGCCATCGTTTTCGCGCTGGCCATGGTGGTGCGCGCCCTGCGGCAGTTGCCCGACATGCTGGAAGCCGGTTACGCCGACGATCCGGCCCACGCTCCGGCCGGTGAGGCGGCCGAGCGGAAGGCGCGGAGCGCCGCGTCGGCGAAGGCTGCGCCAGCCCGTCAGGCCTCGCCCGATCTGCAGCCAGGCGCCGGACCGGAAACCACAGCGCCGTCGCCAGCTGTCGGGACAAGGAGCGCCCCAAGCGCCGCGGCCCCGGTCGCGCCGCCCAAACCCGCCGCCGCCCCATTGACGGCTGAAAAAGCCGCTGCGCCGCCTCTTCCCGCCGCGCCCAACCTGTCGCCGCCCGTCGCGCCGGCCGGGATCGCTGGTGGAAAGCCGGACCAGACCTCTGGCGGAAAGGAGCCGGGCGACCGTGTCGCCGCCCCAGCCCCTGTTGCGCCAATCCCCACCAGGCCAACTCCCGCCGCCTTGGCTCCGGCTGCGCCTGCCGCCCCCGTCCCGGCTCCCGCCGCGCCAAGGGCCGCGTCGGCGATTCCGGCTGCGGTGGAAGGACGTCTGAACGACTTGCTGCGGCCAGGCGCGCTGGCGCGCGGCCCTGGCGTGGCTGAGGTTGACGCGGCAGAAGGCGCCAACGCCCCGGCTCCGGCTGCGCCCACCGGGCCCGCGCCCACCGGGTCCGCGCCGGCCATGGCCGCGCGGCAACCGGCGCCAGCGCCGCGTCCCGACCCACTGTCCGGCGTGCTCCCGGACCTGAAGGCCCCGGCAGCGCCGCCGGCGCGCGCCGCCGCGCCGCAATCCGCGGCGCCTCTGGAGGGTGCGCCAGTTGAGGCAGGGGCTCCCGGCAAGGGGGAGGCGCCCCAGGCCCAACCGGCGGCTCCGGCTGGGGGACTGTCGCGCGGCGCTTCCCTGGCGGGTCTGTCCGGGTTGTCAAAAAACCTGTCAAATCTCGTCCCCCGTCGCGGCGCCGCCGGCGGGCCGGATGCCGCAACTCCTGGCGCGCCAGCCGCCGCGCGGCCTTCGGCGCCAGACACGAAATCCGATCTGGCCGCCCGTATCGGCTCGCTGTTTAGCCGTCGCGGCTCCAGGGCAGATGATGCAGCTGGCGCCAGGCATTCCGCCGCCGGTGCATCCGCCAGCGGCGGCAAGGCCATGCCGGTGTTCCCCGAGCGCCCGGCGCCGCGTCCGGCCGCCGCGCCGGAGGCTCCTGCGCGACCGGTTCCCGCGCGGCCGGCTCCAGCCGCGCCAGCGCCGTCTGCCGCCCCGGCTTCCGCCCAGCCCGGCGTCCCGGGGCCCGCCGCAGCGCCGGCAAGGGCCGGGGCCGGTGATGTGGTGTTCCCGACGCGTCCGGCTCCGCGCCCGCTGGTGGCAGGCGACGATGCGCCCGCAGCCCGTCCCGCTGTCGCGCCGGAGGTCCCGGGCGTCTCCGGCCCGGCCGCGAAGCCTTCGCCCGCGCCGGCCGCGGCGCCTGCGGGCCCGCCGACAGTCGTCGGCAGCTACACCGCCGCCGGGTCGCTGTATGTCATGTATTCGGATGGCTCGATTGAAGCCCAGACTGACTCTGGCGTTTTGCACTTCCCGTCGCTGGACGCGTTGAAAGCGCACGTGGCCAGAGGCGACAAGGGCTGACGTTCGGGAGTTGAACAGCTTCGGGGTGAGGGCGGGCGTCGGGGCGTGATCCGGCCTGACGCGGCCGGCGCCCAGCTCCCGATCAGGGGGAATTGCCTGTCAGCGGCGGATCTGTCTCATCCAACGAAAAGGGCCCGGTTCGGGCCCTTTTTTATGGTCGCGGGTCCATTCAGGCTCCTGGCGTCCTGTCGAAGCCCTGCGTCGCCATCAGGGCGAAGGCATACATCAGCGCGGTTTCCTTCAGGGCGTCGAAGCGGCCGGAGGCGCCGCCGTGGCCGGCGTCCATGTTGATCTTGCAAAGGATGGGGCCGCCGCCCGTCATTGTGGCGCGCAGGCGCGCTGCCCATTTGGCCGGCTCCCAATAGGTCACGCGCGGGTCGGTGAGGCCGCCGAGCGCCAGGATCGCCGGATAAGCCTGCGGCTTGACCTGCTCATAGGGGGCGTAGGAGCGGATGAGGTCGAACGCCTCCTTGCTGGCGCCCGGATTGCCCCATTCCGGCCACTCCGGCGGCGTCAGCGGCAGGCTGTCGTCCAGCATGGTGTTGAGCACGTCGACGAACGGCACGTCGGCGATAATGCCGGCGAACAGCTGCGGCGCCATGTTGGCGATGGCCCCCATCAGCATGCCGCCGGCGCTGCCGCCATGGGCGACGATGCGGCCGGGAGCAGTGTAGCCTTCAGCGGCCAGACAGCGGCAGACGGCGATGAAATCGCTGAAAGTGTTGGGTTTGTGCTCCCGCTTGCCGTTGAGATACCAGGCCCAGCCCTTCTCCGTGCCGCCGCGCACATGGGCGATGGCGTAAACGAAACCCCGGTTGACCAGTGACAGCGGGTTGGTGCGGAACGACGCTGACATGGAGCTGCCATAGGCGCCATAGCCATAAACCAGCGCCGGGGCGCTGCCGTCGAGCGGCGTATCCTTGTGATGCAGCAGCGAGACGGGAACCAGCGCGCCGTCGTCGGCCCGGGCCATCAGCCGGCGGGTGACGTAGTCGGCCGGGTTGTGGCCGGAAGGGACTTCCTGCTGCTTCAGCACCTCCCGCGTCCGCGTCGCCATGTTGTAGGCGTAGGTGGTCGCTGGCGTCGTCAGCGAGGCGTAGGCGAAGCGGATGTCGTTGGTGTCGAACTCCAGCCCGCCGTCCATGCCGAGCGCATAGGCCTCCTCGTCGAAGGCGATGACATGCTCCTCGCCGCTGGCCATCTCGCGGATGACAATGCGCGGCCTTGCTTCCTCCCGCTCCATGCGGGCCAGATGCCGGGCGAAGGCGAGGTGCGACAGGATCATCACGCCGGGGCGGTGCGCAACCAGATCGCGCCAGTTGTCGCGCTGCGGCGCGCCGACCGGAGCGGTCACCAGCTTGAAGTCCTCGGCGCCACCGGCGTTGGTGCAGATAATCAGCTGGTCGCCGTGGTGCTCCACATCGTACATCACCTGCGGCTCGCGACGCGCCACCAGCAACGGCCCGGCCTCTGTCGCCTCCAGATCGACCAGCCAGGTTTCGCTGGTTTCGTGGTCGCCCGCGCCGATGATGAGGTAGCGGCTGGACTGGGTCTGGTCGATGTGGACGAACCAGCCGGCGTCCGCTTCCTCATAGACCAGCCGGTCGGCCGATTGCGGCTGGCCGAGACGGTGCAGGAACACCTTGCTCGGCCGGTGATTGGCGTCGTTCATCACGTAGAAGAAACCGCCGCTGTCCGCCTGCCAGACCAGTTCGCCCGTGGTGTCCGTGATCAGGTCGTCCAGATCGCGCAAGGAGCCGTCGGCGCTGACCTCACGCACGCGGATGTCGTAATATTCCGAACCCTTTTCATCGACGCTCCAGCCGATGCGGCTGAAATCCGGCGCGTGGTCGGCCGCCGCCAGATCGAAGAACGGCTTGCCTTCGGCCATGGCGTTGGCGTCGATCAGGATCTGTTCCGGCCCGCCGGTGCGGGAACGGCGGCAGATCAGCCCGTGCTCCGCGCCGGTTTCGAAGCGCTCGTACCACAGCCACGGGCCGTCGGGGGCGGGGACCTCGGAATCGTCCTCGCGGATGCGGCCGCGCATTTCCTTGATCAGGGTTTTGCGCAGTTTGGCCGCCGGAGCCATGACCGCGTCGCAATAGTCGTTCTCGGCCTCCAGCACCGCCCGGATATCGGCCGGGAGGGCTTTGGGCTTCTTCAACACGTCCTGCCAGTTGTCCGCCTTGAGCCAGGCGTAGTCGTCATGGAGCGCTTCGCCGTGGATCACGCGCGTCGTGGGTCGCGCCGGCGTAACCGGAGCGGCCGGAAAAGGCGTGCGGGCGCTGTCTGTCATGATGTGTTCCTGGACTGGTCCGGCGGACGGAAGGGCCGGAATGAAGGGGCAAAAAAGGCGAAAGCCTCTGGAGCCTTACCAGATGCGCCTCGACAGCGACGTTATCAGGATCGGGTCCTGTACAGCCAGTCCCCAGGCGCATCAGCAGGCGTCAGGGGCGCGCAAGCTGCCCCGCATGCCGCCGCCGGAAACCGCTGGCGCAGGCCGCCGAAAGCGCGCGTGATGAAATCCGGCTTGACTCTCGCGCTGATTTAGGAATTATTACCTATAAATCATTTGCCCTGAAACTGTCAGGCGCGGGCGTCGTCAGGCGGCGGCTGACAGGCAGGTCTGGTTGTGGAGGATATGACATATGGAACAAAAAGTGAACAACTATCCTGTGTACGCCTCCGTCCCCCGTTCAGTCGTCGCGGAGGTGAAAACGGGGGTGAAAACCGGAGCGCGGGGCGGCGCCCGGCAGGCCGGCAAACCCCGCCGCGCCGGTGGGGCGGCTGGCGATGCGGACAGGGCGGAGCGGTTGCTGGCGCGCCTCGCGGTTCATGGCGCCTTTCTCACGCCGTCCGTCGATGGCCGGGACGCCTGGAGTATTGGCCTCACCGGCGCCCGCCGCCTGGCCAATGGCGGCGGCGTCAGCCTCGGCGCCGGCGCTGTCGATGGCGCGACGGTGCGGACGCTGCTCACGGCCGGCGCGCTGGAAGAGGAGGCCGGCGCGGCGCGTCAGCGTCTGGTGCTGTCGCAGGCAGGAAGGGCGCGGTTGCGGCGGGCCAGGGCGACGGCCGGCGCCGGCGACGCCGACCCCTGGCTGGCCCAACATGCGGATCTGGGTCACGAACAGCGGCGCGTTGACGGCGAAATGCAACGGGTGCGGGTCAATCACGCCGAGAGCCCGCTGGCATGGCTGCGCCGCCGCCGCGACCGCTCCGGGGAGGCGATGATTGATGAAGCCGCCTTCGCCGCTGGCGAGCGGCTGCGCGCCGACATGACCCGGGCGCAGATGACGCCGCGCGTCACCGCCAGTTGGGAAACGCCGGTTTCCGCCGGCACGGGCGGGCGCTTGCGCCAGGAGCCAGGGGATATGGCCCTGGCGGCGCGCCAGCGCGTCAGCCGCGCCCTGGCGGCGGCGGGCGATGACTTCGCCGGCGTGCTGGTGGATGTCTGCGGCTTCCTCAAGGGGCTGGAGCAGGTGGAAAGGGAGCGGGGCTGGCCGGCCCGGTCCGGCAAGCTCATCCTGCGCATGGCGCTGGCGCGTCTCGCCGCCCATTATGGCCTGTCCGCCGCCCAGGGGCCGGAGCGCGGCCGCACGCGCGCCTGGCGGGAATAGGCGCGGCCCATGGAGCCGTGGGGGCCGTCACCCGGCCAGGGCGCTGGCGGCGTCGGCCTTGATGCGGTTCACCATGGAGTTGAGGCCGTTGGAGCGCTGCGGCGTCAGGTGCTCCGCGAGGCCAAGCTGGCGAAACAGCCCCTGAGCGTCGGCGGCGATGATTTCCTGCGCCGGGCGCCCCGAAAAGAACGCCAGGGCGACGGCGACAAGGCCGCGAACGATATGGGCGTCGCTGTCGCCGGTGAAATGCAGCGCCGGCCCGGCGCCGGTCTGCTCAACCCGGCTTTCCAGCCAGACCTGGCTGGCGCAGCCGCGCACCTTGTTGGCGTCGGTGCGCGCCGCTTCGGGCATCGGCGGCAGGCTGCGCCCAAGCTCGATCAGATAGCGGTAACGGTCTTCCCATTCGTCGAGAAAGGCGAAGTCGTCGATGATGGTGTCGATGGCTGCGGACATGCGCCCATCCATAAAGCATTTCGGGGGAGGGTGGCTACCGGCCGATGGCAGACGCGGGGCCAGCAAGGGGGGCTCGCCGCGCCAGCCGGCCCCCAACCCGAAGACGGCAATCCGGTTTCGCTTTGACGTCGCGTACATCCGGCTTGCGAAAGCGGTCACGTCCTGCGCCCGGCGCCGCCACGGACCCATGGCCTGGCGCGAAACCCATGGCCCATCGCACGGCGGCGTCAGAGCCTGGCGTTTTCCCTACGGCCCGCCTCGTCTTTACCATGTGGCGGGACGGACTTCGCGGGGGAGAGGGGCGCGGGGGAGAGCGCCTGTATGAGCCAGTGCAGCAGCCCGGCCTGCTCCGCGCCGCCGGCAGCGGCGATCGCCGCCGCCTTGCGCGCTTCCGGCAGGGTTGACTGGGCGGCGATCGCCGCTTTGGCGAGACCATCCAGGGTTTCGCGCTCCGTCAGGCCATTCACCGGCGACAGGGCGTAAACGATGGCGATGCAGATGATGCACTTCAGTAGACGCATGGCGACGGCCTGTCCTGTCCGGGGAAACCACTCCCAGCTCCCTGTGGATGGCCTCACTGTTTCGCGAACCGTTTTAGCATTGCGTAAACGGCCGTCTGACATTGTCCTTTCAGAGGCCATGAAGGCGCGTGACGGCGTGATGATCGCCGTCGCGCCGGACGGGAAGCCGGTCCCTGACAGGGCCTTTCCCGACAGGGCCCAGGCAAGGATCTCGGCAAGACCCGTGCGCACGCGGGGGCAGGGAAAGAGGGTTCGGCAGTGTTTCGCATGCTAACGGCGGCCAGGACTCTGCGCGCGTGGAACGCCCTGTTCGGCGGCGACAGGGCGTCGTCTGTCAAGGCGGACGCCGCATCCGGCCTTCCTGGGGCCGCGCAGCCAGCGGCCGGGTCGCTGGCCATGCTTGGCCACGAGTTACGCACCCCCCTTGCCGCCCTCATGGGCTATACGGAAATGCTCGCCGGCGCCGACCAGTTGACGGACGCGCAACGCCGCGCCTGGTCCGCCAGCGCTCACGCGGCGGCGAGCCATCTGAATGCGCTTGTCGCTTCCGTGCTGGAAAGCGGCGTCGAGGGGCGGGGGGCGCCGTCCAGCAGCCGCGAAACGGTGGACGCAGGCGCCCTGGCGGCGGACTGCTGCGATTTCGTCCGGCCCGATGCTTCGGCGCGCGGCGTCACGCTCCATGCCCCCCGGGCGGGTTCGGGCCCGGAGCTTCATTGCGACCCCCGGGCCGTTCGCCAGATTCTGCTCAATCTGCTGGCCAACGCCATCAAGTTCACTCCGCCCGGCGGCGAGGTGCGCCTGGACGCTACGCTCGAGGGCGCCATGGTGGTCCTCACCGTCTCCGACACCGGCATTGGCTTTGATGAGGCGCGGCGACGCCAGACCGCTGCCCGCCAGACCGCTGCTCGCCAAACCTCTGTTCGCAACATCGCCGCCAGTGCGTGTGGCCCGGGGGTGGGCGCGCCGGGTCCGGACGCCGCGGGCCTTGGCATTGGCCTGCTGCTCGTGCGCTCCCTCGCCAGCCTGCACGGTGGCGAAGCCTCGATTCACGCTGGCGAAAACGCCGGGACGGTGGCGCGCGTCGTCCTGCCGTCCGGACTGTCCGCTCCCGCCAATGAAACCAGCGCCGGATCAACGTGCGCGTCCCACATGATGGTGCCCTGCCTTGCGTGAAGCTCTCGCCAGATCCCGGAACGACTTTGTCCAGTACGAGCGCCCGGCCGCAAGTCCACGGCGTTCGCAGGCGAATGCGCGCGCCCGGTCGGGCGGCGTCAGCGCCATGGCCCGGTCCAGCGACGCGGGCGGCGTGCTCGTGGCGCTGCGGCGCCGGCTGCTGGCGCGGCCGGGGCGGGCGGCCTTTATCATCGCATCCGCCGGCCTGACGATGGGCGTGTTCATCAACGCGCTGATACTGCAGAGCGGCGCGCATCCCAATCCCATGTTCGGCGGCAACCGGCCGGTGACGGTCATGGCCCATCCGCCGGCCGCCGTCCGGCCGCAGCCGGTAAAGCCGCCGGTGGTCCAGCCGCAACAGCCGGCGGCGCGGGAGGTCCCGGCCGGGCCAGCCGTCGCGCCAGCGCCGGAGCACGCGCCGCGCCGGCAGGATGCGATCGGCGACCTGCTGAGGGGAGGCTCCGCGCCAGTGCCGCCGCCGCGGCCTGTCCTGGCGCCGCCGCCGCAGGCCGCGCAGCCAGTGGCGCCGCCGAAACCGCAGCCGGTCCCCCAGGTCATGTCCGCCCAGAAGGCGCTGGGCAAGCTGGGGTTTGGCGCGCTCAACGCCGATGGCCTGATGGGCCCCGGCACCCGCGCCGCCATCGAGCGCTTTGAAAAAGCCAGGGGCTTGCCGGTGACTGGCGAACTCAACCCCAGAACGTTGAAGGCCCTGGGGGCGGCGGCCGGCGCGCCGATCCGCTAGGGCATTGCCGCAAGCATTGGGTCCCGCCTTCCTTCAGGAAAATGCCCCCGACACGGGATTGGCGTACAAGGGATTGGCGCCCCGTAACGCCGCCGCTTCGCGCCGCCAGGATTTTGACGGCGGGAAAAACTGCAGGGAGAGCAGCCATGAGCGCCGCGCGCTTGCGCTCCGATTTCTGGGTGTCCGCCTATATCCGCCGCTGCGCCGCGCAGGACGTTGTCGCCGTGCTGCGCCGGCGCGGCGCGGCGGAGGCCGGCGCCATATTCGTCAAGCTTGACTGTCTCGATGGAACCGCGCGGCTGTTCGGACCGGCGCCGCAGAGTCTGGCGGCTGATGATGATGGCGTGCGCCGCTTTATTGAAATTCCGCTGTCTGACAACACGCCGCTGGCGGCCGAGGAAAAACTGCGCCGCGAACTGAACTTCGACGGGGATCTCTGGATCGTCGAGGTCGAAGATCGGGCCGGACGGCATTTCCTCGATCTGGCGTGAGAGAAGGCCTCCGGGGCTTCCGGGAAAGGCGCGCGAAGGTTCAGCCTTTGCCCCGGCCGGGTCAGTTGGCTGCCCTTGCGCGCCGGCCTCAGTCCTCCGGCGTGCAGGTCACGCCGAGGATCGCCCTTGCCGCCCGTTCCCGCCAGGCGGGAGAGGCAGTGACGGCGCGGATCACCGCCAGGCCCCGGCCGGTGGGCGAAACCACCTCGATAGCGTCGTCCTCCGCATCGTCAGGTTGGGTCAGCCGGCGTTCTTCCTGCTGCGCCGCCGTCATGATCGTCAGGGTCACGGCGCCGCGCACGGCGGCCCGGTCGCTCAGGGAGTAGATCACCCGGCCATTGCGATCGTGGATCGACAGCGTCTGCACCAGCCCCGAGGACGGCATGACGACGCGCACCGGCCCGTCGTGCAGATCCCAGGCGCAGACGCCGCGCGCCACGGCCGGATCATCGCCGATGCCCGCCGTCCGCTTTGCGTCATGGGGGATCAACTGGGCCTCGCCATTGGCGCCGAGGCCGACATGGCGCGTGAACGCATCCGCCCGGGCCACCGCCGGAATGCGCAGGACGATGACCAGATGGATGATCGCGCCGAGCAGCACGCCGGCGATGATCGAGGTGACGATGTCGGAGCCGCGCAGCTTCATGAACAGCTCCTGCGGCGAATGACCGGGGTGAGCTGGTCGGCCACATGCGGGCGGGTGGTGAAGCCGGTCGGACTGTCATAAAGGCGCAGGGTGAGGCGGAAGGGCTCGCCGGCCGGGACGCGGAGCCACGCCCCGGGCTCCGGCGTCGCCGCGATCGCGATGGCAAGGGCGCCGCCAGGCCCGCGGAGCAGGCCTTCCGATGTCAGGCTGGAGGGCGGCTCACCGGACGCCTTGCCGCCGGTCGCCGTCGCGGTCAGCGTCCAGATGCGCGCTTCCGGGGTCGGACCGGTCATGTCGTAGACGCAGTCGCCGGACAGCGGACGGCCCTCGCTGTCGAGGTCGGCGACAAGCTCGACGCCTTCGCCCGTTCCCAGTTGCAGCGCGCCGCTGCGCTGGATAATGGCGCGGGCGTAAGGGTCGATGGCCGGGCCGCCCGTCGAGGGCCATGCCCGCCACTGGCCCAATTGCACCGCGCCGGTCGGCGGTTGCTCGCGCAGCGCCAGCCAGGTCGAGCCAAATCCGGTGATGGCCGCGACCAGCAGGGTGATGAAGGTCATGACAATCAGCCGCAACGCAGACTGCTCCTCTGGGCGTTGCTTCCGGCGCCGCCGTCGCAGCCCGCCGGCGTGCTGGCGTTGGCGCGGGGCGAAGCCGGGGCTGGGTTGCGACGGTCGAATGGCGGCGGTGAACCGGCCGTTTCCGCCGCCCTGCCCGAAACATTCCTGAGCACGCCCGAGAACAGGGCTCCGATATCGTTCAGCGCCGGGGCGCTATGGGCGGACACCACATCCGCCCGTGCGGCGGCGTCGGCGCTGGCGATCGCTGGCGCCTGGCTCGGCGCGGCGCTGGCTGGCGGCGCCGGATCGACGCCCGGCAGCGGCCGCAGGCGCACCGCCCGATGCAGCGGCTCCATCATCTCCCGCCAGGTCTGCGCCGGCAGCGTGCCGCCGGTCATCCGGTTGGTCGACGAGAAATCGTCATTGCCCATCCAGATCGCCGCCACGTAGTTCCCGGTGTAACCGCCGAACCAGCCGTCGCGGTAGGCGTTGGTGGTGCCGGTCTTGCCGGCCACGCGCACCCCGTCGATCCGCGCCCGCCGGCCGGTGCCTTCCTCCACTGCTTTTGTCAGCATCTGGTTGATGTTGGCCACCACGCCCGCCGGCAACACCCGCGCCGGCGGCGGGGCGTCCCGGTCATGCTGCCACAATATCCTGTCGTGGCTGGTGCGGATCTCCGCCGCGCTCCATGCCTTCGCGCGGAAGCCGCCGTTGGCGAACACCGCGAAGCCAGACGTGTGCTCGATGATCTTCACCTCCGCCGAACCGATGGGCAGCGAGGTTGAATCGCGCAATTCATGCTCCAGCCCCATGGATCTGGCGATTTCGATGATGCGGGCGCGGCCGATGCGGGCGTTGCCCTTGCCCAGCATGATCGACAGTTTCACGGGGATGGAGTTGATCGATTTCACCAGCGCCGTGGTCAATGACATGGAGCCGGCGAACGAGCGGCCATAGTTGGCCGGGCACCAGTTGCCGATGCACACCGGGCTGTCGACCACCGTGCTGGTGGGGGTGACAATGCCGGCGAGCAACGCGGTGGCGTAGACGTAGGGCTTGAATGACGAGCCGGGCTGACGCAACGAATCCGTGGCGCGATTGAACTGGCTGGCGCCGTAATCGCGGCCGCCGACCAGGGCCCGCACGGCGCCGTCCGGCTCCATCACCACCGTGCCCGCCTGCGAGGCGCCCCATTGCGAGCCATACTGGCGCAGGGCGTTTTCGATGGCGCTCTCGGCGCTGCGTTGCGCAAGGGGGTCGAGGGTGGTGCGCACCGTCAGCACCCGCTCGTCGCCGAGTTTGCCGGCTTCAGCCATGGACCGGATATCGTCATAGGCCCAGTCAAGGAAGTAATCCGGGCTGAAGTCGCGCTTGCGGTCCAGGGCCGTCGCCGGATTGCGCTTCGCCGACGTCACCTGGCCAGCGGTAAGCATGCCTGCGTC
>Ga0182735_1001072_pt1 | contig 19108 bp, 13 predicted proteins | sample eDN5th30CKraftMG_FD_128524 | JGI IMG/M metagenome (GOLD analysis project Ga0182735, IMG submission 128524) | Enriched Miracle-Growth compost microbial communities from Emeryville, California, USA - eDNA 5th pass 30_C Kraft MG (version 2) (version 2) ...
ATTGCCGCATCGGAAGTGACGTCGCTCGGCTGCCACACAGATTTGTGGCTGCCGAAGCAATCCACATTCTCGGCCCTCGTTGACGGGCTGGATATTCGCGGGAAATTTCCACCGTTGCGCTCCGCCTTCGATGCGCTCGGCAACGTACTTCCTGAAATTGCGAAAGAAATCGGCTTGGACAAGCCGATCCCGGTTCATTGCGGCATACACGATTCCAACGCGTCGCTGCTTGCGCATCTGATGGATCGGGAAGGCCCGTTCTCGGTCGTTTCCACCGGAACATGGGTTGTCAGCTTTGCCGTTGGCGGCAATCTCGGCGGGCTGGACCCGAAACGCGATACGCTGGCCAATGTCGATGCCTATGGGCGCGCCGTCCCTTCCGCGCGTTACATGGGGGGGCGCGAGTTCGACATCATGACCGAGGGATTGTCCATCCCTCTGGCCACCGAACTGCCTGATATTGTGGCGCGGGTGCTGGAGCGGCAGATGATGGCGCTGCCTTCCGCCGTTCCGGGCTGCGGTCCCTACCCGCATTCCGCCCTTCGCTGGATCAATGCGGAGACGGCCAGCGATGAGGAACGCTACGTTGCCGCCTGCATCTACGCCGCGCTGATGACGGAAACCTGTCTTCATCTGCTGGGTGCCGATGGCCCGGTTATCGTCGAAGGTCCGTTTGCCGGAAACACCACCTATCTCGATGCCCTCGCAAACTTTACCGGGCGCGCTGTTGAAGCCATAACGGGATCGACCGGCACCGCGCTTGGTGCCGGATTGCTCGCGGGCGCTACCGTTCCGGAAAAGCACGGCAGGATTTTCAAGCCGGGCAATGGGCCCCACGCAGCCTACCGAAGGCAGTGGCTGAGGAATACAGCATAGCCGAATTGGCCTCCGGGCCTGATCTTCAGTTCAACGCTTTCTGCCTCGTCTCAACGTCGATGAAGAAGGCAATCACGCCAGCCAGCGCCAGCAGCCCCGCGAACAGTGCTACCGCAACATAGAAACTCTGGCTGATGACGAGCGCCAGCGCGGACGGCGCAAGCAAGCCGCCGAGGCGAGCCATTGCGCCTGCCGCTCCCATTCCGCTTGCACGCAATCCCGTCGGGTAAAGTTCTGGCGTGAAAGCGTAGAGCGCGCCCCATGTGCCAAGCAGGGCAAAGCTCATGATGAGAATGGATGCGCCGACGACAGCCGAACTGTTGGCGACGGTAAAGAGAGCACAGGCGGCAGCGCTGATGAACAGGAAGGCGATCAGCGTCTTCTTGCGTCCCCATGCCTCGACGCCATAGGCGGCGAGCGCGTAGCCGGGCAACTGCGCCAGCGCAACCACCACCAGAAAGCCATAACCGCGGACGAAGCCGAAACCGTCGCCAGCAAGCTTGGCCGGTATCCAGGTGAAAATGCCGTAATAGGAAACCGAAACGAGAAACCAGATCGCCAGTGTCGTCAGTGTGCGCTGGCGCAGATTGGGAGACAGAAGTTTTTCATTGGTCACCATGAGGGGTGCTTCGAGGCGTGCCTTCGGCGGCAATTCCGGCTTGCCATTCCGGCGAAGCACCCGGTTCATGACCGATTTAGCTTCTTCCGGGCGTTCCGATTTCAGAAGATGCATCGGCGATTCCGGCACCCAGAGGCGCAGCCAGATGCCGATAAGAGCCGGGGCTGCCGTGACGATGAAGATATAGCGCCACGCGTCCTCGACGCCGGCAAGGCTCGTTGCCCAGGCCGCAAGCGCAATGATAACGGTGCCGACTGCCCAGAAGCCTTCAAGCATGACAAGCCAGCGGCCACGGTTTCTGGCGGGCAGGAATTCCGCCATCATCGCGTAATCGACCGGCAATGTTCCGCCGACTGCCACACCTGTCATGAAGCGCAGCGCGAGCAGGATGCCGAAGCTTGGCGCGAATGCCGAAAGCAAGCCGAACACTGCATCGCAGGCTACAGTGACGAGAAGCACGCGGCGGCGGCCGTATTTATCAGCCAGCCTGCCGAATGCGGCGGCGCCGATCAGCATGCCGAGGAAGAACAGCGTACCGGTCTGCAACGCCTGAGGTACTGTCAGCCCGAAAGTCCTTGCAATGGCAGCGCCGGTAAAGCCGACGGCCAGAACCTGCATGGCGTCGGCGGCCCATACAAGGCCGAACACGCCCAGAAGACCGCGTTGAAATGCGCCCGTACCTGCCTGGTCGAGCGTTTGTTCGATGGTAACTTTCATGCCGCGTTATGTCCCCTGCTACCGGCTGAAGATGTACTGCCTTTTACACCGCTGACGGTAGGGCGCTGTCAATCGCCCTTTTCGGATATCGCCCGATCTTTTGCCTGCATATATTCCCAGAAGCTTTCCGCATGGGCCGGAAGCGCAGTATCGTGCCGATAGATGCGGATTTCGACAGTGAAATTCCAATAAGGATCGGCGGAAGCAGGCACGAGTTCGCCCCGTTGCAATTCGTCATAGATGAGGCTTTCGGGCAGCCAGGCCATGCCCCAGCCTGCAAGCGCCATGGCCTTGAGGCCTATCGACATGGTGTTCTCGTGGACGACCTGACGCTTGAATGCGGTGCCGGAGGCGAATTTCTGCGACAAGGCAGCGCCGAAGAAGGAAAAATCGCCATAGCTCAGATATGGCAAGGGTTCGCCACCGGCGATGGCGTGATCCAGGACCGGATCCGTCGAAGAAGGCCGCGAGACCGGCATCAGCCGTTCCGTGCCAAGCACGATATAGGGAAACTGCGTGCGGTCGATCAGGATCGGCACCGAACTATGCGCATAGGTGAGGAAGAAATGCACCTCTCCTTCCGTCAGCGTCGCGATATTGTCCTCGAAGCCACCGCGATCCGGACTGAGCAGCGAGCGGATGCCGCCGATGTCATTCTCGATCTGCTTCAGCCAGTGCGGGAAAAAGGTGACCGTCAGCGTGTGGAGGGCCGAAAATGTCAGGACGGGATTTTGAACCTCGCGGCTTGGCTGCAATGCCTTGCGCGTATTGTAGAACTGGCGAACGGTATCCTGCGCGACAGGCAGGAAGGTTCGGCCCTCGCGGGTAAGCTCCGCCGGAAATGTCGCCCGGTTGACAAGCGTGACGCCCAACCAGAGTTCAAGCTGCTTGATGCGGCGGGAAAACGCGGATTGCGTCACATGTCGGGTATCGGCCGCGCGCGAGAAGCTCGACGTTGCCGCCAGCGCGATGAAGTCTTCCAGCCATTTCAGTTCCATGGGGGTGGGCCTTCTCTAGGGGAGTAGGGGAATAAGGGAATAGGTGAGTAGGCTATCCCGAAGCCGTTTGCGGCCTGACATACTCCCTTACTCACCTATTCCCCTACTCCCTTACCCCTTATGCAATTTCTGCATAGTGATTGCAAAACATAGCATTGGCAGCTCCCAAAGTTTTTTCCTACCGTCGCGCCAGGGCTTGTTAAACGCGCATTCTGTTCCAAAACGGTTCGCTTTTCGGGATGCGCTCAATCAATCACACAGATGTCCGAGGACGTGTTTTGGCCAGGGTAATTTATTTGAACGGCGCTTTCGTCGCTGAGAACGAAGCGAAGGTGTCGGTGTTCGATCGCGGCTTTCTTTTTGGTGACGGGATCTACGAAGTCAGCGCTGTCATCGATGGCCGTCTCGTCGACAATGAACTTCATCTGGCCCGCCTGGAGCGCTCCGTCAAGGAACTCGGAATACCCCTGCCTGCCTCGCTCGACGCCATTCGTGCCGCGCAGATCGAGCTCATCGTCCGCAACAAGCTGCATGAAGGCGTTGTCTATATGCAGGTGACGCGCGGCGAAGCTGAACGCGATTTCGTCTATGCCGACGACATCAAGCCGAATTTCGTCATGTTCACGCAGGCCAAGAACCTCGCCAATGCGCCATCGGTCCAGAACGGCGTCCGCGTGGATGTTGCGCCGGACACGCGCTGGGCGCGCCGCGATATCAAGACCGTCATGCTTCTGGCGCAGGTGCTGGCGAAGAAGCAGGCGAAAGCCAAGGGGTTCCACGAGGTCTGGCTGGTCGAAGACGGCTTCGTCACCGAAGGCGGCTCCTCGACGGCATTCATCATCACCAATGACAACGTTCTGGTAACACGGCCAAATTCGCACGCAATCCTGCCTGGCTGCACGCGCCGCGCCGTCATCAAGATCGCGGAAGAACAGAACCTTCGCATCGAGGAGCGTCTGTTCACGGTCGATGAGGCGAAGGCGGCCAAGGAGGCATTTCTCACGAGCGCATCGAGCTTCGTGACGCCGATCATCGGCATTCAGGATCATGCGGTCTCTGACGGCAAGCCCGGGCCACTCACCCGCCGCCTGCAGGAGATCTACATGGACATGGCTCGCACGGGAGCGGAGCCGGTTCTTTAAAGCCTGTTCCATTGAAGATTGGTTGGATATGTTGCCAATCGTGGAGTCTGCAAGGCGGGCTCCCTTCACGAAACATTGAGGGCTCTGTCAGCGGTGATGACCCTGCCCTCCTAACAGAACAGTGACCATGACAGGCAAGGCACGCGACTACGGCATCATTTGCGGCATCATGCAGCCGGGCGAACAAAACGCCATCACCGATGTACCGGGCGTGCGCGTCGGGCACCGCACCTTGCGCAATGGCGATATCAACACCGGCGTGACGGCGATCATCCCGCATGAGGGAAATATGTATCGCCGCAAGGTGCTGGCCGCCTGCGATGTCATCAACGGATTCGGCAAAAGCACGGGTCTCGTGCAGGTCGAGGAACTGGGCACGCTGGAAACGCCGATCCTGCTCACCAACACATTTGGCGTTGGAACCTGCGCGAATGCGCTGATCCGCGAGGCGATTGCAGCCAATCCCGATATCGGGCGCACCACGGCAACCGTCAATCCGGTGGTTCTCGAATGCAATGACGGCCCGCTCAACGATATTCAGGCAATGGCGGTTACGGAAGCCGATGCGCAGGAAGCCTTGAGGATTGCCGGGCACGATGTGGCCGAAGGCAATGTCGGCGCCGGAACCGGCATGAGCTGTTTCGGCTTCAAGGGCGGCATCGGCACATCCTCGCGGCGGTTTGAACTGGGCGGCAAGGTGCATCATCTCGGCGTTCTGGCGCTGACGAATTTCGGTCGTGCCGGTGATCTGGTTCTTCCCGATGGACGCAGGCCCTCGCCCAAGACCGAAGCGCAGCCGGAAAAGGGATCGGTCATTCTTGTGCTTGCGACCGATGTTCCGACGGAACATCGTCAATTGAAGCGCGTGACGCGCCGCTGCGGGGCGGGACTGGCGCGTCTCGGCGCCTTCTGGGGCCATGGCAGCGGCGATATCGCCATCGGCTTTTCGACGGCGGTGACAGTCGATCATGACGAAGCGCGCGATGTGGTCGAGATTGCCGTGCTCAATGAAAACCGCATCGATACGCTCTTCCGGGCAGCAGCCGAAGCCACGCAGGAAGCCGTTCTCAACTCCATGTGCATGGCCGAACCGATGCGCGGGCGTGCTGCAAGCCGCCGCTCGCTTGCCGACTGGCTGGAAAACGACAGAGGCTAGACCTTGGCGGAAGCTGACGGCTTCCACGCACAATCCTGATATTTCCTGTGCATTGCCACAATTGACTTCGATCATCCGCTGATGGTCGAAGGCGAAGGATGGCATTATGCCACCAAAACGCGACTCGACGCGGCATATGGCATACTCCCAAGGGTTTGGGCTGCCTGGGTGCTGCCGTTTCAAGTATAAGGGCGCCTCGTTTTCGGCGGTTGAAATACCGTTTGATGACGTCGCCGGAATTTCAGGACCAATTTTTTGACGACATCGCTTATTCGCCTGACTGTATTGGGAAGTATCCTGCCATTGCTGGCGGCGTGCGTCACTGTAGGTCCCGACTACCAGAAGCCCGATGTGCTGACGCCCGCCGGCTGGAACAGCAGGGCTGACAGCCGCACCCCGCAACTGGGCGACTGGTGGAAGAACCTGAAGGACCCGGTTCTGGATCAGCTCATAGCGGATGGAATTGCGGGCAGCCCGGACGTGGCGACTGCGAAGGCGAAAGTGCGGCAGGCCCGCGCCAACTACACCTCGGCTGGCGGCGCGCTTTATCCGAAGATCGATGGCGACGGTAGCTACAAGCGATCTGATACCCCGGCGACATTCGCCACCAATCAGTCGAGCACGGGCTTTAACACCACGTGGGAACTTGATCTTTTCGGCGGCAACAAGCGCGGCGTGGAGGCGGCCTATTACAATGTTGAATCCGCGAATGAACAATTGCGGGCAGCGCTCGTCACGCTGATCGGCGATATCGCCACCAATTATGCTCGGTTGCGCGGCGCGCAGGCCGATATTGCCATTGCGCAGCGCAATGCGGCCTCCCAGCGACAGACCGTGGCGCTGACGCGCAGCCAGCTAGAGGCCGGAAACATATCACAGGTCGACCTGTTGAGCGCGGAGACGCAGGCCGCATCCACGGAAGCGCAGATTCCGGCACTGCGGATCAGCTACGCCCAATATCTCAATCAGCTATCCGTATTGACGGGCCGGTCTTCGTCCGCGCTGGCGAGTATTCTCGACCGGCCAAGGTCGATACCGACAGTACCGCGCAAGGTTACTGCCGGTTTGCCTGCCGATCTGCTGCTCAGCCGACCGGATGTCCGTGCGGCAGAACGGGACTATGCGAGCTCGACCGCCAGTGTCGGTCAGAAACAGGCCCTGCTCTATCCAGGTGTTTCGCTCGCCGGCAACATCAATACGGGCGGCTCCAATTTCGGCGATCTTGGAAAGCTGTCGACGATCAGCTGGAGCTTTGGTCCGAGCCTCAGTGTTCCGATCTTTCACGGCGGTCAGTTGAATGCAGATGTCGAGGCAGCGAGAGCAGCGCGTGACCAGTCGTTTGTCGCCTATCGCAAGTCCATCCTCACGGCACTTAGCGAAGTTGAAAATGCCAGCGTCTCTTTGAACCAGAACCGGCTACGCGCAGCGCAATTGCAGAAAATCGTCAGCAATAGCCGCAAGATCAATGAACTGACGCTGGAGCAATACAGGGCTGGCACAAAGAGCTTCGTGGATGTGCTGACGGCGCAACGCGATCTTCTCAGCGCGGAAACCAATCTCAGTCAGGCACGGACCGATCTCGTCCTGAATTATGTTGCCCTGCAAAAAGCGCTGGGCGGCGGCTGGAACGGTGTTATCGACGTTGCAAAACCCGAAGTCGTCGATGGCTATACAGGTCCCCGCATCGCCAAAACGGCGCCGCTTCCTCCGCTGGCAACAGATAAGAGGCCTCTATGAAAACCAAGTCGAAACGCCGTTTTCGCTGGCGCCTCTGGCTGGCGGTCCTCATCGCGGTGCTGATCGCGGGCTATTTCGTCGTGCGTGCCTTGACGAAAGAGGAGCCCTTGCCTGCCACAACCGCGGTCAAGCGCGGCGACATTGAAAGCTCTGTTCTTGCCACCGGCACGCTGCGGCCCAAAAACCTGGTTGCAATCGGCGCTCAGGCAACCGGCCGTATTCTGTCCTTGAGGGTGAAACCCGGCCAGCAGATAAAGGCTGGCGAGGTTGTCGCCCTGATCGACTCGACCAACCAGCAGAACGAACTGAACAAGGCCCAGGCGTCGCTTCGCCAGAACGAAGCCACCCGCGCCCAGAATCTTGCCGATCTGGAACTGGCCCGCCAGGACCTGGCCCGAAACCAGATGATGATCGGCAAGAATGCCGTCGCGCGGGCGGATTACGACAAGGCGGTCAGCACCGTGAAGGTGAAGGAAGCGCAGGTCGCCAACAGCGAAGCCGCAATTGCTGCTGCAAAGGTCGATGTGCAGATCGCCGAGACCAATCTCGCCTATACCCGCATTACCGCGCCCATCGACGGGACGATCCTTGCCACGGTGGTTCAGGAAGGCCAGACGGTCAATGCGCAGCAGAGCGCGCCGACAATCGCCATTCTCGGCCAGCTCGACGCGATGACGGTCGAAGCGGACATTTCGGAAGCGGACGTTACGCAGGTTCGCGAAGGGATGCCGCTTTACTTCACCATATCAGGACAAAATTCCAAGCGTTATGAGGCAAAGCTTGAAAAGATCGAGCCAGCCCCAGATTCCATCGTCAGCGACAAGAGCTTCACGACGACGGCTGTAAGTTCTACTTCCAACACGGCAACTGCTTCGGCGATTTATTACAAGGGTATTTTCACCGTTCCCAATTCGGATGGACTGCTCAGGACCTATATGACGACCGAGGTTCATATTCTGCTTGCAAGCGCGAAGAATGCTTTGATAGCCCCCGTGACGGCGCTCAAAGATACGAGTGAACCCGGCAAGGCCACGGTACGGGTGGTGACTGGCGCCGGCAAGATCGAGGAACGGACGGTCGAAACCGGCATTACCGACAAGGTGAATACCGAGATCCGTTCGGGCTTGAAGGAAGGGGACAAGGTTGTGACCGACAATCAGGTCGTCGCCCCTGCCCCGGCCGGTGTCTGACATGGCTGATGTGCCGCTGCTCTCGCTCAAGGGTGTTTCCCGGCATTATCCGTCGGGTGACGACTTCACGACGGTTCTGAACCGTGTGAACCTGACCATCGAGCGCGGCGAGATGGTGGCGATTATCGGCGCATCCGGTTCCGGCAAATCCACGCTGATGAATATTCTCGGTTGCCTGGACCGGCCCTCGGAGGGCGAATATCTGATCTCTGGCCGCTCCACATCGGAACTTGAAGCCGATGAGCTGGCGCAACTGCGGCGGGAGCATTTCGGTTTCATCTTCCAGCGTTATCATCTTCTGGGCGAGCTGGATGCCGTGGGCAATGTCGAGATTCCGGCGATCTATGCAGGTCAGAAAAGAGAAGAACGGCGTCTGAAGGCCCAGATGATCCTGCAGCGGCTCGGCATGGGTGAGCGCACGCATCATCGCCCAAGCCAGCTGTCCGGCGGACAGCAGCAGCGCGTTTCCATTGCCCGTGCCCTCATAAACGATGCGGACGTCATACTGGCCGACGAGCCAACCGGCGCGCTTGACAGTCATAGCGGCGAAGAAGTTCTCGGCATTCTTCAGGAACTCAACCGTGAAGGGCGAACCATCGTCATTGTCACGCATGACCGGCAGGTCGCTGCCCGTGCGCAGCGCATCATCGAAATTCGTGACGGTGAAATCATCTCGGATACGAGAAGCGGCGAGACGGAGCGGCCAGCGACGTCCGTGCCGGTCGAGCAGGCTCCTGCCCGACCGAGACTGCTTGCCGGAATCCGCGACCGCTTCAACGAGGCATTCGCGATGGCGCTTCGGTCAATGAACGCGCATCGGCTTCGCACTTTCCTGACGATGCTTGGCATCATCATCGGCACAGCATCGGTTGTTTGCGTGGTGGCGCTAGGACAAGGGTCGCAGAAACAGATACTCGATCAGATCAGCGACCTTGGCACCAATACGCTCTATATCAGTCCCGGCAAGGGATTTGGGGATCTGAAAGCCGCGCTTATCACCACGCTCAATCTGGCGGATGCCGCCGAAATAGCAAAACTGCCCTATGTCTTGGCGGCAACACCATCCAGTTCCACCAACTCGACGATCCGCGTCGGGGATAAGGAAGTCAGCGTTTCCGTGAGCGGCGTCGGCGCGGAATATTTCATCACGCGCAACAGCAAGCTGCTGGAAGGCCGGTTTTTCGATCAGCGCAATGTCGATGATCTGGCGCAGGTGGCGGTCGTCGATGAAACAGCCCGAAAGACGCTCTTTCCTCACGAAGCGGGGTCGGTCGTCGGCAAGACCATCCTTCTGAGCAAGGTGCCGGTACGGATCGTCGGCGTGGTCAAGGCCGAGGAACGCGGCATGGGCAGCGCCCAGCGGCTCGAAGTATACGTGCCTTACACCACCGTGCAGACACGCATGACCGGCTCCCGCTCCCTGGAGATGATCCTTGTGCGCGTTGCCGACACCATGGACCCGTCGGAAGCGGAAAAGCTGATAACGGCATTCCTGACCAAACGGCATGGCGAAAAGGATTTCTCGATCTTCAATACCGACAGCCTGCAAAAGACAATTCAGGCTACCACTGCGACGCTGGCCCTTCTCGTCTCCAGCATCGCCGGCATATCGTTATTCGTTGGCGGGATCGGTGTCATGAACATCATGCTGGTCGCCGTGTCGGAAAGAATCAACGAGATCGGCGTTCGCATGGCGATCGGCGCACGCCAGAGCGATATATTGCAACAATTCCTGATCGAGGCGATTCTGGTCTGCCTGATAGGCGGCGTTCTCGGTGTCCTGATTGCCGCCGGATTCGGCCTGCTGTTCGCGCAGTTCAACTCGATGTTCCGCCTCATCTATTCGCCGGCATCCATCGTGATTGCGCTTGTCTGTTCCAGCCTGATCGGCATCGGCTTCGGCTTTATTCCGGCCCGCAACGCCTCCAGACTCGACCCCGTCGTGGCGCTGGCACGGGACTGACGGGTGAGTCTGCCGGCTTGAACCGGCATTCACCTTCCGGACTGCTCGGAATGGCAAAATTAACAGGCTTCAACAACTACCTGTAATTGTTTTAGTTCTTATAAAACAATATAAGAAAGTGCTTTACAGGTCTGTTCTTATTTAATTTTACGCTGCAACCGATGGTGATATGCGTCGCGATCTGTCTGCGACGGGCGCGATTTGGCTGCAAGAATTTTCTGTCTTTTGGGGTGTTTCAGAAGGGGGTTGTTAACCTTCATTTTTTATTACTTGGGCTCATTCAGGCGACAGTATCTATGGTTCAGGTATCATGCGTAATTTGAGAGAAAATTTCCCCCCATCGACAGGAAATCGTGCAGAGAACGCTCAGGACCCGAAGCAGCCTCGCGGCCAGACGGGAAGCCCCAATCCTGCCAGCGATGATGCCTGGAAAATCCATTTTTCGCTCGGTGAAAATGTCCGCTTTACCCGCACGCCGGAAGTCGAGCTTATGCGTCGCCGCGGTGAGGAACTGCCGAGCATCAATGAGCGCTCTCAGGCAAATGGCACCGCGGCTTCGCCAGCGGTCAGCGTTGAAAAGATTGCCGAAGATCAGCCCATGGCTGTTGCCGAACTTCAGAAAACCGTGTCTCAGGGCATGGTTCGTTCGCCGGTGGCGCCCGTTCCGCCTGCGATACCTGCGGTTCCCGTTGCTGTCGTCGCGCCGCCTGTAGAAGCCGCCCCGGAAGTTGTCGCTGTTGTCACCGAACCTGCTAATGCGGCGCAGCCATCGGCGTTCACCTATCTTTCCGACTTCGCTTTCTGGGAAGGCTGCGGCATCGATACCGCGATTGTGCCTGCTGAGCCTCTCGTCTCGGCTGTACCGGCGGAACCGCGCAAGCCTTTGCCGACGGTCGAATCCATTCTGGCGCAGTTCCGCATTCGCGAATGGAACAAGCAGCCGGAAGCGGTTGCCGAGGCTCCTGTTCAGCCTGTCGCGGAAACGCCGGTTGCCCCTGCTCCGGTTGAGGTGACTCCGCCGCAGCCCGTTGCAGTAGCTGAGGTGGAAGCCCCCGCGCCACAGCCTGTCGTGACCGAGCCGGAGATCGCGCCCGAAGTTGCCGGTGAAGCCACCGAAGATGAGATCGTGCTGACCGTTCCAGAAGCGGAAGAGCATATCGTCGAGGAAGTGGAAGTTCCCGAGCCAGTCATTGAAACGCCCGCGCCTGTTGCCAAAGCCGCGCCTTCGATTGCGCTTTACCAGCCGCAGCCCCTCCCCCGTGCGGAAGCGCCCGTCATTCACGGCGCCTATGAGTTCCCGCCGCGTGACCTCTTGCAGATGCCGCCCGAACAGGACGGAAATGTCATCACGCAGGAAATGCTGGAACGCAGCGCCGGATTGTTGGAAAGCGTGCTGGAGGATTTTGGCGTGCGCGGCGAGATCATCCATGTCCGCCCCGGCCCTGTCGTCACGCTCTACGAGTTTGAGCCGGCACCGGGCGTCAAATCCTCGCGCGTCATCGGCCTTGCCGACGATATTGCCCGCTCCATGTCGGCGCTTTCCGCCCGCGTTGCGGTCGTTCCGGGCCGTAATGTCATCGGTATCGAACTGCCGAATGCCAATCGCGAAACCGTTTATCTGCGCGAAATGATCGACAGCCGCACATTCGAGGCGTCGAACTATCGCCTGCCGCTTTGCCTCGGCAAGGGGATCGGCGGCGAACCGATCATCGCGGAACTGGCGAAGATGCCCCATTTGCTGGTGGCTGGCACCACCGGTTCAGGCAAGTCGGTTGCCATCAACACGATGATCCTGTCGCTGCTCTACCGCTTCAAGCCGGAAGAATGCCGCCTGATCATGGTCGACCCGAAGATGCTGGAACTGTCCATCTATGACGGCATTCCGCACCTGCTGACGCCGGTTGTTACCGATCCGAAGAAGGCCGTTGTCGCCCTGAAATGGGCCGTGCGCGAGATGGAGGAACGCTATCGCAAGATGGCTCGCCTCGGCGTGCGCAATATCGAAGGCTTCAATGCCCGCGCAGCTTCCGCCAAGGGCAAGGGCGAAACCGTGATGTGCACGGTCCAGTCGGGCTTCGACAAGGAAACGGGTGAGGCTACCTATATTCAGGAAGAACTCGACCTGACGCCAATGCCTTACATCGTGGTCATCATCGACGAGATGGCCGACCTGATGATGGTTGCAGGCAAGGACATTGAAGGTGCAGTCCAGCGCCTTGCCCAGATGGCCCGCGCTGCCGGTATCCACCTCATCATGGCAACGCAGCGCCCGTCGGTCGATGTCATTACCGGTACGATCAAGGCCAATTTCCCGACCCGTATCTCCTTCCAGGTCACATCGAAGATCGACAGCCGCACCATTCTTGGTGAAATGGGTGCCGAGCAGCTTCTCGGTCAGGGCGACATGCTGCATATGGCGGGCGGCGGACGCATCGTCCGTGTCCATGGTCCGTTCGTTTCCGACGAGGAAGTGGAAAAGGTGGTCAACCACCTGAAGGAACAGGGACGCCCTGATTATCTGGCAACCGTCACGGAAGACGAGGAAGAAGAAGACCCAACGCAGGAAGCCGCGGTTTTCGACGCAACCTCCATGGGCTCGGAAGATGGCGACGATGTCTACGAACAGGCCATCAAGGTGGTGATGCGCGACAAGAAGTGCTCCACGTCTTACATCCAGCGCCGCCTCGGCATCGGCTATAACCGCGCCGCCTCCCTCGTCGAACGGATGGAGAAGGACGGACTTGTCGGCCCAGCCAATCATGTGGGAAAACGCGAAATCCTGACCGGAAACCGCGACTGACCATAGCGAGTTATGAAGAATTGAAGCCGGATCGCACCTGCGATTCGGCTTTTCTTCATGCTTTGCAATAGGTTGCAGACCGTTGCGCCCGTGCGCTTGTCAAGATGTAAAATTTGGTTAATACTTAGTTCATTCGTACATTCTTAACAATCGGCCGAGACAGCTTCGGAAGCTGTCTCGCGCACAGAAGACAGGGAGAATGATCGATGAAAAGCATTATTATCGGTCCTGCCGCGAGCGATAAGGAACGCACAGTTACACAGCAGATTTTGCGGCGCATCCATGAGCAGATGCCGAAGCCTTCGGAAGACAAGACACAGGTTTGCAACGTATTGCGCCTGTCGAAGGGCGGCTATTCTCACCGCAGACGCAAAATCCATAAACTTGCCTGATAACGAAACGATATATATTGAACTCTTGCTCAGCGCCACGCATTCAAAGCGAATGCGGCAGGCGCTGTAATTTTGACCGCCAGGCTGTTCAGCGCGGAAGATCGAGTGCGCTATAGAGTTCAGCGTCCTTTCCTTCACCGGTCATACGCTCCGCCAGAATTCGCCCGGTCGTCGGCCCAAGCGTGAAACCCTGATGACCATGCCCGAAATTCAGCCATAAGCCCTTGTGTCGGGGGGCTTCCGCAACGACCGGCAGCATTCTTGGCATACAGGGGCGGCTGCCGAACCATGGCGTGTGCTCCACGGGTGCGCCTATATCGAAAAGCTCGCCTATAGCCTTGATAGACCTGTTCAATTGCTCGTGCCGTGCCACTCTGCCCAGAGGCGTCAGCTCGGCCCCGGTCAGGATGCGCAATCCGGCGCGCATCGGCGTTGCGACAGTCGAATTGCTCACGTCCAGAGCAGGCACCTTCGGTCCAGCGCCGGAAAAATGCTGATGGTATCCGCGCTTGATAACCAGCGGAATTTTATAACCGATGGTGCGAAGGATTTCCGGGCTCCACGGGCCGAGGGCAAGCACGGCCTGACGGGCAGCATGTGGACCATCCGCCGTATCGATCTGCCAGCCGGAACCATCCTGCCGCAAGCTTTGCGCATCGCCGTGCAGGAAGACGCCGCCGCGTTTGACGAACAGGCTGGCATAGGACTGGACGAGCGCACCGGGGTCGGAACACGACCATGGATCTGTCCAGTGGATGGCCCCGGCGAGATTTGCCTTCAAGGATGGTTCGGCAGTCCGCACGGCCTTGCTGTCCTCGATGATGCTGGCGACGCCAAATTCCTGTTTCTTCAGTTCCGCGTCACGCGCGGAAAGATCGAACGTTCGGGCAGAACGATGCAGCTCACGCAATCCGGTCCGCCTGATAAGGTTTTCCGCGCCCGACGCTTCGATCAGGGGCGCATGATCGTCGCTGGCGCGCCGGATCATGCGTGCATAGAACTGCGAAACCGTGCGGTGACGCCCCGCTTCCGAATTATGCCAGTAGCGCCACAACGGGCCGATTTGCCCCGGCATATCGCGAAGCCGCCATGCGACCTGATTATTGACGCCGAACGCCGCTTTCAACAGTTCCAGAGGTGCGCGGGGCAAGGCATAGGGGCTGACGGCCTCTGTCTGAATAATTCCAGCATTGCCATAGCTTGTTTCCGTTCCCGGACCGCTTCGATCGATGAGAAGAACGGACCAGCCCCTTTCCTGCAAGGCGAGCGCAGCTCCGACGCCAACCATACCGGCACCCACAACGATGCAATCCGTCATCTTCTTCTACTTTTCAGAAATGGTGCGATTCTCTTTCCGCCACTATGGAAAATCCGGTTCGCAGATGACAAGTTCAGCAATCGCGTTCTTTTGTGGTTCTGCCCTTTATCGCCATTGCATTTTTGCTATAGAAGGCCACTTTCTCTATCAGGCTCTGTGGCTGCCGTGATCGAAGGACAGGATGATGCCCTCCCCCCAAAACGAAAACCCCGTCCAGAAGACTTCCTCGCGTTTCTTCCTCGGCCTGATTTCGGTGCTGGGCGCGGTGTTCTTCGTTATATTCACGGGGCTCGGCATCTGGCAGGTTGAGCGCCTGCAATGGAAGCTCGATCTTATTGAAAGGGTCGATGCACGAGTGCATGCCGAACCGGTCGCAGCGCCCGGAAAAGATGACTGGGCCAACGTCAACCAGAAGGATGACGAGTACCGCCATGTAACGCTTACAGGCACTTATCTGAATGACAAGGAAGTGCTGGTCCATGCATTGACCGAACGCGGTGCGGGTTATTGGGTTCTGACACCGATGCGCTCGCCCGACGGCGCGCTGACTTTCATCAATCGCGGCTTTGTTCCGAGCGACAAGCGCGATCCATCCGCACGGCAGGAAACGCAGATTGCGGGCGAAACGACCGTAACCGGACTGTTGCGTATGCCGGAACCGGACGGGTTTTTCCTGCGCCCCAACGATCCGGCGCGTAACGACTGGAACTCGCGCGATGTTGCAGCCTTTGCGCAGAAGCTCAATCTGGGTCAGGTCGCGCCCTATTTCATTGATGCCGACGCAAATTCCGGTTCGGGAGCGCTTCCCATCGGCGGTCTGACGGTCGTAAAATTCCGCAACAGCCATCTTTCCTATGCGATCACCTGGTTCGCGCTTGCCGCCATGGTTGCCGGTGCCGCCATTTTTCTCTGGCGGCACGAGCGCAAGTCCAAGGACTAGATATGTAAGGCGTGACCGAGCGCTTTCATGCTGGCCTCGGCAAAACCCTCGCTCAATGTCGGATGCGCGTGGACCGTGGCCGCTATATCTTCCAGTCGTGCGCCCATCTCCACGGCTTGCGCGAAGGAGGATGAAAGTTCGGATATGCCGACGCCGACAGCCTGGATGCCAAGGATAAGGTGGTTATCCGCACGTGCGACGACGCGGATCATGCCGTCTTCTCGCTCGACGGTCATGGCCCGGCCATTGGCCTGGAACGGAAAGACGCCAACCTGAATTTCGCGACCGGCCTTGCGGGCCTCATCCGGCGACAGGCCGACAGTCACGATTTCCGGGTCGGTGAAGCAGACGGCAGGGATGCAGCGCTTGTCCCAGACCTGATTGCCGCCGGCAACGATCTCCGCCACCATCTCGCCCTGCGCCATGGCGCGATGCGCGAGCATTGGCTCACCGGTCACGTCGCCAATGGCATAAACGCCGCGCATGGAGGTGCGGCAACGCTCATCGATACGGATAAAGCGACCATCCATATCCAGCCGGATTTCGCTGAGGCCCCAGCCGTCGGTCTGCGGTTTGCGGCCCACGGTAACGAGTATCTTGTCAGCCTCGATGGTTTTTGTGGCTCCATCCGCGGTCAGGACTTCCAGTCCGGCCTCGTCCTTCGACAATCCCTTGGCCGAAGTGCTGGTCAGGACTTCGATGCCGAGCGCCTTCAAGCGCGCCATGACCGGACGCGTCAGTTCCGCATCGTATTGCGGCAGGATACGGTCTGTCGCCTCGACCACGGTGACCTTCGCGCCAAGCTTGGCAAAAGCCGTGCCGATCTCAAGGCCGATATAGCCGCCGCCGACAATGGCGAGCTTTTCCGGCACCTTTTCCAGCGACAGCGCTTCGGTGGATGAAATGACCTTTCCGCCGAATGGAAGCGCCTGAATCTCAACCGGCGCCGAGCCGGTCGCGATCACGATGTTTTCGGCGTGGATTGTCTGGCGGCCAGTGTCGGTTTCAACGAGAACGGTCTTCCCGTCGAGAAAACGCGCCTGTCCATGGAACATGCGCACACGCGACCGTTTCAGCAGTCCCGCCACGCCGCTGTTGAGGCGGTTGACGATGCCGTCTTTCCATTCGAGCGTTTTGGCAAAATCGATTGCCGGATTCTCGGCAGAAATACCGAGCGCGCCCTTGGAGGCGAAGACGGAAAGGCGGTGGAACTCATCGGCTGCGTGGATCAGCGCCTTGGACGGGATGCAGCCCACATTGAGGCATGTGCCGCCAAGCCGCGTCTTCTCCACCAGCACCGTATCGATCCCAAGCTGGCCTGCCCGGATGCCGCAGACATAACCGCCGGGGCCGCCGCCGATGATCAGGAGTTTGCAGGAAATCTCGCTCATTCGATCAGCCTTCTACAAAAATCATCGCAGGCGTTTCCAGAAGGCTTTTCAGCTTCTGCACGAAGACCGCCGCATCCCAGCCATCGATCACGCGATGGTCGAAACTGCATGACAGGTTCATCATCTTGCGCGGCACGAACTGCACCCCGTCCCACATTGGACGCACGGCCATCTTGTTGATGCCCACAATCGCGACTTCCGGACGATTGATGATCGGCGTCGTGGCTATTGCACCTAGAGGACCGAGCGACGTGATGGTGATGGTGGAGCCGGTCAGTTCCTCCCGCTTGGCGGTGCCATTGCGCGCCGCATCGGTAACGCGCGACAATTCGGAAGCCGCGGCAAACACGCTCATGCTTTCCGCGTGGCGCACCACCGGCACGATCAGGCCGTTCGGCGTCTGCGTGGCAATGCCGACATGCACGCCGCCGAACTGCCGGATAATGTCGGCCTCGTCATCGAAATGCGCGTTGAGGCCCGGCTGCTCCTTCACCGCTTTCACGATTGCCCGGATGATGAACGGCAGAAGCGTAAGGCGCGGACGCCCTTCCTTCTTTTCGTTATTGAGGCCGCTGCGCAGTTCTTCCAACTGCGTAACATCAACCTCTTCGACGATGGTGATATGCGGAATGTGGCGCTTGGCCTCCGCCATGCGTTCGGCAATCTTGCGGCGAAGACCGATGACCTTGATCTCGTTGACGGAGGTGTCGGTCGCATAGCCGGATAAAGCGGGCGGAGTGCCGGTTTCCTGCTGGAAATAAAGGTCGAGATCATCATGCGTGATGCGTCCCGCCGGACCGGTGCCGCGAACACGGCGCAGATCGACGCCCGCATCACGGGCGCGCAGCCGGACGGAAGGCGTCGCAAGCGGCTTTTCACCTTCCTGACGAACCGGGCCAGCGCCGGAGAATGGGCGGCTTGCGGCTTCGCGCTTAGGTGCTGCGGGTTTCGGAGGAACCGGCGTCTGCAACAGAACAGGTGCTTCCGTGACTGGTGCCGGTTGCGGTTTGGCTGTTTCAGCCTCAGTCGGAACCGGTTTTTCCTCAGTCTTTTCTTCCGTCGCGGTACCCTCGATCTCCAGCCGGACCAGTTCGGACCCGACCGCAATCTTCTCGCCCACTTCACCATTTATGGCGATAACCTTGCCGCCGCGTGATGAGGGAATTTCCACCGTTGCCTTGTCGGTCATGACGGCTGCGAGAAGATCGTCCTCGCGCACAACATCGCCAACCTTCACATGCCATTCGACAAGTTCGGCCTCGGCAACGCCTTCACCAACATCGGGGAGCTTGATCGTAAAATGTGCCATGTTTCCTCCCCCTCAGGCTTCCATGATCGATGTAAGCGCGCGGCCCACCCGGTCCGGACCGGGGAAATAAGCCCATTCCTGCGCATGCGGGTAAGGCGTGTCCCAGCCGGTGACACGGATGATCGGCGCTTCCAGATGGTAGAAGCAATCGCGCTGCACGAGTGCGGCAAGTTCAGCGCCGTAGCCGCAGGTCAGTGTCGCCTCGTGCACGATCACGCAACGCCCTGTCTTCTTGACCGACGCCATGATGGTTTCGGTGTCGAGCGGCAGAAGTGTGCGAAGATCGATCACTTCCGCATCGACACCGGTTTCCTCTGCGGCGGCGAGCGCCACATGAACCATCGTGCCATAGGCGAGCACCGTCACGTCGCTCCCTTCACGGCGGATAGCGGCCTTGCCAAGCGGCACGGTGTAGTAGCCTTCCGGCACATCACCGAGATCATGCTTTTTCCACGATGTTACCGGGCGGTCATGATGCCCGTCGAAAGGCCCGTTATAAAGACGCTTCGGCTCGAACATGATAACCGGGTCGGGGTCTTCGATCGCCGCCAGCAGCAGGC
>Ga0182735_1001073_pt1 | contig 19108 bp, 14 predicted proteins | sample eDN5th30CKraftMG_FD_128524 | JGI IMG/M metagenome (GOLD analysis project Ga0182735, IMG submission 128524) | Enriched Miracle-Growth compost microbial communities from Emeryville, California, USA - eDNA 5th pass 30_C Kraft MG (version 2) (version 2) ...
CCGCAGGGATGAGCCTCCGCTGCGTTACCACCCATAATCCAGACGAGATCAGCGTTCTTGATGTCCGTCCAGGAATTCGTCATTGCACCGCGACCAAATGTGGGGCCCAAACTGGCCACCGTCGGTCCGTGTCAAATCCTTGCCTGGTTCTCGATCTGCAACAGACCAAGGCCACGCGAGACCTTGAATGTCGCCCATCCGCCTTCGTTGGCGACCGAACTGCCGGCGAGGAACGCCGTGGTCAGCCACCGATTGACGGTGACGCCATCGCGGTTCTTCTCGATCCAGTTGGCGTCGCGATCTTCCTTCATGAGTTTCGCGATGCGCTCCATCGCGAAATCCCAGCTCACGCGCTCGAATTCATTCGAGCCGGGCTTGCGGTACATCGGGTACTTCACCCGAACCTTCGACTTGACGTAGTCGAGAGCACCGGCCCCCTTGGGGCAAAGCGTGCCGCGGTTCACAGGATGGTCCACGTCACCTTCGATATGGGTGACAGCCATCTTACCTTTTTCTTCCTTGCTCTCCGCAGAGAAGACGATCATGCCGCAACAAACAGCGCAGTAGGGGCACTGGCTACGGACTTCTTTAGTGAGCGCGAGCTTGAAAGGCCGGATTGACAATGCGTGGGCGGCTTCGATTTCACCAAATCCAAGAGCACCAAGGCTTGTTCCGACCAAACCCGCGCCGGCCCCGAACATAAACGAGCGCCGCGAGAGTTCCATATTCATGGAACGTTCCTCCGAGTTGGCCCCCGCCGGGGGACGCCAGACTTTAGAGTTAGTCCAAATCCAAACTATGCCTGCTTCAAGTAACTGTCAAAGCTACGCTTTTGTCGCAGCTGGCCTCAGGCGCATGCTCGCCGCCCGCCTTCGTTCGATGCTGCAAAGCAGCATCTCTTTGCGCTTCCTTGTTAATTCGAATGCAGATTTGAACGGCCGGCTTCGACGCACCTGACGCCCTTAAGTCATTTAGCCGCAGCGCAACGCTTGACGGCTGACACAATGAATCGCAAAACAAAAACGTGGCGACACAAATTGCTCCCGCGTGCCGGGGCTTTCGAATCGAACGATACACGCGAGATCAATTCGCGAGTCGCGACAGTGCGACGCCTCGGCGTACGATATATTCAAAAACCGGCGGCATTTCCGGCTTTCAACCGATCACCCGGCGCAGCTTTGCGATTCTCGGCGCCGCCTGCGCGCTGACCTGCCTTGCCGCACCTGCCATCGCCAGTTCCAGCGAGGCATCGCCAGACACCCCTCCAGCCACGCTGAAATCCTGGGATGGCGCCGGAAAACCGGCCTTCGCGCTGGATGATCTGCGGGGCGATCGGCGAGACTTGCAGGCTCTCGCAGGCAAGGCCGTTCTGGTGCATTTCTTCGCCACTTGGTGCGAACCCTGCGTGCGCGAAATCGATTCGCTGCAGCGGCTGGCCGCGGCCACCCGCGACAAGCCGCTGGCGATCATTGCCGTCGATGTTGCCGAAGTCGATCTGCGAGTCCGGGCGTTCTTCGAGAAACATCCCGTCGACTTCACCGTCCTGCTCGATCGCGACCGCACCGTCAGCAAGGCGTGGGACGTCACCGCGCTGCCGACGAGTTTCGTGCTCGATGCAACGCTCACCCCCCGCCTCTTCATCGAGGGCGATCTCGATTGGTCGAGTCCGGACGTTCTGGCGGCGATCGAAGCCCTTTACCCTACGACAGGCCGGGACAACCGGCCGCTTTCCAAACAACCCGACCATTCCTGAAGGAGGACAACATGCAACGACGACAATTTCTGCAAGGCGCGACGGCCCTCTCATTCGCGGCGGCTTTCCCCGCCGCCGCCCGCTCCGAGGTCGTTTTCGCGCCGAAACCCGGCGCGTGGCGCAGCGTCGATCTCGTGACCAAACTGGAGATCGAAAAACCCGAAGGAAAGATTCAAGCCTGGATTCCGCTGCCCTCGGTCAGCGAATCCGAATGGATGCGGCCCGGCGACACCAAATGGACCGGCAACGCGGTCAAAGTGGAGCGCGTGCGCGATCCGAAATACGGCGCGGAAATACTGCATGCGATCTGGAAGGACGGCGAAAGCGCGCCCTCCATCGAGGTCACCAGCCGCGTTGCGATGCGCGACCGCGACATCGACCTCAGCAAGCCCGGGAAAGCCAAATCCCTCAGCGACGCCGAGCGCAAGCTCAACCTTGAAGGCACCGAACTCATTCCTGTCGATGGGATCGTCAAGCAGACCTCCGACAAGATCGTCGCCGCCGCCAACGCCAAAACCGACATCGAGAAGGCCCGCGCGATCTACGAGTGGGTCGTCGAGAATACGGTACGCGTGGCATCGACGCGCGGATGCGGCATCGGCGACGTCGCCGCGATGCTCAAGAGCGGCAACCTCGGCGGCAAGTGCGCCGATCTCAACGCCCTCTATGTCGGCCTCACGCGCGCCGCGGGCGTTCCGGCGCGCGACGTTTACGGCATCCGCGTCATCCCCTCGCAGTTCGGCTACAAGAGCCTCGGCGCCGGATCGGCCAACGTGACCAAGGCGCAGCACTGCCGCGCCGAGGTTTTCCTGGCAGGCTTCGGCTGGGTCCCGGTCGATCCCGCGGACGTTCGCAAGGTGATGCTGGAAGAACCGCCGAAGGATCTCCCGATCAACGACCCCAAGGTGGTGGCGGCACGCAAGACCCTGTTCGGCGCATGGGAAGGCAATTGGGTTGCCTACAACACCGCGCATGACGTTGCGTTGCCGGGCAGCAAACATCCCAAGCTGGGCTTCCTGATGTATCCGCAGGCGGAGCGCGCCTCGCTCCTGCTGGATTGTCTCGACCCCGACAAGTTCAGGTACACCCTGACCTCGAAAGAAGTGACGGCGAGCTAACCAGGCGCACCCTCACGCAAAGTCAGCGATGGCAGCAGGTGCGCTGCCATCGCTCCTTCAGAAGAATGACGTCACGCATTGGCGTGTTATCACCCGCCTCGCACCCGTCTCGCCGCTTCCACGATCCGCGCCAGCTTGGTCTCGGCAGGCACGGCTGCGCAGATCGGATTGTCGGCGAAGGTCGCGAAGCCGCAATCGGGATGCAGCAGCACGCGATCCGCGCCGAACAGGTTCACCGCCTGCCTGATGCGCGCCACTACGTCATCGCAGCCTTCCACGTCGGCGCATTTCTGGTTGACGACGCCGACCCCGATGCGGGCCTCGACGGGCAGCGCGCGCAACAGTTCCATTTCGCCCGCGCGCGGCGTGCACATTTCCAGGAGATACGCGCCGACCTTCATCGCGCCGAGCGTATCGAGAAGCGGCTCGTAGCTTCCCGCCAACGCCACCGATTCATCCGGCGTCCAGTTGCCGCGACACATATGCACCGCTGTTCGTTCGCGCGGCATCCCCTCGACCACCGCATTCATGAGATCGCGCGCAAAACCCAATTCATGCTCCGGCCCACGGGATTCCGACAGCGCGCCGCACATGAAGCTCGGACGGCTCTTCGGCCCGCTGAACACCACCTCGGACAGCACCGGCTCGTCGAACTGCACCAGAGCGACGCCCGCAGCGATCAGGTCTGCCAACTCGGCACGCAACGCCGCGACGATGTCTTCAGCCAACTCCTCGCGCGACTCGTAGGCGCGTTCCTGCAGGCACTCCATCCACATCGTGCGCGTCAACAGATACGGCCCCGGCAGCGCGACCTTGATCGGCTTGTCGGTGATGGTGGAGAGAAAATCGAACTCGTGCAGCGCCAGCGGGCGGCTGCGGCTGATGCGGCCGAAGATCGCCGGATGCCGCACGTCCGCCGCCGGAACATCCAGCGCGCGTAGTTCCCGTTCGAACTCCTCCGGGTCGTCGACCAGCGGCAACAGGTCGGTGAGTGGAATCAACTGGCAATTGTCGAGACGTGTGGCGACGAAACTCGCATAGCTGTCGCGGCGCTGCTCGCCATCAGTGAGAAGATCGACACCGGCGCGCTCCTGCGCCGATGCGGCAAGGCGCACGGCGTCATCGGCGGTCTGATGAAACGCGGCTTCGTCGAGCCGCCCTTCGACATAGGCATGCATGGCATCGACCATCCAGCGCGGTCGCGGCCAGCTTCCGATGCCCGTCACCGCGAGCGGCGGAATCGCGGGCGCGGGCCGGCGCACCGGCGCGGGGGCCGGTTGCGCAACCGGCGCGGAGACTTTCGCCACCGGCTTCTCATCCGCCTTGCCGCGTTCGTCGAACTTGCCTTTGCAGATCAAAAAGCTGCGCTGCTTGCCGGTCTTGGTGAACGACACCAGATCGTTCGAAGTGAGACGGCACCACGCGGGCAAATCCTCATCGACCGAAATCTCGGTTGAGAGAATTTCCAGAAGCTGGCCCTTCGCCATCGGGTCGATGTGCTTGCGGATCAAAAGCAAGAGTCCGTTGCCGCAATCCAGGTCGCCGCCGTCGAAAGAGACGTCGGCGGGATGCGGATGGGCTTGCGAAGCAACAGTGTGGGTCATGGCTGTCTCATTCATTACGCGCGGCGGCGGCCGACCTCGTAGCCGACGCCGAGGCAGCCCAGCAGCAGGATTCCGAAACCGGCGAGCATGCCCGGCGAAAGCCCCGCCACCACGGCAGATTGCGCAGCTTCATGCGTCACAGGCTTGGCGCCCGTATTCGCGGCCATCGTCTGTCCGCTCGCCTCGACGATCGACTGATAGGTCCGCGTCAGCATGGCGCGGCCGACATCCTTGAGAATGGCCTGCCCGGTGACGCGGCCCTGCCCGAGCACGAGATCGACATTGGCGACATCCGCTCCGCCGAGATTGACCGAGCGGTTGCCTTTCTTGTCCTCGACATGCCACGCGGTGACCTTGTCGCCGTCGATGCGATCGACCGCGACCTTGAAGTAGCCTTCCGGCCCGTTGAACGCGGCACCCGGCTTCAGCCTGATCTCATCCTTGTTGACCAGCATAAATCCAAAATTGTGCCCGGTCGGGCAGCCGACCGGATACACCGCAAAGCGCGGGTCGCGGGCGTAGTCCTGCCCATAGTTGAGGCTGAAGGTCTTGCCGTAGATTTTCAAATTGGCCTTGCCGTCCTTGAACGGCTCCGGCCATGGCGACAGGAATCTGGCGACGTCGCCATGCTCGAACACCAGCGCCTTGCGGGCGTCGTGATCCTCGATCAGCAATTCGTTCTTCACCGGACCGAGTGTGCGCGTCAGCGCGACCTTGCCGTCCTCGACGACTTCGATCTGCACGGTACCGGCGCTCGCATCGATTGCCGCGACACGAACCGTGCGATTTCCTGACTTCCATTCGTCACCCACCCCGGCAAGGCCGGAGAACACTTTCTCATCGGCGAGCAGCAGGCGGTCCATGCGGATGCCGGAAATCCAGTCGAACACCATTTTCTGCGGCGTGACTTCGCGGGCCTGTCCCTGATTGTAGAGCTGGGTGAAGCGCATGCCCCACCAGCCTGGCTCCGTCTGCGACAGCACCGGCGAGCCGAACGCCCATTCCCAATCGGTGCCCGCGATGGTCTTCACATGCAGCGCATGGTTGGCGAGCTTCTCGTGACCGACGGTCGCGTAGTACTGATAGACCGTGCCGCCGACGACCGCGCTCTTGCCGGCCGGAATCGTGACGTTCTCCTTGACGACGATGCTCATGTCGTAATCGACATAGGTCGGCATACGGCCGAGCACCGGCATCGGTTCGCCGCGCAGCGCCACTTCGCCGCCCCAGGTGTCTTCCAGATAGAACAGGCCGCCGGGCGGGATCACCACCTCGCCGTTCTCGACGCGGCTCTTGCGGATCACCACGCCATCATATTTCGGCGGACGCGGCACGCCGAAATCGTCCTTCACCGCGACGCCTTGCGGCAGGCCGGGCAGGCCCGGCACATAAGCCGGTTTCACCGGCCGGTCCGCGATCTCGGAGAACGGCGGCGGCACGATGTCGGTCTTGGCGATCGGATGCGCAAGCGGCAGGCCGGGCTTGGCGGGTTGCAGCACGCTCGCATAGTCGGTCGCCGTTGCGTCTTGCGGCATCAACAATGCGGCCGCCGCGATAGCGACACCAAACATGAAGGTTTTGGGCAGCATGGCAACATCCACTTCGGCTGTTTTAGAGGGCAAAGGATTCGGCGGCTCGGAACGCGGCACCGGACATGAACTGCCTCGCCGCGACAGATAGAGTGCGCCCCACCCCGTCAGCATCAGGGTGTTGAGCGCGATCAGCCATTTCGGCAGACCCGCGAGCAGCGAGCCGGCGAGACCGAGCCCGACCACCGACAGCACCGGCGCGAGACAACTCACGCAGATCGCCGACAGCGCCAGCACGCCGCCGCCCATCGCGGCGCCGGTGGCGACGCCGCCACCCGTGCGCCGTCCGATCGACAGGGCAAAGCCGATAAAGGCCGCCGCCATTCCGACCGACAAGGCGATCCAGATTTCATCCTTGCGCTGGAAGCTGATCCACCACGCCTGCGAACGCTCATAGGTGAGCTGGCCCGCGGCGACGAATTCACCGGGCAGGAAGCCGCAATTCTCGGCATCCGCCACCGTGTCCGGCATCTGGAACATGGCGAAGCTCAATGCCACGTAACCCAGCGTCACGGCTGCGAACAATGCGATCAACCATCGATAGCGAAACATCGGCGTTATCCGTTCAATCAATGAGGCGCGAGCGTTCGCACCACGCGCACGCTCGCAGATATTCGTCAGTAGCTGACGCTGGGGCAGCCATCGCCGAGGAATTCGACGAGCTTGGCGCCGCCGACGATCACCGCGCCGGGCACCAGATTGTTCTCGTCGAGACCGCGCTTCTTGAAGCAGGGCGAGCACACGAAGATCTGTCCGCCGGCCTCGGCGAAGCTCTTCATCAGATCCCTCAGCGGCGCAAAGCCCTCTTCATGGATGTCGTCGGCATAGCCTTTCTGCGACAGCCGCGTGCCCTCGATCGAGAGAAACACCATCACCTTCTTCTCGGAGGCGATCGCCGCGTTGGCGATGACGAAGGCGACGGTCGCCTTGTCGGTATCGTTCTTGGCGTGGGTCAGGCTGACGACGAAATTTCCGGCCATTTGAATCTCCTTTTGGACTGGGGTGTGAATGTTTCGGATCGGGTATCAGGTCTTCATCGGACGCGCGTCACTCCCAATCGAGACGCGAGCGAATCCAGAAACTTTTGGTTTGAGGGTCATGGTGCAACAATTCGTTGCGGCTGAGCCTGCACCAGACCGGCAGGTCCTCCGGCGAGCCCGGATCGACGGAGATCAGCTTGAACACCTGCCCCGGCATGGTGCGCAGCCGATTGCGCAATTCGAGCAGCAAGGGACCGCATCCAAGATCGCCCGCATCCCATTCGACGTCCGCGACAAGAGGCTCGTTCATAGCGAACCAGCCAGACAACGACGCTGTCGCTCTCTGCTTCGCGCGATTCCATCCGCGCGGATTATGAAAAACTGAACACCAACCAACAGGCAAAGCCCTCCCGTTCGGCTCTCACACCAATGCGCGGCGAGCCGATACCAAATCTCGACAAGTCACGATGCGTCGCGCGCACAGAGGCGCGGACTCACATCAGTGACATTTTGGGAAGCAGCGATGATCTATCGAATAACGCACCGCCGGAAGCCGACGGCTATGCAGCTCACACGGAGCATTGCGGTTCGATACGTATCGCTGGCGGAACCTTAGGTGACGCGCCTTATGCGGTCAAGAAAAACGGCAGGCTCGCAGTGGCCCAACGACATTCCGCCGCAGCCACGATCCTGCGCTATCGCGCCGCACCATCGTCCAGCGATAGGATTACAGAGATACGACTGCAGGATCGGATCAATCGCGACGGAGCGAAAGCAATTCCGGATTTCCGCGCCTGAACTCGGAGCCACCGGCCGCAGCGATGTCCGCCTGACCGAGCGCGATCGTGTCCGCCGGCTGACCGCTCATCCAGAATATCGGCCCACCTTCGTGTTTCGGAAAACCATAGCCATTGACCAGAACAAGGTCGATGTCCGAAGGGCGCTCGCACACGCCGTCCTCGATCGTCAGCGCGGCCTCGTTGAGGATAGCCGCCAGACAGCGGCGCACAATATCGCGCGTCTCGATCGGCTGACGGATGCGGCCGGTCTTCGCCACCTCTTCGTCGATCAGCTTTCGGACAAACGGGTCGGGTACTCTCTCGCCACTCTCGCGATAAGCGTACCAGCCAGCCCCCGATTTTCGCCCCAGCCGTCCGAGTTCAACCAGCCGGTCCGCGATGGTCACGTAACGCTCGGTTGCAGGACGCATCGCATCCTGACTGCGACGCATACGCCAGGCGATGTCCAGACCCGACAGATCGGAGACGGCGAAAGGCCCCATGGCAAATCCGAAGCCTTCGAGTGCCGCATCCACCTGTTCCGGCGCAGCGCCCTCCTCGACCAGAAACTCGGCCTGACGGCGATACGCCGCATAAATCCGGTTGCCGATGAAGCCGAATGAATCATTGGCCTGAATCGGCAACTTGCCCAGCCTGCGCGCGAACGCCGTGGCGGCGGCAAGGTCGGCATGATCCGCCCTGTCGTGACGCACGACCTCCACGAGTTTCATGATTTCGGCGGGGCTGAAAAAATGCAGCCCCAGCACATGCCCGGGATAAGGAGACGCTTCCGCTATGGCCGCAATCGATAGATAGGACGTGTTGGTCGCGATAATCGCCTGCGGATGCATGCGCGCCGCAAGCTTGCGCACGAGATCGCGTTTGACATCGATATCCTCAAACACCGCCTCGATGACGATGTCACAATCATCAAGCCCATCAAGGGAATCGGACACCGTCAGCGCGGTACGGCGCGCTGCTGCAATTTCGGCCGAGACGCGGCGGCTCGCGACGCTCTTGTCGTAATAGGCTGCGATGCGCTTCACGGCGCGCTCGATCACCAAGGGATCAAGATCGACGAGCCTGACCGGCAGCCCCGCATTCAGCATGGCAATCGCGATGCCGGTCCCCATGGTCCCGGCGCCGATCACTGCAGGACGGCCAAGTTTTCGCGGCTTCTCCGCAACGGCGAAAGCCGGTTGCTGCGCGGCCCGTTCCGCGAAGAAAAGATGGCGTAACGCAAAAGCCTCACGACCGACGCGAAGGCGCTGGAACGTGGCGCGCTCTTGTGCCAACGCATCCGCAGGCGGCAAATGGGCTGACGCCCTGATCGCCTTGATGGCCTCCATGACATGAGGCCGATGCTTCCCGGCCTTGAGCGCTGCTTCCGCCGCCGCATCGATCGCGACAGAGTCGGTCTCTACAAGCGGCAGATCGAGAATTCGGCGACGACCGGTTTTGGCCTGCTTGCGGACAGCTTCCACGGCCGCGTCAAGAAGGTCTCCTTCAGCGATCGCATCGATCATACCGAGCGCCAGCGCTTCACGCGCTTCGACACGCCGTCCGCTGCAGATCAACCCGATCGCCCGCGGCACTCCGACCAGACGCGGCAGACGCTGGGTGCCGCCTGCGCCCGGGATAATGCCAAGCGTCACTTCCGGCAGACCCATCACCGTTCCGGGCGCCGCGATCCGCCGATCACAACCAAGCGCGAGTTCGTACCCTCCGCCAAGCGCAGCCCCGTGGAGAGCCGCGATCACAGGCTTGAAGCCATCCTCGATTGCAGAGATCACCGCAGGAAGCTGAGGTTCCTCGAGCGGCTTGTCGAACTCGCGCAAATCGGAGCCGGGAATAAACGTCTTCCCGGCGCCGACGATCACCGCGCCGATCAATGAAGGATCGGCCTCAACCTCGGCGAAACGGGCGATCAGACCACAACGCACGGCATGGGAGCCCGCATTGATCGGCGGATTGTCAATCGTGATGACGGCAACGTCATCCCGGCGGGAGAGCTTCACCTTTGCGTTTGAATCATCCTGCCCGGCCATTACACACGCTCAAGCAAAACGGCGATACCCTGACCGACACCAATGCACATTGTCGCGATAGCGCGCTTCCCGCCCGACGCTTCAAGCGCACGAACAGCGGTCCCCGCGATCCGCGCTCCTGACATGCCCAACGGATGTCCGAGCGCGATCGCTCCGCCATGAGGATTTACCTGCGCTGCGTCATCCTGCAGACCGAGATCGCGCATCACTGCAAGGCCCTGGCTCGCAAATGCTTCGTTCAGCTCGATGACGTCGATGTCCTTGATCGCCAAACCTGTGCGCATCAGAAGGCGCTTCACCGCAGGCGCCGGCCCCATTCCCATGATGCGCGGAGGCACGCCGGCTGCTGCCATCGCGACGACACGCGCTCGCGGTGTCAGACCATGACGGCGCGCGCCCTCTTCCGAGCACAACACCAATGCCGCCGCGCCATCGTTCACACCGGAGGCATTCCCCGCCGTCACCGTGCCGTTGGCGCGGAATGGCGTTTTTAAAGACGCGAGATCTTCCAATGTCGTCTCCGGACGCGGGTGCTCGTCCGCCGAAACGACAACTTCACCTTTACGCCCCTTGATGGTGACCGGCGTGATCTCCCCCGCAAAATAGCCTGCCTCGATCGCCGCCTTGGTCTTTTGCTGACTGCGCCATGCGAAAAGGTCCTGATCGGCGCGGGAGATACCGAAATCCTCCGCAACGTTCTCGGCCGTTTCGGGCATCGAGTCGACGCCGTAAGCAGCGACCATCGCCGGGTTCACGAAGCGCCAGCCAATGGTGGTATCCTCGATTTTCGCACTTCGCGACCAGGCCGCATCCGCCTTGCCCATCACGAAGGGCGCGCGGGTCATGCTTTCGACGCCTCCCGCCAGGATCAGATCGGCATCACCGGCGCGGATCGCACGCGCCGCCGTGCCGACGGCATCGAGGCCCGAACCGCAAAGGCGGTTGATGGTGCTCCCACCAATTTCGACCGGAAGCCCGGCCAGCAGGGCAGCCATTCGCGCGACGTTGCGATTATCCTCTCCGGCCTGATTGGCGCAACCCAGACAGACGTCGTCGAGCGATTGCCAATCCACGTTGGCATGACGCTCCTTCAAAATCCGGAGCGGGATCGCCGCGAGGTCGTCCGCGCGAACATCCTTCAAGGCTCCGCCATAACGCCCGATCGGCGTCCGCACGTAATCGCAGACGTAAGCCTCCGTCATTTTGGCTGCTCCTGTTTCGCATCGGACACCAAACGGACCAGCACATCGACGGCGCGAACCCCCTGCCCCTCCGGCAGAACAAGAAGAGGATTGATCTCGAACTCCACAACCGGCGCACCGCTCATCGCCATCCGGGACACCGCCACCAGCGTATCCGCCAGGGCTTTCAGATCTCCCGCGGGCCGTCCTCGAAATCCTCTGAGGGCCGCCACGATCTTCACCTCGTCGAGCATGTCGTAAGCGTCGGCATGATCGATCGGCGCGACACGCAGCGAACGGTCGCGATAGATCTCGGTCATCACGCCACCCGCCGCCAGCAATACCATGCCGCCCGCCTGCGGATCGACGCGATACCCGACCAGCACCTCCCCCATGGCTCCGCCGGCCATTTCCTGAACGATCAACCGGTCGACAGTTACGTCCGGTTCGCACTCGCCGACGGAGCGGACGATTCCTCGCGCGGCTTCAATGAATTCCTGATCCGACCGAACGTTGAGAACGACACCTCCGACATCGGATTTATGGGGAATTTCCGAATGCAGAACCTTGACCGCCACCGGCCAGATCAGGCCCTTGTCAGCAACACCTGCCGCATCGCTGCTGACGGCAATCGCCCGGGCGTGAGAAACGCCAAGCCTGTCGAGAAGATCGTAACCTTCCATTTCATCGAGCACCCGCCCGCCGGGCCGGTTAGCTGGCGTGACCGGCACATCGCGCCGTGCCGATCGCCGACCGAACGCCGCGGCCACCACATCGCCGAGCGCCTCCGGTGAACGGAATGCGGGAATGCCCACCTCCCCCAGCATCTTCAAGGCTTCGGGCGCCTCGGGCACCATAAAGGCCGCGAGCGGCGTATCCTCGCCCGCCACGTCGATGATCGGACGAACGGCAAGCTCGGGCTGAAAACGCGCGGACGAACCGACAACCGCAACGACGAGATCGTATCGCGAAGATGCCAACAGCGCCTCCAGCGACTTTTTCATGACCTCGTATCGCACGCCGGCGAGAGTGAGATCGACGATACGCGCGGCGGCGACATCGATCCCGGTGGCCCTGATGGCTGCGAGCGTCTCATCGTCGGGTTGCTCGACCGATATGCCGCGAATGCCGAGTTGATCCACGACCATTGCCGCGCCGCCGCCGGTCGTGGTGACCACAGCAACGCGCGGCTTGGCGGAGCCAGCGTTCCGAACCGGCACGCGCGCGAGCAGAGGCGCCGCCTCGATCAAACCGTCCAGCGTCTCGACACGCGCGATTCCGCAATCAGCGAAGAATGCATCCGCGACATCGTCCTCGCCGGATAACGCACCCGTATGCGACACCGCCAGTTCGGCGGCCGCCGCCGAGCGCCCCAGTTTCAAGGCCACCACCGGCTTTCCAGCCGCCGCAGCCTTGGCGGCAAAGCGGCGCAACGCCGGTGCGTTCCGGAGATTCTCCAGGAACAACATGAAACTGGTGACATTGGGATCTTCAAGACCCGCCTCGCAAAGATCGCCGATCCCCAGATCGAGTTCGCCACCGACCGACACCATCGAGGCAAATCCAATGCCGCGTTCCCGGCCTCGCGAAAGCAGCGCGCCGATCATGCTGCCCGACTGAGAGGCACAAAACACTCCGCCGCGTATCAAACCCGATTCCGCAAAGGCGGCATTGGCCGTCAGCACCAGCGAATGATGCAAATTGACGATGCCAAGGCTCGATGGCCCGATCAGACGAACACCATGCGCGCGAGCCACGTCTTTCAGGCGCGCTTCGCGATCCGCGCCCTCGGGCCCGGATTCCGAAAACCCGGATGCCAGAATCGTCGCCACCTTGACGCCACGACGCCCGCATTGCGCGACGGCATCGATCGCCATGTCCGCGGACAGCAGGATAAACGCGTGGTCCGGAACTTCCGGAGCGTCTTCGATCGAAGCAAAAGCGGGCCTACCGAGAACCGTTCGCGATCTTGGATTGACAGGATAGATCGCTCCGGAAAAACCGGCGTTGCAAAGATATTGCAGCGGCCGTGAGGTCGTCTTCGACGGATCGTCCGATGCGCCTATGATCGCGACACTGCGCGGCGTGAACAACATTCTCGCAAGGCTGGTATCCATCGATCTATTCCGCAGGGCCAGCACTCGGCAAGGCTCGCTGGCTGAACCGCCGCTCGAACACGTGCTCGGCGATGCGGTTCTTCAGAATCTCGATGGAGCCGCCCGCGATCATCCAACCGCGCGTGCGCCGCATGCAGTATTCCGCGAGGCTCTCCTGACTGTAACCCATTCCTCCCATCACCTGCACCGATTCATTGGCGACCTGAAAGCCCGCCGTATTGCAGACAAGTTTGGCGATCGTGGAATCGTAGGCGGACGGCACGCCGTTATCCGCATTCACGGCAGCGCGATAGAGCAACAGTTGAGCGCTCTCGAGCTGAGCCGCCATATCCGCGAACTTCCATTGCAGTCCCTGAAATTCGCAGAGCGTACGGCCGAACTGACGGCGCTCGCTGGCATAGGCCTTCGCAAGGTTGAAAGCATGCCGGCCAATCGCGATCGATCGCGCGGCATTGCCTATGCGCTCGACATTAAAGGTGGTTATCTGCTTCTTGAATCCACCGGGCCCCAACAACAGGTTTTCCTTGGGGACACGCGCATCCTCGAAATACAGCTGGCACCACTCCTCGCCGCTCATGAACGGCGAGGGCTGGCCAATCCGGAAGCCGGGCATGTCACGCTCGATGATGAGAGAGCCGATGCCGTCGACACCCGGACCGAAGCGCACATAGACCAGATAAACGCCGGCATCGCGGCTGTGAGTGCCGAATATCTTGGATCCGTTGACGATATAATGGTCGCCCTCGAGCCGCGCGCTGGTCCGCAGCTCCGTTGTGGCGGAGCCTGCTTCGGGCTCGGTCATGCCCAGGCTGATCAGCATTTCGCCGCTCAAAAGTTTAGGCAGCCATTTCGCTTTCTGGGCGGGCGTCGCATATTCCGCGAAGGTCCGGATCGGACCGAAATTACCCGCCTGAACGAGATCCGCGCTCTTCGGGCAAACGAGGGCCACTTCCTGGATCGCGATGACCGCATCCATCAACGATCCGCCCAGCCCTCCATCCTCCGGCTTCAAGGTGATGCCGAACAGCCCGGCCTCCGCAATCTTCTTCGACACCTCCCAGGAATTGCCGGGTGTGTGCGCACGCTCCAACGCTCCGTCGGCCAGTTCCGCGCGCGCAAAGCGGCGCACGGATTCCGCGAACATCTGCTGCTCTTCGGTCAGGTCAAAATTCATACCATCGTCCTTGTCATACCACTCCGGCCGGAATGATTGCGCATTCCGGCCCCGCGCAGCGTCAGCCCAGCGCCGCCATCAATTCCGGAACCGCTATCTTGTAGTCGGAGACAACGCCGTAATCGGCGACAGAGAAAATCGGCGCATCGGCGTCCCGATTGATCGCAACGATGACCTTCGAATCTTTCATGCCGGCGAGATGCTGGATGGCACCCGAGATCCCGATGGCGATATAAAGGTCCGGCGCTACAATCTTGCCCGTCTGACCAACCTGGCAGTCATTGGCCGCATAACCTGAATCCACAGCAGCGCGGCTCGCGCCGATGGCCGCCCCCAGCCGATCGGCCAGAGGCTCAAGCACCGCCTTGAATTCGGCGGCCGAGCTCAGCGCGCGCCCGCCCGACACCACGATCTTCGCCGCGCTCAGATCGGGACGCGCGGACTTGACGACTTCTTCGGATATGAAGACCGACCTTGCCGTTTCGGCGCCGGTGACGGTCTTCACCGGTGCAGGCTCGCCAAATCCGGCCGCGTTGAATGCCGAGGCACGAACGGTCACAACCTTTTTGGCATCGGACGTCTTCACCGTCTCCAGAGCGTTTCCGGCATGGATCGGCCGCACGAAAGTATCGCTATCGATCACCGCGACAATGTCGGTGATGGGAGAAACATCCAGCTTCGCGGCGACGCGCGGTGCGAAGTTCTTGCCTCCGGCATTCGCGCAGACGAGGATCGCTTCATAGTCCTTTGCGAGCGGAACAACGGTCGCCTCGATGGCTTCCGCCAGCCCGTGCGACAGGTTGACGCTTTCCGCTCTCAGAACGCTGCGCACGCCCGAAATCCTGGCCGCGCTCTCGCAAACCGTCCCGATGTCCAGCCCCATGGTCAACACATCGACATCGTCCGAGATCGCGCACGCCGCCGTCACGACCTTGTTCGTCGTCTCGACAACTTTGGTACCGTCATGATCTGCAATCACGAGGACCGCCATTACAGCACTCCTTCCGACTGCAGTCTGGAAACGAGATCGGACGCACTCTCGAGCCTCACTCCCGCAGCACGCTTCGGCGGCTCGGCGACTTCGACGATCGACAAACGCGGGGCGACATCAACAGTCAGACCGGCCACCGGCCTGACGATCAATTCCTTCTTCCTGGCCTTCATGATGTTGGGCAATGATGCATAGCGCGGCGTGTTCAGCCTGAGATCCACGGACACCACGGCCGGCAACTCCACGGCAATCGTCTGGATGCCGTCGTCGACCTCGCGCGCCACCACGGCGCGACGCCCCTCAATGGTCAGTTCTCCCGCGAAGGTCGCCTGAGGCCAGTCGAGCAACGCCGCCAGTATTTGCCCGACCGCATTGTTGTCGCCATCGGTCGATTGCTTTCCGAGCAAAACCAGATCCGGCTTTTCCTCATCGACGATCGCTTTCAGGACTTTGGCAACGGCAAGCGGCTCCAGATCGTCCGAGGTCTCCATCAGGATGCCCCGGTCCGCCCCCATCGCGATGGCCGCACGAATGGTTTCTTGCGCTTGCGTCACCCCGATCGAGACGACCACGACTTCCGATGCCGTACCCGCCGCATGAAGCCCGCCACCTTCCTTCAGACGAACGGCCTCTTCGACGGCAATCTCGTCAAACGGATTCATGCTCATCTTCACATGAGAGGCGAGATCGAGTCCCGTCTTGTCCGCCTTGACGCGAACCTTGACGTTGGGATCGATCACCCGTTTGACGGGAACCAGGACTTTCATGTCGTGACCTTGAGACTCACTCATAGAACGACGGCCCCGAAAAGCCGGTTCAGCCGCCCATTATTCTCTTCTTATTGTTCCAGGAATCCCCACCTGTGCCACCGCCTATTCATCATGGCATTATGAGTTAAGTAAATGTGGCGCCTCGCTTGTTTCGAATTGCGCTTTCCGGAGACCGCTCACAGGTGCGTCTTGTGGCTAACCAGCTTGGCCGTCGTGTAACAAAGCAGCCCCTCGATGCCTCCCTCGCGCCCGTAACCGCTTTCCTTGACGCCGCCGAACGGCGTTTCCGCAAACGAGGCCGTCAGATGGTTGATCGCGAGGTTTCCGCATTCGATCGTGTCGGAGATCAACGCGACATATCGGGCTGAATCCGTGAATGCATAGGCGGCGAGCGCGAACGGCAATTCGTTCGACCTGCGAATGGCTTCATCCACCGAGTGAACGCGCACGATCAACGCCAATGGCCCGAATGGTTCCTCCGACATCGCACGGGCATGGTCGGGAACGTCCGCGAGCACCGTCAGCGGATAGAAATATCCCTGACGTCCGGACCTCACTCCGCCGGCCGTCAAGCGGGCGCCCTGCTGCTTCGCATCCCTCACAAGCTCGTCGATCGCATCGAGCCTGCGCTGATTGATGAGAGGCCCGATGTCGGATGCCGGATCAAGTCCGTCACCCATGTTGAACTGCAGGGCCCGCTCGGTAAAAGCGGCCACGAACCTGTCATAAACCGCGTCATGCACGAAGAAGCGCGTCGGCGCGACGCAAATCTGGCCGGCGTTACGCGCTTTGGCGGCGGCACAAAGTACCGCAACGGCCTCGGGATCCGTATCCTCGCACACGATGACCGGGCCGTGCCCGCCCAATTCCATGATCGCGGGCTTCATGTGCCTGCCCGCGAGAGTAGCAAGATGTTTGCCCACAGGGACCGATCCCGTAAAGGTCACTGTTCGCACGGCGGGATGGGTGATCAGAAAATCGGAAATGGCGGCGGGATCGCCGAAGACCAGATTCAACACACCCGGTGGCAGGCCGGCATCCTGAAACGCCTTCGCTAGCAGCATCACGCTTCCCGGCGTCTCTTCCGACGCCTTGAGAATGATCGCGCATCCTGCCGCCAATGCGCCTCCGACCTTGCGCGCCGGAGCACTGAGCGGAAAATTCCACGGGGAAAACGCTGCGACGATGCCGATCGGCTCCCGCACCACGGTCAATTTCATGCCACCATCGGCAGGAATCACGCGGCCGTACAAGCGACGCCCTTCGCTCGCATCCCACGCGATCATATCGGCGGCGCGCTGCACTTCGAGGCGCGACTGCGCGATCGGCTTGCCCTGTTCGAGAGTCATGACGACCGCGATCGATTCAGTCCGCTCTCTCAGGAGGCGCACCGCTTCGATCATAATATCGTGCCGCCGCAGGGGCGACATCGCGCGCCAGACGGCAAACCCGCGTTCGGCCGCGATCACGGCGTCCGCGAGGTCTTCCGTCGTTGCATGAGGAACGTGGCCGAGCACCGCCTCATTGGCCGGATTGATGATCGGGGAGCCCTGGCGCGAACGCCATTCTCCACCGATCAGCAATTCGATCTTCGGATAGAAGCTTGCCTCTTCCGCGTCCGGAGCCTGCGATGAAATCGGCATCGCCATGCGACCTAGAAATGCGTGGCGCTTTCGTACCGGGACTTCCAGAAATCGCTCGGGTAAGGATACCAGACGTTACGATACCCGGCCTTCGTCGGATCGATGTCGACATCGACAACGTAAGACTCGCCCGAGTCGACGGCCTTGCGCACGGCCGGGAGCAGTTCCTCCGGATTCTCGACGCGAACGGATTGAGCCCCCATGGCCCTGCCGATCTGGGCGTAGTCGGGTCCCCAGGAGGCGTTGTTCTTGAGCCGCTTGTAATCCACGAAGGCGCTGCGTCCGTATTTCTTCTCCATGAGCTCGCGCTCGATCAGCAGCGAACGGTTGTTCATGATGATGGAAACCACCGGCTGATCGTATTCATAGGCGGTGGCGAGCGTCGCATTCGAGAACAGGAACGAACCGTCGCCGATCAGCGCGATCGCGGGCTGATCGGGCCGCGCGAACTTGGCGCCGAGCACCGCCGGCAGGCTCCACCCCATGCAATGGAAAAAGCCGCAATGGTGGAAGTTCGGCTGCAGCGTCTTGAAGAACGGCGGCGAGAACGACAGCAGATGGCCGGTGTCAACACAGACAGAGGCTTCCGGATAGCTCTCGTTGATGAGTCCGCTGACCTGATCGCAAACATAGCCGTAGCTCAAGGGCGCCGATGCGGCGATCAGCTCGGCCACCGACTTGATCCACTCCGCGCGCATCTTGTCGATCTGCGCGCGCCATGGAGCAAATCGCGCCGGATCGACGCCGACCGACTTCATCGCCTCGATCAGCTCCAGAATTGCCAGCTTGGGATCAGAATGAAGCCCGATCTCGGTCGGATAGTTTCGCGCGATTTCCGACTCGTCGATGTCGATATGGATGAGCTTGGTCTTCTCCGGGATGTTGAAGACAGTCCAGCCGCCGGTATCGACATCGGAGAAATGCGTTCCGATCGCGATCAACAGATCGCACTGGCCGGCGGCCTGATTGGCATGTCCCGCGCCCGAGCGTCCGACCACGCCGACCGACAACGGCCGGTTTTCCGGATAGGCGCCCTTGCCCATCGTGGTGGTCGCGATCGGCAGGCCGAACGATTCCACCAGCGTGGCCAGCTCCGCGAAGGCCGCCGAGTTATGAATTCCGGAAGACACGAACACCATCGGGCGCTCGGCCTTGGCTATCAGCTTGGCCGCCTCCCCGATCCCGGCCGCATCAGGGCCAGGCGGGCAGATCTCGACCATCTTCTTCGCCCGGCCGAGATCTTCCATGAATGTCTCGGAGTGCTGAATGTCGAATGGAATCTGGACAACGACGGGCCCGGGCCGGCCGGTCACGGCGGTCTTGTAGGCCCGCAGAACCATATCGACCGCCGTATCGGGCCG
>Ga0182735_1001077_pt1 | contig 19075 bp, 18 predicted proteins | sample eDN5th30CKraftMG_FD_128524 | JGI IMG/M metagenome (GOLD analysis project Ga0182735, IMG submission 128524) | Enriched Miracle-Growth compost microbial communities from Emeryville, California, USA - eDNA 5th pass 30_C Kraft MG (version 2) (version 2) ...
AGACCATCGAACATCGGCGCTTGCTGCACCGCAAGATCGCCGCTTAATATCAACCCCAGGACGAGGCCCGCACTCCGCTAATTTACGCCGCGAGTTGTGCCAAATGTTCTGACGACGGACAATGCGCTCGGCGGCGGCGTCTCTCTTCTTCTGGACCTCCAGGCCATAGGACATGGGGTGTTCTTGTCCGGGGAGCGTCTTGTCGAGGATGGCAAGGAGGCCTTCGTCTCCGGTGCGCTCGGCATTGAGGATGATGGTGTCCACAAGGTAGGTGTCTATGTCGGCATGAAGTGTGCCGCGTTTCAGGGCCTCCTCCCGGATGGCAAGCGTGTGCGTCCAGATGGACTCGTAGTCGGTGCCTGAAGGGCTGGCCTGTCCGTCTTCCTCATGGGCACGGATGACCTCGGTGAGGGACGCTGAGTCGGTCCTCAGGCCTTCGTTGTAGGTGGCGGCGGAGGTGTCCTTGGTGAAGCCCTCATAGCCTTCCTCAAGGAGCGTGTTGACGTGGGGATTGAGACCCTTGAGGAATTGCGGGTCGCTGTCCTCCGGGACGTTCCTGGTAATGAAGTCGGTGAGGAATTGCCCAAAGGCTTCGGGACTTCCCTTGTCCCGCCCCTCCCACTGGAGGAACTCTCGGCGGAATTGAGACCTCAGGCGCATACCTGCGAGGTTGCCCTTGCCGGTCCTTAATCCTTCCATAAAGCGGGGTGAGTCCTGAGGGGGAATGCGGCCCTGTCGGACCCCTTGCTCCCACTGCGGGCCTTGCTCCCGGTAGGAGGCTTGTAGACCACGCTGATAGTCCGCCTCGTCCTTCTCGGCCTGACGCTTCTTCAGGAAGCCCGATAGACCACTATCGAAGGCGGCAAGACCATCGGCTAGGTCTGCCAGAGAGTTGCGTCCGGGATCGGCAGGGCGGACGTAGGTGTTAACGGGGAAGGCAACGGGCTGGAGGGCGGCTGGTGCAGAGACTTGTCGGACTGGGGGTCTTGCCATGTGGGTCTCACGCCTCCGTCTCATTGCGGAGGAGGTCGGAAAGGTCCTTCCCGGTGGACTCAAGGTCTAGGAGGCGGATGAGGCGATTGAGATTGGCGAGGTAGCTGACCGCCGTGAGGTGGGAGGGCATCTTCCCGCTCGCCTCCCATTCCTGGGCGAGACGCTCAATGTGTCCCATGAGTACCGCGCGGCTATCCTTGGAGGGCTTTCCTGCGGTGGTCTTCCTGAGGGTCTCGGTCCTCATGTCCCACTTGCGGCCCGGTGTCTTCAGGACTTGCTCGTCTGCTCCAGCGTTGGTGAGGAAGCGGCTGACGGTGGTGAGGTCCTCGCCAACATCCCCGATGGAGAACCTGAAGTAGTTGCTCAAGGTGCCGTTGCTGTTGACAGCGATGGATACGCCGGGGATGCGCGTGACCTCGAACATTATGGCGGCGGCTAGGGGGGAGTGCGCCTCGTACTGGATGCGGCCTTTGCCGGCCCAGATGATGACTACGGGCTGGAGGGCGGCGTCGTGATATTCCAGCGGGCTCACCAACTCGATGGCGCGGACCCATGGAGGCAAGAACGCAAAGGCTTCCTCGGGAGAGGCTTCGAGGCGCTCGGGGGTAATGAGCGGGGTGTCCATGAAGGACGGCTTGGGGGAAATCATTGAGGCTGTTCCTTTTCGTGGATGGCGGGAGTGCCAAATGGGCGAGCGTGATGGCTGGCCCTGTGGATGGGCGTGGAGTGTCGTTCCCTCGGCGTTGGCTTGAGGGAGGGCGACGGATTGAAATCGGTCACTGATGGGATGTGTTGAGGGGGAGTGCTTAGAGGGAGGCTTGGAGGGAGGCTTGGAGAAGGGCCTCAAGGTGGAGGGATGGTTCCACCCCCTCTCCCTCCAGAGACTTAGAGGGGAGGCATGAGGTCAGAGACCTTGAGGATTAGAAGCAGGTAGCGAAGGCGAGGAGGCGGAGAGCCGGGCTTCGCCCTCCCGGTGGCGTACCTTAAGGAGAGACTTAGAGTCTGACACTAGGAGTAGGGAGGATGGAGGGGGCTACTTCCTCATCCCTTCACACACTCGGAGGACACAAGGAGGAGAGACTTTAAGTAGGCTCTGCAAATTTGGGTCTCGATGCGAAGCGAAGCCGCGCCGCCAAGGCGATGGCGATACGGTAATTCAAGTATATGGGAATTGTTCCCATATCGGCCACAAAACCTGCGAGGACCGACATGCGGTTTACAAGTAGGGACCAATTGGTGCGCTGTGTTTCAAGTAGACGCCTATTGCGGCTCGATATGGGACTTTTACAAGTAGGCACCAATTAGGCGGCCATATCATTTCAAGTAGAAGGGAATTGTGTCTGACCTTGTGGGTTCGGCACTATGGCCCCATTTCAAGTAGGTGGGAATAGGCTCCATCCCATAGGCGCTAACTTAGGGAGTGGACACGGGGAATCGTGATGTGATTCCTCCGGTAGATGCGAACAACTGATTCCATCGAATCCGACTGGCAGGCTCTGGTCTCCAGACTGTCGCGATCCATCGATCTCGACGCCACGGCGCGAGAAACCGGAGCGCTCCTGCGTCGTCGCTGTATTGCGGACGCTGCGACTTTGCTGCGTCTGGCGCTGGCATACGGCCCCGGCGGCATGAGCCTGCGTTCAGCTGCTGCCTGGGCTGGAATGAACGATGTTGCCAGCCTTTCCGATGTCGCTCTTTTGAACCGCCTGCGCGGCGCGGCCGACTGGCTCGGTAGCATCGCAGGCGCCTTGGTTGAAGATGCTTCCGCCGGACGGTCCTTCACGGAGGCACGCCGCCTGCGCATTGCCGACGGCAGTTCGATTTCCCATCCGGGAAGCGCCGGCACGGACTGGCGTATCCATGCGACATACGAGCCGGCGCTCGCGCGGTTCACGCATCTGGAAATTACCGACGCTCACGGCGGCGAGGCGTTTACCCGAGTGCCGCTACAGGCGGGCGATATCGTGGTCGGCGACCGGGCCTATGCCCGTGCGCCGTCATTGGAAAAGGTGATTGCCGCCGGCGCCGATTTCATCGTCCGCTCAGGTTGGCGCACCATACGCATCGTCACTATGGATGGCCGTCCGGTCGACTGGAATGCCGTTTATGCGCCGATGCGGATTGGCCAAGTCCGCGAGATCGATGTCTTCATCGAACACTCTGGCCACAAGCAGAAGGGACGCGGCAAGCCTCTGTTTCAGGCAAGGCTCATCATCAAACGGAAAGATGCCGAAGCGGCGGAACGCTCCTTGAAGTCGGCAATAAGTGGACATCAGCGCCGCCGTTCCAGTCAGGTCATGCTGCCGACAACCGTCGCGGCGACGGGGTTCGTCATGGTGCTGACGTCGATCCCGGCAGCCGACATGACGGCTAAAGCCGTTCTGGACGTCTATCGGCTGCGCTGGCAGATCGAACTCGCCTTCAAGCGTCTCAAGAGTGGTCTTGGCATCCACAAGCTTCCGGCCAGGGACGTGCGATTGGCCAGAACCTGGCTGACGGCGCATCTTATCCTGGCGCTGATGATCGAAGAGGCCGTCACCGACGTTCTCGACTCTCCCCCCTGCGACGACGAAACCGTGGTCAACCAGGCCCATGTCGCTGTGGCGGCTGCATAGCCTCCTACGGCATGCGATCCTCACCGTTATCTTGACGGTGCGAACGGCGAGCGAAATCTCGAATAGCTTCGCCGGCATCATGCGCCACATTTGCGATCCACCGAGACGCAGGAAGAACCAGGCGGCTGATGCAAGGAATGCAACCATCCCTTTGACTTAACGCTTGTGGGGCATGGCCTTCCCTTTCGTAGGTAGTTTGCGGAGGGGTGTCGATCAGGCGACAGATCCGGATGACGCTGGACCCGACTGCACCGGGCTGAAGACCTGCACCGATCGCGGGCACGCCGCTATGCTGGCGGGACAATCACGGCTCCGGGACAATCAGCCCGTCATGCGCTTCGTCGCCGATCAACAGGCGTTCGAGGAAGGCTGTCAGGAATGCGGCTCCGACCGCTCCGACAAGCGTGAGCACGATGCGCAGCGTGCTGGCCGAAACCGGGTTCTGCGTCGACAACGCGCCGGCCACGAGCGAGATCATGACCGAGAAAGCGAACTGGTAGACCATCGGCGGATGGGAGCCGTTCATCATCCGGCTCGCGAGAAAGAGACCACCCAGGAACACAAGGATCAGCAGGACGGGAAAGTGCGCCATGTAGTCGAAGGAATAGAGGATGGCGAACGAGATCGCCGCGCCAATCATCGTGGCGAGAGTACGTTCCCACGCCTCGGCATAGAGCTGTTCGCGTGTCGGAAACACCAGCACGAAGACGGCGGCGACGGCGAGCATCAGATTGGCCGCATCGAGAACGGCATAGAGCCAGAACGACAGGAGCAGCAGGACGCCGCCCCGGATGAATGCGCGCAGCACGTGATGGCCTTCGCTGGCCGGCTGGTAGATCTCGACCATCATCTCCTTCGCACGCGGCGGGAACACCGCGTAGAGAAGGGGTATGGCGACGAGCGCGCACAGGCTCGCCTCGATGAAGCCGTCGCGCATGTAGTCCATCATCACGGCGGACGACATACGCATGACCGACATCAGCACCGCGACGATTGCAACCAGCATGCCGATCGGGTTGCCGGTCCGCAGGATGATATAATAGGACAGAACGCAAAGCGCGCCCATCAGCGTGATGAGAACCAGCGGCATCGGCCGCGCGAGTTCCACCAGTCCGGATATCACGATCACCATGGCGATCATCGCGACCGGCCCTCCGATCGCCTTCTTCGGATCGCACGCCTTGCGCATGCCGGCCATCAGGCCGACGATCAGCGCCGGCGGCAGCATCGGCATCGGCGACTGGAGCAGGATCGCCAGGACGAAGCCGACGACCGCCGCGCTCGACAGCCGGACCGCGAACAGCGGATCGTCATCGACATGCGGGCGCGGTGCGACATACATGGCTCGGCCTCAATAAAGGTAGGATAGCCAGGACTGGATATTGAGAACGGTCGAAGCCACGCCCGAGATCGGCGTTCCGGTTCCTCCCGCATAGACGACGACGCTGACCTTGGCGCCGGCCTTGACGGTCAATGGCCATGCCTGCATGCCGCCCTCAAGCTCGATATGGACCGGCATGCGGCGGGCCGGCTCGAACCACTGGTTCTCCGGACGGTTCTGCATCAGGCCGCCGGCCGAGGTGCGGCCCGGATCGATACCCCATGCGATCGAATGGACACGTCCCCTGAAGGTTTGGCCCGGCATGGCGTCGAACAGGATTTCCACTTCGTCGCCGGGTTCGATGTTGCCGATCTGGTTCTCGCGCAGATCGGCGGTGACCCAGGCGCCGCGCGAATCGAGGAAGGTCATGACGGGGGCGCCCGCCGACGCGAACTGACCGATGGCAAGTTGCAGGTTGGTGACGACGCCACGGGTCGGCGCGGTGACGGTCGAATAGAGAAGGTTGAGTTGCGCCTGCTCCAGTTGGAGTTGCGCCGCCATGATCTGGGGGTTGGACGCGCCGCCATCCTCGCCCAGTTGCAGCAGGGCGCTTTGCAGGTCGGCCTCGGCGGCTTCGAGCTGGGCTTCGGCGACACGCAACTCGGCCTGCGCGTTGTCGACCTGCGCCTGGGTCACCACTCCTCGCTCGAAGAGCGACGCGGTCCTGTTGGCGGCGGTGCGCGCGTTCTCGAGACCGGCCCGCGCCTGGGACACACGCGCCTGCGACGAGGCGATCGCCGCTGCCGAGGCGTCGGTCGCCTGCACGGCCTGCGCCAGACCGACCTCCGCCTGACGGACCGCCAGTTCGAACGGCCGGCGGTCGAGCTGGAAGAGCGGCTCGCCCTGATCGACGATGGTGTTGTCCTCGACGAAGACTTCGGTCACCTGCCCGGCGACCCTCGGGGCAATCTGCGCGACATAGGCCGACACCGTGCCTCTCGACGAATAGGGCGCGAGCCGGTCCGAGACCGCATACCAACTGACGAGCACCGCCAGGACAACCACGAGCAGCGCGGCGATTTTCTTTGCGGGGTTGCCTCGATTTCCGGGCAACGGCTCCGCCTCGGGAGCAGCCTCATCCTCGAGCGTGACGGGGACCGGTTGAGGCTCCGGCTCGCTTGTATCGTGCCTGGTGACCAGAGGTGTTGCCGGCGCGTGTTCTACGTCGCCGGCATGGTCTCCTGGCTGTGGGGTCCTCTCGGTCGTCATGGGGCATAATCCATCTGGCGCCGCGGGCAATTCGGCATTATATACGCCGTCAAGTAACTCTATGGTAGAGCCATATAGAGGCAACGGCACGACATGACAAGGGCAGCGGATCCGCGATTGGAAAAGGAGCAGCAGTTGCGGCGCGACTTGCGGTCGGTGCTTCGCAAGGTGCTAAGGCTGGACGCCACCGTCGCACGCAGGCTGGGTATCCACGGAACCGATCTCGCTTCGCTGGAATTGCTGGAGACGGCCGACGAACCGGTGACGCCGACAATGCTGTCGGACTATCTCGGCATCTCGACCGGCTCGGCGACCGCGGCGATCGACCGGCTGGAACGGGCGGGCTTCGTCCGGCGCGTTCCCAACAGCCACGACCGGCGCGGCATCATCATCGAACCCGTAGAGGGCCAGCAGGAGCGGTTGCTTTCGGCATACCATCAGCTCCGGTCGCGCTATGCCGAATTGATCGAAGGCATTTCCGACGACGAACTCGACGTGATCAACCGCTTCCTCAAGGGGATAGAGCGGATAGAACTGTCCTGAAACCCGGATTCGACAGTTTCGCCGCAGATGGAAAGACACGCCGCCGCATGCGCACGCCGGTCTCCCGCGCCGTCGCTTCGAGATCAACGGATTGCGACAGCCGCGTTATCAGAGACTGCCAGTCCGATCAGGGCCTGCCAGTTAATGTTTATGGAATCGGTCGTTCGCATCTGCCCGAGGAATTGCATCATGATTCCAAGTGCCCACCCTTAAGTTAGCGCCTATGAGGCTCCATCCCCTCTCCTCCTAGCGCCGTGCCCTAGAATTGAGTATCTTGAATGCGATGACATAGGTATGGGGAGGTGACGATGGTTAAGAGCCGGGGCAGCTATCTCGGCGGCTCTACTATAGTTCGTTCTGGTGACTTTGGCTTCACGCCCCTTGAGGATGACCTCGGCTACAAGCCAAAACGGGGTGAACTCACTGAGCTACGAAAGGCAGCAATTCGGCGGGCAAATCGGATTAGGAGTCGCCCGAAAAAAGGAAAATCCCCCTCCAAGAAAGCAGCCAAGTGACCAATAAGGCCCCAAGCTCGCATTCGGAGCCGGGGCCTAATGTCCTCGTTGGGGCTATCCAGCAAGCTACGCCTGCTTGGGGTCGCTCTCGTCCTTCCGAGCTTCACGCTCGCGCCTCTGTGCCGCAAGCTTCCTGTTGAAGGCTCGAAGGTCCGAATAGTCGGGCTCGTTGTTCGCTTCCTGGAGCGCCTTCCGGTCTGCTTCCCCTGTGGCCGCTGCGCTATCCTGCTTCTCGCGCCACTCCCGGAGCCAAGGCGTCATGTCGGCGTCGTTCTGCCAGTCCTTGAAAAACTCGGTCATCTCCCATGATGGAACATGCTCAAGGGCGTAGCCTATCGCGATGTCACCACGCTTGAGAAGCTGGAGCATTTCGGCATCGGTAGTGAAGGCGGTGAGGGCCGGGAAAGAGTTCTGCGGGGTGGTAGGCATCATGTCAGTCTCCATAGGGTTGAACCTGCTTTGGTAGACTGCTATGGGAATGACGGTGAGGCCAGAAAATTCACTAACCAAATCAATGCTATATGGTGCGAAACTTAGTTTTCAATCCTCTCTCGCAGCACCATTTTCCCCTTACTTTCCAAGGGGAAAAACGCCAAGCACTCCCCTTTCCCCCAAGAACGAAACGTGACGTTTCCCCCACTTTCCCCCGAACATTGGGGGAAAATCGGGGGACAGTGTTCCGCGCTTGTTCCCTTCCGTTGCATGGGAGCACGGGGATGACGCGGTATAGCGTCAGTCCCCACGTGGTGGCTCTCAAGAAGCTCATTGCAGGCAGCATCGCCAACAACCCTCATGAGCTTGACGGCTTCCTCTGGTGCAAGATGTCGCACGAGGCGCGATGGAAGGCCCTCGGCGTTTCCAGAAGCACTCTGCTCAGCATCATCGGCAAACCTCCGGGCAACCCGCCGTTCGTATCGAAGACCCGTGTCATTGAAGCGCCGACAGTGGACAAGGAGGGCAGGAAGAAGCGTGGAAAGCCTGTTACTCTTCTCCGCGTCGGTGAGCCGGGGCCGAAGACCGAACACGACTACGCCAGCATGATGGTCGCGGTCTGGCGGAAATGGCTGGTGAAGAACCTTCCCCTCCACCGAGCCGAGCGACTGGCGCGGAAGGCGAAGCTCGAAGCTCTGGTGCAGCAGGCAGTTGACGCCGTCGCCAAGGAGCAGGCGCAGGCGAAGCTCGCGAGGGTCGAGAAGGCTCTCAAGAGGGAGCGACAGCCACGAGAAACACCCAATGAGTTCGGACTTTTCATCGGACTTGCCAAGGCATGGCCCGCTGGAATGCAGGTCGAGATTTTCAGGATGGTTCTGGACAACCTGCCGGTCTTCATGACGGGGGTCAGGACCAAGAAGGCGATGGAACAAGCCGAGGGGAAGGACGTGGTGCCTCCCCGGTTCCTTCGCTACCCCCACATCAAGACCATCTTCGACTACAATGAAGTCGCGCTGGAAATGATGCAGGATCACTACCAGCAGTCGGGGACCGAGCCGCCGGACGAGTTCAAGGCACTCACGCCGTGGCTGTGGCAGAAACCCAAAAAGAAGCCGTGACGGAAATCGGACTTTGTTTATGTCCCACTGTATAGGTAGAACACATTTAAACGGGTAAGATACAGTTCCATACTCTTACGTTTCACGAAATAAAAGAAAGTCCAGTATGGAACGGTTTCCCATTCGCCAAGGCGAACGGGAACCCTATCAATCCGATCAAGATCATTTACGGGAAGAAGGTCGCTATAGCTCCCGGTCGCTTCGCTCCCAGCCCTCCCGGTGGTCGGGCCTTCCTCACCCCAGCCCCTAGGTTTCGTGGGGACACGCGGGGATGTAGCGGAGACGGATAGAGACTGAAAACGACATCCTGACGAAACAAACTTTGAGGATGGGTAGAAATCCTCAAGCCCCGGATGATCAACAGGTTGCTGTGGGTAGGAGTTTACCCTGAACATCGTGTCCCCCAGCCTTGGACGACAGGCACTCTCACGAGCGACATTCACGAGGTCAGGGACAGTGCCCGGAAGCAAGATCACGATCCTGCCTCGCGAGTGAAATCAATTTCACAACCACCATCCATATTGCCGGAAAGTTTATGCATTACGCATGTGCGCGGCGTGACCGACCAGATCGACCATGGGGAGTGCAGCCGTGATGTTGCCTGCTGTGGGGAGGTTAACCATTCAGCGGGGAAGCCCCCTGAGCGCGTCGTTTATGTTCGCAAGCACCAGCCTTGCCGCCCACGTTGGCAGCGGGGTCGAGGTTCGGCCCTCCCAGACCTCGGGAGTTTTCCGCCATGTGCCACGATCTGTTCACCGCCGCCGACCCTACCCTCCAGCCGCTCGCGTCCGACCGCGAGGTTCCGACCGCCGAGCCGTTGCCGGTATCGCCATACGTCGCGGCATCGGCGGTCCAGAAAGGCATCAGACGCGGCGATGTCGATCTGGCCCTGCGTGCTGCTGTCACGTTGATGCAGTCCGACCCTGCGAAGCTATGGCGCAGGCTCGCGGGGATTGTGTTCGAGGATGTTGGGCTGGCCTCTGTCAATACGATCCGCCTCGTCATGACCATGATGGCGGGCAAGAGCTTCCGGCAGCAGTATGGCGGCGAGTGGGCTGTGGCCAGTAGATTGGTCGAGCAGATGGCAGCCGCGCCGAAATGCAGAGCGAGCGACGATCTCCTGTGGGCCATTGCTCAGTACCATGAACTTGATGAGCTACGAGCCTCACTGGCGGGCGCTGACCTCTCGGAGCACCTTGCCCGCATCCGGGAGCGTGGTGCGCTTCTGGGGGCTTCCCTGAGCGTCCTGCATGCATCCGGCGTCCGATGGAATGGACAGGTTGCCGGGAAGACCGCCAACGCCGCCGCAACCTTCGATGCGATGCGGGTCGCAGGGGTCGATCCCGAGATAGTGGCGCTGGCCGAGCAGGGTTTCCGCAGGACGCTGGAAGCCCTCCCGGTGCTCCTGCCGATGTTGTCCTCTGCCCTTCCTACCGGCGATCTTCCCACGCTGGACGACGAGTTCCCGCCCATCGTGATCGGGCGCAGCGGCTTGCCGACCTTCGTGTTCGACGCCTTCTCTTGGGAAGGGAAATCGGCGCTGGCCCGGTTCCTGAAACGGAATACGAGCACCGGGCGCTGGTTGCGCCGCCACGTTCCCGCCGAGCGTCGTATGGCGGTTCTGGCCGGTGGACTTTTCAGGATTGACGGCGGTCTGGTCAGACAGCGGGTCGAGTGGCCTTGTGCAATCACGCTGCGGTGGCTCGCAGATAGCGGGTACCACGGCATGAAGTTGTCCGATCCTGCCGGGTTCCTCGACATGATCCGCGCCGACCTTCCCACGATTGACGAGGAACGCGCTAATGTCCGTTGAGCGCCACCATGACGCCGGAACCATCATGCCGATGGCTGATAGTTCTAAAAGTGAAATCAATTTCACAGCTCCCATGAGCGTCCGTCACGCGCCGTCCAGCCCTATTCCTGCTGACGTTCAGCGCCTTGTGACAGCCTCGTTGTCCGAGGCGAGCAAAAGAGCCTACCGTCTTGATGTCGCCCACTACGAAAGCACTGGCAGGCGGCTCCCGGCGACCCCGGAAATCGTGGCGTCTTATTTGGCCGAGGGTGCGGAGACCTACGCTGTGGCGACCTTGCAACGGCGTCTGGCGTCGATCAGTAAAGCCCATCGCGCCCTCGGGGTGGACGATCCGACCAAGAGCGAGTTGGTTCGTGCTACGCTCCGTGGCGTTCGCCGTACCCTCGGGGTCAAGCAGCGGCAGGCACAGGCACTGCTCCGTGCCGACCTGTTCGCCGTCCTCGACCTGCTCGGGGAGCGAACGAAGGACCACAGGGACCGCGCCATGCTGTTGTTAGGCTGGGCCTGCGCAATGAGACGCTCGGAGCTGGTGGCGCTGGATGTCGAGGACATCGAGTTCACCGGCCAAGGTGCTCTGGTCACGATCAGGCGCAGCAAGACCGATCAAGAAGGCTGTGGTCGAGAAATCGCCGTGCCGTTCGGACGCACACGCCATTGCCCCATCGCGGCCCTGAAACGCTGGCTGGAGGTCGCGGGCATCGAGACCGGCGCGATCTTCCCCAGCATGGACAAGCACGGCAACATTCTGCCCGAGCGCGTGACCGGCGAGGTCGTGACCGATGTGCTCAAAGCCCGTGTCAGCGCTGCTGGATACGATCCGAGCGCGTTCAGCGCACACTCGCTCAGGTCCGGGTTCATCACATCTGCCGCGATGGCAGGCGCAACGAGCTTCAAGCTGCGTGAAATCTCGGGCCACCGCAGCGAGGCGGGTCTTGCGCCCTACCTGCGCACTGTCAGCCTCTTTGAGGACAACGCAGCGGCACGAGTTCTGTAACGGCTTACCGGAACAGGTCGCCCGTCTTGGGGTTGACCTCCCGGTAGTGGGCTTTCGAGGGCTTGGCCAGTCCGGGCTTCTTTCGTCCGCCTCGTCGGGTTGCCGCGACATAGAAGATCGTGGCGGCGCTCGCGACGATCAGCAGGATCGCGATCAGCACTATCAGGTTCACCCATCCTGCTGACATCAGTTCCTCCGTGCATCGCTCTGTTGGGTAGTTCTATCAATAGCCCAGCCACGCCATGACGAGAACCGCGATGGCAAAGAAGGCGATGAACACGACGCCGAAAACCTTGAAGGCGCGATCATCATGGTTCGAGACCATCTTGTCGTAGGCTTCATCGCCCATTTCCTCACGAGCAAGCCGCTCCTGCAACAAGCGTTTCGCCTCGTTGTCCCCGTGCTGCATCTGCTTGTAGTATCGGGACATGATCGCTCCACGCTCTATTGTTGGAGTTCTACGAGCAGGAAGTCAACCGGCATAACGCCAAATAACGGGAGCCATCGGAGCCAGAATACTGGCATGTCACGACGGCCTCAGTGGATCGTCCAGCCGCCGTCGCGGATCGTCTTGAAGCTGAGAAGCCGCCCAAAGAGGGCTGTCTTGCGATAGCGGCGATCCTCGATCCGCGCCCGCCTGTCATCTTCTGACTGCTGTTCGATCATGCCGAGCCACAGCAGCGGGCGGATCAGTCGGGAAAGCAGGTAGTAGCAGGCATCCGAGGCGGGGCTGAACCGATAGGACGTGATGAGGTCGAGGGGCAGGCACCAGCCCGCGAGTTCCGCCATCGGCACCCAGTCGTCAAGCCGGTTCTGGACTACGCGAAGAAAGTGCCCGATGTCCGCGTCGTCGTACTCGATAGGAAACCGCTCATAGGCCCCGTGGTCGAGGGCAAGGAACAAGGCATCGAACAGTTCGGCCTCTAGCGCGCCATGATCGTCGATCATCGCCTTCCCGGCCTTCGTCGGCAGCGCCTTGCCCTTGTAGTGCCGCAGCAAGCGAGCGCCGATCATCAACTCGTGCATGATGGCCAGCGGCATGAAGTCAGGCTCGTTGAGAACCTTGTTCACGACATAGAGCCGTTCGGCCTCGTAGTCAGGCCACCGGAAATCCTCGGCAGCCCATGTGACGAACTTCCGGTAGAACGCCCCTGACTTGGTGAGCATGATCCCGCCATCCTCGCTGGCGCGAGTGAGCACCTTCATGCCGTTGATCGCCATCGGACTTCCCGACAGGTCGAAGAGGCTGAGGCTTTCGTTGAGCATGATGAACGGCGCGACCCGCGACTGCCGGATCATGGGCGGGATGTGCCCTGTCCTTGCAGCGACATCAGGTAGGCGATGACATCCGCCTTCTCGTGGTCGAAGAGCCGGAAGGTCGTCATGGGGAAGTGATCCTCCTGCATGAACCGAATGAAATAGGCTTGGTCCCGGCCTTCCCGCTTTACGACTTCCTCGAACGGTGGGGCCATTTCCGGGTCGGGTTCATCCGACGCGTTCAGATGGCACATGCGGCACCACTGCTCGACAACAGCCTCACCTCGCGCCGCAGCCTCGTCGGCGGCGACGTGTCCGGTCAGCGTGAGTATCAAGACGGCGGCAAGTAAAGGAAGGCGGCGCGCTTGCCCCCGCAACCAGCTGAAGGCCCTATTCGGTGGTCTTGCCGTCAAAGTGCTCATCCGAGGCATCGGCCTCCGCCTTCGTGACATGTACCGTGCCGTCCACATGCTCGGGCGGGGCATAGAGCGTGTAAAGTCGGAGAGCCTTGTCGCCCGTGTTCCTCACGTTGTGGCGAGCGCCAGCCGGAACGATCATCGCGATGTCTGCCTTGATGTTGGTAGTCACGCCGTCGATGACGATTTCGCCCGTACCCTTTTCGACGCGGAAGAACAACCCTCCTTCGATCACCAGCAGTGGAGCAGTGTATTCGATCAGTTGCCCTGATCTGGGTCAAGCGCCAAAACGGGGTAGACGGCAAGGACCAACCTTCGCAACCGTGCTTTAGTAGCGCGGACCCCCATCTGCGGCGTCTTCGGGGGCGGACTTGGCGGATTTTCGATGTCTGCGATGATGCCGTCGGCGAAGCCACCCCGAGTAGTTGTTCGGTGTGTGAACTTTTGTCGTTCGGAAAGGTCAGAGGCTACAGCCCACGTTACACCGGCCTAGTTGAGACTACGAGAAATCCGAGTATAGTCCCGTTTTCACAAGGGGGGGCTGGCATGCCCCAACCGGGCACCCGAGTATTTGAGCGGCTCCCCGTCTACACGGTTGAGCCGAACACTCCCAAGGCATTTGGGCTGGCAGCGATCTGCGCTGTGGCGGCATTCAGCTTTCGATACGGCATCGGCCTCCTCGATCCGTCCGCCCCACCATTTGCCGCGTTCTTAGTAGGCGCGTTGATCACGACGATTTTGAGCGGAGCGGTGGCGGGGATTGCTTGCGCGGCGCTCGGCTTCGTACTGGCGTGGATCGCTATTGAGCCTCAACTGCCCGATGCATTTGGCTGGGGCGGTCTTGCAGAATATGTGGCGGCTGCGACGCTGATCATCTGGATCGCGGACGAGTACCGGCGGCTGTTGAGACGCATACAGGATCGGGAGAGGACGACTGTACGGCAGATGGAGCTGGTCGAAGCCGAGAACCGCACCATGGCGCTCATTGCTGCCGACAAACCGCTCAATGAAACAGTGACCAGTCTGGTACGGACAATCGAGCAGTATTCCGAGCACGAAGTCATGGCCTCGGTTTTGTTGCTCGACCCGGACGGCGAGCACCTGCGCCATTGTACGGCTCCTAGCCTCCCCGACGACTACAATCGCGCTATTGATGGCTTGAAGATCGGGCCGGAAGTGGGTTCTTGCGGCACGGCGGCCTTCCTCGCGAAATCTGTCTACGTGTCCGACATCCAAGCCGACCCGCTCTGGAAGGACTTCCGCGAGCTTGCCCATCGGCATGGCCTTCGTGCCTGCTGGTCAACACCGATCATGTCGCGCATGAACAGGGTGCTTGGAACATTTGCACTTTACCATCGGCAGCCACGCTCACCCCAGGCGCAAGAAATTGAGGTCGTGACGCTGCTGGTGAAGATCGCCGCAATAGCTATCGAGCGCGAGCGCGGTCGAGAGCAACGACTGCTACTGATGCAGGAACTGTCGCATCGCGTAAAGAACTCGCTTGCGGTCGTGAGTTCCATCGCATCCAGCACCCTGAGACCCCATGTCGAGAAGTCGAGATATGACGACTTCCAGCAGCGGCTCATGGCACTGGCTCAGGTGCAGTCGCTGCTGGTTCAGACGAACTGGGCGGGTATTGGCGTTCTCGACCTTATCAAGAACGTGGCGACAACGCCGTTCAAGACCACCGATGGACGGTTCCGTTTTCAAGGTCCGCCTGTCCACTTGCCGGCCCAGTTAACGCTACCTTTCGCGCTGTCTATCCACGAGCTTTGCACGAATGCCGCCAAATACGGTTCACTCAGCAAAGACACCGGGAAAGTCGAGATCAACTGGGGTTTCAGACCGAATGGCGCGGACGAACATTTCTACCTTAAATGGACGGAGCGGGATGGTCCTCCCGTCTCCGCACCGAAGCAGAAAGGGTTCGGGTCACGGATGATCAAGACAGCCTTCGCGCAGAGCGTCGGCGGTGACGCGGTATGGAACTACCGGCCAGAAGGGTTGGAGTGCGAAATTCATCTCCCGGCTGCCGCGCTCGAAATGCAAGAGCCGACAGAGCTGGCAGGTTCGGCGCATCTTACCTGACACTGCCAATGTCTGAATTGAGAGGTGCGCGACGGGTCATCTAGAAACCTGACGTTTACCAATCGGGCGTCAGAGTGGCTTTGCAGCGGATTGGTATTGTGTTCCGCTGCCTAACCGGGAATGCCCCGCACAAGCGCGACCTACCGAACCTTCGCCAGCATCTGTCCGCGTACGTCTTTCCCGTCCACCTGCTTTTCGGCCATGAGGAACAGTCCCTTGCCGCCGCTGGCCTTCTCCCAGAGCGCCCCGATGGCGCGTTTCTCGTCAGTGTCGGCGGCGTCTGTCAGATGCGCGCCCTTGTATTCGACCACGAGGATGCGGCCATCGGTCAGTTCGGCCACGAAGTCGGGGTAGAACTTGCCCGATGCAGTGGGCAGGAAGAACGCACCGGGGTGCTTGGGAACGTTCCTGACCCAGTGCTTCACCTCCGGCAGGCTATCGAGCATCTTGGCGCAGTTCAGTTCCTCGCCATCGTCGGCACCGTCAAATGCTGGTATCTGGTCCCAGCCGGTGAAGTGCTTCGAGAACCGATAGGAACCGCGATAGGTGCGGACGCCTGCGAACATGTCGTCGGCGAACACGAAGCCGTTGTCGAAGGAGATTTCGGGCTTGGCTTCCGGGGCGAACAGGGAGCGTTGATAGACGCCCGACCGCTCCTTGGCCCGGATGTCGGCAATACGCTCCTTGACCTTTCGCGCCAGCGGGTACTTGCACTGCATCAGCGCCGACAGCGGAATGTTGCGCGGCCCGGTGAGGTAGTTCACGAGGTCGGTCAGCCAGCGAACGAGTTCGCCCTGTCCGATGAACTTGTCGCGCACCTGACGGTCGAGGAACAGTACGAGCGTCTGTTCGCTCCAGCCCTCGACCGGGATGTCGAGCAGAAGCTGCGCGCTCTGGTCGGCGTGCTTCACGAACAGCCGCTGCTGGTCGATGTCGATCTCGAACGTATCAGCCGTCGCCTGTATGGCGAAGTCCTTGGCCTCCAGCTTCGTCGAATGGTCGGCGAGCGACCAGTTGTGGTACTCCATCAAGATGTCGGTGTCGGCGAGTTCAAGCTCGCCCTGCACCCATGCCATCAGCGCCGGGACGGTGAAGGTCTCGCCCCGTTCGGCTGGCGAGGCATGGTGCAGGTGTTCGGCCTCGTAGCTGGCGACCTGATCGGAGAAGCCGCCGACTTCCGCCTCGGGCAGAGCCGCGATCAGCTTCTCTTTCTCGGCAGGGCTGAGGAAGCCCGTGATCTTCACCGTGGCCTTGCCATCTGACCCGGCAGTGACGCGCACCTTGGACGGTGCAACGGTCTCCAGTTCCTTCACCGCAGCGGGGTCGGCGTCGAGTGTGACCGTGACGCTCGGCTTGGGTCGGCGGGCATGGCCGAATAGACCTTCGTTCAGGTCAAGCTGTTCGGGGATGATGTTGTCTTCGGCCTCGCCTTCCTCGAAGCCCATGGCGACGAGCCTGTCCTTCAGCGCGTGCGCGGCCTCGGAAAACGACTTCGATGTCAGGTTGGCATAGGCGCGGTTGAGCGACGGGATCGTGCGCCGCTTGGCATAGGGCATCCGCAGCACGCGCCCGAGTAGCTGCTCGGCATCGGTGGCGCTGTGGATGTTCGCGACGGAACAGAACACATAGGCGAAGGAGCAGTCCCAGCCCTCTTTCAGAGCCTCCACGGTGATGATGAAATCAATTTCACAGGCCGGATCGAACAGGTCGATGCCGTCCAGTTGTCGCTGATCGCCGGTGGCAACGGCGATGCGATGCTCCTCAATGTTCTCCACGTCGGTCAAGTGCTGCCTGAGTACGGCAACGGTGACTTCCTCGTCCTTGTTCTGGGCTTGGAACAAGACGATGGGGCGGATGTAGTCACGCTCCCGGCGCGCATCCTCGGCAAGCTCGGCACGTTTGGAGATCGCGCCCGTTACGGCAGCCTGCCATGTCTGATGCTCCGAGAGCATGACCGGCAGCTTGATCATCTGCTCGTCTTTCAGTTCCTGAGCGGAGACCGAGTGCAGGATGTTGGAGTTGGTGCGCGGGGTCGCAGTGAACTCGATGATCGCGGTCGGGTTCACGCGGCTCTGCATGTCGCGGGATAGCCCGGTGACGGCCTTGTGCGCCTCATCCACGATCATGAGCGGACGGTGCAGGTGCATCAGGTTGGAGAATGAGAACTTGATCGTGCCAGCGCCCCTGCCATCTTCAATGGTCTCCAGTCCCGGCATCTTGTCCGGCACGCCGGTGAAGTGCGGTTCCAGCATTTCGTGATGGGCATAGACCCTGCGGCCATCGGTGTCCTTGACGCGCAGCGTCTGGATCGTGCCGACGACGACGCAGCAGTTCGAGCGCAGATCATGCGGCAGGAGTTGCGTGAAGTCGCCGATGTCGAACACGCGCACGCGACCGGAAAACGCTTCGTCCAGCGCGGCGCGATAGGGGTGACGGGGGTTCTTGAGCGCGTCCACCGTCTGTTTGCGGATCGTGGTCGTCGGCACCAGCCACAGCACCAGCGGGAAGTCGCGCTCGATCCACGTCTCCTTGGCGATGTTGACGGCATGGGCAGCGAGTACCGTCTTGCCGCCGCCGGTTGGCAGCCGCAGGCAGACATAGGGTGTCTCGTCCAGACCGTTCAGAGCCTTGTAGGAGCCTGCGAAGCCTTTCAGCCGCTTCGCCATCTCGGGTTCGGCGACAATGGCCTCGTAGGCCGCCTTGGGGCCTTCTACACGGGCCTTGGTGAGGAACCGCCGCAGCGTGTCGAGCGTCTGGGATTGATAGGTCTTGAGTTCCATCATGCCCGAGCCTTTACGTCATACGGGGTCTGCTTGAAGGTGATCTGATCTCGCAGCAGCGATGCATCTGACAAGGCCGAGCGTTCACCATAGACGGTAATGGGACCGGCGAAGCCATCGGGCAGTGCGTCACGGATCATGGTGAGCGTCCTGCGCGTCAGCACGTTGCCGCCACTGACCGACTTGTCGCCCAAGATGCCGTTGTAGAGCAGAGCGTAGGCACGACCGTCATGGACGCCGAGCACCGGCGACAGCGTGGCGGGCACCGACCATGGCGACCGGACTTCCGAGAACCACACATGCGCGGCCAGCACCGGGAACTCGATGTCGGGACGTATCTGCCCGGTCTCATCGAACACCGACGCCCCGAGCCGGTAGTAGCGGAAACCGCCGCCACCTTTCCAGTTTACCGCCTCGGAGATGCCGCCCTGTTCGCCGTCCACGACCTTGCGCAGGCGGGGCTGGCAATGGGTCTCGGCATGATCGCCCATTTCGATGCCGATGTAGCGACGGCCCATTTTCTGCGCGACGGCGGCAGTCGTGCCCGAGCCGAGGAAGCTGTCGAGAACAAGGTCGCCTGAGGCGCTTCCAATCTCGATAATCTGCTTCATCAATGCTTCGGGTTTCGGAGTGCCGAAAGGCTCGCCGCCCATCAACTTTAGCTGTTCCTTTCGACCATCCTGAGTGTGGCCAACGTCCGACCACAGCCAAATTGTTTGAGGAACAATGCCATCCTCGGCAACAGTAGAAAGGTGCCTCTTATAGGCGGGCACCTTGTTCGTGCCTTTTGCACCCCACCAGATTGTCCGTCGTCAGAACATTTGGCACAACTCGCGGCGTAAATTAGCGGAGTGCGGGCCTCGTCCTGGGGTTGATATTAAGCGGCGATCTTGCGGTGCAGCAAGCGCCGATGTTCGATGG
>Ga0182735_1001079_pt1 | contig 19063 bp, 10 predicted proteins | sample eDN5th30CKraftMG_FD_128524 | JGI IMG/M metagenome (GOLD analysis project Ga0182735, IMG submission 128524) | Enriched Miracle-Growth compost microbial communities from Emeryville, California, USA - eDNA 5th pass 30_C Kraft MG (version 2) (version 2) ...
GTTCCTCGTCCAGATCCAGGTCGAGGCGCTGGACCGTTCCCGGCTGCTCTCGGACGTGACGCGCGTGCTCAGCGACAACCACGTGAACATCCTCTCGGCGACGGTGACGACCTCGTCGAACCGTGTCGCGATCTCGCGCTTCGTCTTCGAGATGGCGGAGCCGGCCCACCTCAAGAACGTCCTTGCCTCGGTCCGCAAGATCGAGGGGGTCTTCGACGTCTACCGGATCACCGGCTCTCGCGCCGCCGACCTTGCCCCGCACCTGTTGAGCTAGCCGTCCTGCCATCGCGCGAAGGCGTCCTCGAGCGCGGCCATCGTCTGGTCGCGATGGTGCCACTGGCTCGCCCAGCACACGCGTTGGATCGCGGCCGACAGGTCGGCACCGGCTGCGGCGAGCGCGACGATCGCCGTGACCGTCCTCCCGTGCTCGTGGTTCCCGGCCAGGTCGAGCACGGTGCGCGTCGGCGAGGTGACGCGCACCGTCTGCGGTGCGGCTGGCGCGAGCCGGGCAGTCTGCGTGAACGGCGTGAAAGGGACGGGCGGCACGACGAGCTCGAGCACGTCGTCCGGGGCGAAGGAGGTGCGGCGCACGGTGATCTCGGGGCGTGACGTCGGCCGTGACTGGTCCTTGGTGTACGCGAGCCGTACCGGGCCGCGGTGCATCTCGAGGCGGTGGCGCACGACGGTGCCCGACGGCGGGGCGCCGGTGAGCACGGCACAGGCGTGCGGGGCGTGGACCCAGGCTGCGCTCGCGTCGACGATCGCGGCGCCTCGCGCAGCCCACCGCATGAGCGCCGTCGCACGGGTGGCGGCGCTGTCGGGGGCGGTACGGTGGCGGGCCACGTCCTCGGTCAGGGGGACGAGATGCCCCGCCCGCACGAGGTCGTCCCAGGCGCGCGGCTCGACGTCCTCCTGCCGGTAGAGCGCCGCGGGCGCCGGTGGGCGGGCGAGGAGGGACTGGTAGCTCATCGTCGTCATCCCACCACTGTGGCGAGGCGTGCGGCAGGGCTCAAGTGTCCGACGGGGATCTGTGGAAAACTCGCCTTTCCACCGACAGAGCCACACCGACCCGGGCTGACCCAGGCGCCGGTCCGGCTTGCGCGCGCCGGTGTCCCGGCGCGACCGCCTGCCTGATCGTCACGGTACGACGACGCCCCGCACACCGGGAGGCGTGCGGGGCGTCGTAGGGCAGGGGAGCGGCAGGTCAGCTGCCGTCGGCCGTCTTGAGGATCTGGTCGAGCCAGGACCTTCGGGCCGCGATGCCCTCGGTGATCTCCTTGACCCGGCGCTTGTCACCCTTGGCCTCTGCCGCTGCGAGGTCCGCCTCGAGGTCCGCGATCGCCGACTGGAGCTGCGCGGCTGCGCCCTCGGCGCGCGCCTTGGTCTCCGGGTTCGAGCGGTCCCACTGCTCCTGCTCGTGGTCGCGCACGGCCTTCTCGACCGCGCGCAGGCGCCCCTCGACGCGCTGGATGGCCTCGCGCGGCACCTTGCCGGCCTCCTCCCAGCGGTCCTGGATGTCACGGAGCGCGTTCTTCACGGTGGTGAGGTTCGTGATCGGCAGCAGAGCCTCGGCCTCCGTCAGCAGCCCCTCCTTCACGGTGAGGTTCGCGGCGTACTCGGCGTCGATCGCGGAGTTCACCTCGTCACGGTGCTTGAAGAAGGTGTCCTGGGCGGCCCGGAACCGGGCCCACAGGGCGTCGTCGTCGCGACGGCTGGCACGGCCGGCGGCCTTCCACTCCGTCATGAGGTCGCGGTAGGCGCCGGCAGTGGCTGCCCACTCGGTGCTCGACGAGAGACGCTCGGCCTCAGCGACGAGCTTCTCCTTGACGGTCTTGGCCTCCGAGTTGTGACGCTCGAGCTCGGCGAAGAAGTGGCGACGCTCCCGGTCGAAGCTGGTGCGCGCATGGCTGAAGCGCTTCCAGAGCTCTTCCTCCGTCGGACGGTCGATGCGCGGGCCGTTCTTCTGAGCGGTCTTCCAGCGGTCGAGGAGCAGGCGCAGCTGCTCGCTGGCCGTCTTCCACTGGATGCGGCTCGGGTCGGTCCCGGCGAGCGCCTCGGCCTCCTCGACGAGCGCGGTGCGCTCGACGATCGCCTCGGCCCGCGCTGCGGCGCGTGCTTCCTCGGCCGCGGCGGCCTGCTTCTTGGCGATCCCGCGCAGCTCGGCGATCTTCGTGCGCAGCGCCTCCAGGTCGCCGACCGCCGACGGCTCGACGGTCTCCTCCGTGAGCTTGGTGAGCGTCTGCTGCACCTCGTGCTGCGACAGGTCCGCTGCAGCGAGACGAGCCTCGAAGATGAGGATCTTGGAGCGCAGGTCGAGGTAGCGGCGCACGTAGAGCGCGATGGCGTCGTCACCGGTCGCACCGGGGACCTGGCCCACGACGCGCTCGACGCCGGCCTCGATGACGCTCACCGTGCCGTCGTCAGAGACCTTGCCGAACTCCTTGGCCTTCGCGATGAGCGCTGTCTCGTCGGGCCCGACCGCGACGGGAGCAGCAGCGACGGCGGTCGGGGCGGCCGGGCGGGCGAGCGGACGAGGGACCGGGCGCGGAGCCGGACGGGCCGAAGCGGCCGAGGGAGCGGCAGACGGGGTCGCGGGCACAGCCGTCGCGGCAGGCTGCGGCGCGTCGTCAGCTGGTCCGGCCTCCGGAGTCGACTCGGCCGGAGCGTCCACCGTCGGGTTCGCGGTGTCGGCTGCGGGCTCAGGAGCCCCGGCAGCGGTACCTGTCTGGGAGTCGGCTGCGGTCGTCTCGGACGGCGCGGGCGCCTCGTCAGCCGACAGGTCCTCAGCGGGAACAGCCTCGACGGGCACAGCGTCGACGGGCGCAGCCTCAGCGGTGCCGGCCGCGGCGGACGACGTCGGGGTCGTTGCCGGCTCAGCGGCCTCGGCCTCGCTCGAGACGCCCTCCGTGTCCGCGATCTCCGTCGCAGCCTCGTCGGACCCGCTCGCAGCGGGTTCGGCCCCAGCCTCGTCGGCGGCGGTCGCACCGGTCTCGCTCACGGCAGCCGAGGCGTCGTCCTCGACAGGGACGGTCTCACCGCCCGCGGTGGGTGCCGCGGCGTCGGCCGACGCCGTCGTCTCCTCAGCAGCGACGTCCTGGTCTGCGTCCGTCGACGACGCGGCTGCGCTGCCTGCGACGTCGACGACAGCGTCGGTCGTGGTGGCCGGGGTCTCCGGGTCCGCCTGGACGTTGTCCGTGTCCGCGGTGTTCTCGGGGCTCTCGCTCATCAGAATCTGCTCCTCAGGATGTACGACGCGCACTGATCCCGTGTGGCACCCTTGCGCATCGCAACGATGGCCCGAGGCACACCCCAGGCGATTGCGACTGACAGTCGTAGACAGTCTAGGTGTTCGGAGGCGTGCCTGAGTATGTGTTTGCGCGGATGGCGCGCGACGGTCACCTCTGGGGTCTCCTCGTACCCCGCACCGGCTTCGAACTCGCAGCGCGACGCGCCGCCGACGAAGAGCGTCGCCAGGGCGCGACGGGCGGGTCAGCGCTGCGCCTGCTGGTCGGCCTGTGCCTCTGCTTCGCTGCCGGCGGGTGCGCTGGGCGCCCCCACCGTCCGCTGCGCTCCGGCCCGGGCGCTGCGCTTGCTGGTCGGCCAGTGCCTGTGCTTCGCTGCCGGCGGGTGCGCTGGGCGCCCCCACCGTCCGCTGCGCTCCGGCCCGGGCCTTAGGCTGGTCCACATGACAGCGATCAAGGTCCGCGTCGTGCGGGCACCGGTGTACGCAACGAACACGGCCATCGTCAGCGGTCCGGACGCAGCCGTCGTCGTCGATCCGGGTGCGGGTACGACCGACGACGTCGCCGCGCTCCTCGAGCAGGAGGGGCTCGCGCTCGTCGCCGTCCTCATCACCCACGGTCACGTCGACCACACCTGGGACGCGGCGGCGCTCTCGGAGCGCTTCGACGCACCCGTGCTCGTGAGCCCGGACGACGCCTACCGGCTGACCGACCCGTTCGGCATCGCCGGCGGCCCAGCCACGCACGACCCGGCAGGCCCGCTCGCCGACGCGCTGCGCGACGCCGGCCACGATCCGGCCGCCTTCGTGACGCCTGCCGCCGTGCTCACCCTCGGCTCCACGGAGGCCGACGCGGTCCTTTCCTCGATCGAGGACCGGGTCGGTGGCCGCTGGTCATGGATCGCCGCCCCCGGGCACACCGAGGGCGCCACGGTCTACGTCGTGTCCTATGACGACGGTGACGTCCACAAGGAGATCGCCTTCACCGGTGACGTGCTCTTCTCCAGCGGTGTCGGCCGCACCGACCTGCACGGTGGCGATGCACAGCTCATGGAGCGCACGCTGGCACGGCTCGGGACGGAGCTGACCCCCGAGACGCTCATCGTGCCGGGCCACGGTCCGGGCAGCACGATCGCGGCTGAGCTCGCCAAGAACCCCCTGTTGCGCGCCCGCCGCTGAACCGTGCGCCGGCTGGGCGCGTGCCGGTCCCGAGGTCTTGCTGGGCACGATCGTCGCGCCGGCTCGGCACCGGCCGCCAGCCGCGACGTCGCCGGCGGCCGAGGCAAAGAGGGCGACGGGCGGAGCCGAGGGCGCCGTCCGCTGTGGGAAGATGGCGGGCATGGCCCGACCGACCCCCCTGTCCGGATTTCCCGAGCTTCTCCCTGCCCAGCGCATCGTGGAGCAGCACGTCCTCGACGTCGTCCGACGCACCTTCGAGCTCCATGGGTTCGCTGGTATCGAGACACGGGCGGTGGAGCCCGTCGAGCAGCTGTTGAGCAAGGGGGAGACCTCCAAGGAGATCTACCTGCTCTCACGTCTGCAGGACGACGAGGGTCCTGCTGCGGCCGACCGTGACAAGCAGCTAGGGCTGCACTTCGACCTCACCGTGCCCTTCGCGCGCTACGTCCTCGAGAACGCGGGCCACCTCGCCTTCCCGTTCAAGCGCTACCAGATCCAGAAGGTCTGGCGGGGGGAGCGGCCGCAGGAGGGTCGCTTCCGCGAGTTCACGCAGGCGGACATCGACGTCGTGGGGCTGGGCGAGCTTCCGTACCACTTCGAGGTCGAGCTGCCCCTGGTCATGGCTGAGGCGCTGGGTGAGCTGCGGTCGATCGGCGTGCCGCCCGTGCGCATCCTGGTCAACAACCGCAAGGTCGCCGAAGGCTTCTACCGAGGCCTGGGGCTCGACGACGTCGACGCCGTGCTGCGGGCCATCGACAAGCTCGACAAGATCGGCCCCGAGGCCGTCGCCGCGCTGGTGGTCTCCGAGGCCGGGGCGAGTCCCGAGCAGGCCGCTGCGTGCCTCGCGCTGGCCGGCATCAGCGGCGGCGACCTGACGGTCATCGAGCAGGTCCGCGCACTCGCAGCCGAGCACGAGGTCTCCCACGACCTGCTCGAGACCGGGCTGGAGGAGCTCGGAGCGCTGATCGGTGCCGCCGTCGTGCGTGCCCCGGGCACGGTCGTCGCCGACCTCAAGATCGCCCGCGGGCTGGACTACTACACAGGCTCGGTCTACGAGACCGTGCTCGTCGGGCACGAGAAGCTCGGCTCGATCTGTTCGGGCGGTCGTTACGACACGCTCGCGTCCGACGGTGCGAACACCTACCCGGGCGTAGGCCTGTCGATCGGTGTCTCCCGGCTCGTGGCGCGCCTGCTGAGCGCGGGCCTGGTGCAGGCGTCGCGCAGCGTGCCGAGCGCCGTCGTGGTCGCCGTGCTCGACGAGGACCGACGTGAGGCGTCGGACGCCGTCGCACGACAGCTGCGTGCTCGTGGCATCCCCGCCGAGGTGTCCCCGTCGGCCGCCAAGCTCGGCAAGCAGATCCGGTACGCCGATCGCCGCGGTGTGCCCTTCGTGTGGTTCCCCGCGGGGCTCGACACCGACGGCAACCCGGTGGCGCACCAGATCAAGGACATCCGTAGCGGCGACCAGGTCGAGGCGGACCCTGCTACCTGGCAGCCGGCCCCTGAGGACCTCTGGCCGACGGTGCGGCCCGCGTGAACCAGGCACCCGCGCGCCACGGCGCGCGTTAGAAGAGCGCACTCGACGACCGCTCGACGTGCATGCTCCTGCTCGGACTCTCGCGGCGAGGCTGAGGTGCCAAGGCTTCCTGTCCCTGGTCTGGCAACAGGTGTGACGGCAGGGCGTCGACCGGCCCAGACCGAGGTTGCCACCCGGTATCGCTCCCCGGTATTCGTCAACCTCACCCCGCTCAGCGACCTGCTTGGGCGGCAGCCGGTAGGCGTGCTGCACGAACCGGGCCTCGGCCTTGGCGCGCAGGGTGTCGGGGACGTGGGGGAGCTGGTCCAGGGCGTCCGGGATGCGCCTGGCGTGCGGTTCGCTGAGCGTCCCGGTGCTCAACGCCCGGGCGACCTGGGGTGCCGAGGCCAGAGCCTTCGCCGCGTGCTGCGCCGCCCGCGCGGCCCCACGTCCGTCCGCGTGGCCGCCGCGTCCCACGCCGCCGCGTCCGGGTACCCGCCCGCCCGCGCCCTCCCGGTCGTCGTCCTCACCTGCGGCGGAGCGTGGTCCGGGTGCATGCTGGACGTATGAGCAATCACATCGAGTCCTTCGACTACGTCGTCGTCGGCAGCGGCATCGCGGGCGACGCGGCGGTGCGGGGCATCCGCAGCCGTGACCGCGCGGGGTCCCTGCTCGTCCTGACCAAGGACCCGGACGGCGCCTACTCGCGACCGACGCTCTCGAAGGCGTTGTGGCGGGACCCCGACACGACGGTCGGGAGCGTCCGGCTGCACGACGTCGAGGCGGCGAGCGAGGTCCGCGCCGACGAGGTGGTGGAGATCGACACGATCTCGCACACCCTCGCGACGGCGGCGGGCGACCGGGTCGGCTTCGGCAAGCTCGTGCTCGCCACCGGCGGCACCCCACGCGCGCTGGGTGGGGCGACCGGTGGCGGCGTGCCGGCGAGCGACCGTGTGATCTACTACCGCACCCTCGCCGACTACCGGCGCCTGCGCACGTTGGCCGACGCGGGCAAGCATGTCGTCGTGGCCGGGGGCGGTTTCATCGGGACCGAGCTCGCGGCGGCGCTGCGCGGCACGGGTGCCCCGGTGACCTTCGTGATCAGCGGCGCCACGGTGGGTGACGCGGTCTACCCGGACGAGATCAGCGGCCACCTCGACGAGGTGTACCGCGCACAGGGCGTGGACGTCCGCGCGCGTGCTCGGGTCGTCGAGGTGCGCGAGCACGCCGACGGCGTGAGCGTGGGCCTGGAGGGCGGCGAGGTCCTCACCGCCGACGGCGTCGTCCTGGGCCTGGGCATCGAACCGGACGTCGCGCTCGCACGGGCTGCGGAGCTCGAGGTCGATGGGCGCGGCGTGGTCGTCGACGACCACCTGCAGACCTCCGACCCCGCCGTCTACGCGGCCGGTGACATCGCCGCGTTCCTGGACCCGGTGTTCGGGCGGCGCCGCGTGGAGCACGAGGACGCGGCGAGCACGCAGGGGGAGACGGCGGGCCGCAACGCCGCCGGCGGCGACGAGACGTACGACCGGGTGCCGTTCTTCTACTCCGACCTGTTCGACGACGGCTACGAGGCGCTCGGTCGTCTGGACGCCAGCCTCACCACGGTCGTCGACTGGAAGACGCCCGGGTCCGAAGCCGTCGTCTACTACCTCGACGACGACTCGGTGCTGCAGGGCGTGCTGCTGTGGAACGTGTGGGGTGACGACGAGCACGACACGAAGGCCATGGCACGTGCGCTGCTCGACGACCGGTCGCCGCGGGCGGCAGGTGACCTGGTCGGACGCATCTGAGGCCTGGCGTCGACCGGGGGAGGACCGCCGCCGGAAAGTCACAGCGAGAAAGTCACAGCGGGCAGACAGCGCGGGCCGAGGTCTCGTCATGGGACGTCTGGTGTCGTATCGTGAACCTGCGCTTCGCGACAACGTTGTCAACGAGCATCAGCCCACGGTGTTCCAGGAGGAACGTTGCACGTGCACCCGCCTCGTCTGCGCCCGCGCGCGTCGCAGCCGTCAGCCGTCCTCGTTCTGCTCGTCCTGCTCTCGGGCGTCGGGCTGGTCGGTACCGCGGGCTCCGCCTCGGCCGTCGCGTCTGCTGACGCCTCCTCGTCGGCCGACGTCGGACAGTCCGACGACGGTTCGAGCGTGACGGCGTCCGACGACGGCGTCCTTGCCGCCGACCTCACCCACGCCGCCGGGAAGGTCACCGTGTTCGTGCGCACCAGCGGCGAGCCTGCGCTCGAGACACGGACGCGGTTGCGCAGGAAGGGGCTGAGCGCGAGGTCCGTGACCAGCTCCGTGGAGAGCCGGGTCCGGGCGATCGAGAAGGCCACGGGCAAGGTCGAGACGCTCGCGCAGCAGGCCGACCCCTCCGCGGTGACGCTGTACACCACGCAGTACGCCGCCGCGGGCGTCGCGATGCAGGTGGACGCCGACGCTCTCCCCGAGCTCGCGGCGCAGCCCGGGGTCGAGCGGATCTCGCGCATCCATCTGTGGACGACCGACGACGACGCGCAAGACGGCGACGCCGGGCCGGGCGGCGTCGCAGAGCCGCAGAACGCGACGACCGACGTGCTCTCGGGCGCGCTCTCGGCATGGAGCTCCGGTCACACGGGCCAGGGTGCGGTCGTCGCCGTGCTCGACACCGGCCTGGACTACACCCACGCCGATTTCGGCGGCACCGGCACCCCCGCGGCCTACACCTCGGCGCTCCAGACGGCGAACGGAACGATGTCCGGCTACGACGCGAACAAGGTCGTACCAGGCAGGGACTTCGCCGGGGCCACCTATGACGGCATCAACGTCAGCAATCCGACTCCTGACAACAACCCCGTCGACGGAGCGGGCGGTGGGCACGGGACCCACGTGGCGGGCACCGTGGCCGGCTACGGGGTGACCTCCAGCGGTGCCACCTTCACCGGTGGCTACGCCGCGCTCCCGTCCCCGCTCACCGGGTTCAGCGTCGGCCCTGGCCTCGCCCCGCAGGCCAAGATCCTCCCGCTCAAGATCTTCGGGGACGGGGGCGGGTCGACAGGGCTCGGCGGCGCGGCGCTCGACTGGATCGCGCAGCAGGTCGCGACCAGCGGTCAGCGGATCGACGTCGCCTCCCTGTCCATCGGCGCGAACCTCACCGGCATCGACGAGTCCACCGCCGAGATCGTCGAGACCCTCATGGACAACAGCGACGTCCTCGTCGTGATCGCGGCAGGCAACAGCAACGACATCACCGACGTCGGCGGATACCCGGGGAACGTCGGCGCCGCGCTCACGGTCGCGGCGAGCGACTCGGGCGACAAGGTCGCGAGCTTCTCGGCGCGCGGCGTGCACGGATCCTACGAGCAGACGGTGAAGCCCGACGTGACCGCGCCGGGCGTGAGCATCGTGTCCGCCGGGCGCGGTACCGGGACCCAGGCGGCGACGATGAGCGGGACGTCGATGGCGACCCCCGCGGTCTCCGGCATCGCGGCGCTCGTCCGGGCGCTGCACCCCACGTGGTCGGCGCTGCGCGTCAAGGCGCAGATCATGAACACCGCCGTGCACGACGTCGCCGCACCGGCCTACTCGGTCTCGAGCGGCACCTCGAGCGGGACCGCACCGGGCGCACCCGCGCGCGTCGGCACCGGGCGGGTGGACGCCACGGCCGCCACCGACTCCGACGTCTGGGTCGTCTCGGACGAGAACACCGCCGTCAACGACCTCGTGACCGCCTCCTTCGGCGTCGTCGAGGTGAGTGCGCCGACCACTCAGACGCGCACGCTCACCCTGACGAGCACCGGCACCAGCGCCATCACCTATGACGTCGGCTACCAGGCGCGCGACACGATGCCCGGCGTCGTCTACAGCCTCTCGACGTCGACCGTGACCGTCCCCGCCGCGACGGGCAGCAGCCCGGGCACCGCCACCGTCACCCTGACGATGACGATCACCGACCCCACCCTCCTGCTCAAGCGGCGCGACACGACGATGGCGGCGAGCCTCTCGTCCGGCACCACGTCGAGCGCGCTGCGCCAGTACGTCGCGGACGCCTCTGGCGTCGTCAGCTTTCTGCCCTCCGGTCCCAGCGCGTCGCTCCCGACGGCCAAGCCCCTCCGCCTCGCCGTCTACGCCGCACCCAAGCCCGTCAGCACCATGAGCGCCACGTCCCTCAGCTACGGCGCGGCGTCCACCGAGGGCACGCTCGCGCTGGGGGGCACCGGTGTGAGCAGCACGGCCGGGGCCGCGAGCAGCGCGGAGCAGCTCCGTTCCCTCGTCGCCCCCCTCGTGCTCGGTGCGACCAGTCCCCAGACGGCCAGCAGCGCCACCGACCCGCAGGCCGCCGCCGCCGACCTGCGGGCCGTCGGCGCCTCTACCACCGCACCACAGCTCTCGACGAGCAGGAGCAACGGCCTCGTCACCTTCGGCGTCGCCACGCAGGGGAGCTGGGCGCAGATCGTCTCCTGGGACGGCGACCTCGTGGTCCACATCGACACCGGCACCGACGGCAAGGACGACTACCGGGTCACCCTCGACCAGAAGATCTCGGGCAGCTACTACGTCGACGACCAGGTCTACGCCTCGCTCAGCAAGGTCACATGGAGCGGGAGCAGCGCTACCACCACCTACGTCGCCGCCGAGCCGCTCAACACCACGGACGCCACGACCGACACCAACCAGTTCGACACGAACGTGGCCCTGCTGCCCGTCCGGATCTCGAAGCTCGGTTTCACGGACGCCGCCACGAGCGCCTCGTTCCGCTACCGCGTGACCCTCGGCTCCGACAGCGCCCCGAGCGCCTCGGCGACGTCGTCGGCCGGCTGGGTGACCTTCGACGCCTACAGCCCGACCGCCTGGTTCGGCCCGTCCGCCGCCACGTCGAGCACGGTCCTGTTCCCCGACGCCCCGGGCTCCCTCGCCGCGCACCGTCAGACGGCGACGTCGTCGAGCCCCGACCTGCTGCTCCTGCACCTGCACAACGCGAGCGGCCAGCGCTGGGAGACCGTCTCCGCGGCCCAGGGCGACACGGTCACGCCGACCGTCTCTGGCGTCTCCCGCGCCGGTGACTTCCGGGTCGGTGACCAGCTGGAGGTGGCGGTGCCAGGATGGTCGTCCCTCGGCACGGTCACCTATCAGTGGCTCCGCAGCGGGGTGCCCGTCCCCGGAGCGACGAGCGCGCGCTACATGACCGTGAGCGCCGACGTCGGCAGCGTGCTCACGGTCCGTGCGACGCTGACGACGACGGGTGGCACCGTGGTCCCCGCGACCTCCGCCCCGGTCGCCGTGCGGCTCGGCACCCCGACGGTGCTGTCCTCGCCGTCGATCGGCGGCAGTCCCGCGGTCGGCAACCGGCTCACCGCGGCCGACGGCGCCTGGCAGGACGCCGACGGCTCGACGGTCTCCCACCAGTGGTTGCGGGACGGCACGGCGATCCCCGGTGCCACCGCCACGACCTACCTCGTCGTCGGTGCCGACGTCGGCCACCGCCTCCAGGTCCAGGTCGTCGTGACCCGGGGGTCGCTGGCCTCGCAGCCGGCGACGTCCGGCTACGTCACCGCGGGGACCATGGGGTCGCAGGTCTCGCTGCGCTCGTCGGCCGCGACGCGACAGTACGCCGCGGCCACGTCGACGGTGCTCACCGCGGTGCTCGCCCGCCCCGCGGGTACCGCCGGCGCGGTCACGTTCCTCGACGGCACGCGCGTGCTGGGCACCGCACGGGTGACGGGGTCTGCGACCACCGTGACCTGGACCCTCTCGCGCACCCTGTCGGTCGGCAGCCACACGCTCACCGCCCGGTTCGCCCCGGACGCGGGCAGCGGGGTCGTCGGGACGACGTCGTCCGCCGTCGGCCTGCGCGTGACGAAGGCGACGGCATCCGCGAAGGTGACCACGAGCAAGAAGAGGCTGAAGCGCGGCGGCAGGCTCCGGGTCACGGTGAAGGTCACGGCGACAGGCACGACGGCGACCGGGAGGTTCACGATCAAGGACGGGTCCCGCACCGTCGCGAGGGGGACCCTCAAGAAGGGGAGCCGTGCTGTCGTGCTGCGTCGTCTCAAGGTCGGCAAGCACCGCCTCACGATCGTCTACGCCGGCTCGGCCACCGTGGCGAAGAAGACGTCGAAGGCCGTGACGGTCAGGGTCCGTCGCTGACCCTCGGCCCGGTGCTGGTCGCACGGCACCAGCGCTGGGGTCGGCAGGACGCACGGGCCGATAGGATGAGGTGGCTCCGCCGCAGGCGGACCTGCCGGTCGACGTCGTGACCGGCCGCACCCCAGAGCCAGGCACGGCCCGTCGCGCCCGGCACACCAGGCCCGAACGAAGGACTCATCCCCGTGCTACGCACTCACACCGCCGGCTCGCTGCGCGCCGAGGACATCGGTACGACCGTCACCCTCACGGGCTGGGTCGATCGCCGCCGGGACCACGGCGGTGTGGCGTTCATCGACCTGCGGGACGCCTCGGGCATCGCTCAGGTCGTCATCCGCGACGAGGCCGTGGCGCACCCGCTGCGCTCCGAGTACGTGCTGCAGGTGACCGGTGAGGTGGCGCGCCGCCCCGAGGGCAACGCGAACCCGAACCTGCCCACCGGCGAGATCGAGGTCATCACGCACGAGGTCGTCGTCCTCAACGAGTCGGCGCCCCTGCCGTTCCAGGTCTCGACGGCGCTCGAGGGCAACGAGACCATCGGCGAGGAGGCGCGCCTGCGCTACCGCTACCTCGACCTGCGCCGCCCGACGCCGGCCGCCGCGATCCGCTTGCGCTCCAAGGTGAGCCACGCTGCGCGCACCGTGCTCGACGCCGAGGGCTTCGTCGAGATCGAGACGCCGACCCTGACGCGCTCCACGCCCGAGGGCGCCCGCGACTTCCTGGTCCCGGCGCGCCTGTCGCCCGGCTCCTGGTACGCGCTGCCGCAGTCGCCGCAGCTGTTCAAGCAGCTGCTCATGGTCGCGGGCATGGAGCGGTACTACCAGATCGCCCGCTGCTACCGCGACGAGGACTTCCGTGCGGACCGCCAGCCGGAGTTCACCCAGCTCGACATCGAGATGAGCTTCGTCGAGCAGGACGACGTCATCGCGCTCGCGGAGTCCGTGCTGCGCGCGGTGTGGCGCCTGATCGGCCACGAGATCGAGGGTCCGATCGACCGGATGACCTTCGCCGACGCGATGGCCCGCTACGGCTCCGACAAGCCCGACCTGCGCTTCGGCCTCGAGCTCGTCGACCTCACGGAGTACTTCTCGGCCACCTCGTTCCGGGTGTTCCAGGCCGACTACGTCGGTGCGGTGCGCTTCCCGGGCGGCGCGGCCACGCCACGGCGCGGCTTCGACGCCTGGCAGGAGTGGGCCAAGCAGCGCGGGGCCAAGGGCCTGGCGTACGTCACCTTCGGCGAGGACGGCGAGCTCGGCGGCCCGGTCGCCAAGAACCTGTCCGACGTCGAGCGCGAGGGTCTCGCCGCCGCCACGGGCGCCCAGCCCGGCGACGCGGTGTTCTTCGCCGCGGGCGCGCAGACGCCCTCGCGCGAGCTGCTCGGTGCCGCCCGCCTCGAGGTGGGCAAGCGCGCCGGCCTGATCGACGAGGACGCCTGGTCGTTCGTCTGGATCGTCGACGCGCCGATGTTCAAGCCCACCGGTTCGGACGACGACGTCGACCTCGGCCACTCCGCCTGGACCGCGCTGCACCACGCCTTCACGTCGCCCACGCCCGAGTGGCTGGACCGCTTCGAGGAGGACCCGGGCGACGCGCTCGCCTACGCCTACGACATCGTCTGCAACGGCAACGAGATCGGTGGCGGCTCGATCCGTATCCATCGCAAGGACGTCCAGGAGCGGGTGTTCGGCGTCATGGGCATCGGCGAGGAGGAGGCGCAGGAGAAGTTCGGCTTCCTGCTCGACGCCTTCGCCTTCGGTGCCCCGCCGCACGGCGGTATCGCCTTCGGCTGGGACCGCATCGTCTCGCTGCTGACGCGCTCGGAGTCGATCCGCGAGGTCATCGCCTTCCCGAAGTCGGGAGGCGGCTACGACCCGCTGACGCAGGCACCGGCCCCGATCACCCCGGAGCAGCGCAAGGAAGCCGGTGTCGACGCGAAGCCCGTCAAGCCGGAGGCCGAGGCCGAGTAGGACGCGCCTCGCGCGGTGCCCGCGCGTCGCGGCCAAGGTCGCGCGCGCGGGCTTCGTCACTCGGTCGGCGGCCCCTCGCGGTCCAGCGCCTCGAAGGCCGGGTGCCGCGTCGTGCGGTCCGGCAGCGGGGTGAGCTGCAGCCGTGGCCTCGGCCCGACGACGAGGTGCCACAGCAGCGGCGTCACGAGCAGCACGACCCCGGTGACGACCGACGCCGTGACGACCTGGGCCTGCTCTCGTGCGAGCGCCGTCGATCCCCACACCGCGACGAGCAGCACGGTGGGGACGGCCACGGCGCCCGCTCGTCGTCGACGGTACGCACGCACCCGTCGTTCGTGCGCGAGCCCCTCGGCCGCACGCCGCGCCATCGCGTCCAGCTGGACGTCACGCCGCTCACGGCGGTCGCGCGCCTCCTCCTGGAAGTCGTCCCAGCCGCTCGGCGGACGCACCCAGCGGCCGCTCATGAGTCGGCGGTGACGGAAGGTCGGGTCCGGGGGGAGCCTGCCGCGACCTCGGGCAGCGCCGTCGTGGCCGGTCGCCCGACCAGCCGCTCGCGCAGGTCGCGCAGCGCTCTCGGAGCCCACCAGTTCCACCGTCCGAGCAAGGTCATGATCGCGGGCACGAGCAGCATGCGCACGATGGTGGCGTCGATCAGCACGGCGACGGCGAGGGCGAACCCGACCTGCTTGATCACCAGGATCTGACCGAAGGCGAAGCCCGCGAACACGACGACGATCACGGCGGCGGCGGAGGTGATGATGCGCCCGGAGCGCTGCAGGCCTCGTCCGATCGCGACGTCCAGCGGCACCCCTTCGTCGCGCAGCTCGACGATCCGTGCCAGCAGGAACACCTCGTAGTCCATCGCCAGCCCGAAGGCGAAGGCGACCACGACCGTCATGACGCTCGTCTCGATGCCGCCTGTGGACGCCGCACCGAACCAACCGGCGCGGGCGGGGTCCTGGAACACCCAGGTCAGCAGCCCGAGCGCCGCCGCGAGCGAGAGCGTGTTCGTCACCAGCGCCTGGAGCGGCACCACCAGCGACCCCGTCATGGCGAACAGCACGGCGACCGTGGCGAGCACGACCACCAGCACCGCCCACACCGCGCCGGACCGCAGCGCGGCGCTCGTGTCCAGCTGGGTGGAGGCCTGGCCCACGGTCCACGTGGGGAACCCGGGGGACAGCCCGCGCACGCGCTCGACGACGGCTGTGGCGGTCGCGCCTCCGGGGTCTGCGCCCGTCACGTGGACCCCGATCACGTAGTTCGTGCCCACCGACGACGGGGCGCTCACCGCCTCGACGCCCGGCAGCGCGCCGATCGTCGTCGCGAGGGCTGTCGCGTGCGCGGTGTCGGTCTGGGCGACGACCTTGACCTGGGGCGCCACGGTGCTCGGGTACTGGGTTGTCAGGGTGCTCAGGAAGACCCGCTGCGGCGAGGAGGTGGGGAGCAGCTCGATCCCGGAGGTGCGCAGCGTCGCACCGAGCACCGGCGCAGCGAGCACCAGGAGCACCGCCACAGCCCCGCCCAGCACCCACCAGGGCCTGCGCTGCACCCGTACGGCGAGCCGGGAGAAGGCGCCGTCGTCCGTGGTGGTGTCCGCGGTGCGGCGCAGGACGGCCCCCAGCCACCGGGGACGGCGCGGGCCTGGGGCGCCGACGACCCGGTGGCCGACGAGCACCAGCACCGCTGGTACCAGCGTGAGCGAGGCGAGGAGCGCGACGACGACGATGGCCACCCCCGCGACCCCCATGGCACGCAGCGTCGGGATGCTGAAGGTGACGAGCCCGGCGACGCACACCGCGATGGTGAGGGCGGAGAAGGCGACGGTCCGCCCGGCGGTCTCGACGGTCCGCACGACGGCGGTGCGGACCTCAGCGAGGGCGGGCCTCGGGCGGGCAGCGGGCGGGGGAGCGACGGGAGGCTCCTCAGGGGCACCTGCGACGCGGGGCACCACGTCGCGCAGCGTCACGCTGCCGTCCGGTCCGACGCTGGCGAGCAGCGGCGCGGGGGCGAACGAGGCGACCGGCGTCGGCGCGAGGGGCGACGGTCCCGCTGCGACGTCGCCGTCCGGGAGCGTGGTCCGGGCATGCTGGACGAGCTCGTCGCGGAACCGGGAGACCATGAGGAGCCCGTAGTCGATCGCCAGGCCGAGGCCCAGGCAGGTCGCCACGTTGACCACGGTCACGTGCACGTCCAGCAGGTGCGAGAGGGCGAGCAGGGCACCGAGCCCCGCACCGAGGGAGGCGATCGCACCCAGCAGGGGCATGGTCGCGGCGACGAGGCCTCCGAAGACGAGCAGCATGATGAGCAGCGCCACCGGCAGCGCGACGAGCGTGCCGACCCCGAGGTCGTGCGCGGCCTGCCGGGTGATCGACTCGTTGATGAGGGCGCTCGAGCCCACGTGCGCGGTGGCTCCGGGGTGCCCGGTGACGAGCCGGCTGCCGAGACGGGCGAGCTGGTCGTCGACGACCTGCTGCGTGCTCGAGGTCTGCGCGTCGGTCAGGCCGGGCCGCAGCGTCGTGATGACGAGGAACCCGTCGCCGCTCGCCGCGGTGAGGTGGGTCGCCGCGCCCGGCGCGGCGCTCGAGGCCAGGGAGACGGGGTCGAGCACCGTGGTGACGCCGGGCAGGCCCGCGATGCGCAGCCGGGCGGTCGACAGCGCGACGTCGTCCACCTCGTCCGGACCCATCCCGGTGACCAGGAGCACTACGTCCGCGCCGTTCCTCGCGCCGTCCGCGAGGATCTTCTCGCCCTGCGCGGACTGCGATCCCGGCACGGAGCTCTCGGCGGAGCTGAGACGGTCGAAGAGCGAGGCGCCTGCCAGCGGCGTGGTCGCGAGCAGCCACCCGACGACGGCGAGCACCACCCAGAGCGCCACGACGACGAGCGGGCGCCGGACGACGAGCGAACCGAGGCGGGTGAGCGTGGCGGGAGCATTGAGCACAGCGGAAGCGTATCGACTCCGCCGGGCCGCCACGTGCAGGGGGCGTGGTGACCGGCGGGAATCATCCGGAGAGAATCGTCGTGAAGGATCGCTAGGCTGGCGGGATGGACCTGTTCGACACGGCGGGATCGACCGACGAGGGCATCCCCGCGGTGAGCACGTCCGCGCCCCTCGCGGTCCGCATGCGCCCGGCCACCCTCGAGGAGGTCGCGGGCCAGGCGCACCTCCTGGAGCCCGGTTCGCCGTTGCGCCGGCTGGTGGAGCCGGCGGACGCCGCAGCGGCGAGGGCGGCACCCGGCAGCGTCGTCCTGTGGGGACCGCCCGGGACGGGCAAGACGACGATCGCGTATCTCGTCGCACGCACGTCGGGACGCCGGTTCGTCGAGCTGTCGGCGGTGACGGCGGGCGTCAAGGACGTGCGTGAGGTCGTCGAGGCCGCGCGTCGGCGGTTGGTGACCGGGGGTGGCGAGACCGTCCTGTTCATCGACGAGGTCCACCGCTTCTCCAAGACCCAGCAGGACGCCCTGCTCCCCAGCGTCGAGAACCGGTGGGTCACGCTCATCGCCGCCACGACCGAGAACCCGAGCTTCTCGGTGAACTCGCCGCTGCTGTCCCGCTCGCTGCTGCTCACCCTGCGCCCGCTGTCCGACGAGGACGTCCGCGGGCTCGTCGAGCGGGCGGTCGCGGACGACCGCGGTCTGGGTGGCGCCGTCTCGCTCGCAGACGAGGCCCTCGACCAGCTGGTGCGCCTGGCGGGGGGAGACGCACGCAAGGCGCTGACCATCCTCGAAGCCGCTGCCGGTGCCGTCATCGGTGCCGCCGAGCAGGGTGTGGCCGAGCCCGGTCGGGCGGCGGGGGCCGAGCGTGCTGACACCCCCGTCGTCGACCTCACGGTCCTCGAGCAGGCGATCGACGTCGCCGCCGTCCGCTACGACCGCGACGGCGACCAGCACTACGACGTCATCAGCGCGTTCATCAAGTCGGTGCGGGGCTCCGACGTCGACGCCGCCCTGCACTACCTGGCCCGGATGATCGTGGCGGGGGAGGACCCGCGCTTCATCGCACGCCGGATCGTCATCTCGGCGGCGGAGGACGTCGGCATGGCGGACCCCTCGGCGCTGCAGACCGCGATGGCGGCGGCGCAGGCGGTCGCGATGATCGGGATGCCCGAGGCCCGCATCGTGCTGGCCGAGGCCGTCGTCCATGTCGCGAGCGCGCCGAAGTCGAACAGGAGCTACCTGGCGATCGACGCCGCGATCGCCGACGTCCGGGCGGGCCGGGCGGGCCAGGTCCCGGCACACCTGCGCGACGCGCACTACGCGGGTGCCGAGGGGCTCGGTCACGGAGCCGGCTACGTCTACTCGCACGACGCCCCGAACGGGGTGGCGGCGCAGCAGTACCTGCCGGACGCGCTCGTCGGCACGACCTACTACGCGCCGTCGGACCACGGCTATGAGCGCGCGGTCGCGCAGCGGCTCGAGCGGATCCGAGAGGTGCTCTCCCGGGCAGGGCAGCGACGCGGATGAGCGACCGGGCCGCCGCCCCGTGGCGCGACGCGTGGTTGTCGAGACACGCCTCGGGCAAGGCCTTGGACAATTCACCCGCTCGGCGGTCGGGGAGGCCGCGGCCCCCCGGTGCCCGGCACGGTGCCCGGGGTTGTTGCGAGCATCTTGTTCCACGATGGGCCGTATCGCGTCGCCACGTTCCAGGCTCGTACCTGAAAACCGTGGCTGACCTGCGTCGGCACCGCGGACCTTCCGAGGAGAGACGGGTATTTCGCCCACCGGTCCCAGTTTGACGCGGCACGGACCGTTGGCCCTGACGAGGAGCCTGAGTCTCAGGATGAACGGAGAACGGCTGCCAGCTGAACACGAGGTGGCTGTGGGGTGAATTCCTTGTTGACGCGGGCTCCGGGCGTTGGCAGGATCAGGCCGTCAACTCGCTGAGGAGGGTGCACGAGGGCGTGCGCCGGGCGCAGCGTGACCCTGGCGCAGGAGTCGATGGTGACTCCTGATGAACTATGGGAGAGAAGGTTCATCGATGTCGCAGCTATGGTCCCCCGAACACCCTCGTCGCCCGCGCGGTCGCGTGCCGGCA
>Ga0182735_1001080_pt1 | contig 19043 bp, 16 predicted proteins | sample eDN5th30CKraftMG_FD_128524 | JGI IMG/M metagenome (GOLD analysis project Ga0182735, IMG submission 128524) | Enriched Miracle-Growth compost microbial communities from Emeryville, California, USA - eDNA 5th pass 30_C Kraft MG (version 2) (version 2) ...
ACGCTCCCGAGAGCATCGTCGCCTCGCTGACCTCGGTTCCGCTGCCGGCGTTCGCGCCGCGCCGGTCGCCGGATGCGGCGCCCGAGACGATCCCGTTCGGGGTGGCCGACACCACCGGACCCGCCCTCACCGAAACAGCATCCGACCGACCGCAGGATGCCGCCGTGGAGATGGCCGCCCTGAGCATTCCGCTGCCGACGCGGCGACCCGATTACCAGCCGGCCCCTGTCGTGGTGGCGGCGGAAGAGCCCAAGGCCGACGACGCGGTCGCCGCGCTGCTGGCGATGAACCAGCCCGACGCCGAGCCGGCGCGCGTGGCCAGCCAGCCGGTTTCGGCTCCGCTGCCGTCTGCGGCGGATCGCGTCCGGACCATGCCGAAGACGGGACGCGTCACGGCTCGGGCCAACCTGCCGGCCGCTCCTGTCGTGGTGGCAGCGCCGATGCAGGCGGGTTCCTGGCCACTCGGGGTCGACCGTGTCGTCACCGGCGCCGTCCCGCGACAGAAGGCGCCGCGCCTTTCGGCGAACGTCATCCGCACCGCGCCGCAGCACGCCTATGTGGCAGGCTTCGACACCGACCGCACCCCCGTCGACCATCAGCGCTTCACCGGCACGGCGGTCAACTTCCTGCCTGTCGCCCGCTTCAACTAGGCCGCCGCGCCGAAACGTCCATCGGCAAAAGGCATGTGAAAACAAAAGTTACGGCAAACCGATTGATCTGATTTCGGAAGGTTTGCCGTAGCGCATTTCGCCCGGTTACCGGGTCAGAGCCGTCAGGCCTGCTGAATGGCGGAAAGCTTCCACTCCGCGCCGTTGTCGCGGGTAAAGGTCCACAGTTCGGTGGTTTCGGTCGGCTGGTCGGCGTCGCCGTCGACAACCTTGCCCGTGGCTCGGTCGACGGTCACGTCGCGCGACGAATAGTGCAGCGCCGCCGTCGCATAGTCGCGGTCGCCCTCGCTCCAGCTTTCGGCGATATCGGCCTGCAGCAGGGTGACGTCCGACACGTCGTTGCGAACGCCGTTATGCGCGTTCTCGGCCAGTTCCTCCGACAGGTAGGAGACCATTTCCGGCGTCACCAGGCGGCGCAGCGCGGCGTGGTCTTCGCGCCCGAATGCCTCCTGCACCTTCGTCAGCATCCGCTCGAAGGTGTCGAGGTCGCCCTGCTCCAGCGTGATGTCCTGCGACGCCGCCTGGGCGCTGCCGCCCGATCCCACGCCGAAGCCGGAGCCGATGCCCGGGATGCCGAAGGAGGGAGCGTCAGTCGTTTCGCGTGCGTGGCTGCCGGCACTGGCCATCGCCGGGGCTGGCGCGCGCGCCGACTGCGAGCGGAAAAAGCGGATCGCCAGCATGATCGCGCCACCGATCAGCAGCGCCTGCAAGAGGAAGCCGAACATGCCGGCCAGGCCGCCGAAGCCCTGCCCCAGCAGAACGCCCAGCAGGCCGCCGAGCAGCAGCCCGCGCATCATCGACCCGCCGAACCCGTTCATGAAGCCCGGGCGCTGCAGGCCGGCCGGCTGCTGGCGGCTCGCGGCGTTGGTGCCGGTATTGGGCGTCATCGACCGCTCGACCGGGGCGGTCTGCGCCGGGGCGGTGCGGGTGGGCGCCGGCGCTTGGAAGGTGCGGGTTCCGCGGCTGCCGAAGCTGCCGCCGCGCCGTGCCTCCGCATGGTCCATCGCGGTCATGGAAAAGGCCAGGAAAAGGGTGGCGAACAGGGCTGCAAATCGGACGCTGGGCGAAGTCGGCATCGGGTTTCCTCGATCAATGCTGGTTGGCTGTCTGGTGTTCACGCCGCCACGCCGTGGCGCGCATGGCCCGGCCCGATCGATCGTTCAAAGGACGATCGGCGGCGGGACGGGTATCGATGGTGGGAGAAGAGGGCATCGCCGCGTCAGCGACGTAGCCGGAGCAGGACGGAAGCGTAGGGAGCGATGTCATGCCTAACTCCAACCGGTTGCAGCGCTGGCCCGCTCGAACCGATGGATGTTTTCGACATCATGGAACGGGCCCTTTAACGCGGTCCGACATCACGATCGCCCGGAGGCGACAGTCAGAGGGGCCCGGCCCGCGCGTGGGATTTGGGCAGGCCGCATCCGGGTTTCAAGAGCCCGTCTCGATAAAATCGACCGGCCCCACAATTTTTCGCGCAGCCGCGCGCGGCGGCGTTGGGACGCTTGAATTTCAAGGCGCCTTCGGTTAGACGAGCCGCACCCAGGACCGGGCCCCTCTGGCGGTTCGCAGGAACCGTGATGTCGGACTGGATGTCAAAACAGGTGGCCTGGTGTTCGTGGATTTTCACCGACCTTAGCTTTTTGCAGCCATCCGGCACCGGCACGAGCATGCCGGGGCGGGCACTGGCGATATGGTCGATCCACCCATGCGGGCGCACCTCAACGAAAACGGGTGCCACATGAGCGAATTTCTTACACCGGAAGCCCTTTCCGCCCTCCTCCAGGTCATTTTCATCGACCTCGTGCTCGCCGGCGACAACGCCATCGTCATCGGCCTTGCCGCAGCCGGCCTGCCCAAGGATCAGCGCAACAAGGCTATTCTCGTCGGTATCATCGCGGCCACGGTGCTGCGCATCGGCTTTGCCGCCATCACGACCCAGCTGTTGCAGATCGTCGGCCTGCTGCTCGTCGGCGGCATCCTCCTGCTGTGGGTCTGCTGGAAGATGTGGCGCGAACTGCGCGCCGGCCACAGCGCGGAAGCGCAGGCCATTCTCGACGGCGATGCCGCCAGCCCCGATGGCGAGAGCGGCGTTCCGAAAAAGACCTTCGCCCAGGCGGCATGGCTGATCGTCGTCGCCGACGTGTCGATGTCGCTCGACAACGTGCTCGCCGTCGCCGGTGCGGCGCGCGATCACCTGACGATCATGATCTTCGGCCTGGTCCTGTCGATCGCCATGATGGGGCTTGCCGCGTCCTACATTGCCCGCCTGCTGCAGCGGTTCCGCTGGATCGCCTATCTCGGCCTCGCCATCATCCTCTATGTCGCGCTGGAAATGGTCTATCGCGGCGCCCACGAGGTGCTGGCCTATCTAGGTTCCTGAGCCGTCATGAAATGATCCGGCGGGGTTTCGTCCCCGCCGGACCGCTTTCGCCCCGACGGCGGGAAGCCACGGGGATGGTACGCGGCCGATTGCATGCCTAAATAGGGCGAAGACCTTCACCCTATGCACGGTGTCTTTCATGAAAAAGATCGGTTTCCTGTCCTTCGGCCACTGGTCGCCCTCGCCGCAGTCGCAGACGCGCTCGGCTTCCGACGCCCTGCTGCAATCCATCGAACTCGCCGTCGCGGCCGAGGAACTGGGGGCGGACGGCGCCTATTTCCGCGTTCACCACTTCGCCCGCCAGCTCGGGTCGCCCTTTCCGCTGCTGGCGGCGGTCGGCGCCAGGACCAGCCGCATCGAGATTGGCACCGCCGTCATCGACATGCGCTACGAGAACCCGCTCTACATGGCCGAGGACGCGGGAGCGGCCGACCTCATCGCCGGCGGCCGCCTGCAACTCGGCATCAGTCGCGGCTCGCCCGAGCAGGTGATCGACGGCTGGCGCTATTTCGGCCATGTGCCGCAGGAGGGCCAGAGCGACGCCGACATGGCCCGCCACTACGCGGAGGTGTTTCTCGACGTGCTGAAGGGCCAGGGCTTCGCGCAGCCCAACCCCCGGCCGATGTTTCCTAATCCTCCCGGCCTGTTGCGCCTCGAGCCGCACTCGGAAGGCCTGCGCGACAGGATATGGTGGGGTGCGGCCACCAATGCCACCGCGCAATGGGCGGCCAAACTCGGCATGAACCTGCAAAGCTCGACGCTCAAGTTCGACGAGGGCGGCAAGCCCTTCCACATCCAGCAGGCCGAGCAGATCCGCGCCTATCGCGAGGCGTGGAAGGAGGCCGGCCACGAGCGCGCGCCGCGCGTGTCCGTCAGCCGCTCGATCTTCGCCCTGGTGAACGACCTCGACCGGGCCTATTTCGGTGGCGACGAGAGCCAGGATCATTTCGGCTACATCGAGGCGGACACCCGCGCCGTTTTCGGCCGCAGCTATGCCGCCGAGCCGGATGTCCTGATCGAGGAGCTGAGAAAGGACGAGGCGATCGCCGAGGCCGACACGCTGCTGCTGACGGTCCCCAACCAACTCGGCGTCGCCTACAACGCCCATGTCATCGAGGCGATCCTTACCCACGTCGCGCCGGCGTTGGGCTGGCGCTGACGCCAGCCACAGGTCCGAGGACCCGTCCCGGTTACCCTGCCCTGGGATTCCCGTGTCTGCTTCCGGTCCTATTTTCCGGGCAGCGGTACGCCTTCTCCCACCAGCCCTTCGGCTCGCAGATCCGACCAGAATGCGGCCGGAATCGGCATCTGGAAATAGCCCAGATTGGCGGTGATCTCTTGCGGCTTCACCGCACCGAAAACCACCGAACAGACTTCCGGCGCAGCCAGCGGGAATTGCAGCGCGGCCGCCGCCAGCGCTACGCCATGCGCGTTCGCCACGGCGTTCAGCCTGGCCACCCGTTCCACGATCGCCGGCGGGGCCGCGCCATATTCGTATTTGGCGCCATCGACCACACCGGTCGCGAGGATCCCGGAGCTGAACGGGCCGCCCACCACCACCGAGGCGCCGCGCTTGCCGGCCTCGCGTATCTCGTCGGCGTAGATATCGTGTTCCAGCAGCGTATAGCGCGAGGCGACGAGGAACACGTCCAGGTCCGCCGCCGCAAGGAACCGGCGGATCATGCCGCGCTCGTTGATGCCCGCGCCGATCGCCTTCACCTCGCCCGATCGCTTCAGCTCGTCGAGCGCCCGGTAGCCGCCGCCCTGGTCGAGCTCGCGCAGCTTGCCGTCCAGCGCCTCGGCGGTCGAAAAATAGCCGCTGTCGAGATCGTGGATGTAAAGCGCCTCGACCTGGTTGATGCCGAGACGCTGCAGGCTGTCCTCGTAGGAACGCATGATGGCGTCATAGGTGAAGACGTGGTGCGGCTCGAAAGCCAGCGGAGCCTGCCAGGCGGGCGGCACGAAGCCGGCCCGGTCGCGCGGGGCCCGCAGCACCCGACCCACCTTGGTGGTCAGCACGAAATCGCCGCGCGGACGGTCGTAGAGCGCACGCCCCGTGCGATGCTCGGCCTGGCCGAGCCCATACCATGGCGCGGTGTCATAGAGCCTGATGCCGCCTTCCCAAGCCTCCTCGTAGGTGGTGCGGGCCTCGGCCTCGCCGATGGCGGCATAGACGCCGCCGAGGGGACAGGTGCCAAGACCCAGAACCGGGATTTCGAGGCTGGTGGTGCCGACGCGGCGGCGGTCCTGCGGGTTCATGTCAGGCACCTTTCAGAAGGGTTTCTGTTTCCACCGACCGCCCCGAAGCGGCGGAACGATAGGCGGCCTCGGCCAACGCATAGGTCTTCAGGCTGTCGCGGGCCGAAGTCTCGAATTCCGAGCCGGCGCGCAGGGCGTCGATGAAATGCTGCTGCGTGCGCGGCACCGAATCCTGGATCTGCGTCCAGGGAGCGGAGGTCCATTTGCGCCCGTCCGGCGATATCGTCTCGTCGCGTGCGCCTTGCGCTGTATGGACGCGCAGAACCTCGCCCTCCAGGATCTGGACGGTGCCCGCGCGCCCCTCGATCTCGCCCAGCGTCTGCGGAAAGGGATTGGGGTTCTTATGCGTGGCGTAGCTGACGTCCACGATCGAGACGGCGGCGTTGTCGTGGCGAAGGAGCATGGTCGCCGCATCCTCGCCCGCGATCCCTTCCTTGACCGACTGGCTAAAGCAGCTCACGGAGCGGGCGTCGCCCACAAGGAAGCGCGCCAGGTCGAGCATGTGGATGCCCACGTCCATGATCATGAAGCGCTTGGTTTTCGTCAGGTAAGGCTGGTTCGTATAGACGTCGATGTCGTTGCGCCACGAAAGCCGGCCGAAGGTCACCTCGCCGATCTCGCCGCTGTCGAGGATCTCGCGCAGGCGGCGGAATATCTTCTGGAAGCGGAAGTTCTCGTGCAGCATGACACGCACTCCCGCCGCGCGGGCGCGGGCCTCGATCCGCAGGCAGGTGTCGATATCGGGAGCGAAGGGTTTTTGCACAATCGCTGGCACACCGGCATCGATCGCCAGCCCCACAAGGGCCTCATGGGTCTCCATGGTGGTGCAGATATCGACGAAATCGAAAGCTCCCGATTTCAGGATCGAGGCGTCGGTGTGCCATTCGGCGATGCCGAATTCCCTTGCCGCGGTTTCGGCCCGGCCGGCATCCCTGTCGCAGACGGCCGCGATGCGGGCGCCTTCGACCTCGGACCAGGCATGGAGGTGATTGCGCGAGAAAAATCCCGCGCCGATCAGCAGACCGTTCAGCGGCCGTGTCATCGTGCCTGCCCTCCCTCGACCCGGTAAAGCACCGCCCAGGCATCGAGCTCACCCGGCAATTGCCGGGCCTGCGGCTCGGCTTTCGCCGCATCGATCGCGAAATCCTGCAGGCTCGCCGCATCGAGCAGGCTTGCCAGCGGATGCGTGAGGCCCGTTGCCGGCAATGGCAGCGGCGCGGCGGTCAGGTTGGCGGCCAGTTCATGGCGGCGCCCGCCCCGGCGCCACGCAAGGCGGGCGAGCCCGCCCTCGGTTTCGGCCTCGAGCAGTTCGCCGCCCGCCGCACCGGCGATCCAGCGCGCCACATGATAAAGCGGGTAAAGCGTTCCGTCAGGCAGGCCATCCCAGAAGGGACGCTGATAGTCCTGGCCGGTCGAAATCAGGCCGAAAGGCCCCGTCGGTGTACCGAAGGCGAAGCGTTCGGGCGCGAAGGGGGTGATGCGTGCCAGGTAGCCGACCGTCCAGGCGGCAGCGAAAAGCCCGCGCTGGCGCGGATCGCGCGCCGCCATTCCCTCGCGCGCCTCGGGTGCGTTCTCGCTCGGTGCCGGCCCATAGGGGTTGATGCGTGCGCCGATCCCGGTCGGCCCGACCGAGAGCGGCAGGCCACCTGAAAGGGCGCTGGCCGAGGCCAGGATATGCGGCAGGGATTGCAGGGTTTCCATGACCGAGGCGTCACCGGCGGCGTGGACCACGGGCGTCGTCGCGAAGCTCAGTCCCTGCCAGAGCGCGGGATCGGGGCGCTTGCGGTTGAACTCGGTGAAGAAGGCGGGCGAGCCGCCGATCAGCGCGGCGTGCGGGAACTGCCGGGCAAGGCTTGCGGCGATGGCCGCTTCCGAAGGATGCGGGGGGCGGGCCTCGCCGGGCTGGAAACTCTGCTCGTCCACCTTGGCGAACGCCCCGATACGCGACACTTCGATCCCGGCGGCGTGGAAGCGCGCGGCCAGCCTGGCGATTTCCGCGTCGGCTTCTTCGTCCGAGACGCTGGCCAGGATCGCCTGCACCTCAAGCCGCGCGCCGGTCAGTTCCAAAAGCTTCGCAAGCGGCGAAAGGTCCGCTTCGGCAATCTCGCGTGTCGCGTCATGGCGCAGCAGGAGCCAGCCGGGCACGAGCCGGCGCAGGGCCTCGGGCCATGCCAGCGCGGCTTGCGCATCGGCGAGCCTGTCCAGCGGCAGCGCAAAATGCGGCATGGGCTGGCCGGCAACCTCGGGAACGGACACGGCGGATACGGCCCTGCCCTGCGCGCCCTCATCGGTGATCGTCACCGCCACCGCCTGGACGACCGGCGCATCCGGCGTCAGCCTATAGGGATAGGGCAGCCCGATCGGGCGGTTGTAGGTCTTGAAGGAGGCGTCCGACCAATTGCGATGGTCTTCCATCTCGAAGATGTCCCCCTCGAAGCGGGTCTCGACGGTCAGGCCCTCGACCGGGCGGTGGGTGATCGCGCGCAGGTCCATCACCGGCTGGCCGGGCGATATCTGCGCCGGGATGACCAGGTCGCGTTCGGGCCCCGAGGCGTGGACGATGCCGACGCTGGTGCCGGCAAAACCGTCCAGCGGCTGCAATACGACGAATCCGGTGCGGTTGGTGTCGAAAGGCGCGCCGACGCGGATCGCGGCTTCGGCCCGCAGGCGGCCCATGGCCTCACCGGTCAGGCGGATGTTCACCGTTACGCCGTCCTTGCCCCCATACTGGGCGTCGTAGCTGACGCGGAAGGCGTCGTCGCTTTCGCTGATTTCAAGCTCGGAGATTTCGGCGTCGGGCGTGCCCCACCCCGGCGTGCGCACGAGGAACAGGATGGCGCGAAGCACCTCTACCCCGTTCCAGCGGATCTTGCGCAGGGCGCCCGCATCGAACTCGGCCTCGAGTTTTCCGGCCCGCAAGGCGCGGGTCGGGTTTTCGATCACGGGAGTTCCGGTGAGGAGGATGGCGCGGTTCATCGGCTTTGCCTCTTGATGAAGTAGTCGAATGCAACGGCGGCGACGATGATCAGGCCGACCAGGATCTGCTGGGTATAGGGCGAGACGTTGAGGATCACGAGGCCGTTCATCAGCACGCCGATCAGCACGGCACCGATCACGGTGCCCATCAGCCCGCCGGTGCCGCCGTAAAGGCTGGTGCCGCCGATCACCACCGCCGCGATGGCGGTGAGTTCATAGCCCGTTCCCGCCACGGCCTCGGCCGAGTTCAGCCGCGAGGCCAGCATGAAGCCGCCGAGACCCGAGCAGAAGCCGATCAGCCCATAGACAAGGATGGTGACCCGGTTGGTATTGATGCCCGAAAGCCGCGCGGCGTCGGGATTGGATCCCACCGCATAGACGGAGCGTCCGAACCGGGTCTGGGTCAGCACCAGATGGGCGACCAGCACCACCACGGCGAAAACGATCACCGGGACGGGTACCGGGCCGATCATTCCCCTGCCCCACCAGCCGAAGGCAGCATCGAAGCCGGAGATCGGCCCTCCGTTGCCGATGGAAAGCGCGATGCCGCGGAATACCGTCATTCCGCCCAGCGTCACCACGAAGGCTGGCACCGACAGCCAGGCCACCGCCATGCCCTGCAAGAGCCCCGCCAGCGTTCCGGCGGCAATGGCGGCCAGCGCGGCAAGGACCCAATGATAACCGGTTCCGTCCGCGGAAAGCGCAATCCGCCCGTCGATCCCGCCATGGGCGATCACGGCGGCGCAGAGACCCGACATGGCGACGATCGCGCCGACCGAAAGGTCGATGCCCCTGATCAGGATCACGAAGGTCATGCCGACGGCGATGATTCCGTAGATTGAAACCTGCCGAAGGGTGTTGAAGAGGTTCAGCGGCATCAGGAAGCGTGGCTGCAGGCTCGCGAAGATGACCACGAGGATCAACAGGAAAATCAAAGGCGCAAGCTTGCCGAGAAGGGCGAACATCCGGGCGCGGGTCAGGCTGTCTGCAGAGCTGATGCTCATGGTCGTGGTTCCTTGATTTCTGGCTCGCATCAGTCGTGCCGGGTCATGTTGGCCATCAGCTCCTCGGCGGTCACCTCGGCAGCCATATGCTCGGAGGTGGTTTCACCTTCCCGCAGCGTGATGATCCTGTCGGAGAGGGACATTACTTCGGGCATGTCGGAGGAGATCAACAGCACCGCCACCCCCTCGGCGGCGATCTCGCGTATCAGCGAATGCACATCCTCCTTGGCGCCCACATCGATGCCCCTGGTGGGTTCGTCGATGATCAGCACCCTGGGCTGGCGGGCGATCCAGCGCGCAAGGATCACCTTCTGCTGGTTGCCACCCGAAAGCGTCGTGATCGTCGCGCGCAGGCTGGCGGCGCGGATTCCGAGGCGGCGCACGAAACCGTCGAGCAGCTTCGCCTCGGCCCGCGTGTCGTTATAGCCGAGCAAGCCTGCCGGTACGGCGCCGGCCAGGGCGAAATTCTCCGCCACGGAACGCTCCGGCAGGATCGATAGACCCTTGCGGTCCTCCGATACATAGCCGATCCCCGCCGCCATCGCGGCGGCCGGCGAAGCGGGCGCGAAGGAGCGGCCCGACAGGCGAATCTCGCCGCCGCCGACATGGTCGAGACCGAAGATCATGCGGGCGGTCTCAGTGCGGCCAGCGCCCACGATCCCGGCAAGCCCGAGGATTTCCCCGGCATGAAGCGTGAAGCTGACGTCGCGCACCCGCTGCCCGCCCCTCGCCTCCGGGCGGGATGCGAGGTTCTTCACCTCGAGCACCGGCACGCCCGGCGTGCGCGCGGCCGCACGCCGGCCGATCTCGATCTCGCGCCCCGCCATGTCGCGGATGAGTGCCGGTATATCGGTTTCGGCCACCAGGCCGGCGGAAACGGCCTTGCCGTCGCGCAGCACCGTGTAGGTGGAGCAGAAGGCGCGCACCTCGTCGAGCCTGTGGCTGACATAGAGCACCGCCACCCCCTCGGACGAAAGCTGCGCGATGATCCCGCCGAGATGCGCCACCTCGTTGGGCGAAAGGGACGCGGTCGGCTCGTCCATGATTACCACCCGCGACTTGCGGGTCAGCGCGCGGGCGATCTCGACCATCTGCTGCTGCGCGATGGAAAGGCCGGCAACCGGGGCACGGACATCGATGGAAAGCCCGAGCCGCTTCAGCGCCGTGCGGGCGGCTTCGCGGATGCGCCTCCAGTCCACCGTACCGATCCCGGTGACCGGCAGGTGGCCGGCAAAGATCGCCTCGGCCACCGAGAGATCGGGAAAGAGCGACAATTCCTGGCGGATCACGCTGATTCCCGCATGATCTGCATCAAGCGGGCGGTGGAACCGCACCGGAGCGCCGTCGAAACGCAGTTCGCCGCCGTCGGGCTGATGCACGCCCGACAAAAGATTGATCATCGTGGACTTTCCGGCGCCGTTCTCACCGAGCAGCGCGCGGACCTCGCCGGGCGCGAGCGCCAGCGACACGCCGTCGAGAACGGTGACGCCGAAAAAGCGTTTCACGAGATCGCGGGCCTCGAGCACGCAAGGCACGGAAGCCACGTCATCGGGGCGCTGGACGCGCCCCGATTCCAGATGTCCGACCCGTTGGGGGGACGTGGACGAGATCATTTCCCGATCAGCCCCACGCGCTCGGCCTTGTCCAGGTTCTCGGCCGTGATGGCGATCGGAGCGACGAGGATATTGTCGGTCTCCGGCTTGGTGCCTTCGCGGATATAGGCCACGATGGTGCGCAGTGCGGTCCGGCCCTGCAGGCCCGGGAACTGATCGATGGTCGCAGCCAGATCGCCCGACTTCACCGACTTGAGCGCATCCTCGGAACCGTCGTAGCCGTAGATCGCCACCTTGCCCTTGAGGCCGCGAGCCTCGACGGCCTGGGCGGCACCGAGCGCCATGTCGTCGTTGGCGGCGATGATCACCTGCGGCACTTGCGCCAGGCCGGTCAGGACGTTCTCGGTAACCTCGAGCCCCTTGTCGCGCGAGAAATTGGCGGCCTGCTCGGCGGCGAAGACATATTTGTCGCCGGCGGCGTCGATGACCTTGTGCGCCCCGCCGTTACGGTCGTTGGCGGTCTTGTCGCCGGGGATGCCCTGCAGGTTCACGATGGTCGCGCCATCGGGGAAAGCCTTGACTACGGCCTCGCCTTGGGCCTCGGCGCCCTTGAAGTTGTCGGCGGCGACATTGGCGAGCACCTCGGGAACCCCGTTGACCGGGCGGTCGACCGTCACTACCGGAATGCCGGCCTCGATCGCCTGCTGCACGACAGGAGCCAGCGCGTCGGCCTCGACCGGCGCCAGGATGATGCCGTCGACGCCCTGCACGATGGCGGTCTCGATGTCGGCGATCTGCTTGGGAGCGGAAAGCTGGCCGTCGGAGACGACGACGTCGACGCCACCGATCTTGTTCGCCTCGTCCTTGAGCTGGTCGGTCAGGAAGACGAAATGCGGGAAGGCGAAGGTCAGCGGCGACACCAGGATCGTCACCTTGGCATCCTTGCCCTTGGGCGCCGCCATTGCCGGCAGGCCAAGGATACCGACCATCGCGGCCGCGGAAGCCGCGATGAGGAATGAGCGTTTCAGCATGTTATTACCCCTATAACCTGTATGCAGTTTTGTTTATTGGAAACGTGACGGTGCGTACAATATTGTTTCCTGTTGGATTGCAAAGGAAAATCGTTGCTGCGCCGCAGCATTTTACGATGATAAAATTTCTCGTTCATTATCAATGCGATGTAAAAATACCGAGGCCGCGCTAAGCCGACTTTGGCGCCCCGCATCGAACCTCCTCGGGATTTCGAGAGCCTGTGGCGCGAAAAAGTCCTCAATTTCTGTAGTCTGAAATAGACAAACGTTCGCACATAGGCTCTTATTGGAACGTAATGCGCGCCGGTCCGGTACGGGTCGATTCCGTCGATTCGGCAATTCAGAAGGAAGAATGGAATGTCCAGCTATCTTTCAGGGCTTTTCTCGTTGGACGGGCGGACCGCGCTTGTGGCGGGCGGAGCCGGGGCCATCGGATCGGCGGTCTCGGAAGCCCTTGCCCGGGCCGGGGCGACGGTCATCGTCCATGACCTTTCGCAGGAACGGCTCGATCATCTGGCGGGCGAGTTCAAGGCGAAGGGCCTGAACTTCACCGGGCTGCAGGCCGACCTCGGCACGGCGGAGGCGGCGGCCGGCCTGGTCGAGCGCGCAAAGGCGGTCACCGGCAGGATCGACATTCTGGTGAACCTTCAAGGCGCCAACCGCCGCAAGCCGATCACCGAGGTTACGCCCGCAGACTTCGATCTCATCACTTCGGTCAACCTGCGCTCGGTCTATTTCCTGTCGCAGGCGGTGCATCCGGTGATGAAGGCGCAGGGCGGCGGCAAGATCCTCCACTTCAGCTCCCTGTCGGCAAACATCTCGTTCGACACGATCTCGGTCTACGCGGCGACCAAGGCCGCGGTCACCTCGCTCACGCGCTCGCAGGCCCATGAATGGGCCGACGACAATATCCAGGTGAACGCTGTCGAGCCCGGCTTCGTGCAGACCGAGTTCACGCGCCCGCTCTGGGACGACGACTACCGTTCCGAATGGTTCGCGAACTTCATCCCGCAGGGCCGTCTCGCCGTGCCCGAGGACATGGTCACCACCGCCCTTTATCTGGTCGCGCCGGGCACGCGCTACATGACAGGCCAGCACATCGTGGTGGACGGCGGCGTGCTGACGGGCGCAAGCTGGGTCGAGACGCCGCGCCGGCCCGGCATCGAACGCTGAGGACGCATCCATGAGCAAATGGCTGATTGAGACCGACGAGCTTGCCCGCCTGCTGGCCGCGGAGCCGGATGCGGACCGCGTGGTGCTTGACTGCTCCTGGTACCTGCCCGAGGCCGGGAAGCATGCGATCGACGATTTCCGCGCCGGGCATATCCCGACCGCGCGCTTCATCGACCTGACCGCGATCTCCGATCCGGATTCGCCCTATGTGAACATGCTGCCGCCGGCAGCGACGTTCGCGCGCGAGATGGGCGGCCTTGGCATCGGGGCCGGGACCGAAGTGATCGTCTATGACGCCGGCTATGTTTCGGCCCGGCTGTGGTGGATGCTGCGGACCTTCGGCCATGACCGCGTGCGCATCCTCAACGGCGGCTGGCGCAAATGGAAGGCCGAGGGACGGCCGGTGGAAACCGGCGACTTCGCCCCCGTCGCCCCCCGCGACTTTCCTGCCCGCCTGGTCGAGGGACGTGTCGCGTCGCTTGCCGACGTGCGGCAGGTGGTCGACCACGGCGGTGCGGCCATCATCGACGCCCGTACCGCGGCGCGCTTCGACGGACATGAGGGCTCCGGCTATCCCGGCGTCGCCTCTGGCTACATGCCCGGCGCGATCAATACGCCCTGGGCGCTGTTCTTCGAGCCGGCTCCCTCCCACCGCTTCGTCGGGCCGGAACGCGCGGCCGAGATCTTCGCGGAGCGGGGCGTCGATCTAACGGGCGAGGTCATCACCACCTGCGGTTCGGGCGTGACCGCCTCCATCCTCGGCTTCATGCTCGAGGAGATCGGCCAGACACGCTGGCGGCTCTATGACGGCTCCTGGCACGAATGGGGCCAGTTGCCCGACACGCCGAAGCTGATCAAGCCGCGTTGATCCCGCGGCGGGCCGACCAGCGAATGGACATGAAACGGCAGTCGGCCCCAGAGGAATCGAGCGGCTGCCGGGAGCACTGTCCGTTCCCGAGAAGCGTTGGTTCGAGAGAGCTGTCAGTAGAGGGCTGATCCCATGTCGGAAGAACACAGAAGCAGCGGTGAGCTGCACTCCGAGCCGATCGAGAGCAGGCCCGGGGTACGGATGCTGGACGCTTACGAGCGTATCCGTTCCGCGATCCTGGAGGGCGTCCTCGAACCGGGCGGACGTCTTTCGCAGGTCAAGATCGCAGACCGCCTCGGATTGAGCCGGACCCCGGTGCGCGAAGCATTGCGGCTTATCGAACGGGAGGGGCTGATCACGTCCGAACGCGGGCGGCAGGTGGTCATCTCGCCGACTTCGATGGCCGATCTCGACGAGCTCTACGCCTTGCGCATCAAGCTCGACACGATGACGGTGCGCGCCACCGTGCCGCAACTTTCCGATGCCGACCTCGTGGAGATGCAGGACTGCCTGGCCGCGATGGACGCCAACAGCAGGCAGGAATTCTTCGCGGAATTCGATGCCGCGCACCAGCAGTTCCACATGATCCCGATTCGCCTCGCCGGGCCACGCCACGCCGACTACTCGGCGCAGCTCAACGAGCACGCCAAGCGGTACAGGCAGCTCTATCTGGCGCAGCCCGAATCCTACCAGCAGGCCCGCGATGAACATCACGCCATCCTGCAGGCCTGCGTCGCGCATGACGGCGAGGAGGTCGCCTGCCTGCTGGCCGAGCACTATGCGCGCAATGCCCTGACCATCATTGCCCGCACGGACCCGGCCTTCGAGCCACGCCAGTTGCACATGGCGGTGCGGGCGGCGCGGTTCGGCCGCGACGACGACCGGCGCAAGCAGCCGGCCAAGCGCAGCAAGGCCGGCCGAAAAGGTGAAAGCGCAATATGAACACTTCTGGAGAAACGGAAATGCCAAGCCGCAAGGTAGCGATCATCGGCTCGGGTAATATCGGCACCGACCTGATGATCAAGGTGATGCGCCTGTCGAAGGTGCTGGAGATGGGGGCGATGATCGGCATCGACCCGGCATCGGACGGGCTGGCGCGGGCGCGCCGCCTGGGCGTACCGGTCTGCGACACCGGCGTGGAGGGCTTCCTCGCCATGCCCGAGGCCGACGAGGTGGTGCTGGCGTTCGACGCGACCAGCGCAGGAGCGCACCAGCATCACGACGCGCTGCTTTCGGCACGCGGCATCCGGCGCATCGACCTGACGCCCGCCGCGATCGGACCCTTCGTCGTGCCCGGCGTGAACATCGACGAGCACGTCGACGCGCCCAACGTGAACATGGTGACCTGCGGCGGACAGGCGACGATCCCGATCGTGGCGGCGATCTCGCGCGTCGCTCCGGTCGCCTATGCCGAGATCGTGGCGGCCATCGCCTCGAAGTCGGCCGGGCCCGGCACGCGCGCCAACATCGACGAATTCACCGAAACCACGTCGCGCGCGATCGAGCGGATCGGCGGCGCCAGGCACGGCAAGGCCATCATCATCCTCAACCCCGCCGAGCCGCCCTTGGTCATGCGCGATACCGTGCTGTGCCTGTGCGAGGAGGCCGACCCCGAGGCGATCCGTGCCTCGGTGCGCGCCATGGTCGAGGAGGTTAAGCGCTACGTGCCCGGCTACCGGCTGAAGCACGAGGTGCAGATCGAACAGGTCCCCGCCAATGAGCCGCTGATCCTTGCCGATCACGACATCCGTTTCTCGGGATTGAAGGTAACGGTGTTCCTCGAGGTGACGGGCGCCGCGCACTACCTGCCTTCCTATGCAGGCAATCTCGACATCATGACCTCGGCCGCGCTGCGCACCGCCGAGCACCTTGTTCTCGCGGCCGAGGTACACGCATGACCAAAATCTACCTTCAGGACGTAACCCTGCGCGACGGCATGCACGCCATCCGGCACCGCGTGGATCCGCAGCGGCTGGCCGCGATCGTGGCGGCCCTCGACGCCGCCGGCGTCGATGCCATCGAGGTCGCCCATGGCGACGGGCTCGCCGGCTCTTCCCTGAACTACGGGTTCGGCTCGCACAGCGACCGCTCCTGGATCGAGGCGGCGGCCTCGGCCTGCAAGCAGGCGCGGCTGACCACGCTGCTTCTGCCCGGAATTGGGACGATCGAAGACCTGCGGGCGGCGGTCGGGCTCGGCGTGCGCTCGGTGCGCATCGCCACGCATTGCACGGAAGCAGACATCTCGCGCCAGCATATCGAAGCCGCGCGGAAACTCGGGCTGGACGTCTCGGGCTTCCTGATGATGGCGCATCGCGCCCCGGCTAAGCTTTTGGCCGAGCAGGCGAAGCTCATGGAAAGCTACGGGGCGCATTGCGTCTATGTCACCGATTCCGGCGGAGCGCTGACCATGTCCGGCGTAGTAGAGCGCATCCGCGCCTACCGCGACGCGCTCGACCCGGCTACCGAGATCGGCATCCACGCCCACCAGAACCTTTCGGTTTCGGTAGCAAACAGCGTGATCGCGCTACGCGAAGGAGCCACGCGGGTCGACGCCTCGCTGTGCGGCATGGGTGCAGGCGCCGGCAACACGCCGATCGAGCCGCTGGTCGCGGTGCTGGAGCGCGAGGGAATGGCGCATCCGGCCAACCTGTTCGCCTTGCAGGATGCCGCCGATGATCTCGTTCGCCCGCTGATGGACCGTCCGGTCCAGGTCGATCGCGACACGCTCTCGCTCGGCTATGCCGGCGTCTATTCGAGCTTCCTGCGTCACGCGGAGCGGGCCTCCAAACACTACGGCGTCGATGTTCGTGCGCTGCTGGTCGAGCTTGGCCGCCGGGAAATGGTCGGTGGGCAGGAGGACATGATCGTCGACGTCGCCCTCGACATGGCGGAGGGCGGGAAATGAAGTCCAGGAAGGAACTGCGGTCGCGCCAGTGGTATGGCGGCAACAGCAAGAGCGCGTTCATGCACCGGTCCTGGATGAAGAACCAGGGTATGCCGGAGGATGAGTTCGACGGCCGCCCGGTAATCGGCATCTGCAACACCTGGTCGGAAATGACCCCCTGCAACGCCCATCTTCGCGATCTGGCCGAACGGGTGAAGTTCGGCGTCTACGAGGCCGGCGGCTTTCCGGTCGAATTTCCCGTGCTGTCGGCCAGCGAAAGCCAGACGCGCCCGACGGCGATGCTGCATCGCAACCTCGCCGCCATGGACGTGGAGGAATGCATCCGCGCCTATCCGGTGGACGGCGTCGTGCTGATGGCGGGCTGCGACAAGACCACGCCGTCGCTGGTGATGGGCGCGGCAAGCTGCGACATCCCGGCGATCGTCGTCTCGGGCGGGCCGATGCTGAACGGCATCGTGAAGGGCGAGAAGGTCGGATCGGGCACCGCGGTCTTCCGCTGGGTCGAGGAGTTGAAGGCCGGCACGATGAGCGAGGCGGACTTCCTCGCCGCCGAGGCGGGCCACTCCCGTTCAGCCGGATCGTGCATGACCATGGGCACGGCTTCGACCATGGCCTCGATGGTGGAGGCGCTCGGTCTCGGCCTGTTCCAGAACGCGGCGATCCCGGCCGTGGATGCTCGCCGGCGCGTGCTTTCCCAGATGGCTGGGCGCCGCATCGTCGGCCTGGTGAAGGATGACGTCACGATCCGCCGCATCCTGACGCGGGAAGCCTTCGAGAATGCGATCCGCGTCAACGCCGCGATCGGCGGCTCGACCAACGCGGTGCTGCACCTCATCGCCATTGCGCGGCGTGTCGGCATCGACCTGTCGCTGGACGACTGGGACCGGCTGGGCCGGGGGGTTCCGACCATCGTCGACCTGATGCCCTCGGGCCGCTTCCTGATGGAGGATTTCTACTATGCGGGCGGGCTGCCTACCGTCATGCGCGCGCTGGGCGAGCATGGGCTGCTGCACCGCGACGCCACGACGGTGGCGGGAATGACGATCTGGGAACAGGTGGCGGATGCGGAGGTCACCAATCGCGAGGTGATCCGCGAGTGGGACAACCCCTTGTGCCAGGAAGGCGGCATCGCCGTGCTGCGCGGCAATCTGGCGCCGCGCGGGGCCGTGCTGAAGCCCTCCGCCGCCTCCCCAAAACTGTTCCGGCACCGGGGCCGAGCGGTCGTCTTCTCCTCGATCGAGGACTATCACCGGCGCATCAACGATCCAGACCTGGACGTCGACGAAAACTCGATCCTCGTGCTGCAGAATTGCGGACCCAAGGGCTATCCGGGCATGGCCGAGGTCGGCAACATGGGCCTGCCGCGCAAGGTGCTGGCCAAGGGCGTGCGCGACATGATCCGCATCTCGGACGCACGCATGAGCGGGACCGCCTACGGCACCGTCATCCTGCATGTCGCTCCCGAGGCCGCCGCCGGCGGGCCGCTCGCCTTCGTGCGCAGCAGCGACTGGATCGAGGTCGACATCGAGGCGCGGCGGCTTCATCTCGACGTGGACGAGGCGGAGCTTGCGCGTCGCGCCGAAGGATTCGAGCCGCAACTTCCTCCGGTCAACAGCGGCTACCAGAGGCTTTATCGCGACCATGTCGAACAGGCGGATCTCGGTTGCGATTTCGACTTCGCGGCCGAGTCGCGCGAACTGACCGTCCAACGCGTCAGCCATTAGGACGGAAGCAATGGAAAAGGTTTTGCTCGTCACCGGCGGGTCGCGAGGCATCGGAGCCGCGACCTGTCTCGCCGCCGCGCGGGAGGGTTGGCGCGTCGTCGTGAACTATCGCTCCGCCAGGGGCGAGGCGGAGGCGGTGGTCGCCGCGATCCGCGCTGCGGGGGGCGAGGCCGAGGCGCTTGCCGGCGACGTCGGCCACGAGGACGACGTGCTGGCGATCTTCGCCGCCATCAAGTCCCGTCACGGCCGGCTCGACGGACTGGTGAACAACGCCGGGATCCTGCCCCGTGTCGGCGCGTTCGAGGAGATCGGGCTGGAGCGCTGGAACCGCACCTTCGCCATCAACACGGCGGGCACTTTCCTTTGCTGCCGCGAGGCGGTGAAGATGATGGCGCCGCGCCACGGCGGCACGGGCGGCGCCATCTGCAACGTTTCCTCCATGGCCGCCACACTGGGCGGTGCCGGCGAATTTATCGACTACGGCGCTTCGAAAGGCGCCATC
>Ga0182735_1001081_pt1 | contig 19040 bp, 22 predicted proteins | sample eDN5th30CKraftMG_FD_128524 | JGI IMG/M metagenome (GOLD analysis project Ga0182735, IMG submission 128524) | Enriched Miracle-Growth compost microbial communities from Emeryville, California, USA - eDNA 5th pass 30_C Kraft MG (version 2) (version 2) ...
AAATGCACGAAGCGCACGGCCATCGCCATCGGAATCGCGGCCAGCACCGCGACATGGATGCCGCGCCATGTCCGGGCGATAGCGCTTCCGGCGAGCCATGCGCCGCCGCCCCCGAGAATGAGAGTGAGGATGATCGACTGCCACCAGGCTTCGTTGGCATAAAGATCGTGCATCAGTGCCGCCCGCCTTCAAGATAGGCCGCGCGAATTTCCGGCCGCTCCAGCAATTCGTGGCCCGCGCCGGACATGGTGATGAGGCCGTTGACCATGACATAACCGCGATGGGCGAGCTTGAGCGCATGATTGGCATTCTGCTCGACGATCAGCACGGTGAGTCCATCGTTTTGGTTCAGCGTGCGGATGGCGTCGAAAATCTGCCGGGTGATCAGCGGCGCGAGGCCGAGCGACGGTTCGTCCAGCATCAACAGGCGCGGGCGGCTCATCAGCGCGCGGCCGATCGCGAGCATCTGCTGCTCGCCGCCGGACAGCGTGCCGCCGCGTTGCGTCAGTCGTTCCTTGAGGCGCGGAAACAGCGTGAGCACGCGTTCCAGATCGGCGGCATGTTCGCTTTCGCTGGCCTGCGTGGCGTCGGCCCCCATCTGCAGATTTTCGGCGACGCTCATGCGCGGAAAAATCCGCCGCCCTTCCGGCGATTGGGCGATGCGCAGGCGCGCAAGCTGGTGCGTCGGCGTATGGGTGATGTCCTCGCCGTCGAACAGGATTTCGCCGGAGCGCGCACGCGGGCGGCCGAAGATCGTCATCATCAGGGTGGATTTGCCCGCGCCGTTGGCGCCGATCAATGCGACGATCTCGCCGCGATTGACGTCGAGGTCGATGCCCTTCAGCGCCTCGATATTGCCGTAGGCGGCGCGCAGGTCGCGAATGGCGAGCAGGGGCGCACTCATGCGTCCTGCTCCATGACTTCGATGGCGGTCTTCTCGTCTGCGCCGAGATAGGCGGCGATGACTTTCGGATCGTCGCGAATCTCGCGCGGCGTGCCTTCGGCGATCTTGACGCCGTAATCCAGCACCACAATGCGATCGGCGATCTCCATCACCACCGACATGTCGTGCTCGATCAGCAAAATCGACGTGCCGTGATCCGTGCGAATCGACAGCAGGAGTTCGCTCAACGCTTCGCCCTCGCGCGCGTTCAAGCCGGCGGCGGGTTCGTCGAGGCAGAGGAGGGCCGGCTCCGCGCACATCGCGCGTGCGATCTCAAGCCTGCGTTGATCGCCGTAGGGCAGATTTCCTGCCGCATCGTCGGCGCGCGCCGTGAGGCCGATGCGATCGAGCCAGTGCCGCGCGCGCTCGATGGCATGGCGTTCGGCAACATGAAAGGTCGGCGCTCCGATGAGGCCGAGAAAACTCATGCCGGAGGCGCGCATCAGGCTATTGTGCTGGGCAACCATCAGGTTTTCCAGCGCGGTCATACCGGAAAACAGGCGGATGTTCTGGAATGTGCGGGCGACTTTCGCGACTTTGGAGACGCGGTAATCCAGAAGCCGCTCGAGCAGGAATTCGCGGCCGTCTTCGTGCGTCAGGCGCAGCATGCCGGTGGTCGGCTTGTAAAAACCGGTGATGCAGTTGAACACCGTGGTCTTCCCGGCGCCGTTGGGGCCGATCAGCGCGGTGATCTGGCCGCGCTTGGCCTCGAACGACAGGTCGTTGACGGCCACGATACCGCCGAAACGCATCGACAGATGCTGCACATCGAGGATGGTGCCGGATGCGCTCATCGGCCCTCCTTGACGAGGTCAGACGTAATTTTGGTTCGTTCGCCGAGGAAGAGCGACGGCTCGCGGTGCGCGATCAGGCCGCGCGGCCGCCAGATCATCAGGAGCACCATCGCGCCGCCGAACGCCAGCATGCGGAATTGCTCGAAGCCGCGGAACAGCTCGAACCCGCCGATCAGCGCGAGGGAGGACAGCACGACGCCGAGCTGTGAGCCCATGCCGCCGAGCACGACGATGGCGAGCACCAGCGCCGATTCCTGGAAGGTGAACGATTCAGGGCTGATGAAGCCCTGCCTTGTGGCAAAGAACGCGCCCGCAAATCCGCCGAACATCGCGCCGATCGCAAATGCGGTGAGCTTGGTGGTTGTGGTGTTGATGCCGAGCGCGCGGCAGGCGATCTCGTCCTCGCGCAGGGCTTCCCATGCGCGTCCGATCGGGAGGCGCCGCAGGCGCAACGTCACCCAGTTGGTCAAAAGCGCCAGTGCGAGGATGATGTAGAACAGCAGCACCAGCCGGTGCGTCGGCGAGAACGGGATGCCAAGATGGGCGGCAAGGCCATTCGGTCCTGCCGTCAGGGGGATGCCGAACAGGCTCGGGCGAGGAATGCCGGAGATGCCGTTGGGGCCGCCGGTGACGTGTTGCCAGTTCAACAGCACGAGCCGGATGATCTCGCCGAACGCCAGCGTGACGATGGCGAGATAGTCGCCGCGCAGCCGCAATACCGGAAAGCCAAGCAGCATGCCCCAGAACGCCGCGAGAATTCCGGCGAGCGGCAGGCAGAGCCAGAACGACAGGCCGAACGTCGTGGACAGCAGCGCGTAGGAATAAGCGCCGACCGCGTAGAAGGCGACGTAGCCGAGATCGAGCAGGCCCGCGAGGCCGACCACGATATTCAGGCCCCAGCCGAGCATCACATAGGTCAGCACCAGAATGCCGAGATCGAGCATGTAGCGCTGATTGTAGAAGATCACCGGCACGAGGAAGGCGAATATCAACAGCGCCGGCACCACGAGGCGGCCGAGCGTGAACAGTCCGCGCTTTGCGCTCTCAGGCAGGACCAGCGCACGATGCCGTGCTGCCCACCATTGCCGGAACAGTTCGGTGAGAATGCTGCCCGCGAATACGAGGACGACCATGATCGCGAGGTCGGCAAAGCGCGTCCAGTGGATCAGTTGTCCGGTCGGCCCCGCATCGGTGCGGATGCCGATCATCAGCGAAAACAGCACCAGCGCGACGAAGGCGCTCAACAGCGATTTCTTCAGGATGAAGGCCGCGCCCAGCTGCGAAGCGCGTTTCGGTTTTGAAGCGGGAAGCGTCGGATCTGTCACGCCGGCGCTCAGACTTTTTCGACTTCGGGACGGCCAAGCAGACCGGTCGGCATGAAGATCAGGACGATGATCAGGATCGAGAAGGCGGCGACGTCCTTGTATTCGGAGGAGAAATAGGCGGACCAGAGCGTTTCGATCAGTCCGATGGCGAGGCCTCCGAGCATGGCGCCGGGCAGGGAGCCGATGCCGCCCAGGACTGCGGCGGTAAAGGCTTTGATGCCCGCGACGAAGCCCATGTAGAAATCGACGACGCCATAATAGAGCAGGTACATCATGCCCGCGACGGCGGCGAGCGCTGCGCCGATCACGAAGGTCATCGAGATGGTGCGATCGACATCGACGCCGAGCAGCGCCGCCATGGTCTGGTCCTGTTCGCAGGCGCGCATGTCGCGGCCGAGCCGCGTGCGCGTCACCATCCACGAGAAGACCGCGAGCAGCACCACGGTGGTCACGACCACGATGATCTGGATGTTGGACAGGCGGACGACGAAGCCATCCTGTTCGAACAGCGTGTAACCGCCGGTGATGATCGGCGGTACCGGCTTCACGCGCGCGCCTTGTGCGACCTGCGAGAAGTTCGACAGTACGAAGGACATGCCGATCGCCGACAGCATCGGGGCGAGGCGGAAGGAGTGGCGCAGCGGCCGGTAGGCGATGCGCTCGACTGTCCAGCCATAGAGTGCGGTCGTCGCCATCGCGACCAGTACCACCAGCAACAGCACGATCGGCACGGCGGTGATGCCGAGCGAAACCAGCACCAGGAATGAAATCAGCGCGATGAAGCCGCCGATCATGAAGATGTCGCCATGGGCGAAATTGATCATGCCGACGATGCCGTAGACCATCGTGTAGCCGATCGCGATCAGCCCGTAGATCGAGCCGAGCACCAGGCCGTTGATGAGTTGCTGTGCGAAATAATCCATCGGCTGCCGCGGTTGGCGTTGTGGTTCGGCGTCTCCGGCTCCGGCAGCCAGGAGGTTGGACGGAAACAATTTTTATCAGCGGGAACCGGGGGCGGCAACTGCGGCGGACATTTGCGGTATGAACCGGGGGAGGAACCTCCGCCATCACGGGATGCTGAAAAGGAACCGGAAATTCTGCGGAACGTGGTTCGGGGGCCGCTGTTGGAAGGGGCGTTCAACAGGAGACATGAACCAATGTCGAACCAGAACCAGCAGTCACAGCAGAACCAGAAGCCCGGTCAGCAACAGCAGGGCGGTGGACAGAAGCCCGGCCAGCAGCAGCAACAGCAGCAGGGCAAGCCGGGTCAGCAGGGCAGCCAAAAGGGCGGCCACTAGCAGCCTGTGGACAACTGCATTGAAAAACTTGAGGAAAACCCCGCTTTTGGCGGGGTTTTTTCTTGGTATCGGCCAGTGGCCTAGCCCGTTAACGTAAACAGACGGTTTAGATTGCCGCCCGTGGGTCCTGCGTGGCACTGCGCAGGTGCGCGCCTTTTTTACGGTGCGGAGGGAGCGAGCGATGAGAGGATGGCGGCTCGGCATTTTCAATGGCGTGATGCTGGCTTGCTATTTCATTCCGGTCTGGACGATCTCCGTCTTCAAGGTGGCGATGTCTCCCGTTCGCGGGATGTATGAACCCGCCAATATCGCACCCGCGATGTTCGTCAGCGACCATTTGTCGTGGTCGGCGCTGGGGCTCGTCCGTTTCGCCTGGCTGTTCGCGCTGTCGAAATTTCTGGTGGCTGCGTTTTTTCTCACGTTCCTGCTTCTGGTGATTCGCGAGGCGCTGTCGCACAAGCGCGGGGCGGAGGAGGCGCTGTCCTTCGCGCTGACGCTTGGAAGCCTCATCAGCTTTGGCAGTATGATGGCTGCTTCTTATGTCGGCGAGGCGGCGGCGGTTCGGTTACATGCGACCGAACTTCTGATGCTGCTTGCGGCCGGTATCGTGCTGATCGTCGAAGGCGGCGTGCGTGAGCACACAAGCGCCGATGTGCCGTATGTCGGCCGCCCGCCGTCCAGCGTGATCTCTAGCGCTGGGTGAGAAAGCCGGTCAGGGCTTCGTTAAAGCCGTAAGGCGCCTCGACATTGGAAATATGCGCGGCCTCCAGGATCGTGAGGCTTGCCCCAGGAATTCCGGCGCGGATCGTCGCGGCCATCTGCAGCGGCGCAGACATGTCGTAGCGCCCGGCGATGACGAGTGTTTGCGCCTTGATGCGCGGCAGGGCCTCACGCAAATCGAGATCGGCCAGAGCGGCGCAGCAAGCGGCATAACCGGCGGCCGGAGTGGAGGCCAGCATCGCGCGGATGCGGCTGACGGTCTGCGGTTCGCGTTCGCGAAACTCCTCGGTGAACCATCGAACCATAGTTTCATCGGCGATCACGTCGAGGCCCTTTTCGGTCACCGCCTTGATGCGGGCGTGCCAGGGCGCGGGATCGGCAACGTGGCAGATGGTATTGGCCAGAACCAGACGATCGATCCGCTCGGGCGCGTTCGCCGCGAGCCACTGTCCGACCGCGCCGCCGATCGAAAGGCCGCACCAATGCGTACGCGCGATGTTCAGGTCGTCGAGGATCGCCAGCGCATCCTTGCCGAAATCGGCGATGCTGTAAGGGCCGGGCGGCGTCCCCGATTTGCCGTGGCCGCGCCGGTCGTAGCGGATCACGCGAAAGAATTTGGTCAGGGCCGCCATCTGCGGCTCCCAGAGCTGCAATGTCGTCCCAAGCGAGTTGGACAGCATCAGCGTCGGCCCGCCATCGCGGCCCTCCACGGAAACATTAAGCAGGCAGCCGTCGGCGTCGATCATTGGCATCTGCGGAATCCAGCCTTATTTCACGGGGCGAAAGCCCGAAAACGAATGAAAGTACAGTATGCCAATCCCGGCTCGGAGGATGTATAATCGGGTGACGCAGCCGGTTGACATCCGGGCCGGTTCTTCCGGGATTTATACAGGAATATTCTGAAGTTTGTGCAAGGCGGATCATGTTGGATCGGGATGAGGATCTGTTGCAGGCTGCGGAAGGCTGGGTCGCGGCCGGACATGGCGCAGCGCTGGCGACGGTGGTGCAGACCTGGGGCTCGGCGCCGCGCCCGGCAGGCTCGAACCTTGTCATCAAGGATGATGGCGTTTTCTTGGGCTCGGTTTCGGGCGGTTGCGTCGAGGGCGCGGTGATTACCGAGGCGCTCGATGTGATCGAAAGCGGGGAGCCGAAGCTGCTGGAATTCGGCGTCGCCGATGAGACGGCATGGAAGGTCGGCTTGTCGTGCGGCGGAACTATTCGCGTGTTTGTCGAGAAGATCGAGGCAAAAGGCCGGTCGTGAAGCAGGACACCTTAGCGCAATTGAATGCCGAACGGCTGGCGCGCCGTCCTGTCGTCGTGGTCACCAATATCGCGACCGGAGAGCAGCGCCTCGTCAAGGCCACCGATCTCGCGAACGACCCGCTGCACGCCGAGATCGACAAGCATCTGCGCATAGGTCGCAGCGAACTGATCCAGGTCGATGGCGACAATCTGTTCCTGAACATCTACGCGCCGACCGCGCGCCTCGTCATTGTCGGTGCTGTTCACATCAGCCAGACTCTCGCGCCGCTGGCGCAATCGCTCGGTTATGACGTCTGCATCGTCGATCCGCGCAGCGCGTTTGCCTCGCCCGAGCGTTTCCCCGACGTGCAGGTGATCGCGGATTGGCCGGAGACGGTGCTGCCGCCGATGAATCTCGATCGATACACTGCGGTGGCAGCGTTGACGCACGATCCCAAAATCGACGATGTCGCGCTGCTTAATGCGCTGGAGCGCAACTGTTTCTATATCGGCGCGCTCGGTTCGCGCAAAACCCACGGCAGGCGGCTCGATCGGCTGAAGGCGGCGGGGGAAAGCGACAATTCACTGACGCGGATTCGTTCTCCGATCGGAATGGACATCGGCGCGGTGTCACCGGCTGAAATCGCAGTATCGGTCATGGCACAGATCACCGCCGCCTTGCGCCTGCCGGCATCCAGCATCAACGTCCCACGAGTGAGTATTCCAGCATGAAATTCGGACCCGTTTCCCCTCAGGAAGCTATCGGCGGCATCGCCGTGCATGCAATCCGGCGAAATTCCTTTGTCCTGAAGAAGGGCACTTTGATTACCGCTGCCGAAGCCGAGGCGCTGGAGCAGGCCGGCATCAGGCAAATCGTGGTGGCGCGCCTCGAAGAGGGCGACGTATCGGAGGATGTCGCCGCTGCGGGCATCGCGAAGGTCATTGCGGGCGAAGGCATCCACGTCGAGAAGGCTTTTACCGGCCGCTGTAATCTGTTCGCCGCGCAACCCGGAATTCTCGTGATCGACCGCGAGTCCGTCGATCAGCTCAATCGCGTCGATGAATCGATCACCTTCGCCACGCTGCCTGCGTTCAAGGCCGTCGCTGAGGGCGAGATGATCGCGACCGTCAAACTCATTCCGTTCGGAATCGGGCAGGACATTTACGACAAGGCGGTCGCGGCGGCGCAGCAGCACCAGATCAGGATCATGCCGTTCTGCGTCAAGCGGGTCGGCGTGGTCTCGACGATGCTGCCCGGCCTCGCGCCCAAGGTGATCGACAAGACGGTGCAGGTGACGAACGAGCGGCTTGCCCGCGCGGGTGCTTCGATCATTGCAGAGCGGCGCGTTCAGCATAGCGAACCGGCACTGAAGGCGGCGATCGATGAACTGTTGAGTCTCGGCTCGGAGCTTGTCCTGATTTTCGGCGCCTCCGCCATTGCGGACCGGCGCGACATCATTCCGTCCGCGGTCGAGAACGCCGGTGGCGAGGTTGAGCATTTCGGCATGCCGGTCGATCCCGGCAACCTGCTTCTGGTGGCGCAGATCGGCAACGTGCCGGTGCTGGGCGCGCCGGGATGCGCCCGCTCGCCGAAGGAGAATGGATTCGACTGGGTGCTGATGCGGCTGCTGGCGAACATGAAGGTGATGCGCTCGGACATCACGGCGATGGGCGTGGGAGGGTTGCTGATGGAAATCATTTCTCGGCCTCACTCTCGCGAGCCGGAGAAGGAAGTCATCGAGACGGATGTTACCGCCGTCATTCTCGCAGCCGGCCGCTCGACGCGGATGGGCGGGCCGAACAAGCTGCTCGCCGAAATCGGCGGCAAGCCGCTGGTGCGTATCGTGACCGAGCAGGCGCTAGCCTCGCGCGCGGAATCCGTTGTGGTGGTCACCGGCCATCAGCACGAGCGTATCGAGGAGGCCCTGCGCGGCCTCGATGTGGCGTTCGTGCACAATCCCGATTATGCCGAGGGGCTGGCGACATCGCTCAAGACCGGCATCAAGGCGGTGCCTGTCTCGAGCGGCGCGGCCATTGTCTGCCTTGGCGATATGCCGCTGGTCGGCAGCGGGTTGATCGATCGGCTGATCGAGGCTTACGCCCCCGAACGCAATGGCCTGATTGCGATCCCAGTGGCGGATGGCCGTCAAGGTAATCCCGTATTGTGGTCTCGCAAGCTGTTCAAGGATCTGCTGGTGCTGGAGGGGGACATTGGCGCGCGTCATGTCATTCAGACACATGCCGAATTGGTCGTCGAAGTCCCGGCCACCGGCGTCAGCGCTTTTCTCGATGTTGATACCCCCGACGTGCTGGCGAGACTGCTGACGAAGCGGTGAGGCTTTATTCACCAAGTTGAAACCGCTTCCCGGTAACGTCGCCCCCGCTTGGGGGAAGCGATATGACTTGCACCTTGATCCGGCATCTTGCCGGATTGTTTTTTGTTATCATTCTGATCTGCGGCACATTTGCCGCGCCGTCCCACGCCGCAGGCGCGCTCGCTGTCGGCAAGTGCGGGGCTTACGGGCAGGCCTTCGACTACAAGCGCCAGGACGCCGCGATCGCGGCCGCGCGCAAGCAGTGCAAGGGCGATTGCACGGTCGTCACGATGCGGCGCGCCTGCGCGGCGCTGGCCATCGATATGAAAAATCCCTGCGGCGCATTCGGCTATGCCGTGGAGCCGCGCATATCAAGTGCGCTCAATGCTGCCAGCAAGAAGTGCTACGGCTACGGCGGCAAGGAATGCGTGATCCGCGCCTGGGCCTGCGACGCGCGCGGCTGATGCTCGTCAACGACGCGTCAGAAGGCTGAAGCGGCCATACATTCCCGAACGTCTGTCGTTGTCGCGGACATAGCCCGCGCCGAACGCCCATTCGAACCCCGCGAACTGCAGCGAGGTGATGTGTGCGCCCGCGCGGTATTGCCGGTAATCGCGATCGCCCGAGGTCTCGATTTCCGGTCCGAACCAGAAGCGTTCGAACATGCGCCATCCTGTTGCGCCGCGGATGCCGTAATTGCTGCCAATAGATGAGCCCGTGAGCGTAGCGGCGACCATCGTGCGGGCAGGGAGAGGCTCCCACCAGGCATCGATGTTGAAGCGCGCGCCTGCATGGGTGCCGCGCAGTTTGTTCGACGGATCGGATGGCAGCGTCCAGTGGTGCTGGATGTCGAGGCCCGCGAACATCTTGATCTCGAGATTGCCGCGCTTGAAGCGATAGCCCGGCAGAATCGACGCCATCACGTCGGCGCCCCGGAAATTTGTCGTCGAGGAGCGGTAGAGATAATCGCCGCCGGCAAGCAACGCCTTCAGCGTGAAGCCATCCTTGCTCAGTCCCCCGGGCGACCACACCGCGCCGCCGTAAGCCGAACTTCCCTTGTGCCATAAGTCGGCGCCGCTGAAGTACAGGAGGGTCGCATCGTGGCTTGCGGAAGGAGGCGGGACAAGCCAGTCGTCGCCGGATAAAGGAGCGCCCATCGCCGGTTCTGCGAGAACCGCGGTTACGCCAATCCACGCAACGGTGAGACTGCGGACGCAACGCATGCCCTGAACTCTGGGGCTATGAGGAATATGCCTACGTGAAAATACGCAGGCCAGTAAACCGGCACGTGGTGTTGCCGTCCAGAGGCAAGGCGAGAACGTCTACGGAACGGATGCAGGAATCCAATGTCTTTTCGAACTAGACGTTCGCCTCATGGTGCAGCGCGCTCCGCAGCGAACGTCCGAACCACACTAGAATTGCGGTGCAAAAAGATTTTCCGTCGTGACCTGATCGCGTTTTTCGATGATCTCGGCGATGAAGCGGCGGTGGCAGTTGGTATGGTCGCGCTCGAAACACAGCAGGCACACCGGGCCTGAGGTTTTGACGAGATCAGCCAACTCGTCCAAGTCCTTTTCTGCTTGCAGCGTTTTCAGGTGCGCGCCGTAGATTGTTTTCATCGTGGCCGCATCGCCCTTGCGCCGCGCATCGCGCCCAGCTTTCGGCGTGCCGAGGCCACGCAGATGGATGTAACCGATGCCGCGCTCCTTGAGACTTGCAGCCAGTTGGGTTTTGGAGAAACCGGCTCGGCGCGAAGAGACGACGGCGCGCACATCCACCAGCAGCCTGACGCCGGCCTGTTCCAGCTCATCGAGGACCGCCCGCGAGCTGACCTGCTCGTAGCCGATGGTGAAAATCTTTTTTGTCTTCGCCATCGTCCCCGCTGCTATTTCCCGCTCACGCGGCCGATCAGGTCCATCGCGCCCGCCGGGGCGTGAACCTTTCCGCCATGAATGATGTAGGCGAACACGTCGCGTGGGTCTTTCTTGGCTGTCTTCTTGCCGACGCGCGGCAGGTCGGCGGGTTCGCCGCCATCCGCCCATGTCTGAAGCCGCTCCGCCCATTGCGCGAGCTGCTTCGGCGGATAGGCGGTTTTCACGCTGTCCTGTCCCGTCTGCAGCCGGGCATAAACGAAATCGCCGGCGATGTCGGCAATCGCCGGGTAGGTCGCGTGATCGGCATAGACGACCGGCACCGAAAATGTCTTCAGCAGCGCGATGAATGCCTCGTTCTGGAAACTCTCATGGCGGACCTCGACCACATGGCGCAACTTGTGTCCGTTCATTTCGCGCGGCAAGAGTTCGAGGAACGCGCCGAAATCGGCCTCGTCGAATTGCTTGGTCGGCATGAATTGCCACAGCACCGGGCCGAGCTTGGCGCCGAGTTCGAGCACGCCGGAATCGTAGAACCGCTTGACGGAGTCGCCAGCTTCCGCGAGCACGCGGCGGTTGGTGGCGAAACGCGGCCCCTTGAGCGAGAAGATGAAGCCGTCCGGCACTTCGGATGCCCATCTGCGGAAACTCGCCGGCTTCTGCGAGCCGTAATAGGTGCCGTTGATCTCGATCGAGGTCAATTTAGAGGCGGCGTAGGCCAATTCCTTGGATTGGGCGAGCTTGTCCGGATAGAACACGCCGCGCCAGGGCGCGAAGGTCCAGCCGCCGATTCCGATGTGAATTTTGCCTTGTCGTGCCATGCGGTTCCTTGAATGCCCAGCGTGCCCTTGAATATCCGGTTTGAGTCACCATCTAACTTGTAACGGCGATGTTGTTGCTCCTCCCGCACCATCGCCGAAACGACCACGAAAAATGGGCGGATATGATCCGTCCCCGGGGCAAGCGCCGGATGTACGTGCTGCCCTGGCCATTCGTGGTCGTTACCATTTTCAACCCTAAATTTACTTTCCGCCACCGCCATTTGCGGCGGGTTTCCGTTCTGGAAAGGTCTTGCTGCCAAGATGGCTTTCCCTAAGGTTTTGCCTATTGCGGCGACACCCGATTTCCGTTGGATTTGGATAAGCCGTTTTCATGACCCAAGCAGGGCCAGCCCTTACGATGACCCCGCCGCAGCTTTGCATCGTGGTGCCGACGTTCAACGAGCGCGACAATGCGCCGGTTCTGTTCGGGCGGATCGATGCCGCGCTGAAGGGCATTCCGTTCGAGGTGATCTTCGTCGATGACAATTCGCCGGATCAAACCTGGCAGGTGGTGCGCGATCTCGCGCAGAGAGACACGCGGGTGCGATGCATCCGCCGCATCGGTCGTCGCGGCTTGTCCGGAGCCTGCATCGAAGGCATCCTGGCGTCGTCCGCGCCTTTCGTAGCCGTAATGGACGCCGATCTGCAGCATGACGAGACGCGGCTTTCCGCGATGCTTGCGCTGTTGCAGACCAACGCGGCCGATCTCGCGGTTGGCAGCCGTTATGTCGGCGGCGGCAGCGCCGGAAGTTTTTCGGGCACCCGTGCAGGTGGCAGTAAATTCGCGACCGAGATCGCCAAACGGCTGCTGCATATCGAGATCGCCGATCCGATGAGCGGTTTCTTCATGGTGCGGCGCGACCGCTTCGAGGAATTGGCGCCCTCGCTCTCTGAGCAAGGCTTCAAAATTCTGCTTGACCTGATCGCGACCGCCAAGGGCGGGCTGCGCACGGTCGAGGTGCCTTACACTTTCGGCGCGCGCGTACACGGCGAGAGCAAGCTCGATTCGCTCGTGGTGATGGACTTCCTCGGCCTGATCCTCGCGAAGCTGACGCGCGACCTCGTCTCGCTGCGTTTTCTGCTGTTCGCCTGCGTCGGCGGTATTGGCCTTTTCGTGCATCTCGCGGCGCTTTACCTCGCGCTGGCGTTCGGCGCCGCCTTCGCGGTGGCGCAGGGGATCGCGGCGTTCGTCGCCATGACCGGAAATTTCTTCCTCAACAACCGGCTGACCTATCGCGACCAGCGATTGCGCGGTGCGCGGCTCATCCGCGGCCTGCTCGCGTTTTATATCGTCTGTAGCGTGGGCTTGCTCGCCAATGTCGGTGTCGCGTTCTCGGTCTACGAACATGAGGCGATCTGGTGGCTGGCGGGCGTTGCCGGCGCGCTGATGGGCGTGGTGTGGAATTACGGCATTTCCAGCCTGCTGGTGTGGCGCAGACGCTAGCCATTCTCGAGATCGCTTTTGCAAGACTTGATCGCACAGCGCGGAACTTCGCGCGGGGAAGGGCTTTTCATGACGGCAGGTCGCGTGGTTAGCTGGCGCGATATGGGACGGGGCGCTTAACGTCGCAAGCCTTTTGGGAGAACGCCATGGATTTCGGACTGGGATCTCGTCGTGTCGCCGGATGGACGGTTGCCTCGATGCTGCTATGCGCGCCGTCACTGGCGCTGGCGGAGCAGGGGACAGCGGCCGATCGTGAGGCCTGCACGCCCGATGTCTTCCGGCTGTGCGGACGTTACATCCCGAATGCGGATCGTATCGCGAACTGCCTGCAGCAGGCAGGACCGCGATTAAGCCCGGCGTGCTACGCGGTGTTCTACCCGGCCGGCGCTCGCACGCGGAACGCGCGCACGGTCAAGCGGTATTATGAGCCGCCGCGCCAGCGCGATGACGACGACGATGATGATGACGATTGATCTCGCCGCTCACGACCAAAGAAAAGAACGCCACGCGCAATGCGTGGCGTTCTTTTGCTAGCTGCGATCAGCGGCAGACGCGAGTCTTGCTGACGATGCGGCGGCCGTGGGGGCCGCGCCGCACCACCGTGCGCATGGTGCAACGCGGACCACGGCGAATGACGCGGCGCGTGACGTAGGCATTGGTCACGGCCGGGTGTCCAATGTGGGTGAAGCCAGGAGCCGGCACGGCAACGGGCGCGGCGGATGCCGGAGCCGCGAACGCGGCGATGCCGAGAACAAGGGCGGCGGCGAGTCCGAGAGCTGATTTCTTCATTGTTGAATCTCCTTGGCGTGTGCAAACGGTGAAGTCGGATCAAATGATCGCAGGACGATATGAACTGCGGTCAATGGCCATTGTTCCAACTCGCGGATGACTGCAGGATGAACCGAACATGCAGGATTGCGACGTAGCGTATGATGGACAAAAATTCATTTTTGGATTTCACCGCGCGGAGACGGCAAGCTGCGTTGCATTGTCTTTCGTTCGGAGCGAGCGCGTCGCGCCCACGCGCCGACACAAAGAGAGCAGCGGCCGCTCGACCATGATGTTGAGCGCAAGGCCCGCTGCTATCACCAGCGCGCTTGCGAGCACGACTAATCCATGCGGATGAATCTGCGGAAACAGCGCGGCGACCCCTTGAGCTGCAAACACCACCAGCGGCGCCTGAATGAGATAGATCGAGAACGATGCATCGCCGAGCCGTTCGCAGGCGCGCTCCAGCCTTGATGCATTGGTGCGCAGCCGGCTCAACCATGCGGCCCCAGCGACCAGGGCGGCGGAGGGCAGGCCGTAGACCAGCGCGCGGTTGGCCGGGTCCGTTACCAGCAGCACGAGCGTAGTGCAGGCGGCGGCGAGCAATATCGCGCGCATGCCATTCTCACCGTTCATTCCGTTGACGAACAGAATTCCGGCGATCACCCCGAAGATGAATTCCAGAATCAGGGGATCCGTGAAGAACGCGTAATGGCCGAGCGCATCCGCCACGCCGGGAATTCGCCCGATCATCACCATGCCGCAGAATGCCACCACCACGGCGCGCCACGCATCCTTCGTCAGCGCCATCAGCGCGGCAAGTGCGAGATAGAAATACATCTCGTATTCGAGCGACCAGCCGACGAACACCACTGGCATCTCGCCATCGGTGAACGAGACGAAGGCGAGCGATTTGAGGACGTGGCTTGGGGTGTACCAGCCCGGCGCGCCGAAGATCGCGGGAAGGGCAGCAGCGAGCACCGTCATAGCGAGGATCGCGAACGCATAAAGCGGCACGATGCGCTCGATGCGGCGGCGCAGGAAGGCGGAGGGTGAAAGCTCCTTGCCGCGCGCGGCGGAAGCCTGCGTCGCATAATAGATGATGAACCCGGATATGACGAAGAACAGATCGACGCCGTGGCCGAAATGCCAGAGGCCGAACGTGGGCGTATCCGCGGGTACGTTGATATGGTCCGGGGCGATGCCCCAGACATGAAACGCCACCACGGCGGCGGCGGCGAGAAAGCGAAGAATTTGGATGTGAGCGAGCATGCGCCTCCTCGCGCCCGGAGGGGCACCTGATGCGAACGGATGAAAAGGGATGTCGTTCCCTGCAAAAGTTCATGGCTGCCTTGAGATTTCTCTGGTGCCGGGATTCGAAGATGAGAGGATTGCTCCTCACCTCCTCGCGCGTGAGCATGACACGGCCTCAATAATGCGCCCGGGAGAGCGGGTAATTTTCGCCGGTCAGCCGCATTGGCAGGCCCGCGATGTTTCCGTAACATCGCAGCATGGGGACTTTGGGGCGACGTTTAAAATTGAACATTTTCCAGAACAATACGAAGGCCGCGCGCCGGTGCGCGCTGACGCTGTGGCTCGCGCTGCTCTGCGCCGGGTTGAGCGCATTGTCCGCGACGCCGTGCCTGAGCCAGACGGCCGCCGCAGCCTCGCCCGAACATGAACTCGTCATCGGCACCAAGGTCGCGCCGCCTTTCGCGATGAAGGACGGGAACGGGCACTGGAGCGGCATCAGCATCGAGTTGTGGCAGCATCTCGCCGACCGGATGAAGTGGAATTACCGCTTCGTCGAGGCCGACACGGTGCCGGCGCTTCTCGACGGGTTGAAGGCAGGACAATTCGATGCCGCCATTTCGGCGATCAGCATCACGGCGGAGCGCGAGCAGGCGCTCGATTTCACGGCATCGTACTTCTACGCGGGCACCGGCGTGGCCGTGCAGGCCGACCGGATCTCGAACTGGATACCGGTGATCCGCTCGCTCACCTCGTGGAGCTTCGTGCAGGCGGCGCTGACCTTGCTCGCTTTGGCGCTGGGCGCGGGCGCGCTGATCTGGCTGATCGAGCGCAAGACCAACGACGGATTTCGTGGCGGTGTGCGCGGATTCTCGTCCGGCGTCTGGTGGTCCACGCACACGATGACGCAGCGCGCGGCGGGCGGCATCGTGCCGATGACGTTGCCGGGGCGCATCATCGCGATGATCTGGATGGTGACGTCCGTGATCGCGATCGCGGTGTTCACCGCGGGCATCACCTCGACGCTGACGACCAAGCGGCTGCATGGCATGGTCAATTCGGTGGCCGATCTGTCGTCGATCAAGGTGGGCGTGCCCGTGGGCACCTCGTCGGAAACGGGGCTGTCGCGGCTGCGGATCGTGCATTCGGTGTGGCCTTCGCCGCAGGAGGGGCTCAATGCGCTGCGCCGTGGCAAGATCGACGCATTCGTCTACGATCGCCCGCTGCTGGCCTGGCTGATCCGGCAGCAGGGTCTGTCGTCCATCGACGTGACCGATCTCATGCTGGAGCCGCAGCGTTACGCGATCGCCTTGCGCCCCAACAGCCGGCTGCGCAAGCCGCTGAACGTGGCGATGCTCGAGGTCGTCGAAACGGACTGGTGGCGCGACACGCTGTTCCGTTATGTCGGCAACGCGCGATAGGCTGTTGCGCGGCGTCTCGCCATCGCAAGGCATGGCGGCGAAGCGCCGGTCGCATGGCGTGCGTCATCGTCCCTGTTGTTAAAGACGCGGGCGCGTCTGAAAGCCTCGATTACACCGCCCTCCGAAATGAGGGCGCGCGGAACGCCGGATGCGCGAACGCATCCGCAGCCTCGTGCGCAAAAGTGAAAAGCACACGAGCGTAGTCACCACGGTTACGCCGCATCATCCGGCGTTCCGCACGCAATGGTTTTAACGGCTTGTTGCGTGATGACCCCCGGTGGCCGGTGCTGAGTACACCACCGATGCGGGGACTTATGGACTCTTTCGCCACCCTCTGTACGAGAGGTGGCAACGTCGTCCTGCCCCTGGCGCGAAGCCGATGCGCCGGGATGACACGCCTTGGGCCGTCCGCGCGCGATGCCGCCGTCAGCACGGGCAACAAAAAAGGCCCGGAACATTGCTGCTCCGCGCCCGATCAATCGCCCGCGCATCGAACACCGTGCGCAGCCACCGCATCCCACCCCGCGTTCGTGACGATCGCGAAACGCCCCTCAAGTGAGGCGGGATGAATAGGAATATAAGCCTGTCAATTAAGAATGTCAATAGAATTGATGGATGGGGAATTAAAGGGACCAGCCGAATGTAATTCGCGGCGAGCTATTGCCTGGTAGAGTTCTGGGTATTGTTCATCCCATAAACGCATATTACGCAAAGCTGATCTCACGGCTTCCCACGACACGCTATCGGGAAGAAACGATTCACGACGCCGAGCATAGTCAAACGCGGAATCAGCTCCCGCATATATGCAGGCGGCATCAATTACTCTGCCTTCAATTTCAATTTTTAGAATTAAATGATCGGGAGACTCGTGATTGTCTGCCACCATACCTCGTATTCTTGAGTCATGAATTTGTATGGTTGCAACCATTGATTCGATAACGCCGACATCCAATGCATCCGAATATTCAATGAAATCGGCCAGTGTTTTCAGCGTTTCGGTTGGGAGGGGTTTTGCGAGGTCTTGCGGTGCGCTTGCAAAAGGTAATGCCTCACCAATGCATCCCTCCGCAAGTTTACAAAGTGATTTTGCTGATTGTTCTGAATAGGCATTAATCTGAGCTAACGCGAGGGGTAAAACCGCTCGCAATGCTGCATGTTTTTTATCTCGTCGGTTGCGTTCGAGTTTTTCAGCGTGAGAAAGTGTTCGGCTTGTGTTGCGAAAAGCAATGTAGGCGGCACAAGAGGCAACAAAGGCGGCAGCCAACGTTTGCCAATGCTGCAGCCAAGCCGCGAATCCTTCGGGCATTGGACCGACTATGCCAAGCCATATTGTTAAGAGAGTAATCAGCAGTAAGGCTATAGGAATCCACGGGTCACGCATAACGATACTAATTCTTAGAAAGGGATGTCGTCATTCATATCATCTTCGCGTTTTTTTTGGGGTGACGGTAGCTGACGTTTAGGTGGTTCTAATCTTTTGGGCGGTGCAGGAAGTTTTGTTTGTTCTGTCTCTTGGCGGACCCCGAAAATACCTCCGATAAGCTTCACCCACTTCCATGCAGGCTCCAACTCTTGAGCGGCCTCGCCCCCAGTGTGAGAAAGGGAAATTACCACGTCGTTGAATTTCTGAAGACTGGTGCGATCCCGATCAAGCTCAGCGAGAAACGCGTTGAGTTTGTCAAATAGGCGGTCTTTTTTTGCTGTTACTAGCGAGGAGCTATCTATCACCTCTTTAATTTGAGTGGCGTAGTGGCGGAGAATTCGTTTTTCAGAGTCGTCAAGGCCTACGGTATCTCTTGGCCCCGACCGGCTGTGTGCAATCTGCATCTGGACTGAATAGTGATCTACTTCGATCCTAAATATTCTATATTGCTCGCTTAGATCGCGATCCGTCTCATCTGGCACTTCCCAGTTTCTTAAAATATCTAACCCAAGAGCTTTTGCCGCTGCAGTCGTGTGATTGATGTATTCCACTATGTAGCTTCGATACGCTTCATTGCTTTGAGAGTTTTCTAAATTCCGCTCAAGGACCTCTCGGAAACGACGCTCCAAACGTACAAACGCCATTTCCGGCGAACCTTCTGAGGCGGCATCAAAATCTTCTTCTTTAATCATTAGTGCGTCCCTTGCTCCATGAGGTCTAAAGCGGGCTTGTGACACAGGTCGAATTCTTCCGGTCATTGTATAATAAGACAAGTCCTAGAATGCGGTCCTTCATTTCGGATTTATTTTAACAACAAAAGAAAAAGCCCGGGATTGCTCCCGGGCTTTTTTTGTTTTTGTCGAGCGGGATTCCGGGCCTGCGCCAAGAGGCGCGTCCCGGAATGACGTGGACTTAGAAATCCATGCCGCCCATGCCGCCGCCGGGCATGCCGCCCGGAGCCGGTGCGTTCTTCTTCGGCAGTTCGGCGATCATCGCTTCCGTGGTGATCAGGAGCGAAGCGACCGACGCTGCGTTCTGGATCGCGGCGCGCACCACCTTGGTCGGGTCGATGATGCCCTTGGAGACGAGGTTGCCGTATTCGCCCGACTGCGAGTCGAAGCCGTACGCATACTGCTCCTTCTCCAGCACCTTGCCGACGATGACGCTGCCGTCCTCGCCCGCGTTGATCGCGATCTGGCGAGCCGGAGCCGACAGCGCCTTGCGCACGATCTCGACGCCGGTCTTCTGGTCGTCGTTCTGGGTCTTGATGCGCTTGAGCTGCTCGGAGGCGCGCAGCAAGGCGACGCCGCCGCCCGGCACGATGCCTTCCTCGACAGCCGCGCGGGTCGCATGCATCGCGTCATCCACGCGATCCTTGCGCTCCTTCACCTCGACCTCGGTCGC
>Ga0182735_1001082_pt1 | contig 19037 bp, 13 predicted proteins | sample eDN5th30CKraftMG_FD_128524 | JGI IMG/M metagenome (GOLD analysis project Ga0182735, IMG submission 128524) | Enriched Miracle-Growth compost microbial communities from Emeryville, California, USA - eDNA 5th pass 30_C Kraft MG (version 2) (version 2) ...
CACTCCGCCCTGCAAGGGGTGCGCTTCGCCGGGTACTCACCCGGTCCCTCCGGTTCACTTCATTCTCCTACGGGCTGCGGCTTCCGCTCCCGCCCCTTTTCGTTCGTCCTTCCTTGATCCAGCGCGGCAAGGCGACGAACTCACGGCAACGGTGGCACTCCGGGCCAGACGTAGTACTGCGGACACCGCAAAACCTACAGAAGGCTCGGAATCTTCGGCCCCGGTGCCAGTTAACCACGAAAGGAGAATGAACAATGGATAACCAAACTGCCGCGCTGAGCTACGACAACATGAACGCGATGCCCGCCCTGTATGTACGCGGCCCCAGCGGTCGCTACAGGCTGGCCAGCGATGACATGATTCTTGCCGCTGGCCGAATCGCTGCAGAGAGTTTATTGCCGCAATCACAGCCCGTAGACAACCCGGTGAAGGTACGAAAGTTCTTCCAATCCAAGCTGGCCGGCCTCGGGCATGAGTGCGCAGCTTTCCTGTATCTGGACAGCAGGTTTAAGCCCATCCAGTACATAGAGCAGGGCATGGGTACGATTAATCAGGCCAGCGTTTACCCGCGGGAAATCGTGAAAACCGCATTACGGCTGAATGCCGCTGCGCTCATCATGTCGCACAACCATCCGTCGGGATCGAATGAGCCGAGCACGGCCGACCTGAATCTGACCCAGCATCTCAAGAAGGCCCTGGCGTTGATTGATGTACGGCTACTGGACCATATCATCGTGACGGCGACGGAAACGATTTCCTTGGCCGAGCGTGGTGAGATGTGACGGCATGAAAAGCCAGGCAGGGCGTTCCGCCCTGCCTGGCCGCAAACTTGAATCGCTGAACCATCTAGCCTTGCTTACCTGTTTCTGATTGATGCCATTCCAATGCTTCTCTACTTGGCATCATGCTGGCGCTCGTAGGTAGCTTCAGCAGCTTGCCATGCCATTGACCGTATTCCGACTGTCGAAGGTTTTGATGCACGGTAACGGTGTAATCGTCAGCGTTAATCGTGATCCAGCCCAGATCAAAGAGGGTGTGTATGTCAGTGCGCAATAGCAGCCCATTCGTGACCACGTTAGTTTCCGAACCCCGATACGGATAGATATGCGCAGCTTCCAGCACGTCAACGACATTGCATTCCGTGATTGCACAGCGACCACCGTAAGCCGCAATTAGTTGATGCCGAAAAGCGGGCTGACCTCGGCGACGTACGATATCTGTGGCGATGCGTTTTCGCCCGTCCTCGATGCTCTGAGGATCGAAGGCGTCGCTGTGTTGGGCCTCCTCCTCTGTCGCCGCCATAAGATCAGTGTGTTCGCGTTTCAACACAAAGGACGCAGGGTTCTTTCCTTCGTCACTCACATAAGCAAACGGGCCTTCGTAACGGAAAGCAGCACCTGGGTGCTCATACTTCGCGTGACGGTAAAACAAGAGCAGTTCCAGCCCTCGTTGTTGGTGTTCACGGACCAGGTCGTCAGTTCTACCGGAAGTCTGACCTTGCCAATAAAGCGTGTCATGATCCAGAACATCCTCATACTGTGTTCGGTCTGCGGTCTTTCGTTCCGTCACAAATAGCCAAACCGAATCATGTCCCTTCGGTCGGAATACACCTGTATTGATCGTGGCGTCTGAGATATCAAACATCTCACGCAGCTGCGCCCGACTATAGATGTCACGCTGCTTTAGTGTGTCAGACGTTCTGACTGACACCGACTGCGCGTTCTGTAGCATGTCACCCCTATTCTCTCCATTCGTTGGCCGTATTGTAGGCAGCCATGCCCGTGGTGCGGATGTCGCTCTCGACCCGCTTTCCGGGGTAATGCAAATGTTTTCGGGCGTGTCCCTCCGCCTGACGGCTGCGGGCCGGGCTGTCGTGCTTTGCATCAAGCCGCCTGCGGCGTCTTGCCCCTACGGGCTTCCATCCCTCACGTCTCCGCGCCTGCCGGCGCTGCGCGCTGCGCTTGCCCTGGGCCGCTGGCCCAAGAGTGAGCCGCCCCGGGCGCGGCTGGGGGCGCTCGCCGCGCGGCTGCCGTGCGGGGTCATCGCTCGGGCGGGCCGCTGTTCCGTCTTCCGTGAGTTCCGTCGCCAAAACCGCCGACTGTATCACTGCGCTTCTCCCTGCAAGGGGTTCGCTTCGCCGGGTACTCACCCGGTCCCTCCGCTTCGCTTCGGGCTGCGGCTTCCGTTCCCGCCCCTTTCCGGTCGGCGCTACATGATCCAGATCGGCACGGCGACGGAACTCACGGAAGACGGCGGCAAGACCGGAGAGCCAGCGTAAACCCCACACGGCGGATTTACGTTCCGGCTCAAGAATCTTCGGATCCGGTCAGCTGAAAACCCGAAACCTCATTTGGAGATCAGATCATGAACACCTATGAAGCGAAGCAGGCAGCACGGAAAGCAGGGTATCAGGCCAAGGCCGCACAGGCCGAACGACAGGCAGACGCGGCACACGCCCAGGCGCACGACATGGCACAGGCCATTCCCTTTGGTCAGCCGATTCTGGTGGGCCATCACTCCGAACGTGGCGACCGCCGCTATCGGGGGCGCATCCAGCAGGGCTATGATAAATCCTTTGAATTGCAGAAGAAGGCCGAACACTACGCAGACAAGGCCGCAGCAGTAGGCAAGGGCGGCATTTCCAGCGACGACCCGCAGGCCATCGAAAAGCTGAAGGCCAAGCTGGCATCGTTGCAGGCATGGCAGGACGCCATGAAAAAGCTGAACTCTGTCGTTCGCCGCCATGCCAAGGCCGACACCGAAACCCGCATCAGCGCCCTGGCAGCCACCGGCCTGGTGGACGACACCCGCGCCCGCGCACTAATCAAACCCGACTTTATGGGCCGCATCGGTTTTCCACCGTATCAGCTGCAGAACAACAACGCCAACATTCGGCGCATTACCCAGCGCATCAAAGACCTGGAGAAAGTGGCCGACCGGCCGGAGTTTGAACGCCGCGGCCCCGGCTACACCTACCGCGAGGATCCGCAGGAAAACCGCGCCATGTTCCTGTTTGACGGCAAACCGGCGAAGGAAACTCGCGACTTGCTCAAGCGCCACGGTTTTCGCTGGAGTCCGACACGCAGCGCCTGGGTTCGACAACTGACGGCCAATGCCCAATGGTCCGCAATGGATTTCATGCGCGCCCTGGAACTCGCCCTGCGACAGCAATAAGCCTTTTCCCACCTGGGCGAAGGGTCGCCCAGGTTTTCACCCTGACTGACACAAAGGAGAAGTCATCATGGCATCATTGAACCGCGCTACTCTGATCGGCAACCTTGGCAAAGACCCCGAAGTCCGCTACACCGCAGAAGGTGCAGCCGTGTGCTCAGTGTCGATTGCCACGACCAACCAATGGAAGGACAAGGCCACAGGCGAACGCCGCGAGGAAACCGAATGGCACCGCGTCGTTTTCTATGGCCGACTGGCTGAAATTGCAGGCGAGTATCTGCGCAAAGGCCGGACGGTATTTGTGGAAGGCCGCCTGAAAACCCGCAAATGGCAGGACGCCGACACCGGCACAGACCGTTACACCACGGAAATCATTGCCGACCAAATGCAGATGTTGGGCAGCAGGGAAACCGCCAAGGATGAAACTGCACAAGCTGCACCGGCAGCCCGCCCGAAAGGCCGCAACAGCAAGGCGAAGGCACCTGCTGCAGCACCTGAAGAAGTCGAACCATCAGATATTCCATTCTGATCGACAGCCCACCAGGCCGGGTAACACTGGTCTGGAAAAAACCACGACTGGCCCGGCTTTGCCGGGCCTTGTTGCGTGTGGCCCGACAATCTCCGCGCTGACGCGCACGCACCATTAAATCAGGCTGGACTGCCGCGGCGGTTCCAGGGGCAGGGCATCAAATGCCGCAGCGGGCGGCAGAGTAAACAGCGCCTGTGCGTCGCCATGGCTGCCGTTCAGCCATTGATCGACATCGGCCAGCTCAATCGGAATCACTGAGCGCTTATCTTGTGCGTCGGCAGGCTTGGCGGGATCCGGCTTGTGCATTCTGTTCATCAGAGGATGGGCGTCTGCGTTCAGCGTAAGCATGGTGTAGCTTTCTACGACTTCGCCGGTGTCCCGGCTCACCCAGGTACTCCACAGACCGGCCAGCCCCCAGGGCGCACCATCGGCGCGCCGGAACCGCCACCACACATTGCTGCCGCTTTCCCAACAGGGTTCATCGAAGGATTCCGCCGGAATGATGCAGCGCTGCCCCCGCGCCCACGCTTGCCGGAAGGTGGGCTTTTGCGTCAGTTCTTCTGCGCGTGCATTGTTGGTGGAATAGGGCAATTTGGCATCCTTGGCGAATGGTGGAATCAGCGCCCACTGGCCCACGGCAAGTTCCCGCCCCTGGTCGCTTGCACGAATAAACGGCCCCATGCCCCGGGGATGCACCTGTGGCCCCCAGAGCCTTGGCGGGTTCTGGCGTCCGACATGCCAGTAGCGTTCAACAGCCGCCTGATCGGGTGTTACGTAGCGATTGCACATAGAGAAATTCTCGCGTGTTTGCTGCGGGTGTGCAATGTCGGGCTGGCTGTTCTCTGCGGGTGGTTGGCTGTTAGGGCAGCATGTCAGAGCAGCTTGTGCTGCTGGTGCCGTGCAGTTCCCAGGCTGCGCCTGGGACCCTGTCCGGTGACGATGCCAGCCCGGTTCCCGGCCTGGCTGGGACTTTCCGTCCCCAAATTCGCCTTCGCTCATTTGTGGCCTTAAAAGTCCCACACATGACGCACCCCTGACGGGGTGGGGAAAGGGTTGTGTTTTCAGGGGGTTAGCGACAATCCACACTGAACGTCCATGCAGGACAAATAGGGCTACAAAATTGCGTAAGGCGTTGATTGCACGGGTGAAAGGAAGGCTACGGGTGTGGCCTTCCAGTATGTAGACGGCGGAATGAAAACTTTCCGCAGTTGTTTGGATACATGCCGGCGACGCCTTTGCTACTTACTGACTGCATTACCCCTACACGTAGCCTGCATTCAGGCCGCAACCGGCATACAACTCCACTGCCGACCTACTGCGTAAACGATACAGAGGCCCACGATTCAGGCAGGCGCGTCAGTAGAGCGCTTTTGTACCAGCCGGTTTGTGGTGTTGTCCATGCGGTACTGGACAATGCTGCCGTCGATAATGCGCCGCACCACCTCCCGTGCAGTATCCAACGGAACGGAAAACCACTCGCGGGGGTTATAGGCTTTGCCATCCCTGCCGGTCAGGGTCATCTTCAAACGCTGGGCGTGAAGAAAGCCGTGAATCAGGGTCTCGAACTTATTGGGGTTCAGGTTGTAGCATTCGATGGATGCCAGAATCTTTACCGGTGCTTCCAGGAAAGCAATGTCGCGGGCCGCGTTCTTGGTGCGCTCTTCAACAGTCTGTTCGGTGTAGCCGATTTTGATTAGGTTTGGAACGGCTTTGAGGGTGGGGTTGTCGCTGAGCGAGGACACGAAATAAATCTGCCCGGCGCGTTTGTCCCGGTGCGAAATGTTGTTGAAGGCATCAACCACCGACTCAGCATCGCGCACGATACGTCGCCCGGTTTCGTCGGCGAACAAGCGTTTCGCCAAGGACTGCAGCAGGTGATTGGATTCGGTGCCGTTTTCAAAGATGACGCGCAGCCGAGGGTCATACCTGCCCGTGCTGTCCAGCCGGTATTCTCCGATCTTGTCGATCAGGCACAGCACCCCTTCCATAATGAAGGCATCGCCTTCCTGTACGGTAGACGACTGCTGGAAACGTGTGGTCTGGATGCTGCCGTTCTTCAAGCCTTCGTGCAGGTCGTGGAAGATATGCTCAAACTCGTAGAAGTCATGACATACGGTGCGTTGTGCGATTTCGTCGGGTTGCTCCCTATCAGACACAGCAGGCACGTGCCGGATGTCGAAAATGCTGTCATCACCCAGATCCAGTTCGTCGAACTCTGCGCTGGCGAAAATATCATCCAGGGAAGTGACTTCCTCTGCGTCCAAGCTGCGCTTGGGAATATCGGCAGCAGCGTCTGAAGGTTTGGAGTCAGCGCCGGCAACAGCGGGGGAAGGCGCTACGGTGTCGGAATCAGCGCTCACAGCAGCAGGAGAGGTCGAGGTGGTTTCGTTGGCAGCAGCGTCAGCCACGTTTAACAAGCCATGCCGGTCATACGGATTCAGTGTGTCGTGCAGTGCCGGGTTGCCCTGATAGCCTGCCAGGCGGCGGGCCAGCAGCTTCTCTGACAGATCACCCTGCTGGTTGGGTGGCCGACCATGTTCATCTACGAAAGCGCTGATCTCTTCAAAATTCGTGACCTCCAGCGGTGCATTTCTGCTGACACGCCGGGCTTGAACATCCAGGAGCCCGAATTCGTCCGGCCCATTGAGAATATCATCCAGCGTAGGCCGGTTGGTGGCTTTGTTTTTATCGTGTCGGATCGCTGCCATATGACCCCCTACGATTCCTGAGCCTGGGCCTGAGCCTTGCGTTCCTGGGCTTTACGCTTGACGTAGACCAGTGCCTCGGCGAGTCGCCGCTCCAGAGCATCGCCAGATGTTATGGATGGCTCCCTGTTTTTTTCTTTGCGAAACGCAACAATTCGGGGCCAGAGGATGACGGCTTCCTCTTCAGACATATTTGAGCGCATCCCCACAACGGTTTCCTGAATGGTCTTCAATACGGCGGGCGTGACCGCTTTAGACAGAATCTCGTAGGCGCCCTGGAAGGGGTTGATTTGGCGGATCAGGTCAATGTTCAGGTGCTCGATATTCACAAACTTGTTGCCGATGAGCACAAACTTGCGGTTGGGTTTGGGATCGGCATCGCCAGGCTGCGCAGGTTTTTTGCTTGTCTCTGTTGTGACAGACTCATCTTTGACGCCGGGTGGCACTATGATTTCAGCCCCTTCCGGTAAATCCTCTTCGTCAAACAGGCCGCCGGTAGATTGAATCCCCAGGGACGCATGGACGGCTTCGGAAACGGTCATGACTTCGCTGGGTTCAAGGTCGGGGTAGAGCTTTTCCACGATCTTGGGAATTTCCACCGTCTCCAGAATCTCAGGGTCGGCTTCGCCGGTTACTGCTGGGGCCATGATTTCAGGTTCCTGCAGAATGGCTGCCTTGATGTTGTCCATGTTCTCCAGGGCTTTTATGACCTTGTCGGACACGGGTGCTGCCGTGTCTTCAATGACCACTGTACCCGGCGCAGCGACTTCGCCGGGCAACATGCGTGAGCGCGGCTTGAAATTCACAGAAGGGGCCAGTACCTGTTCCATGAGCAGCGACACGGTAATGGCTTTGAGCATATTGTTTACCGAGACTTTCACATCGTCGTCTTCGGCGTCGGGTTGGGCGATCAGGTTGGTGAACTGCGCGTGCGCTTTGCCTTCGCAATCCCGCGTGGCCCGGCCAATGATCTGGATGATTTCGGTCAGGGAAGAGCGGTAGCCTACCGTCAGCACGTGCTCGCACCAGGGCCAGTCAAAGCCTTCCTTGGCCATGCCCAGGGCAATGATGATGTCCATATCATCCGCCTTGGATACCTGGCGCAGATAGTTCTGTACTTCCACCCGCATGGGGTTGTCATCCACCAGGTCAGCCACTTTCAAGAGCCGGCCCTGTTTGTCTTTTACCGTGATGATGCCGGTCGTCGGGTCTCTGCGAACGACTTCGCCAATGGCATCCAAAATGTGATCCACCTCTGAGTATTTATCCTTGGTGGATTCCACAGAATTGACGTTGGGGATATGGATGATGGTTTTCTTGCCGGTATCCAGCACCTCATGCAGTGCATCCAGATACTTTCCAGTGTAGAAGTGGTAGCCGATACCCAATGACTTCAGGTGTTTGTAGCCATTCAGCTGTTCATAGTAGGAATAGGTGACCTGGGTGAATTTTTCTTCGTCTTCAGGCAGCAGAATGGGAACGGCATCCCCCCGGAAGTACGACCCGGTCATGGCGATGATATGGGCATTGGAGCCGGCCATAATGCCGTCGATCAGCGCGCCCAGGCGGTTTTCACCATCTGCCGAGGTATGGTGGAACTCGTCTATGGCCAGCAGCGTGTCGTTAAAGTCTGCCGGCGACATCTTCTGATACGCAAAACGCAGGGTCGCATGGGTGCAGACCAGGGTCTTGGCGTGAGGGTCAGACATAAACCGGATGAAGGTATCGACCTTCCCAGCCTCACCACCGGGTATGCACAGGTTATAGCTGGGCAACACCTTCCAGTCGGCAAAGAAGCCGTGTTCTGTCAGCTGGGTATCTTTGAAAGAGCTGCCGATGGACATTTCCGGTACGGCGACAATCACCTTCTTCAGCCCCTGGTTGCGCAGCTTGTCCAGACCCAGGAACATCAGCGCTCGCGACTTGCCCGATGCAGGTGGGGCTTTCAGCAGCAGGTACTGCGCATGGCGGGATTCGTAGGCACGAGCCTGCATCTCCCGCATCCCCATGGCATTGAGATTCGAACTCTTGCCGGTTTGCTTGTACGTGACGGTCAACAGGTCGGCCATGGTCATTTGCTCCCTTTGGTTTTTTTGGCGGGCTTCCGGGCCTGCTCGGCGGCAATCAGTTTTTCATAGCGGGCGAACAGATGTTCCAGTCGTTCCGAGGCATCCCGGAATGGCCGATCGCGATACAGGGCTTCTACAGCACGATCCAAGGTTTTATGGGCGGTCAGCAGCGGGGCGGGCATCTTGTCCGGGTCGTAGAGGTCGGCCAGGGATTTGTCCGGGTAGTCTTCACGGATGAGCAGCACTTCCTCGGCCAGCGATTCAATGTGCTTGCGCTTGGCTTCAGACGCTTCCGGCCAGGGGAAGGTGTTGTAGACCAGGGTGGCCGAATAGCGGTAGTCGCTTTTCAAGCGTCCGGCCACGACACGCATCCAGTCGTTGTGCATTTCCGAGGTGAGGATGCCGAACTCGTAGAGGGTGGCGTTTGGGATCATTTGATTGGCATCACTGGAAATAATGCTTGCATCCAGAAATCCAATAGGGACATAAGGGCGTCGTTCCGATGAAACACGTGGAACGAGGATGTAATGGCCGTTTTTGGGCTGCCGGATTTCTCCGAATAAATGGGGGGTATCTGCCAGGGCTCGGGTTGATTTTCGGGTGCTTTCGCTGCGAGTCGCCTTTACCAGTGCAATCCTCGCGGAAATTCTCGGGTTTAATTCAATTTCTTCGGTACTAGCATCTGTAAGCCATATGCACCATCGATCCTTGGCCTGAATAAACTCTTGAGCCCCCAGAAATCGTTTTATAAACTTAACCGTTGTTGGTTCCTGCGCGATGAGAGTATCTTTCTCTTCCGAGGAAAGCAGGAGATGGCCACCATCATTGGGCATATTTCCAAAAAGCATCTCTGGCTGCCCGCATAAGGGCGTCCGGCGTGACTCAATTACAGTGTTGCCGGCATCTAGTAAATAAGGGCTAATGTTATCTGCTGCTAATTGGACCGTGTCTCTTTGAATTTCTTTATAAATCACTCTTTTATTGATGAGAGATTGATTGGCAAGTCCAATGATGACAACATGAACGGCAGCGTTTTGCTTGGCGTGGTTTTTCCATGAGAATGTTTGATATGCGAACCTAATGCTTACTTGCATATTGAATAGGTGCGGCCACAGAATCGAGGCTTGTTCTCCCTGGCTCACGGAGTTGGTAGCTACAAAAGCACATTCAGCAATTTTTCCTGTGATGTATTGAGCCCCTTTCATGAACCAACATGTGACGAAGTCTAGGTTCCCATAGGCTGGGAGGCCAGAGAATACGTCTTTCATGTCTTCGTTCTGATCCTGAGTGCGTCCTGCGTGTCCCAAGAACGGGGGGTTACCGCATATGTAGACCTCACAGACATTTCCATGTTCATCTGCAGGTGGGCAGACTTCTTCCCAGTCCCGCCGTAGGCTGTTATCACAGACAATATTGCCGCCGTCCTTCAGTGGCAATACCGCTTCTGCGTAGCCGAATTTGTCCTTGAACACCATATTCATTTGGTGTTCAGCCAGCCACAGCGAAAGCGTGGCGATTTCGTGGGCGAAATCATCAATTTCGATGCCGTAGAACTGGGTCAGGCTAATGCCCGAGTAATACATGACATCCTGTTTACTGACCGCGTTCAGGGCATCAATGATTTCCATTTCAAGCTTGCGCAGCTCTTTGTAAGCAATAATCAGAAAGTTGCCGGAACCGCAGGCGGGGTCGAAAATGCGCAGGCTCTGCAGGCGCACCAGCAATGCTTTCAGCTTCTTTTCATTACCACGTGACTTGTCCAGTTCGGCATGCAGTTTGTCCAGAAACAGCGGCTGTATCACCTTCATGATGTTGGACACTGAGGTGTAATGCTGCCCGAGGTTACTGCGCTGCTCTTCGTCAATCACCGCCTGGAACATGGACCCGAAAATGTCCGGGTTGATCTCGGACCAGTCCAGCGCACCGCACTCCAACAGCAGGCGCCGCGCCTTCCGGCCAAATTCAGGCACAGGCTCGTCATCACGGAACAGGCCGCCGTTCACATAGCGGAATGCCTGGAAATGGCTTGCCATACGCTTTCGCTGAGGCAAGTCTTCTGCCAGATTCAGTACCGTAAACAGATCCGTAAAGAACTGATCTACGTCTGAACCGTCTTCACGCGTGCAGGCTTGCAGCGTGGAAGTCAGCTGCTTATCTTCAAAAATGCCCGTGTCTTCGGCATAGAAGCAGAACAGCAGGCGCGTCAGAAAAACATTCAGCGCATGGATGTCTTCCGGCTTGGTCAGGTCATTGCGTTCGCGGATCAGGTCAAACAGCTGGCCCATTTTCTCTGTGGCCTTGAGGTCAGCCGGGTGTTCCGAATACATTACTGCTTTTTCGTAGCCAGCCAAGGGCCGGAAGAAGGCGTATTCCTTGTATAGCTCTGCCATGTCGGTGACCAGGCGCTCGTCAGCCTTCAAGTCGAAAGCAGCCAGCGTCTGAAAATCAGTGACGATCACAAACCGGATGTCATGGCGGGCGATCAGTTCACTTTCTTTCAGGATTTCCGCTTCAGCAGCCACGTCCTGACCGACAGGTACTGCTCGGAAATAGAGTTTTTTCTTTAGGCCAATGTCGTCGCCCGTACCCACGTTGCGACTATCGCCGCCGTTGCGCAGGCGGGTAATGGTGCTCTTGGGGAAGCCGTAGGCATCCAGGAAGTCAAAGATGAACTCATCAGGGTTCAGCTTGGAACATGCTTGTTCCAGAGATTCAATAATGTGTGCTTGGCTGACGGCCATCTTTGGATTCCTTTCCTCAAATAGTGGGCCGGCGCTTCCCGGCCCGGCCATCCCCGCGTATAGGGTGGACGGCGCGATCCTCTGTGGATTATACGGAGTCAGATTACGCTTTGTTACCTCGCGGGTTCTATGAACCCTGAGACACCCCCGGCTGCCCTATTGAAATTCCACGTCGGATTCAAGCGGTGTGGGAAGGGGGCCGTGCTCTCTAGGCTCCTGGACAAAGTCCTTTGCACCCGCAGGCTGCAGATCATGCGCCAGCCCTTTATACGTCATCCTGTCCACCCGTCCCGGCAGCTTTTCCGCATCGTCGGTGAACACCGTCACCTCATGCCGTTCCCGCGAGATGCTGACATAGTAAGTGTCCTGGGCAGTGGTGCGGCTGAAGCTCTCGGCGTTGTAAATCACACGGTCGCAGGTCAGGCCCTGGGCGCTGTGCGCGGTAGTGGCGTAGGCGTAGTCCATGTTCAAGGGCTGGTCTGTGGGTAGCTGAACATGGCGGCCCTGGGTTTCCAAGGTAACGCTGGCAGCCTCAATGGCTACGACTTTCGCCAGCTGCCCGTTGACCAGGTCATGCCGGGCATCGTTGCGCGTAATACGGACGTGGTTGCCCACAGAAAGCTCTGCCGTGTTCAGGCGATAGACCGACAGCTTACTCATGGTCTTGGGGATGATCTCTATGGGTTGCTCGTTGACCGCGTCTGCCTGGACCGGCATCACGCTGATACGGTCATGGCTGTTGCTGCCGGTCACACGGTAGAGTTCGCCGCGTTTCATGCCGCACTTGTAATCACGTTCCGGAATGACGATGTCGCCGACTGTGTAATAGCGGGCCACACTGCGTTCAGCGCGTGTGGTGTCATGCCGTGCCAACATTTGGCATGGGTGGCCCTTGCCTTCCAGGCCGAGTAAGGCATGGATGCGTTGATTGATCTCATTCCTTGATGCGTTGGTGCCGGTTACGACAATGGTCTTGGTCTGTTTGGCGGCGCTCAACTCTGTGTAGGTTTTGGCGATGGCCTCATAACGGGCTGAGCTGTCACGGGTCTTCCTGCCATGCTCGTCCGTGGTGAACTCGTCTGGAATCACGCGGATGGCATCGAGCAGCAGGAGAGACTGGCTGGCCCGGCCTGTGGCTGCGAGTTCTACCGCCTGGCGCAACCGCGCTGTGCGTTGGCGTTGGATGTCGCCCATCAATACGGTTTTCATTCCACGTTCTTGCAGCATGGCGAAGGCGCGGCCCGCCTCGATGGCCTTGGTTTGGGCCGTGTCGCCCAGCAGCACCACCTTGGCGCCTGTCGGTTGGATGAGGGCCAGCAGCTTGTCCATCTGCCGCACAGGCACCACCCCGGCTTCGTCAATGACCACGACGGATGTCGGCCCCAGGGAGTCCAGGAAGGGGCGTTTGTCGGCTGCGGCGAGAATAGAGGCGATGGTATTGGCCGGAATGCCTTCGTCACGCAGGTTGCGCACCATGTTTCCGTAGGGCGCGAGCGCGGTCATGATGTGGCCTTGTTCACGCAGAATGGCTTGGGCGTTTTGCAGGGCGAAGGACTTGCCGGTACCGGCCAGCCCCTGGATGCCGGCGACCTGATCTTGCCCAGTGGTTATCAGCATGACTGCTTCGCGCTGGCCGGGCGTCAAAAGAGTGCCCAGGGCGTTTTCAGCGTTGGCGGCGTTGATCGTAGATTGCCAGGCACCCCGGCCTGCCTGTTCAACTGCCAATATCCTGGATTCGGCTTCATGGGCCTTTCGGGTGGCGTAGCGGGGGCTTTCCATCAACAGGCGGCCTTGTGCAATGGCTTCATCAACCAGCTGCAGGGCAGTGTCCTGGCTCAATCCGGTCAGCCGGGTGACTTCTGCCGTCCATCCTTCGCGGGTCATGGGCTGAGCTTCTTTGTCCTGTGTGCTGCTGTAATGCGGCGCTTCCTGGATCAGCGCACCGGATGCGACACGGCCCTGGATGGCTGTCTGGATAGCTGTGATGTCGGTATGGCCGCCTGCATGGCGGATGGCGCTGTGCAGCAGATCGGCCAGGGGCATGACGGACTCCCGTTCAGCCAAGTGCTGGATAGCCCATTCCAGCGAAGCCTGCGCGACAAGATCGGCAGAGCCTTCCTGTACTTCGGGCGTCTGTCGTTCAGTGTCGTGGCGGGCCTGGTCAAACTGCATCCCGATAGCAGCAGCGGCTTCCCGCCACTGCTGGTGCAGTTCCGTGCGGCTGAAACCCTGGACTTTCTCTTGGCGGTGCGCCAGATTGATGCCCTGGCGCAGTGCATGGGGCGCATTGTCGCGGGTGGTACCGCGTGCAGTCAGTTCAGCCGTGATGCCGGCGCTGCGCTTACTGAAAAACTCGATCTGTTCACGGGTGAGATGGGCCAGTTCGATATGGTTCTTCTCATGGCGAACGGCATACCCCAGGGCGCGGACATTACGTTCGAGTTCAGCTTGATAGATAGCATCGGTCACCCGCAGCAACTTGAAAATCGCCTCGTTCGAGAGCGAAACCCAGTTGCCGTCGGCGCGCTGAGTCAAGTTCATCAGCAGGGCGTGGACGTGCAGGTGAGGGTCAGGCGCAGCATCTCCCGTAGGGCGCGCAGTCTCGTGGCGGAACTTGGCAATGATGAGATTGCCGGTCTGTTCCACCCGTGACTTGCCGTTTTCCTTGTGCCGGCCCATGGTCAGATGCTTTTCGACATAGGCCAGGGCAGCGGCCACCGCCTGATCGTTGGCATGAATCAGGCGTTCATCACCACCGATCAGCGCCTGCAGCGTGATGCTCTTGGGCGCACCAAAGGTCAGATCAAGCGCAGCACGGGCCTTGGCATCCTTGCGGATTGACCGGCCAGCCGTCACGTTCCGACCAAAGTCGCCCTGTAGCATGGCTTTGAAACGGGCAGGGGCGATCTCACCGACCGCGCCCAGGCGGCGAGCGCCTTCGCCTTGCCAGGTGGCTGCACCGCCGTCGCGGCTGTAATAGTCGTCGGATTGGTCAGCATAGTAGTGGGTGGCAAGCGACGCGCGGGCGCGGTAGATTTGGCTGTGGGAGATCATGGACAGTTCTGGCGAAAGGGTTTCGGGAGGGAGTTATCGGCGGGTGAGTGGAGCGGACGTGGTCGTGGATCAGTGTTTTCTGCCTCAACAAACGAGATCCGAGAATATGCTCCTTCCATGGAGCAACCCTAAATTCGATATGAGGATGAGCTTTTATTGGCATAAGCGTCCATCGATGGGGCCAACTCTTCTGTAACATTGTGATATAAGTAATATCCTTCCTCATCGGTTCTTGCGGACTCGTACATGCTTGTAAGTCGCCCAGTAATTGCATTCGCTCTTCTCCGTCAGTGCAGCGAACTGATGGAAACGGATTTATTGGGGGGCGTTGCTGTATTGGTTCGCCCAGTAATCACTGATTTAGTGGGTCAGCTGTTTGACTCTAGGCTTTTATCAGAGCGCCTCGGCGAAGCCTATGGAGTATCGATTCCGCCTGCCGCCCTAGAAGGCATGTTGCTTCGACTTGCCGCAGCGAATATTCTGAGAATTGAGCAGCTTCCATCGGGAATTACGAAGGCTATATACAATCAGACAGCAGCAACGGATCCTCTCGATTTAGAGACTGAGGCTGACTTTCAGAATATTCTGGATGGATTTTTGGAGCACTCTCATGAGCGCCTGAAAGCAGTAGGGAAAAGTTTCTCTGATGACGTGTTGTTATCTGCATTTTTACGTCATTTGGCTACCCTGGATTTTTCTGCAGCTAAAGTGAAGCCACAGCTTGATCCGGATAGAAAAACAATTCTTGGTCCATCGACTCGGATGCAGCTTGAACTGAGTGAAGAGCTAGCAGACCAAGCGGCGCTTGATTCATTGGTTGCCTCATTCATTGCTTCTCTGAAAGAACATAGACCAGAGCAGTTTGGATTGCTGACGAAAGTATCGGACGGAGCTCTCGCTGCAGAGTTGGTTTTTGATCTTCAGGCGCCAACTTCTGTATCCAAACTTAATAAAACTATAGTGGTGGTTGATACGCCGCTGATTTTGTCCTATCTTGACCTTTCGTCGGTTCAGGACTGTACGGATGTCAGGCAGCTGTTTGACCTCATCCGTGATGCAGGCGCTACGATTGCGGCGTTCCAGCACTCCATAGAAGAAACGGAGGGCGTGCTAAAGGCAATCCAGAACGCAAGAGAAGTGGGTGAGGCATACGGACCATCTGTTTATAGATTGTCTAACAGTACATTTCGAGCCTACTTTGAATCAATGATAGGCACGGTTGGTAAGCGGTGGACGGGTGAGCATGGTTTCCAGATACTACACCAGGCCGCGGAGCACTCATACAAGTACTTTACTGAATCGGATGAGGAGAATCTTATTTCCTCGATTCAGTTGAGTGCATACGATCGGGTGCAAACGAGAGAGAGGGATGCGAAATCTGTGGCTGAGATTATGCGTCGTCTAGCGGGGGCACAGATACCAGCCAATAGTATTGAGAGTTGTGATTATATTTTTGTCACATCCAATGCTTCGCTGCAGCGGCGGGTGGCTGCGTTTCTCGAAAAAGGGCAGTTTGTGGCTTCGGGAAACTTTAATCCTATTGTCACTAGCCGCTATTTTTCAGGCCTATGCTGGTTGATATGCGGAGGAAAATCGGAAGACAGCCCCACAATGGCCAAGTTGCTTGCTAATTGTGCCGCCGCACTTCGATTGCGGCCAGAGATTGCAGATAGAACTAAGCGCTTCTTAGCTGCGATAGATTCAGAAAAGGCTCGTCACTTTGAGGCGCTTATGACTAACGAGCGCGCTTCTCAATATATGGCTGAAGCAACACTAGGTGATATTAGTGTTGTAACTGCGAATAATGCAGAGGAGATTTTTGAAGAGGTGCAGCGCCGCGCGGCCGAGAAAGTTGCTATTGAAAAGGACCAAGAGTACCAAGGCGTAGTGGAATCTTTAAAAAAAGAAATCTTGAAGAAAGATAATTATGCCAATGAAAAAGAGTCTTTGCTGGTGCAGACGAAAAATGAGGCAGAGCAGAGAGGAAAGGAAATTGAGGAGCTAAAGAAACTAGCCGAAATCCTGCGGGACACTCATGAGAGTGGAGTCAAAAAGTTGGCTGAGCAGTCGGGGAAAATAGAAAGCCTCAGCGCTTTGGTTGAGCACTCCACAGTTATTGCAAACGGCGCTCAACAAAAACTATCACAGCATTGGGCGCAAGCGAGACAGAGAGCGGCAGGATATGCAAATTCGAGAACCGAGCTGCTTCGATGGGTGGGCGTTATATTGATGGTTTCATTGGTCGTTGGCTCCATGTACGTTGATAAATTTATTAGCCCAACGCTAGATGAGTCGCACAGGAGGTTGATCAATTTTGGGCTAATTTTAATCCAAATTTTATTGAGTCTTTCCAGCTTTGGACTGGTAATTGAGCGATTTTCTCGCAGGCCTCTAGAGAAACTTCGAAAAACTTTATATTCGAAGCGTTTGAGAGACTTGGGTATTCCAGATTATGAAGAAGAGGGTGGCAACCAAAGTGGTAATGGCTAGTTTTCCGAAGCCTTCCTAAATGGTAACTCGTCGAGCGTTGGAGATTCTGTCGACGTTTTGCGAGTTTCCCGCAGGATGAAAAATCGGTTTCGAATCATTGGTGGGCAATGGACCTTAGCTCTTGAAATGAGACTTCCGCCTGATGCCAATGCCTGATTGGCAAGGCTACCTTTGCAATCGGATAATCCCCTGCCAAAGCCACATACCCACCCAGCGCCGGCAACGCCTGTATCTGCGCCGCTGTTACCACTTCCTCAGTCACTCGTTCCATGTTGTCCGACGTGTTGCGGTTGTCCGCGCTGCGGCTGATGCTGAACTTGGGTCTTTCCACTTCATGCTTACCCAGACTTTCGCTCATGTCCTTGGCGGTCTGCGGGTCGGTGCGGGAGCCGCCGAGCACGGCCAGGTTGCGGAAGCTGGCGCGGATGGTGGTGGCCATGGTGCGTCCGTAGATGTGTTCCAGCTGTGATGTGCTTTGCAGCCCGGCTACGATGCGCAGGCCGTTCTTTCGGCCTTTGGTCAGGCCGGCTTCCAGTGAGGGCAAGGCTTCCAGGCTGGCCAGTTCGTCGATGAAGAGCCACCAGCGCCGCTGGGCGCTTTCGGGCATGGACAAGATGGAAGTGATGAACACATCTGCCCAGGACGAAACCAGGGGTTTCATGGAACTCATCATGTCTTCGCGCCAGTTGATATACAGGTTGCCGCCGTCCGGCTTTGTCAGCCAGTCGCGGATGGAGAACCTACCCGGTTTCATGCCGGTATGTTCCGACAGCTTGTTGGACAGCACGAAGCGGGCGGAAGACAGCGCTTTGCTGGCTTCGCTGGAACCGACAAACAGGGATTCGGCCAGAGTGCCTTCCAGAAACTGCTTCAAGACCTTGGGGTCTTCGATGGTGCAAAGCCGGAACAAGTCTATGATGCTGGCTTCCTCACCCTGCAGCTCATAGAGTTTCTTGGCCGTTTCGCGTAGCAGCAGGCGGCCGAAATCGTTCCATTCTTCCGCATTGCGATCCTGGCTCATAGGCACCATGGAACGGGCCAGACGCTTCCAGTCGTAATCAGCGCGCACTTCGTTAAAGAAAGACCAACCCTGGCTGCGGGCGTCATAGGGATTCAGGATGACATCGTTGGGCTGCCAGAATTTGCTCAGCAGATCGCCATTGGGGTCAATGACGATCATGCGGTCATTACGTGCAGGCGTCTGTCTGTGCAGTTGCCGGGCCATATCCTGCTGCGAGCGCTTGAGCACCGATGCCGCCATGTTCCTCAGTAGCACTGATTTACCCGAACCGGTAGCGCCACTGATAAGCAGGTGCAGATTTTCATTGGACGTCGGCATGGGGATGCCTCCCACGTCTATCTGCATCTTGCCGCGTTCTTCACACTGGCGTGCCAGGTTTTTGGCGCTGGTGGTGCGGGTGCCGCGCACGAAGCGTTTGTAGGCTGCGCCTTCAAAGCCTTCGGTCCTGGCGGTGCGTCCAATGAAAAGAATCAGTGTGAGAGAAAGAGCCAGGCCGACACCTAGCGCACCGTAGAGCAGGGGGTACTGCGGTGTGAGCATTACAAAATGCCGAAAGGTACGAGCGTTCCAGTCGCGCCAGTGCATCTGGCTGGCCCAGGTGGCTGCTGTCATCCAGGCTGTTGTGGGGAGAATTGCCAGCGAAAAGGCGGCAATGCGCCGCCGGGTGATGGGTGAGATCAGGGAAGACATGAGATATAAACCTCAAGAGATCAGAAACTGACCGAGGGCAAGCCCGGCCAGTAGCCCACCCAGCACGCCGGCAGCGCCACCCACTGCCAGAGCGATGATGGCCATGCGGCGCGCAGATTGGTGGGCAATGCGGGCGTACTGGGCAGACTCTTGCGTCAGCTGGTCCAGCCGGGTGCCGGTGTCGTTCAGCATGGCCTGGATGGCCTGCTGAAACTGCTGGTTTACAGGCTTTGCAGCCGTTTCCAGGGTGGCGCTCAGGTGGCGGCTGAGTTGCTGGGGCAGCATCTGCTGGGTTTCGCTCATGGACTGCATCTGCTGCTGGGCGGCATCCAGGTTGCGGGTGACGGCTTCCAGCCTGTCCACCAGGCCGGCGACTTCGCCCAGGACTTCGTGGTACAGCAAATCCAGTTTTGAACGGGGGCCGCTGGGTGGGGTGTGGGCGTCCACCCCCTGCGTCACAATAGATGTCCGCTCGTTTTTCGTTAATATTTGAGGGAGCGGTCGGAGTGAAGAAGTGCCCAGTTACAGCCCGGAATTCAAAGAACAAGCCGTCAGGAAATTGATGCC